>Ga0224557_1000628_pt1 | contig 38358 bp, 25 predicted proteins | sample 714S31014metaG_FD_180677 | JGI IMG/M metagenome (GOLD analysis project Ga0224557, IMG submission 180677) | Peat soil microbial communities from Stordalen Mire, Sweden - 717 S3 10-14 | ecosystem: Environmental > Terrestrial > Soil > Wetlands > Peat | place: Sweden: Norrbotten County, Stordalen...
CGATCCGAGGAGCCACCGCGATGGGGCGCTTGCATCCATTTAACAATGGCACAAGCCTGAGGATTTGTCCAGCCCCTTGTTTCTATACCCTGTGTTTATTGAGTTGCCCGCTGGTAAACACCGTCGGATAAAGCGTAGAAGTCGCTTCGGGCTCGCACCGCTAGAGCTAGAGATTCTCGTGTGGTTGGTCATGACATCTTCCTTTAATTCGGCAGGCTCCTTCTGTTGGGCGCGGGCGGCATCTCCCAACTGTCTTGCCAGTTCGCCGGAGAGCGGCAGATTGGTTGTCGACATGGCGTCCTCTGTACTATTGTTGCATGCAGGGGCTTCTGCAGCGTGTGGCTGGCTCAGCAGCCTATTGAGTATGCGTCGCCCTCTTCACAAGGAGTCCTCGTCGCGGTGCGCGGGCCGCAAGCCCATCCTCCACCTATGCGCAGCCCACGCGCGCCAAGAGCCGGCGGCAGCCTTCCCGGAAGGTTTCCGGCGCGGTGAGCAGGCTGAGCACCAGGAACGCCTCCGATTCGAAATCGTAGAAAAAGCCGGGCTGGACCAGGACGTTGTCTTTGTCCAGAAGCTCAAGTGCCCATTCTTCTTCGCGGCGGATGCGCGGCACTTGCAGCGTGGCATACCAGCCGCCTTCGACCGCCAGGATGCGGCAGGGCGAGTCGGCGGCGATCGCGGATGCGAGCCACGCCAGATTGGCGCGCACGCGGGCGGCGATCTGCTGCTGAATGCCTCTGCCGAGTTCCAGCAGGCGCGGGGCGGCTTGCTGCACGGGCGCGCTTACGGAAAGATAGGTGTCGGCGATCCACTCCAGCTTGTCTCTGGCTTCGGCGCGCTCGGCTGGGGGGCCGGAAATCACTATCCATCCCAGCTTCATTTGGGGCAGTCCGGCGATCTTGGATAGGCCGCTCATGGAGAAGGCCAGCGTTTCGGTGGTGTCGGCAAGGGTGCGCACGCGCTGCGCGTCTTCGGAGAAGGCGTAGTCGGCGAAGACTTCATCCGAGATGAGCGGGAGTTCGAGCGACTGGAGGAACCGCAGTTCGTCGCGCTTGAGGAACGACCCGGTTGGATTGTTGGGGTTCACCACGACGATGGCTCGCGTCCGCGGGGTGATGGCGGCGGCAAGGGCGTGGCAATCGATCGACCAGCCGCCGTGGTAGACGAGCGGATACGAAACGACGCGCAGCGATTCCATGGTCGCGAGAAACTCGAACAGCGGATACGATGGCCGCGGCACCAGCACTTCGTCGCCTGGATCGGCCAGCAACTTAAACAGATACGCGTAGGCTTCGCTGGTGCTGGCGGTGAGCAGGACGCGGTCCGGCTCGACGGTGTGGCCCGCTTCGGCGTAATAGCGGCAGACGGCTTCGCGCGCGGCCAGCGATCCGGCGGGCTGCGGATCGTAGCGCAAGGCGCGCCGGTCGGCCAGCGCCTGCACGATCTCCTCGGGATACGCAAGGCCGGCGTGGGTGGGGTTCGATTCGGCCAGGTCCAGGACGGCGATTCCGGCGCGGCGCTTATCGGCGAGCAGGCGCGTGAGGCGGTTGGGAGACGGGTCCCAGTGAAATCGAGACGAAAACATGGTTTGATAGGCTTTGATTATATGGCTTTTCATGGGGTGGATTACCTTCACATCGATTCTCTGTTCAATGAGGAGGAGCTGTTGGTGCGGCAGACGGCGCGTCAATTCGTGGACGAGCGCGTGCTGCCGGCCATTCGCGACTGCTATCGCGACGCGCGCTTCCCCAGCGATCTGGTGCCGGAAATGGGCCGCCTGGGCTTCTTCGGCGCCAACCTGGAGGGTTACGGCTGCGCGGGCCTGAGCAACGTGGAGTACGGGCTGATTATGCAGGAACTGGAGCGCGGCGATTCCGGCGTGCGCAGTTTCGTCAGCGTGCAGGGCGCGCTGGTGATGTACCCGATCTTCACTTACGGCTCCGACGAACAGAAGCAGCAATGGCTGCCGCGCCTGCAAAGCGGCGAAGCGGTGGGCTGTTTCGGACTCACCGAGCCGGACTTCGGCTCCAACCCCGCCGGCATGCGGACCACCGCCCGGCGCGATGGCGGCGATTGGATTTTGAACGGCGAGAAAACCTGGATCACCAGCGGCACGCTGGCCGATGTGGCTATCGTGTGGGCGCGCGCGGAGGAAGGCATCCGCGGGTTTCTGGTGGAGAAGGGCACGCCGGGATACACGTCGTCGGACATTCACGGGAAGTGGTCGATGCGGGCGTCGGTGACGTCCAGCCTGGCGCTGGCGGATTGCCGCGTCCCATCGAGCGCGATGCTGCCGGGGGCAAGGGGGCTGAAGGGTCCGCTGGGCTGCCTTACGCAAGCGCGCTACGGGATCGGCTGGGGCGTGCTGGGCGCGGCCATGGATTGCTACGAGACGGCGCGCCAGTACACTATCCTGCGCAAACAATTCGACGGCCGGCCCATCGCGTCGCATCAGCTTGTGCAGGAGAAGCTGGCCTGGATGATCACGGAGATCACCAAGGCGCAATTGCTGGCGGTGCAGGCCGGCCGGTTGAAGGACCAGGCGAAGTTGGAGCCGGCGCACGTCTCCATGCTGAAGCGGAATAACGTGGCGATGGCGCTGGAGTGCGCGCGGCTCAGCCGGGACCTGCTGGGCGCCAACGGAATCACCGACGAGTATCCGATCATGCGGCACTTATGTAATCTGGAGACGGTCAAAACCTACGAAGGAACCGACCATATCCACACGCTGGTGATCGGAGAGAGAGTGACTGGGATCGCCGCTTACAAATAGTTAGATGGACAGGCCAGGAGGCCTGTCCCACATACCATGCTCCTCTACGCCCTGACTATCCTGGTGAGCGCTTTCCTGCTGTTCCAGGTACAACCGGTCATTGCCCGCATTATCCTGCCATGGTTCGGCGGGTCGGCAGCGGTGTGGACCACCTGCCTGTTGTTCTTTCAGTCTGTGTTGCTGCTGGGGTACTTGTACTCGCACTGGCTGTACCGGAAGCTGGGGCCGCGCGCCCAGGTGGTGGCGCATATCGGGCTATTGACGGCGAGCATGGCCGTCTTGCCGATCTGGCCGGCGGCGTCCTGGAAGCCCACCGGGGGCGAAGACCCGACGCTGCGCATCCTGCTGTTGCTGGCGGTGACGGTGGGATTGCCGTATTTTCTGCTATCGACCACGGGCCCGCTGTTACAGGCCTGGTACGCGCGGCGGTATCGGGGAGCGGTGCCCTACCGGCTCTATGCGCTATCGAATGCCGGCTCGATGTTCGCGCTGATCAGTTACCCGGTGCTGTTCGAGCCATGGCTGGGCACGCGCCATCAGGCAGTGAGTTGGTCGGCGGCATACGGCGTGTTCGTCGTCCTGTGCGCTTGCACCGCTTGGCTGGGACGCGAGACCGCGGCGGCGCCGGCTGAACTGGCGCCGGACGACCAGGAACCCGCGCGCCGAACCTTGTTCTGGATTGCGCTGCCCGCCTGCGCTTCGGTTTTGTTATTGGCCGTCACCAATCACCTGACGCAGAACGTGGCGGCGATACCTTTTCTCTGGATACTCCCGCTGAGCATCTACTTACTCAGCTTCATACTCTGTTTTGAAAGCGAGGGGTGGTACCGGCGCACGGTGTTTCTGGGATTGTTCGCGGTGGCGGTGGGCGGCATGGCCTATGCACTTTCACCGGAGTTCCAAAACAACCCGGTCAAGGTGATGATCCCATTCTTCGGCGTGGGACTGTTTATCTGCTGCATGGTTTGCCACGGGGAATTGGCGCGCATGAAGCCGCACCCCAGCCGGCTGACGTCGTTCTACGTCATGATTGCGCTGGGCGGCGCGCTTGGAGGAGTCTTCGTCGCGCTGATCGCGCCGCGCGTGTTCTCCGGCTTCTATGAACTGCCGGTAGGGCTGTCGGCATGCGCCATTGTGGTTCTGATGGTGTGGCGCGCCGATCCGGAAAGCGGCCTGGGAGGCTCCTGGAGGCGGCCGGCGCCACTGGCAGCCGGGCTCCTGGCTTTGGCTGTGACAGGCTATCTGGGATTCGTAATCCACGAGCGCGGCAAAGGCGCCCGGGTGATAGCGAGGAACTTCTATGGCGGATTGAAAGTGATGGACGAGACGTCCGACGACGAGAACGGCGACCCGGTTCGCAGGCTTATGCACGGCACCATCACGCACGGCGAGCAGTTCCTGGATCCAAAGTTGCAAGGCCGTCCCACCACTTACTACGGACCGAACTCCGGCGTGGGCCGCGCCATACGGCAGGATCAGGAAGGCGGTCCGGTGCGGGTGGGCGTGATCGGACTGGGAACCGGGACGCTGGCGGCTTACGGCCGCGCGGGCGACTATTTCCGGTTCTACGAAATCAATCCGCTGGTGTTGCGGCTGGCCAATACGCAGTTCACATTTCTCAAGATCTGCAAGGCGCGGGTGGACGTGGCGATGGGGGACGCGCGGCTCTCGCTGGAGCGGGAAGCGCCCGAGGACTTCGACGTGCTGGCGGTGGACGCGTTTTCGAGCGACGCGATCCCGGTGCATCTGCTCACGCGGGAGGCGTTTGTCCTGTACTTCCGGCATTTGAAGCCGGAGGGCGTGCTGGCGGTACACGTGTCGAACAAGCACCTGGATTTGACTCCGGTGGTCAAGCTGGCGGCCCGGTCGCTGCAGAAGGACGCACGGCTGATCGACACAGAAGATGAGGAGCATGACGTGTTCGGGTCCACCTGGGTGCTGGTGACGGCCAGTGCGAGCTTCTTCGATGGTGCGCTGATGCGCACGGTGGCGGCGGCGGTGCCGCTGCCGCGAAAGATGCGGATGTGGACGGACGACTATAGCAATCTATTTCAAATACTGAAGTAGCTTTCAGCTTTCAGCTATCAGCTTTCAGCTATCAGCTTTTCAGTGTGTGGAGGAGACCTGCCAGCATGCGCTTCAGTTCAACGGCGCGTTGGGAGAGTTCCTCGTGGTCTTCGGGTTTGATCAGTTTGAGATCTCGCGCCAGCAGGAGGTGATACTCCAATTCGCTTGCCGATCCCATGGCGATGGAACAGAAGCGGGCGAACTCGGCAGCGCCGTTCCGTCCGCATCCCTCGGCCAGATTGGCGGGAATCGAGGCGCAGGAGCGACGGAGTTGGCTGGTCAGCCCGTAGAGTTCCTGGCCGGGAAAGGTCGCTGTGATTTGATAAACCGCCAGCGTTAACTGATGTGCTTTCTGCCATACTTTCAGTTCGTGGAAATCCTTCACGCTACCATCGTAGGCCGATGCGAAGCTGAAAGCTGATAGCTGATAGCTGATAGCTACATGGGGCGATTCATCCTGAACCTGCGGCCGATCGGATCGGCGACTCCCGGCCACAAGCGTTTCGCGGCGGTGGCGCTGACGATGGCCACCGGAGCGGCGTAGCTCTCTTTGGCGCTTTCCACTCCGCCAAACTTCAACAGGGCTTGGCGGCGGGCTTCTTCCGGAGACAAGCCGCGGGCCAGATGGTCCTCGGTTTGCATCGCCAGGTGGGCTTCAATCTCGGCAGCCAGTTCGCGTTCGCGGCGGGCGCCGGCCAACGTGCCGGTAAGACGCTTCCAGGCGAGGCGCAGGGTTCTCATGACGTCTCTCCACGCCGCGCAAAGAATCGGCCGATGATTGTGGTCGTCTGCCGCCACTGGCGTGTTTCCGACGCCAGCAGCTTGCGGCCGGCCTTGGTCAGGCGGTAAAACTTCGCTTTGCGGTTATTGCCGGACACGCCCCATTCCGCCGAGACCGAGCCTTCCTGCTCCAGCTTGAGCAGTACCGGATAGAGCGTCCCATGATTGATCGAGAGCAGATCGTCGCTAATCTGTTCGATGCGGCGCGCGATGCCATAGCCATGCTGGGGGCCCAGGGCCTCCAACGTTTTTAGGACCATCAGGGCCAGGGTGCCCTGCCAGACTTCGGTTTTGCCGTCCATGTTGGTGCTTAACCGTTTTGGGAAACCGCTTCCTGACGGTCGCGGCTCGGTAACGGTCGCGGCTCGGTAACAGTCACGTTGATTTCGCAAGGCCTACCGAGCCGCGACCGCCAGAGCGGTTAAGCACCCAATAGGTGAAGAACCGCACATAGCGCCGGACCCGTCATGGGAGGCGGTATAACTAATTGGCGCTTTGGTGTATCATTCGAAGTGCGAAGGATTTATATGAAGATGCGCGGATCTCTAGTTCTGAAGCTCTGTTTATGTCTGGTTGCGGTTGCGGCTGTTGCCGCAGCTACCACGCCGCTGTCGCTGTCGGCGTCGCCCGGCGCGGTCACTTTTCAATACAGCTCTGGGGAACAGCAGCCTCTACCGGTGTTCGTGACGGTGATTGCCAGCGATGGAAGTTCGCCGGCTCTTAGCGTGACGCTGACGCCCCCCACTGGAACTGCCGCCACACTCTTTCCCCAGCCGTCGGTCGACGGCGACACGATCCAGGTGGGATACGACGTGAACACACTCCTGGCGCTGCTGAACCAACCGGGCGCATATAAGGCCAGCCTGACCGTCACCGCCGCCGGTTTTCCTTCCCCTTTGACTATCCCGCTGACGTTCGTCGTCGGCACCGCCGTATCGATCGCCGCGACGCCTTCGTCGCTGACTTTCAGCGCGCCATCCGTGCTGACGCCCCAAACCGTCGGGCTCTCCAGCACCGATGGCGCCCAGATCAGTTTCCAGGTGGCCTCGGACTCAACGTGGTTGATCGTGGCGGCGAGCGTGAGCTATACACCTTCGATTCTCACGGTCACGGTGAATGCCGTCAACCTGACGGCCGGCATTTACCAGGGCAACATCATGGTCACTCCCTCGACCGGCGGCACACTGACAATTCCGGTAACTCTCCAAATCGGCACGAACACTTTGGCGGCCAGCCCGACTTCTCTGGCATTCGTCTATACGCTGGGCGGGACGGCGCCCGCGCCGGAGACAGTGCAACTCTCCAGCCTGGTTGCCAACGACACTTATGCCGCCCAAGCGACGAGCAGCGGAAACTGGCTGCTGCTGAATGGAGTGACAACGGTAATATCGGGCACGCTGAACGCCAGCGTGATTGTGACGGTGAATCCGGCGGGTCTGGCGGCAGGCAGCTACCAGGGCGCAATCACCGCGACCGATGCAGACGGCGGCACGCAGACGGTCACAGTCACGCTGCTGGTTAGCAATATATCGAACGTCGCCAACCCGCCATCCTTAGTGTTTGTGGCGCAAGCCGCGATGCCGGCTCCCGCCCCGCAGTTGGTTTTAGTGAACGGCCCTCCCAGTTCCACGTACACAGCCACGGTCACCCCCATCGGGGGATGGCTTTCGATTTCCTCGACGGGCGGCTCGACTCCAGCCCAACTGACCGTTACCGCCAATCCAAAGGCCCTGGCGGCAGGCACCTACACCGGCACAGTGCAGATCGATTTTGACACGCACATCCAGAACATCCAGGTTACGTTGACCGTATCCGCGAACCCGGTGCTCACCACTACTCCCGGCGCGTTCATTGACAACTACTACGGAGGGGATCCGCCTCTGGCGCCGCTGACTCTCGAGGTTAACGTCAGCAGCGGCGCACCGCAGCCTTTTACCATCGCGTCCGGAGTGCCGGCCTGGCTGCAGGTCAGTTCGGGCAACCTCCCACTGGAGACTTTGACCACCCTGAAGGCGACCCTGGCAGTGAATACCTTGTCCACCGGCACCTACCTGGCGCAGATCATCCTGATACCGACGGCGGCGGGCGGGGTTCCAGTGGTGGTTCCAGTTTTGCTCACCGTAGAGAACGCGACACCGGTGGTGGCGAACGTCGCCTCGCTTAGTTTCAGCGGCGCCGCAGGCACTGGGCCGCAGAATACGACCATCGAAGTTACAGCGGCCTCGCCCACTTCCTTCACCGCCAGCACCAGCACGGTCAGCGGGGGCAGTTGGCTCTCCGTCTCCCCCGCCAGCGGCAATGCCAGCGTGGCCAACACACCGCTGACGGTCACTGCCGACGCCACCAACCTGGCCAAGGGAACCTATCAAGGCACCGTTACGCTGACTACTGCCGTCGGCGTGGAAACAAAGATTCCAGTCACGTTTACGGTAACCGCTCCTAGCGGCCCGGTTACGATCAACCCATCCACGCTCGCATTTGCTTATACCCTGGGCGGAGCGCTGCCGGCCGCGCAGAGCCTGCAGATCACCGGCACGCAGAGTTTCACGGCCGGCGCCAGCACCAGCGGCGGAGGCACGTGGCTGGCGGTGACCCCGGCGTCGGGAACCGGGAACGCCGCATTAAGTGTGTCCGTCAATCCGGCCAGTCTATCTCCCGGCGCGTATAACGGGACCATTACCGTGACTCCCACGGGCGGTTTGGCGCAAACCGTCGCGGTGACGCTGACGGTCGCGGTAGCGGGATCGCTGACCCTCACGTCAAGCCCGCCAGTGTTCACCTACACCGCCGGCGATGCCGTTCCGGCCGCGCAGACTTTGTCGGTCGTCTCCACGGGGCAGGCGGTTACATTCACGGCCACCGCCGCCAGCAGCGGATGGCTTTCGGTGACACCCAGTTCCGCAACCACGCCGGCTAATCTTTCGGTTTCGGTGAATCCCGCGAATCTGGGACCCGGCTCGTATACCGGCTCGGTGGCTCTGAGCGCCGACGGCGGAACTCTGCAACTGAACGTCACCGTGAGTCTTACGGTGGTGGCTCCATTCCCGGTCATCGTCGGGGTGGTTAACGCGGCCAGCTATCAGACGGGCGGTATTTCGCCGGGCGAGATCGTAACGGTATTCGGCACTTCGCTGGGGCCTGCCACAGGTGTGTTAGCCGCTATCGACAGCCACGGATACATCGAGACCACCCTCGCCAACGTAAAACTGACGTTTAACGGATACCCGGCGCCGATATTGTACGTGGGCGCCGGGCAAATCAACGCCATCGCCCCCTATGAACTGGCCGGCGCCTCGGATGTCTCGGTGGAGGCGACGTTTGGCAGCGCCCGGTCCAACGAGGTGACCTATCCGGTGGTTGCGAGCGCTCCAGGTGTGTTCAGCGACAACGCCACGGGTCAGGGCGGAGGCGCCATTCTGGACGTACACTATAACCTTGTCTCGGCCAGCAACCCGGTGAGCGGCGGCGCGGTGATCCAGATCTTCGCCACGGGACAGGGCGCGACTTCGCCGACCGGCGTGGACGGGCTGATCGAGCCGCTGACATTGCCGTTGCCCGCCCCGCTGCTAAGTCCTGGGGTGACGATCGGCGGCGTGACGGCGACTATTCAATACGCCGGCGCGGCGCCTGGACTGGTGGCTGGCGCGCTGCAAGTAAACGCATACATCCCCGACGGACTGCCTTCGGGGCCCGCTGCGCTGGTGGTGTCGTTTGGCGGCGTCGATTATAGCCAGGCGGGCATCACGGTGGCGATCAAGTAGGGGCAGGGCGGCCTGAGAGGCCGGGCCCAGAGGGCACCCCGGCTGAGAGCCTGCCCCACGAAACGCCGGGCCTCTGCTAAGATGGGACGTAACCTCCCCGGCCTTTCAAAGCTCATGAAATTTGGCGTTATTGTCTTTCCCGGCAGTAATTGCGATCACGATGCCTGGTTTGCGGTGAACCGGAACCTGGGCCAACGGGCTCAATTCATTTGGCACGATTCGGCAAGTCTCGGCGACATCGACGCGGCGATCCTTCCTGGCGGCTTTGCCTATGGCGACTATCTGCGGTGCGGGGCGATCGCCAAGTTCTCGCCGGTGATGGCGGCAGTGCGCAAGTTCGCGGCGGATGGCGGCCTGGTGCTGGGCATCTGCAACGGCTTCCAGATCCTGGTTGAAGCCGGGCTGCTTCCCGGCGCGCTGATGCCCAACCGCAACTTGAAATTCATCTGCCGCGAGGTGCGGCTGCGCACCGAGACGCTGGACTCGCCATTCACGGCCGCGGCGGAGCCGGGGCAAATCCTGCGCATGCCGATCGCTCACGGGGAAGGCTGCTACGTGGCCGACGAGCGCACGCTGGACGAACTGGAGGCCGAGGATCGCGTCGCCTTCCGCTACGTGGATAACCCCAACGGCTCCATGCGGGACATTGCCGGGATCCTGAATGCCCGGCGCAATGTAATGGGGATGATGCCGCATCCCGAGCGGGCCACCGAGCCGCTGATGGGGTCGAGCGACGGCCTGGTCGTTTTCCGCAGCATGGCGATGGCTGGCGAGCCGGCGGCGCTCCAGCTATGAGCGCCGTGGCCATGACTCCCGATCTGATCGCTCAGCACCAGCTCACTCGATCGGAATACGGCAAGATCGTGGAGATTCTGGGCCGCGAGCCGAGCTATACCGAACTGGGCGTGTTCAGCGTGATGTGGAGCGAGCACTGCTCCTACAAGAGCTCGCGCCTGCACCTGAAGAAGCTGCCCACCCGCGGCAAGCTGGTAGTGCAGGGTCCCGGCGAGAACGCGGGCATCATCGATGTGGGCGGCGGCTATGTGATCGCGTTCAAGATCGAATCGCACAACCACCCCAGCTTTATCGAGCCGTTTCAGGGCGCGGCTACGGGAGTGGGCGGCATTCTGCGCGACATTTTCACCATGGGCGCGCGGCCCATCGCGGTGCTCGATTCGCTGCGCTTCGGCCCACTGGACGATCCGCAGAACGGCGCGCGCAACCGCCGTATCCTCGAGGGCGTGGTGGCGGGCATCGCGCATTACGGCAACTGCTTCGGCGTGCCGACGTTGGGCGGCGAGTGCATTTTTGAGGCTTGCTACAACGGGAATCCGCTGGTGAATGTCTTCGCGCTGGGGGTGGCGAAGAAGGAAGACATCTTCTACGCGAGCGCCGCGGGCGTCGGCAACCCCGTGATTTACGTGGGCGCCAAGACGGGCCGCGACGGCATCCACGGCGCGTCCATGGCGTCGGCCGAGTTCACCGAAGAATCCAAGCAGAAGCGGCCCAACGTGCAGGTGGGCGATCCATTCTTGGAGAAGCTGCTGCTGGAGGCGTGCCTGGAAGCCATGCAGACGGGCGCGATTGTCGCCATACAGGACATGGGCGCGGCGGGGCTCACGTGCTCGACCTGCGAGATGGGCAGCCGCGGGGGCACGGGCATCGAGATCGAATTGGACCTGGTGCCGCAGCGCGAAACCGGCATGACGCCGTACGAAATCATGCTCTCGGAATCGCAGGAGCGCATGCTGCTGGTGGCCGCGAAGGGCAGGGAAGACGAGGTCTTCCAGGTTTTCCGCAAGTGGGGCCTGGATGCCGTTACGATTGGCACGGTCACTGGGGATGGCCTGCTGCGCGTCAGGCAGCATGGCAAGGTGGTGGCGGAGATTCCGAACCGCGAATTGGCGGATGAAGCGCCGCTTTACGATCGGCCGCATGTGGCGCACACGGGAGTTGAGCGGGGGAGCGGGCGAAGGGGCGAGGGGGCGATTCCGGGTGTCCAGGATGCTCTGATGGCCTTGCTGGCGTCGTCCGATATTTGTTCCAAGCGCTACATCTGGGAGCAGTACGACTACATGGTGCGGACCAACACCATCGCGGGGCCGGGGGCTGATGCGGCGGTAGTACGCATCAAGGAAAACGGCGTGTCGGTGGCCATGTCGCTGGATGGCAGCAGCAGGTATTGCTACCTCTCGCCGCGCGAGGGCGCCATGCTGGCGGTGGCCGAGTGCTGCCGCAACCTGGCGACCGTGGGCGCGCAGCCGGTGGCGGCCACCAATTGCCTGAATTTCGGAAATCCCGAGCGGCCCGAAATCATGGGCCAGCTTGTGGACGCCATCGAGGGCATGTCGGAAGCCTGCCGGTTCTTCGAGACCCCCATCACGGGGGGCAACGTCAGCCTGTATAACGAAACGCTGGGCGATGGCATCTGGCCCACGCCGGTCATGGGCATCGTGGGACTGATGCGGACTGCAGCACCGGTGACGCGCGACTTCAAGGCTCCCGGCCGGCCGGTCATTCTGTTGGGTGGCATTGGCGCATGCGACGAGGTGCGTTTCGGCGGCACGCAATATGCGAAGACGATCCTGAAGGAGCTTTGGGGCCTGCCCCCGGCGCTCGACATGGACTACGAGAAGCGCGTGCACGACGCCATGCGCGAAGTTGTCGCGGCGGGCCTGGCGGAATCGGCGCATGACGTGAGCGATGGCGGCTTGGCGGTGGCCGCCGCGGAATGCTGCCAGGGAGGCGTAGGCGCGGCTTTGCATTTTGAGTCGGACCTGAGCCCCGAGTTCCTGTTGTTCCACGAAGGCCCCTCGCGCATTCTGGTCTCGACGGCGAACGCGGATGCGGTAGTGGAAATCGCCGTGCGGCACGGAGTGGCGGCGGCGCGCGTGGGCATCACCATGAACGGCGGGCTGACTATCGGCAATCGCGGCGAGATGCTGGTTTCCGTTCCAATCGACAGCCTGAAAGCTGTCTACGAAGAGTCGCTCGAGAAGCAACTGCGGTCATAACGGTCTTAAACACGGTCTTAAGCAATGTTTGACAAATTCCACGACGAGTGCGGTGTAGTCGCTATTTACGGCCATCCCGAGGCCGCCAAGATGACCTACCTGGGGCTTTACGCGCTGCAGCATCGCGGCCAGGAAAGCGCGGGCATCTGCACCAGCGATGGCGCTGAAATCCACTGCCAAAAGTCGATGGGCCATGTGGCGGATATCTTCACCACACGGGTGCTGGCCGAGTTGCCCGGCAAGCTGGCCATCGGCCACACGCGCTACTCCACGGCCGGCGACACGGCGCTGCTGAACGCGCAGCCTTTTTCGGTGGCGTGCAACAAAGGGCGCGTGGCGGTGGCGCACAACGGCAACATCACCAATGCGATGGAATTGCGCGCGGAGCTGGAGCGGCGCGGCTCGATCTTCCAGGCCAACAGCGACACCGAAGTGATCCTGCACCTGGTGGCGCACTCGTCGGAACGCACGCTGGCGGGGGCTTTGCGCGACGCCTTGCTGCAGATCGAGGGCGCCTTCTCGCTGGTGTTCCTGGCGGAGGATCGCATCATCGTAGCGCGCGACCCGAACGGTTTCCGGCCGCTGGCCGTTGGGCAGATGGAATTGAACGGCCACATCGCCTACGTCTTCGCGTCCGAGACCTGCGCGTTCGATCTCATCGGCGCCGTTTATTTGCACGACGTGGAGCCGGGCGAAATGATCATCGTGGGTCCGGAGGGAGTCACTCGCGAGCGCTACGCGCCGGAGCGTCCGCTGGCGCAGTGCGCCTTCGAGCACGTCTATTTCTCGCGCCCGGATTCCATTGTGTTCGGCCGCCCGGTGCAGGAATCGCGGGAGATGCTGGGCCGCCTGCTGGCGCGCGAGCACCCCGCGGATGCGGACCTGGTGGTGCCGGTGCCGGACTCGGGAGTGGCGGCGGCGCTGGGATATTCCGCGGAGTCCGGGCTGCCGTTCCGGCACGGGCTGATCCGCAATCACTACGTGGGCCGCACGTTCATCGAGCCTTCCCAGGCGATTCGCGATTTCGGCGTGAAGCTGAAGCTCAACCCGGTGCGGTACCTGCTGGAGGGCAAGCGCGTGGTGCTGGTGGACGATTCCATCGTACGCGGCACGACCAGCCGCAAGATCGTGCGCATGATGCGGCAGGCGGGCGCGCGCGAGGTGCATTTGCGGATTTCGTGTCCGCCTACGGTTTCGCCCTGCTTCTACGGCGTGGATACACCCACCAAGCGCGAGCTCATCGCCGCTAATAACAATGTGGAAGGCATCCGGCGATTTGTGGAGGCGGACACGTTGGGGTATTTGTCGCTGCCTTCGCTGCGGGCGGCGGTGGGGGATAGCGAGAAGCACGAGTATTGTTACGCGTGTTACACCGGCAACTATCCGACTGAGTTGGTCAACATCGAGCAGTTGATGCATAGCTCGAAATAAGCTAGCCGGCCTTGCGGCCCGCTGGACCCGCTGAGAGCGGGTCCGCAGCCTAAGAGGCTGCCCCACAGAGCTGCAAGCCACAGACGGACGGCCGCGGCCAGGATTGGCCGCCCCACACGGTCAGCCGGCCTGCGTTGTTTTCCAATAGGATTGTCAATAGAAATGCGAACAGCGGCAAGAGCCCCGCACAGTTTTTCCCTGGACCGCGAGATTCTCGCCGAAATCAAGCGTACGCGGGGCGCGCTATCTCAAAATGAACGGGCGAACCGCCTGCTGCGCCTGGCGCTGGATTCGGAGAGGCGCGCGGCGCTTGAGCGGGAGTCCGCAAATTTCGATGCGTCCTCGCCCGCGGACCGGACGGAGCGGCGCGCATTCGAATGCGCCGCCATGGAGTCTTTGGCGCGCGACTGATGCCCGTGTCCGGAACCAATTGTCGGACACCCTTGCACCCTCTTGGCGGGGTCGCCGGGGACGGTAGTGGAAGTGACCCTGAGGGTCTTATCGATTCCAGTAGTCAACCGAAAGCTTCCAAGCAATACGGTGACTTCAGCGATTAAGACCCTATCAGAATCAGAGGGCGCGCGATCCGGCTCGCGCTAGCCAGGAAAAGCGGCGAACTTCGGTTTTGCCGATCCAAACAACGGGAACGGGGATCAGGCAAGGTCGTAGCGATCGAGGTTCATCACCTTGTTCCACGCAGCCACGAAGTCCTTCACAAACGCCTCCTGGGAGTCGTCACATGCATAGAATTCCGCGATTGCCCGGAGCTGGGAGTTGGAACCGAAGATAAGGTCGACACGGGCGCCGGTCCACTTGATTTCGCCCGTCGCGCGATCGCGCCCCTCAAACACGCCTTCGGATTTAGGGGAGGCCTGCCACTTCGTATTCATGTCGAGCAGGTTGACGAAGAAATCGTTCGTCAGCGTCTCGGGCCGGTTGGTGAAGACGCCGTGTTTGGACTGCTCGAAGTTAGCATTCAGAGCGCGCATGCCGCCGACGAGAACCGTCATCTCGGGGGCAGTCAGAGTCAGCAACTGCGCCCGATCGACCAGCAACTCCTCCGCCGGTCTTTGGTGTCCGCTCCGGAGGTAGTTGCGGAACCCATCTGCAGTTGGCTCCAGTACGGCGAACGAATGCACATCGGTCTGCTCCTGCGACGTGTCCGTGCGCCCCGGCGAGAAGGGCACCTTCACGTCGTGGCCGGCCTTCTTCGCAGAGGCCTCGACGGCTGCGCAGCCGCCCAGAACGATCAGGTCGGCTAGCGAGACCTTCTTCCCACCGGACTGCGCGCCGTTGAAATCTTTCTGGATCGCCTCCAGGGTCTGCAGACTCTTCGCCAGTTCGGCCGGCTGATTGACTTCCCAATCCTTTTGCGGCGCGAGGCGAATGCGCGCCCCGTTGGCCCCGCCGCGCTTGTCGCTGCCGCGGAACGTTGCAGCCGACGCCCAGGCCGTCGCGACCAGTTGGGAGATTGACAGTCCGGATGCGAGGATCTTGGCCTTCAGGGCGGCAATGTCCGGCTCGCCGATCAGTTCATGATCCACAGCGGGAACGGGGTCCTGCCAGATCAAGTGCTCCGCAGGAACGAGCGGGCCAAGGTAGCGCGAAACAGGCCCCATGTCGCGGTGCGTCAGCTTGAACCAAGCCTTGGCGAACGCGTCTGCGAATTCCCGCGGGTTCTCGTGGAAATGCTTCGAAATCTTCGCGTAGCTCGGGTCCACCTTCAGTGCGAGGTCCGTCGTGAACATATTCGGGGCGTGCCTCTTCGAGGGATCGTGGGCATCCGGCACGGTGCCCGCCGCGGATGCGTCCTTGGGCGTCCATTGGTACGCACCGGCAGGACTCTTGGTGAGTTCCCATTCATGGCCGAACAGGTTGTCGAAGTAGTTGTTGTCCCACTTCACCGGGTTGGTGGTCCATGCGCCCTCCAACCCGCTGGAGATCGTGTCGGCGCCATTGCCAGTGCCAAAGGTGTTCTTCCAGCCGAAGCCTTGCTCTTCGATGCCGGCAGCCTCGGGTTCGGGACCGACATACTTGCCCGGTTCGGCAGCGCCATGGGCTTTGCCGAACGTGTGTCCGCCGGCGATGAGGGCCACCGTCTCCTCGTCATTCATCGCCATGCGGGCAAACGTCTCCCGGATATCCACCGCCGCGGCGACTGGGTCCGGCTTTCCATTGGGCCCTTCCGGATTCACGTAAATCAGGCCCATCTGAACGGCGGCGAGAGGATTCTCGAGCTGACGATCGCCGCTGTAGCGCTCGTCTGCCAGCCACTTGCCCTCAGGCCCCCAGTAAATGTCCTCTTGCGCCTCCCAGATGTCTTCGCGCCCACCGCCGAAACCGAAGGTTTTCAATCCCATCGACTCCAATGCGACGTTGCCGGTGAGGACTATCAGGTCGGCCCAGGAGATTTTCCGGCCATACTTCTGTTTGATCGGCCAGATCAACCGGCGTGCCTTGTCGAGGCTCACGTTGTCCGGCCAACTGTTGAGGGGCGCAAATCGCTGCGCTCCGGAACCCGCGCCGCCTCGACCATCGGCGATACGGTACGTGCCGGCGCTATGCCACGCCATACGGATGAAGAACGGCCCATAGTGGCCGTAGTCCGCGGGCCACCAGGCCTGCGATGCGGTCATCAAGGCATGCAGGTCCTTGGTAACGGCATCCAGGTCGAGGCTCTTGAATTCTTCCGCATAATTGAACTCTTTGTCCATAGGGTCGGACAAGGGGCAGCGCTGGTGCAGGATCTTCAGGTTCAGTTGATTCGGCCACCAGGCCGCATTCGCCGGGGCCCCAGCCGTATGTCTGCGAGCGCCGGCAGATACCGGGCACTTACTTTCGGTTGACAAGTTTTGCTCGTGATTATTGGGGACAGGCTCCCCTACTGCGGTGGTGAATTGTTTCTCCATGTGATCGTCTTCCTTTGAATTAGCCAAAAAAACTGTGACGAACTACGAACCCATCCTGGCTTTCCCATTCGGGCAATCGCCACCGGCCGCGCGCGCCGACCCGCGCCATTCGTCCGGTATCCACACTCCTGCGACACCTAAGCCTGCGACACGGAACCGGAAGCGCGCCGCGGAGCGCACTTGGTGCACAGCCCCCGGAAAATCAGTTCGCATTCGCGAACAATCCGCTTACCGAGGGAGCGAAAGGCAGGCCTGGGCACGTCGTACCATTCAATGTCCTCAACATTGCCGCAGCGATCGCAGATGAAGTGGTGATGCTGCATGCCTTTCGCATCGAATCGCGCGGCGCGGCCCTCGACGGCCACTTCACGCACCAAACCCGCCTGCACCAGGTCCCGCAGATTGTTATAAGTCGTGGCCCTGGAAGAGCGCGGATCCAAGCGATTCACGGCTTCGTAGATTTCCGCAGCCGTGGGATGCCTATTGTGTTGCATCAAGGATGCCATCACGGCGTAGCGCTGAGGAGTACACCGCAACCCGCTGCCGTTCAGGGACCGTTTAATCGCCTCGGCGTCCATCGTCAATTTAGATTATATCTAATGTGACACTTTGTCAAGACTCATGCTTGGGTTTGTCATGCTTCGGTCGTGCTGAGCAGCGGTCCGCGGCAGGGGGAGTCAGCACCCGCGCAGGAATCCTCGGCTCTGGTAGACCCACCCAACTGGAGGACCCCGGGATCCGGAGTTGCTTCTGGGATGAACTTCTGAGCCGGCCGCCAATCAATTGCCGGCTCTCGCCTGACCAAGCCTCGTCCAATAGCGGGATTCAAGTCGGCGTCCGACTGAAAGCGGATTCTCACGCGGATCGCCGTGAGAGTTCTTCCTTTGTGCGGCGGAGGCGCTCCAGCATCTCATCCGGAATAGGATGCTCCTCGCGGAATTTGTTCCACAGAGCCTCCTGTTCCTGCAGATATGGCTCGATGGCTTGGGGATGCTCCAAAACGAAAGTGATAGCGCCGTACACCTTGGCTAGAGAGCCAATGGAAGGATACGCCCGGAGAACCCCTTCTGGCGTTTCGCCCCGTCGAAAGTCGTAAATCAAGACGTCGAGGCCGATTCGTGTGCCGGCTACGCAGACCTTACCGTCGCGGATCTCCAAATACTCGCTGGCCGGCAGATTAGGCATGTCCCGATTCGCTTCGACTCTCAACTTACCGTACTTGCCGCCTGCCGGGATCCCTTGACTTGAGGTTCGCTGCTTATCGTTGGCACCGTTCCGATGCTCTTGCCGGACTACGAGGAACGTCTGGGTGGAAGTGAAAGCTGAATAAACAGCCCGCCCATGTACCTTTCGCTCCTCAGGTACTCGGATTCTGCCGCGGGATGGGTCGTAAGAGTTGATTTAAATGGTACGCCCGAGTGGATTCGAACCACCGACCTTTTGCTCCGGAGGCAAACGCTCTATCCAGCTGAGCTACGGGCGCACATGCAACGCTGTCCTTTATTGTATCCGAATTTGGAGGCGGCGCCGCTGCCTGCGGTTAGCTATTTAACCTGCTGGTGATTTTGGCGAGCATGGTGCGCGGGGCCAGGCGCGTCGAGAACACGGTGAGCCGGTTGCTGGCGCCGGCGATGGCCACGCGCTTGCCCGCCATCAGGCCGTCGAATCCGACGCGCGCGACGGCGGCGGCGCTCATCACGCTTACGGTGCGGAAGAGGCGCGAATCCTGGGTGCCTGCGGTGGCCGCGAAGTTGGTTTCAGTGGGGCCCGGAATCAACGCGGTCACGGTTACGCCGGAGCCTTGCACCTCTTCGGCAAGGGCCTCGGAAAACGACAGCACGAAGGCCTTGGATGCGTAGTACACGGCCATGAACGGGCCGGGCACGTAGGCCGCGGTGGAAGCTACATTCAGGATCTTGCCGTTGCGCCGCGCGAGCATGCCTGGCAGAAACAGGCGGGTCAGATGCGCCAGGGCGGCGACATTCACCTGGATCATGCGCGCCTCCACCTGGTAATCGAGTTCGGCGTACGGGCCGCGGGCGCCGAAGCCCGCGTTGTTCACCAGCACGTCGATGTCGACGCCCTGGAGTGCCTGGAAGAGTTGCGGCGGCGCGCCGGGGTCGGCCAAGTCAGCGGCCAGCGAGCGCGCCTGGATGCCGTGCGCGAGGGCGAGTTCGGCGCTCAGCGATTGCAGTTTGTCCGCGCTACGGGCCACCAGAACGAGATCGTACCGATGGGCCGCGAAGAGGCGCGCGAGTTGTTCGCCGATGCCGCCGGACGCGCCGGTGATGAGCGCTGTGGGGTTCATATAAGCGCTAGGGTATCAGCAGGAAGCCGGTCCGGGAGGCTTGGCCCAGGGTGCACCACGGCTGAGAGCTTGCCCCACGAAGCGCAACACTGCGGCTTTGGAGCGCCAGGGGAGTTGGCCGGCGTTGGCCAGTTTGGCTATGCCGTGCACCAGAGACCAGGCCTGGTAAGCCAGGTGATCGGGATCGCCGTCGGGCAACTGGTTGGCGGCTTGGCAGTCGCGCACGAAGCCGAGCAGCGTCTGGAAGCAGCGCTGGGCGGCGGCCGCGCACTCGGGATAGGCGGCCTGATCGCGCGGCGCATCGAACATGGCGGCGAAGTGCTGCGGCCAGCGCAGGGCGAAATCCACGTAGGCAAGGCCGCTGCGGCGCAGGCGATTGAGCGGGCTGGTCCTGGGACCGGCGCGGGCCATGGCGCGGGTGAGACGGTCGAAGCCATCCGTAGCGACGGCCGCCAGCAGATCGTCCCGGTCGCGGAAATGGCGGTAGGGAGCGTTGTGGGAGACGCCGGCGCGGCGGGCCGCCTCGCGCAGGGTGAAGCCTCGCGGGCCGGTTTCGGCGATCAACTGGACGGCCGCGTCGAGCAGGGCTTGCTTCAGATTCCCGTGATGGTAGGGGCGGGCGGGGGGCACAATCTTACTGTAGCAAATAATGTTGACAGCAGCAACTTTGACGGGATATAATGTTGCTGATGTCAACATTAGCACTGGCACCCGACACGATCCCCGGGAATAGCGGGGTTTCCTACAAGCAGCATCCGCCGGAGGGCGAGTTCGACGCCATCGTAATCGGCTCCGGTATGGGCGGACTGGCGTCTGCGGCCCTGCTGGCGCAGCGCGCCGGAAAACGCGTGCTGGTGCTGGAGCGGCACTACACGGCGGGCGGATTCACGCACGTCTTCCACCGCCCCGGATACGAGTGGGACGTAGGCGTACACTACATTGGGCAGATGGGCGCGGGCGCCCCCATGCGCGCGCTGTTCGACGAGATCACCGAAGGGCGCTTGAAATGGAACGCCATGCCGGAGGTCTACGACCGCATCCGAATCGGAAACCGTTGCTACGATTTCGTGAGCGGCGCGGAGCGCTTCGCGGAGCGCATGCGGGAGTACTTCCCGCGGGACGGCGCGGCCATCGGCCGGTACATGAACGAGGTGCGCGATGCGGCGCGCGCCAGCAGATTGTTCTTCGCGGAGAAGGTTTTGCCCGCGCCGCTGGCGCGCCTGGCGGGACCGCTGCTGCGCCGGCGATTCCTCGGCTTCGCCCGGCGGACGACTGGCGAAACGCTGGCGCGCCTCACGAACAATCGCGAACTGATCGCGGTGCTGACCGGGCAGTGGGGCGACTACGGCCTGCCGCCGGGCCAGAGCAGCTTCGGCATGCACGCGACGATCGCCGAACATTATCTGGAAGGTGCGTTTTATCCGGTGGGCGGCGCGTCGCGCATCGCCGGCAGTATCGCGCCGGCGATCGAACGCGCGGGCGGGCGGATCCTGGTGGGCGCGGAGGTGGAGCAGATCCTGCTGGATGCGCATGACCGTGCGGTGGGCGTGCGCATGGCGGACGGCCGCGAGCTGCGGGCGCCGCTGATCCTGAGCGATGCGGGCGCCTGGAACACTTACGCCAGGCTGTTGCCACCGGATGCGCCGGGGCGCGCCCAAGCGCTCGAAGAGATCGAACGGGTTCCGAATTCGATAGGTCATCTGTGCCTCTATGTGGGGCTGCGGCGCGATCCCGGAGAGCCGGAATTTGGCGACACCAACCTGTGGATCTATCCCAGCGCGGATCACGACGGGAACTTGGCGCGCTACACGGCCGATCCCGAGCAACCTTTTCCGAGCCTGTTCATTTCGTTCCCTTCGGCCAAGGACCCGGATTTCGCGCAACGGCACCCTGGACGGGCCACCATCGAGGTGGTGACGGTGGCGCCGTACGGCTGGTTCAAGCGCTGGGCGGACACGCGGTGGAAGCGGCGCGGCCCGGATTACGACGCGTTCAAGCAGAGCCTGGCCGCGCGCCTGCGCACGGAACTGGAGCGGCAGGTGCCGGCGGTGCGCGGGAAAATCGAGTACTGCGAGCTGTCGACGCCGCTCTCGACACGCCAGTTCGCCAACTATCTCCAGGGCCAGGTTTATGGACCGGCTTGCACGCCGGAACGCTTCCGGGCGCGCGCGCTGAGTCCGCGGACGACGGTCCGCAACCTGTACCTGACGGGCGCCGATGCGGCCGTGCCGGGAGTCACCGGCGCGCTGGCGGGCGGGGCGCTGGCGGCGTCGGCGGTGCTGCGGCGAAACCTGATGGCCGGGCGGTAAGGGCGCGCACCGATCGGCATGCGGATTCCAAAGATCGAGGCGAGCGACGCTCTACCCGGTGTCAGCGTACCACGGCGGCGACGCGAATCCGGTTGAGCGGTTGGGCTTGGGCGTTTGTTTTCAATGTGGACGGGGGGCTGGGCGATGTGTGACCGAAAACCGGCCAATCTCTGTTTCACGCAAAGACGCCAAGGTTGCGCCAAGCTCGCCAAGAAGGCACACGCGAGCCAGAGGAAAGACTTCAGGTTCAGCTTGGGCTGAGTGGGTAGGCACCCGGCCTGGCGTGAAGTACGGCGTTGGCGCGATGTGATTTCGGGAATCAGGTTATCTCAGACGCGGACGCAGACGATGCTGCGTTCAAAATATGGAACCAATTGTACTGGCCCCAGCCAGCCATTGAGGTCGATGTTCTTCAGGATGTCCGATGACGTTCCCACCGCACGGGCGTTGGCTTCGGTGTTGGCAACGCGCACCTTTAAATCATTGCGGCCTGGATGCAAGCGGCGGCCGACCTCGAATACGAAAGGCTCCCAGGGACGAGATCCCACCGGTTCACCGTTCACCCACGCTTCCGCTGCGACCCCTATCTGCCCGCAATCGAGCAGCACCTGCTCCGCCAGCAGGCCGGCCGGGACGTCAACGGTCTTTTCATAGGTCATGCGTCCCGAGAAGTGCTCCAGGCCCGGAACGGTCCAAGTCCCTAAGGGCAGGGAAGCGGGCGCGGTCTGAAACTCGAAGGGTCGATCGAGAATCTCGTCTCCTCGAATGCGCATGGTGACGAGGCGGGCACCCTTCGGAAGCGGGATTTCGGACGCCGCTTGCGCCGGTTTCGCGTCGATCCAAATTGACCAGGAGCCCTTGAGGGCCGGCACGCGCAGTGCTCCGGCCACGGCCAGTACAGGGATTCGGAGCCAGCGAAAGCCGCGCGAGCCCTTCTGCCAATCGCCGGAGAGCCGGCGCGAGGCCGCAACCAGACCTGCCACTGAACCGCCCTTGGGCTGCTCCACGCGGCAAGTGAACTGGCCGGACCGGCCGTTTTCAGGATCATGCAGGAATTTCAAGAGCAGGCTGTTCCATCTCGCTTTTAGCTCGACAGGAATCCGGAACGCGAAACCGTCGGCGAGCTCGAAATAAAGCGGGCGCAACCAGCGCGAAAAGACCGGCTGCCCGTTCATCCATGCCGCGCACGGATTGCCCGTGGCGAGAACGACCATAGCCTCGCGCGCGTCCGGAACGTAAACGTTGGTTTGGGCGAAAAACGTGCCGTTGGGTGGCCATCCCGCTTTCACGGCCTTGACGTAATCGACAATGTTGCTTGCGGGAGCGTACGGTCCGCCGGCGAGGTGAATCAGCAGCGAATCCCATCCAGTTCCACCTTGCGAGACGCGTTCGGCGCTATCAGTGGCAGTCCAACTAATCTGGCGCTTGCCTTCGCCTTCGTAGGCGGCGTCATAATCAATCTTCTTTTCGGGCGGGTAGGCGCGGTCGAGACCGCTGTCGCCGGGATTCGGGAACGGCCCCAACACATTCCACTGGCGCAGCGCGCAGTTCATCGGGGAAAGCCAAACCTGTTCCCATGGCCGATGCGTGGTGTTGGGCTCAAACCAGCGCTCGCTCGAACCCCGATCAAACGGATCGTCCATCACCAGGGCATAAGGTATCGAGATCGCCGGGGCTTCCACTGTCACCTTCCAATCGCCCGCGATCTCGAGCGGCGCGGCCGGCGCGGGCCGGTATTCGCCGCGGTATCGCTGGCGGCCGTCGCTCAACTCGACGAAAGCGGAATCTTTGCCGGTCAGCGCTTTGCCATGCACTCGCACTTCGCCGGTCGAGGCTGGCTCGAGGTGGAACTCGTCGAGGTTGGTCGCTTTGAGTTCCATGGCTTGAGCCGGCCCGCCGGGGTCAAAGACGATGTATGCAGCGTCCCAGGGAGCGAGCGACAACCGCACCAGGGTCGCGGGGGGCTGTGTTTGGTAGAACACAGAGGAGCGCTGGCCGGTGACCGCGTCCCAGCGTTCCGGCCTGCCGGTGGCGCGCAGGCTCAGGATATTGGTACGAGCGGCCGCGCTATCGTTCACGATCCAGTAGAAGTCCGCACCCTCCTTCTTCTTATGCAGGAAGCAGAGGTGTTCGCTCGGCCCGCTCACAATCTCGAAGTCGCCGGCGCCGCCCGACAAGAGTGCTACCACATCATCCACAGATCCCGAAACGAAATAAGCCTTGCCGCCGTTGGCGTTGGAGCGCAGGGTGAAGGGCTGGAGCGTGGGCGCAGTGTCGAACATCGCTTCCCACAGCGGCTTCAACTGCGGGTCGTTCCGGCCGTTCTCCACGGAAATGAACGGAAGCCGGCCCATGGCGATCACCCGCCCGCCCGCGCTGTAGAACTCACCGGCGCGCTCTGCCGTGCGCAGCCGGATGGTCGATATCGGCGGAATTACCAACGCCGTGAACCGCGATGTCGAGATGGCGAGCTTCTTTCCTTCGATGTGGCTGGCGGCGAGGTAAGCATCGTCGGCCACCTTGAAGTCGAGGTTCTCTTCAGTCAGCCGGAATTTGAGTTGTGCATAGCTTGAGTTGGTTTCCGCTGCGTCCTTGCTCCAGTTGGCGGGATTGGTGATGTCCGTGGAACCTTCTGTGCGAAACGCCGGTGAACTTTGCCCCCACACCGATGTTTGCGGGTAGTACAGCAGCAACTCGGCCACGTGAAGACTCTCGCGATTCATGAAGCTGACGCGGCGCATCTGATCGGCGTAGGCGCGAAAGTGCGGCAGAAACGGCTGGCTGAGGAACCAGTCGGGCGGGAAGTTGATGCGCCCCAGATCGTAGTCGAACGCATGCGGAATGAACTCCCCGATGTTCCAGGCGCCCAGACAGTTGGAGACACGCCGCATCCGCCCGGGTGAAAGATACGAGTCGCTGCCCTCGACGCCCTGGTTCTCGCACACCACGTGGCGGCCTTCAAAATCGGCTACGGAAGCGACCTCCTTCAGCCAGACCGATTGCCGGCCCCATTCCCGCAACGTGTCGCATCCGGGCTGGCCCATGGCGCGCAAGATGCGGTAGAAATCCCCTTGCACCCAGGGACCAAAAAACAGCGACTCCTCCCAGACGTGGCCGGAATACTGGAGACCGTGAGCGCGGCACCAGTCGTTAACCTGCTGGAAAAAGCTGGTGGAGTACAGATCGCTGATAGTGTCAAGGTAATCGTAGCGGACCTTCTCCGTTTTTGGTCCAATGTCGTAGACCAGGGCGGGAAGCAACGGCTGAAGGTCGTAGCCGGCTTTGCCGCGGAAAGTCTCAAAGAGCCGCGGCGTCCAGGCGATGGTTCCTCCGTAGCTGCCTTCGTGATCGGCAAAGGCCGCAGGGAAAGTGTTGCCGAAGTATTCGCCGTAGCGGCGATAAAACTCCTCGTAATAGATGTCGATGAACTTGCGAACCGCCTCGGGATTCATCAAGTCAACCGTGCCGCCGTCCGGCGTTTTCGACGGCCGGAGTTGATAGGTCACAACCAGCCACTCGCCAGCGGGCGCGTCCCAAGAAAGGACATTTCCGTTCGCGGGGAGGGCCAGAGTGCGCAGGGTTTCCCCGTCGAGCCGGCCGGATCCCGATCGCTTACCGGCCACCACCACGTGGGTGTCCACGGGCAGGGAAACCTCCACCCGCTTCGGGCCGGCGACCAGCGTCTCGGCCGGATGCAGCACACGAATGCGATACTCGGCATTGGCGGCCACCACTCGGCTCTTGTTTGCGCCCGGCATCCAATAGTCGCGCGCCTCGCCACTGGGCCACTCAAAATCGTCGACCATGCAAAAAGAGAAGCCTGCCTCCCGCGCAGTCTTCAGCCCGGCGCCGACGGCTCGCCACCAATCTTCGGAGAGATACGGAGTCTGGAGCCCATCGCGATTGTGCGCGTATGCCCCGTACACGCCGTGTTCCACCATCAGACGAATCTGCCGGCCGATCTCCTCGCCCTCCATCTTGCCGTTCCAGAACCAGAATGGGCGAATGCTGTATTTGCGGCCGGGATCCGCAAAGGCTTTGTAGAGCGACTCGAAATTGCCTGTGGACGGCGCGGGGTTGGCCTGCATCGGCCGTGCATCGCCTAGCCAAAGTCCGCCCACGCCCGTGGCCGTGACACCGAAGAAACTCCTGCGTGTGATCGCGCTCATCGTCGATTCCTCTCCGATCCATTGATTTTTGCCGCGAAGAGAGCATGGTGGGCCAGAATGAACAGCGTGCGACGGCCGGCGCCGCCAAACACGATATCGACGGGACGTTCCGGCACATCGATGCGGCCAATCTGCCTGCCCGCGGGGTTATAGACGAAGATCTGCCCATTCGCAACATATACATTGCCGTGGCCATCGACGGCCACGCACTCGCCGCCGCGCTGGGCAAAGGGCCGCAAGTCACCGAGCGTGCCATCGGCGCCAACTAATGCGCGATAAGTGACGTCTTCCGATTCGCTGCCGACGTAGATATGCTCCCCGGGATTGGCGCTGAGGAAGCCATGAGTGTCCAGGTTGTCGGAGAAACGCCAGCCCGCGGTGGAGTCCGCCGGTCCCTGCTGGAAGGTGCGTCCCGCGGGCAGAAAAGCACTGCCGTCCGGCGAGACGTATTCCCTGGCTTTGGGTGTCGATACATCAAGCCTGAACAGCTCCGCGAGCGTCCTGTAAGTGAACGTTTGGAAGTCGAGCTGGTTGGCGAATTCGCCATTGTTCCAGTAATTGACGGGCAGAACGGCGTGCGCGCCCGGATGCGGTTTCGTTTGCTGCGGCGCCAGCACGGTGACCCGATCTGGCGGCGAACCGGGGCGGAACGAATAGACCGTTCCCTCCGGTCCGGCGGAAGAGAATACCAGCAGGTCGCCGGCCTTGTCGAAGGCCAGGTTGACGGGGTCCAGCGGATTATCGCGCTCGATAGTCAGCCCCTCGGCCGCCGACCAGCCATAGATGCGCTGTGCATGATGATCGACGAAGTAGAGCTTGCCGGAAGCATCCACGGCCGCGCCGGAGATGGAATAAAATCCGTCTTCCAGTTTCCGGACCTGCGAGCCGGGCTCCAGCACCGCGGAGGCATCGCCAGGAGCGGGCTTGGCCGGCTCAGCGGGAATATCCAGCACGGCAAAATCCCGTTCGCGAACCTCAAGACGATGGGTCACATCCTCAATGGCATTCTCGTAGGGGAATTTGCTGACACGCAGAAACGTGCCGCAGCCGTTTTCGTCGCAGGTGGCGTATCCGCTCTCGGCATTGACATGCACATTGCGGAAATGAATGTTCGAGGAATGGTAAAGACGCACCGCGGCGGGAAAGGGCGCACGGGTGCGAGTGACTCGATACGCGTGATAATTGGCGACGGTGATGTTCTTCGACCAATCCAGTTCCAGGGACAAGGCTTCCGCACTCTCTCCCGATTCCTCCTCGGTCTGAGGGGCGTTGATGTCCCAATTCTCCACGCGATCGAACTTGATCTCGGTGCGGACATGATGTTCGTTGGAAAGCTCATAGACGTGGCCGGCGGTCTTGGTGTCGGACACATAGAATCCGGCCTGCGCGAAAGTATCCGGAGTCCAGATATCGGCGAACGTGCCACCGCCGCCGTGCGTCACCCAGAGGCTGGGATATTGCCCGTCCCAGCGCTTGTGCAGGTCGGGATCGGCGGTGTGGTTATTGTTGTAGGGATTGGTGCCGCTGCCATGGCCGCCCAGGAAGCGCACATCATCGACCAGCGAACTGGCGTCCGCGCACCACAGCACGCCGACGGCGCGGGGATTGGCGCCGCCAGTGGACACTCCGAAGCCGCTAATGATGTTGGAGCCACCCGCAGGCGCATAGATCACGGCCCGCGGCGCACCCACTCCCTGAAAGCCGGCGGTGTCATCGGGAAGGTCGAACTGGGTCAGAGTAGGATGCAGCCCGATCAGTACCGTGTCGGGTCTCAGGGTGAGCGTATCGCGGACCAGGTAATGGCCGCTCGGGAAATAGAGCACCCGATGCGCAGCGATAGCGTTTTGGATGGCGGCGGTGTCGTCAGTTGCGCCGTCTCCGGCGACACCGAGCGTGCGAACGTTGGCCCACTCTTCGCTGGGCGGCAACGCGCGGATCGCCGGGGGCAGTGGTTCGGGCAACGCGCTCAGGGGGGTGGCGTCATAGAGCATGCCGATAGTTCCGGTCATCCCCTCGCCGGGCACGATGAGTCCGTAATTGAAATTCCCGATGCGGTAGACCGGGCCTTTGCCGGAGACCTTCTTCCCGCTTTCGCGGAGCAGGGCAAAGGTTGGCACATTCTTTAATGCGGCGTTCTCAAAGCCGATCTCGGTGAGGGGATTCTTCTCATTGGAGATAATAACGGCCGGGCCGGAGATATTCTCGAAACGGCTGTCCTTGACCCACAGTTCGTCGGAATAGTGTGGATCGATATCGATGGCGGTAGGCAAATCGCGGAAGGTATCGCGAATGAGGGTGAGGCCCGCCTCATGCTCGCGAACCGCGGCCTCGCGCTGACCCTGGAAAACGGAATCGATCAGGGTGAACTGCCAGGCGGGCGAGGTCTTGTCGGTCAGAATGCCGTAACGTCCGCCATAGAAGCGCAGGTCCTCGGCCTCGTTGCCGATCTCGGTGAGTGCGGCAAGTCCGGAACCGATGTGGAAGTCCATGTGGCTGAGATAGGCATGCTGGGCGGCGTGGAAGCGTATGGCGACCGCGGCCGGGTTGCCGTCGCCGATCTCGAAATCGATGTTGCTCATGGCCGAATAGAATGTGCCAGGGCCAGCATCGGCGATGGCGTTGTTTGGCGGGACGCTATCCAGCGGCGGAAAGGGAACGCGGAAGCCTGGCCTGGATGCGCCTCCGGAACGCATGCCGGTGAACATCACCATAACGGCAACGCCTCTTTGAAACCCCGGCGTGTTGTCCGCGAGCCGAAAGACGGGCCGCGTTGCGCCATAGCCGAAGACGCGCACGCCCGGCCATACATAGACGGTGCGGGTGAGCCGGTAGCGGCCCGGCGGCACGAAGACAATTCCTTCACGGACGCGGTTTTCAGCCTTGTCGACAGCGGCCTGTATGGCAGCGCTGTCGTCGGTTATTCCATCGCCGTGTACGCCAAATTCGGGGGCCGTTAGATAAACCGCTTTGGAGTCGTCCAGGCGGGCAGACAGGACGGATCCGGCGAAAGCGTCACAACGGACGCCCAGCAGCAGCATGGCGAGCGGCAGATTCCTGGTAAGCGTGTGCATGGCCGTTTCTTTGGTTGTATATCATGGCACGGCCTGGCGGGGCCGCATGATGTTGGCCGGATGCGCGCCCGCGGCTATGCGGGGGTGAGCGATCCGGCCGGCGGCGAAGGAATCGGGGAGGACTTGGGTGGTAACTTCGCGGCTGAGCCTTGGGTCATGGCAAGCGTTGATGGAGTTGCTCGCAGGTCTATGCTGGCGGTGAGGGTGGGATTCGGACCACGAGTCCCGCTTGAAATCGTGCAAGTTATTGAATCTAATAAACGGCAAAAACGTTTAAATCGTTCCTTCCGCCGAAGTGAGGTACACGGCGGGTACACGGATCGACAATCCAGGGGGGAAATGTTTTGGCCTGGAGGCGCGTTGTGAACGCGCAAGGACCGGGATTATCGCCAGATCGCCCACAGGCTGAGCGGACGGCACGGGACGGTGCTCCAAGTCCTCCAGCGCCGTCCGAAGCCAACAGGGGCGCGCCTAGAACCAATAGCGGGGATTCCACGAGCGAGGCCGCGCCACAATTTCAGATGGTCCATCCGCAACGGAAACGGTGCCGATTCCACAAAAACATCCCCGCCGCCGTGCGTAACAAAGTCACCCGAGCCGCGCAAGAGCTAAAACGCGAACACCGCAAACTGTTCATGGCCGATCCGAAGTTGAAGGACCGGGCCGCGAGATTCCTACGGTCCTTGCTGCCGCCCAAGCCCCGGAAACGGGGACACCCGGGCTATGACAGCGTTACCAACGCCATTCGCTTGCGGAAGGAATACGCGCGCCAGTACCCAGGCGAAAGACCCCAGCTAATCTGGAGCCGGGTGTACCCGGAAGCCATCCCCGCTTACAGCGCATTGAACGAGACGGAACAAAAGGACGCGCGCGCGGATCTCAGGGAGCATGTGCGTGATCGCCTGAGAAAGCGGAGACGCCGCGCACGCGGTTGAAAGAGCGGGGAAAATTCACCGGCAAATTCTCCACCTCGGAATCCAAGAAAACGCGTGCCATGCTTACGGTGGTAAGACACATTAGTGTCAAACCCAAGGAGGCTATACAGCTATGGCGAGACGCGTCAAGACGCGCGAAGAGTTACAAGAGGAGCTCGATGATCTGAAGGCCGAGAACCAGGAATTGCAGGAGGAAAACGAGGAACTGCAAGGCCAGTTGGAGACCATCGCCGACATCGTTGCACCCGCGGACGAGGAGGAGGAAGAGTCAGAAGAGGACTAAGAGCAAGGCTAACGCCCGGCCATGTGAATCGACAAACTGGCCCCCCCGGCTAGGCCCAGGTCACAGACCGGGCGTTCTCGCTACCCGCGCGAGGAAGGTCCCTTTCAAGTTCCGTTTCGCCCCTACTCCTGAATCGTGATTAAGGCCCCGGTCTGGGTCTGAACACCCCCGATCTGAGCCACTACAGCCGCGTCTCCGTTCGCAACGCTTGGTACCGTCACATTGAACTGGTAAAGCCCCGCCCCAACAAGGCCAGCGTACGCCGGGGGTGCTACCACCACGCCCCCGATGGTGATTTGAACCGAATTCGCCAACACGGCTGGCGCGGTGACCAGTTGGGCCGAAGGAAGCCGCGGGTTTGTCGGGCCGAATCCGGTAGCAAATAGCAGTATGACTTCGCCAGGTTTCGCCGGTCGCGTCGTTACGCCAGCGATCAGGCCGGCCTTGCCCACGATAGTATAGTCCGCGTGAAGCGCCGCGACGTAACCACCTATCGTGAAAAACGCCGGCCCGAATTGCTGTTTCTGCGCTGGGAAGCTGTTGCTAGTCCCCTGCGCCGTCGTCACCTGGACCTGGACCGGCCCCACCTTTGCATCGTCTGGAGCCAGCACGTTGATTTGTGTGGGGCTTATGTACTCAACATAGGCCGGTAGACCGTCAAAGGTGACAGATACCCCGTCCAAGGATGTGGGCAGCAGCCCGTTGACGAAATCGCCAGCTTGCCACCCTCGCGCACTCTCGGATAGGTTTGTTCCGAAGATGGAAACCCAGGTGGCGGACGCGAAGGACGGCTGAAAGCTGGCACCGTTAGCTACGGCAGTAATGTTGACGGTAGGTTGCGGAGCTTGCACCGTAAGCGTTACACCCACAGATGCCGGACTCCCGGTTGCGCCCGAAGCGGTAATCTGCACACTCGCGGTATAGGTTCCAGGCGCCAGGGTTGCCGGATTGACCGAGACGGAGAGCGTAGCTGGGGCCGTGCCCGACGCGGACGAAAGCGCAACCCATGCGGCGCTTGCCGAAGCACTCCAAGCGGGCGTACCGCCGCCCGCGTTCGTGATCGAGATGCCTTGCGCGGCTGGAGCGGCGCCGCCCACGGTGTAGTTGAACGTAAGCGATCGGGGCGCGACCACCAAGGAAGGCGGGGCCGCCGCCACGGTTAGCGTTACGGCGATGGACACGGGACTATTGGACGCGCCCGCCGCCGAAATCTGCACGCTACTGGTATACGTCCCCGCAGCCAGGCCAGCGGGCGATAGAGATACCGCGAGGTTTGATGGCGCGGAAGCCGACAGGGCCAACCATGCCGCGGTTGCGGTAGCGCTCCACGTGAGCGTACCTCCGCCGCTATTGGTGACCTGAATCGACTGTGCTGGCGGAACTGTCCCGCCAATGGTGTAGGAGAATTGCAAGCTCGAAGGGCTGGCCGCAATCGCTGGGGCTTGAGCCGCCATGATGTTGATGGCATCACTCCCGGACGCCGTTTGCACGATGATTCTAACCAAGCCGCTCAGAATCGCCGGCAGGGGCGCTGAGATTGTCTGATCGCTCCACATAGAAATCGGCACTCGATATTCGGTTGAGGAGCCAACCGAAACAGCAAAGAGCGTGCAAGCGGAGCACTGCTGCTGCCCGAACCCCGAACCGCTAACGGTGACCGTCGATCCCGAATTCACGACCCATCCAGGCACACCCGGCAGGAGCGGGCGAACAGAGGAAATCAGGGGAGGGGATTTACAACGGGCCACCGAATAGTAGCCTAAAGGCTCGGTAAACGAACCGCAACTGACCGTGCCGAGTGATTGACTCGTTAGCTGAAACGCTCCTGTTCCAGAAACGAATTCGTCATAGAACACGGTATCAGTCGCCCCACCCGGCTGTAGTGCCACGGAACCCCAATCCACTTGAGTCAAGTCTGTCACATACTGGTCCGCTGCATTAGCCCACGCGAAGAACATCCCGCCGGATCGGGACAAATACGGATCTGTGGTGGGTGTCCCTCCAATCGACATCCAATCCGAGGTATTGGAAAGGAAGGAGAGAATAATTTGGCCGGTTTCAGGTGCTTCGTCGACATTTGCAATGCTGGGTTGAGGGTAGTTCTGGTTAGGAGATCCGGAACACGAAAGCGGAATTTGATCTGTGTGACAATACGGTAGAACTCGTGTTCGCGAGGAGTCTGTATAAGCAAAGCCGAGTGAGCCACTTGTTAGCGAGACAACACCGTCACTTGCATTCGGAAGAGTTATCGTCGGCAGCAACCATCTGTTAGTCCACGCACCACCGTTGCCGACAAGGGACAGTGCATCGACTCCTCGTAGGTCGTCGCCCCATTGATTCCATGTTCCCAAGTTCCATAGAAAAGGGCTGCCTGCGATCATCTCAGATGATTGTTTCCCCGCATCCGCAATGTAGGAGTAATTCGATGCATAAAATGATCCGAAGTTCGGCGTTGCGATCAAGATCAGTTTTCGTATTCTCGGGTTCGCGGGTGGTTGCAACGATTCATCGTCCTGCAATCCGGAGAGATACGCCCTAGCGATTAGACCGCCCATGCTGTGCGCTACAAGATCGAATTGGGAAACGGGGGTTCCATCTGCATAGTTAAGGTCGCTCATAAATGCAGCTAGTTCCACCCCCAAACTTTCAATGGGGATGTCAGGATACGAGCAGTTGTTAAAGAACGCTACGGATAGTTCCTCACTCTGAAGCTGATATGCAAGCTGCCCAAACGTGCCGACCGACGCCGGGATAGTGCTGTCGCTGGTAGTACACAGGGCTTGCCAGCCATTAAGAAGAATCACCGGAACCGTACCGGGCGGGGCAGACGGAGCTAGTTGCATGGGTTCGACCGTCATGTGGACGCTTCCAGTTCGAGCCGCTTCAGATGAATCGAGCGCGAATAACGTCACGGTGTATGCGCCCCTGGGTGTTGTCGGCGGCACGGTCAGACGGATGGATTTGCCGTCAGGCTGGACAGACGCTCTAATCGGGTACCGCACCTCGGGAACCGTCGTAACAGCCGTAATGAGCTTCAGTTGCGGCGCGGCGATGTCGGCTGATTCACCCGCCCGGAGCCGATATTCGGTTTGGTCTAGCATCATTGGCCTAACGGTGTTGAGCCTTTCCACTTCCGGGGCCTGGGCCATCGCGGAGGCGGCGCAGCACGTGAGGAGCGCAGCTATAGCGCAGATTTGACTAAATTTTGCCATCTTCAAACTGTGTTAATACCATGCGGACGCTGCAAGAACCGCAAGTACTTAACCAAAGAGAACAAAGAAAACCGGGTGTGACGCGCAGGCGCGCCGTTTTAAAGGACGGCATGCCCATGCCAACAATGCTTTCCTTTCGAAAACTGTATCGAAAAACGTGCGCCAAAACGTCAAACCGCATCGAAAACTGTCCGATAAAACATCTAACCGTTGAAAAAACGCGCAGAAATTCGTATGTTTGATGCATGGACGGTTTTTTTTCGACTGGTCAAGCTGCCCGTGAGTTGGCCGTTAGCCAAAGCCGCGTGCGCGCCCTGTGCGAAAGCGGCGCTGTGGAAGCCGAGAGCACGCCGGGCGGTCAATGGCGGATTCCTGCCGATGAACTGGAGAAATTGAAGCGCGATGGGTTGCCACTACTCGCGCGGCCGTTACCACAGGCGAGGAACGGGCGACCGCACCAGGGCCGCCCTGCTCTACTTGGCGCGCCTTCTGAGCGGGTGGTCTCCGCCGCTGAAGAGGTGGCCATCAAGGAGAGCCGTCTCAGGGAGCGCAGACTCGATCGTGAATTGGAAGAGACGGAAGAGTTTTTTCGAGAACGGCAGGACATGGAGGCACAGCGCCAAGCCGAGGAATGGGAAATCGAACAAGAGCGGCGGGCGAATGCCGAAGCCCAGCGTCTTCGAGAGGAGCGGGATAACCGCTTGCTTCAATATGCAATGAACTCCGTCCCCTCTGAAGCGCGCGGCGAGGTGGAACAGGAGATCCATGAGCACGTTCAAGCAGCGCTCGACAAGGTCCGTTTAGGGGAACCGCCCACGGTGGCACAGCGTGTTGTGGATGCGACCGTTGCGAAGGCGTTGAGACCGTGGAGGCGGAGCAAGGATATTGCGCGGGCCATCGAAGACGCTCGCCGGAACCTGCCATTTGAGATGAGAGGTTTCGGGTGGGAGCCGACCGGCTGGGAATCGCAGGCGTGCCAATCAGCGGCCAAGGCACTGGAAGCCGTGCGTCCCGATGCTTCCTACGGTGAAATGCGCGCCATTGCGCGCGAAGCTACCAAGAGCTTCATCGTCGCGTTTGAGGAGCATAAGGCCGCCGTTGCCAATGCCGACGCGGCGCAACGCGCCAAACAGGAAGCCGCTGAGCGTACTAGGCGAGACCGCGACAACCGGGAAAGACTTTTGCGATATCCACGGTTGCAGTTCCCCTACGGTATGCCCGACGCGGAGCAGCAGACCGCGATCACCGCCAGCCGGAGAGCGTTCGCCGCACTACCCGAGGGGTCGCCGGAACGGGACCTGGAAGCCGCCCGTGATCGGGCCATCAAGCCATACTTGGATGCCCAGACGCGGCGCAAACGGAAGGAACAACTGATAGCCACAAGCATGGACCAGATTCCGGCCTATGTGCGGAGGCTCGCGGAAGAATGGGACTTTGAGGGCAAGACGGCATGGACGCTGGATCAGGAGATACGAGAGCCGATTCGCAAGGCACTGGAAGAGATCCTGACAGGCGATGAAGACGCCGGAGCAGTTGGGATAACACTGCGAAGGCTAGTCCGGCGACAATTGGAGCTTGCCTGACAGGAGGAACGACATGCCCAGGAAAAAACTCGCATCGGCGCAAGAGTTCCAGGAAGTGAAATACCAAGAAGTGTTAGGTTATCGAGACGCATTGCTCAAGCCCGGTGCGCGCAAGGTCTTGAGGGGCAACATGCAGCGCTTGGTCGCTGACTTCGATGAATGCAAACGGTTGCTTGAGTTTCTCGGATCGCACACCCGCTCTGAAATTCGGACAGTCCTCACACCTGATGAGCGCTTAATTGCTCGGGCGTGCCGAGGCGTTCGCATTAGAGTAGACGACCTTCAGCGTTTAGCGCGATTGAACAGAGAGCGTGCAGACTTCCTATCCGGCAAGCGTGTGACGCCGCCCGAGGGCGCGGACCTCGCGGACTTACTAAGATTCTTGTCGCGCCTAGCGAACCCAGTGCAGCCGAAGGCGCGCACCTTAAAAGCTGAATTCATCGAGGCGTTTAACTACAGAGAAGAAGGCCAATCTAGCGGCAAGGTTGTTACCGCGGCGGAACTAGCTAAGAAGTTTATGCGCAACGCCTATAACAAAAACCAAGAGAGTACGATTCGGAGCATGCAGGCGGGCCTTCGTCGAGTAGAACGCGAACGCAAACGCAAACGCTCAAAAGGTTGAACGTTGCCCTGTCCTTGCGCAAGCGAACGCGAGAATCAACAATAAAAACGTTCGCGAACACGCAAATACTCCATTTTCACATTCATTGACTGCCTGGCCACTGCTGAGCCATTATGGCGGGGTGGAGGTGATTTTGTGGAGACACCGAAGCAACTTGTTAGGCGGGTTGACAGGCTCTATATCGATCTAGCGCGGATGTACGCCCGTCTTGGGCGAATACTCGGGGTTAGGCAAACGTCGGGCCGCCGCCGAGCGCGGTACCGACTCCTGAGACGCTCTCGGTAGAGGAGCGCGCCAATGCTGCCTGCGATCTCGAAGCTCCCTGGTGTCCTCGGGTGGTCGATTCTTCCTTGCGGGCCGGATAAGCGACCGATCATCGGTTCCTGGAAATCGTTCCAGACGAAACATCCGACCGAGCAAGAGATTTCAGCATGGCAGCGCTTGAAGCCGGCAACATGGGCTGTAATCACAGGCGCAATCTCCGGGCGCATCACTCTTGACTTCGATGGTGAAGACGGTCGTAGCACTATGGCGCGCCTTGGGATTGAACCGCATCGGAGTACGCCCTCCGGGGGCTTCCACTTGGATTTCGAGCACCCAGGGTGGAGAGTCCGCACGCAAAACAGCAAGTCGAAACGGGACTTGGGCGAGCGCTGGCCAGGCTTGGACATTCGGGCCGATGGCGGCTATGCGGTGTTTGCCGGGCGAACGCCTCGCGGCGAGTACCGATGGCTGCGAGAGCCGACACCCTATCCCCTTCATGTCTTGCCGCCAGATTTGCGCGAATTTCTGGGCTTGGCACACCCGCCCGCGTTATCAGGATCGCCCAACGGTACTAAGAGCGCGGCTGCTGCTGCCGGGCATCTCGACCTGGAACGCCTCGTCCGAATGGCACTCGACCGCGCGAACACTGAAGGCCGCAACAACGCGGGTATGTGGCTCGCGTGCCAGTTGCGAGATAACAGCTACTCCGAATTGGAAGCATGGTCTGTGATGCGGATGTATCGCGGGCGAGTCCCCGGCGTCAACGCCAAGGGAGAACACGAAGGCTATACCGAACAGGAAGTGCGCGCCACATTGCGGGGAGTCTACTCGCGGCCCGCACGCGACGCATGGAAACCCAAAACGGCTACGACTAAGCCGGAGGGGAGCAGAGCGACCGTGAAGATTGTGGAAGAACCCAAACTTCTAACCCAGCATTTCAGCGACTACGGCAATGCGCAGCGCGTCATCTTACTCCATGGCGCAGACCTCCGGTACTGCCATGCGTTTGTTAAGTGGCTGGTGTGGGACGGCACACGCTGGTCCGTCGATGATGGCGAGCGCTCCCGTGATCTCTCCCAACGCACTATGCTTGAATTCGCGCGGCAAGCCCTAGCAAGGAATCATGAGACAGCGGCGAAATTCGCGGCGGGTTGCCTCAATTCGCAAAGGATCTCAAACGCTCTCCGAGAGGCACAGCCCCACTCGGCGATCCGGCCCGACGAACTGGATACCCATCTAGACCTGTTGAACTGCGCAAACGGCACGCTGGACCTAAGAACCAGCCGTTTGTACCCGCACCGCCGCGAAGACTTCATCACGAAATTGGTACACCATAGTTACCAGCCCACCGCCGTGTGTCCGTTGTTTCTTGCCTTTCTGGAGCGTATCACCGCGAATCACCCGCATCTGACCGGATATTTGCAGCGGGCCTTCGGCTACAGCTTGACGGGTCACACCATCGAAAAGGCCGTGTTCCTGTTGCACGGTCGCGGCGACAACGGTAAGAGCACCCTCCTCACTGTGTTCCTGAAGCTGCTGGAAGAATACGCAGTCCTACTCCAGATCGACACCTTGATGGTCCGGCAGGAAAGCAATAACACCCAAGCGGACCTCGCGGACCTTCGCGGCGCCCGGTTCGTGATGACGAGCGAGACTGAGGAAGGTCAGCGACTTGCCGAAGGCAAGCTCAAGCGCATCACTCAGGGAATGGGGCGGATCAAGGCCACTCGAAAATATGAGAATCCCGTTGAGTTCCCAGAGTCACACAAGCTCTGGATCGACGCGAACCACCTGCCCGTCGTGCACGGAACAGACAACGCGATTTGGAACAGGCTGCACCCGGTCCCCTTCGATGTGACGATTCCGAAGGTGGACCAGGACCGGGAATTGCCGGCGAAGCTGGCTGCCGAAGCAGAAGGTATTCTCGCGTGGGCCGTTACGGGTGCCGCTCGCTGGTACGCCGATGGCCTTGGAAAGCCTACGGATGTGGAACAGGCGGGCCAGGTATGGCGCACTCAGTCAGACCAGATTGGCCGCTTCATCCAAGAGGATTGCATCACGGGCGAGCAGGTTCAAGCCAAGGCACGGCAACTGTACGCCGCTTACAAGAGCTGGGCTGAAGATGCTGGCGAGCGACCCCAGACGGAAAGGGCTTTCGGGGAACGCCTCGCAGAGAAATACCAACGGAAGAGGGAAGCAACCTGCAATGTTTATTTGGGCGTGGGCTTGCGGTATCAGCCCAGCGGCGATGTAGGGTTGTAGGGTCATGGAGTCATTCTTCCAAAACTTCCCCCGCCCGCTTATATGGGGACTTTTTGAAGAATTCCTCCACGACCCTACATCGCTGCATGGAATTCCTTGGCGAATGTTTATCGCGGAGTGACCTTCAGAGGGGACGCAAAGAAGTGGCGCGGTTCAAGACCAGTTTCGAAGAGAAGGCCGAATGGATGCGAAATCGCTTCGCTCCGGCTTCGGCTTCCTTGCCGATATCCGGGATATCGGGTTTCACCGAACGGCATTACGCCATTGCGGAGATCGCCGGATTGTGGAACCTCAGTTCGGACGCGGTACGAAAGCTCTTTCAGGATGAGCCAGGCGTCTTGGTGCTCGGTGGCCAGGGCGCGCCGCACAAGCGCCGATACACCACGGTGCGCGTTCCGGAATCTGTTCTCCAGCGGGTCCACCGGAGAATGACCAAGGTCTGATCGGCTTGACATTCGGGGGTTTGTGCCACAAACTAAACAGCATGAAGGCGAAACCCTTCGGCGCTCGGCAGAAATGACCCGGTAGCGCTCGGTTGAAGTTGCCTGAGCTGCGAACAGGGTCAGGAATGGGAAGCGGAGATCATCCACGCCGCAGGCGTGTGT
>Ga0224557_1000629_pt1 | contig 38317 bp, 36 predicted proteins | sample 714S31014metaG_FD_180677 | JGI IMG/M metagenome (GOLD analysis project Ga0224557, IMG submission 180677) | Peat soil microbial communities from Stordalen Mire, Sweden - 717 S3 10-14 | ecosystem: Environmental > Terrestrial > Soil > Wetlands > Peat | place: Sweden: Norrbotten County, Stordalen...
CGCGGTCCTCATCGTCACCGACCACTCCAGCTACGACTACGCCCAAATCGTCCGCGAGGCGCAGCTCGTGATCGATACCCGCAACGCCACCCGCGGCATCGACTCGCCCAAGATCGTGCGCTGCTGAGTTTTCATGGCTCGAATGGAAGACTGCGCCAGCATTTGTTGGAAAGAGGGAAGGATACGAAAGAGTACAGCGGGCAGGTGAACCCGCCGTAAGTTATTTATTTTCAATGATTGGTGCCGAAGAAGGGACTCGAACCCCCACACCCTTGCGAGTACATGGACCTGAACCATGCGCGTCTGCCAATTCCGCCACTTCGGCACGGGAGAGCGCTCAGGCGGGTTGCGCCCGAGCAGGCAGCAACTTTGAGTCTCGCAAATGCCGCACGTGGTGTCAAATTGCGCCGCGTCGCTTGCGTCACGGAGCTTGGCGCGACTTTCGCGGCCTTTCCACCGCAAGATAAGCTGGTGGAGTTGTAATCTGGTTTTTCGCCTGGAAAACTTTCTACGGTAGGGCGGGAAAGTTGTGGAGGAGAGATGAAAGTACTTTTTATCGGCGGCACCGGAAACATTAGCACCGCTTGCACCGCATTGGCTGCGGAACGCGGCATTGAGCTGACGCTGCTGCGGCGCGGCCAGCGACTCGCCAGCATTCCCGATTCTGTGCGCACCATCGTCGCCGATATTGCCGACGAGGCGGCGGTTGCAGAAGCTCTTGGTGACAGGAAGTTCGATGCAGTGGTCGACTGGATTGCATTCACTCCGGCCCAGGTGGAACGGGACATCCGCCTCTTCCGCGATCGCACCGACCAATACATCTTCATCAGCTCGGCCAGCGCGTATCAAAAGCCGGTCAGTCACTACCTCATTACGGAATCGACGCCGCTCGCCAATCCTTACTGGCAATACTCGCGCGACAAGATCGCCTGCGAAGAGCGGCTCATGAAGGAGTACCGCGAGACGGGTTTTCCCTTCACCGTGGTGCGTCCCTCGCACACCTACGGAGACACGCAATTCGCTCTCGCGGTCAATAACTGGGAGATTCCGTACACCGCGGTCGATCGCATGCGGCGCGGCAAAAAGTCGATCGTTCCCGGTGACGGCTCGTCCCTCTGGGTCCTTACCCATAACAGCGATTTTGCGCAGGGACTGGTCGGGCTGCTCGGGCGTAGCCAGGCCATCGGCCATGCTTTTCATATCACCAGCGACGAAGTCCTCACCTGGGATCAGATCTACACCATCACCGCCCGCGCCGCCGGCGTTGAGCCGCAGCTCGTTCACATCGCCGCGGATTTTCTGGGCGCGTGCATTCCCGATTTCGTCGGCAGCCTCACCGGGGACAAGTCCTCGAGCGTGGTCTTCGACAACAGCAAGATCAAGCGCTTCGTACCCGGCTACTGCGCCAGGGTTCCCTATGCCGAGGGCGTCAAGCGAACCATCGCCTGGTTCGACGCCGCTCGTGAGCGGCAGGTTGTCGATGAACAGGCAAACGCCGCCTGGGACAAGATCATCGCCGCCTACGAGAGCGGCCTCGAAGACGCAGTGTGCAGGTTGCGGTCGTAACAGGTTCCTTGCCGGTCTCCGGGCGGGTCGCCGGCCACTCTTCGCGAACGCTTTCGCAAACAGCCCACGGCGGCAGGGTTGGTTTTATCGGCCAGCTATTGGACCCCGCAAAAGAAATGTCTTTGCACCGCCCCTACGGGACTCCGGAGCGAACGAATGGACCCGATTCCCCGCGCTAAAGCGCTGGGCTCATAGCCATTGCGCCTCCGGCGCGACGCAAATTGCAACCCGTTCCGTGAACAAATTCAATTCGTGCGATTGTCCTGCGTCGGGCCGCCGCTCCAGGAAACCGGCGCGCGCGCTTATTTATAATCCCAACGAGCACTAAGCACCCCAAAGAACCGTTCCCTAGGAGCCGCAGCATGACCTTTACCATCCAGGAAATCATGGATTTCCTGCCCCACCGTTACCCCTTTCTCCTCATCGACCGTGTGCTGGAGTTCGAGCCCCGGAAGCGCATCGTCGCCATCAAAAACGTGACCATGAACGAGCCGTTCTTCCAGGGCCACTTTCCCGGCGCGCCGCTCATGCCCGGCGTACTGATCGTTGAGGCAATGGCGCAGGCTGGCGCGGTGCTGATGCTCTCGGAGATGGAGGACCGGCACTCGAAGCTGGCGGTCTTTACCGGCATCGACGGAGCCAAGTTCCGCCGCTCGGTGACGCCGGGCGATCAGATTCGCATTGAAGTCGACGTGGTGAGCTTCCGCCCGCGCTTCGGCAAAATGGCAGGAAAGGCATACGTGGACGGCAAGCTGGCCTGCGAGGCTACGCTGACCTGCATGATTGTGCCGCGCGCCCCAGAAGCGAAAATTGACTCGAAACAGGAATCGAAGACGGAAGCGGGCGCTTCCGAGGCAGCCCCCCCAACGGAGACAGCGTGAGCATTCATCCCAGCGCGATTATCGCGGAAGGCGCGCGGATTCCTGCCTCGTCGACGATTGGGCCGTATTGCACCGTCGGGCCGACGGTGGAACTGGGCGAGGAGTGCACGCTCATCTCGCACGTGGTGATCGACGGCCGCACGCGGATCGGAGCGCGCAACACGTTCTATCCCTTTTGCTCCATCGGCGTGGCGCCGCAGGACCTGAAGTACAAAGGCGAGCCGACCCAAACCGTGATCGGCGACGGCAACACCATTCGCGAGTGCGTCACCATCAGCCGCGGCACGGCGGGCGGCGGAGGCGTAACGCGGCTGGGCTCCGGCAACCTGCTGATGGCCTATGCGCACGTGGGCCACGACAGCCAGGTGGGTAGCCGCTGCATCCTGGCCAACTCGGCCACGCTTGCCGGCCACGTGATCATTGAGGACGATGTGACGCTGGGCGCGTTTTGCCCGGTGCACCAGCATTGCGTGCTGGGCGCGCACGCGTTTATCGGCGGCGGAACCATCGTCACGCAAGACGTGCTGCCGTTCTCGCTCACCTCGTGCCGGCGCGAGAACAAGGCTTTCGGGATTAACAAAATCGGCCTGGAGCGCAAGGGCTTTTCGCCGGAGCGATTGCAGCGATTGCAGAAGGCCTACCGGTATCTGCTGGCCGCCAAGCTGAACACCACGCAGGCGCTGGAAAAGATGCGCGCTCTGGAAGGCGAAGACGTGGCCCTGCTGGTCAAGTTCATCGAGCGCAGCGAGCGCGGAGTGATCAAGTAAGCGCGAAGACGTTTTCGCGGATATCTAAATCGAGCTATTCTTTTCTTGGGGCTGGAGGGGGAACGGTGCCAACCATCAGCATGTTTTTCGGCATTCTGATTCGGATGTATTTCAACGATCATCCTCCGCCGCATTTTCACGCCCGGTACAACGAAGATGAAGCTGTCATTGCTATTGAATCGCTTAGGGTGTTAGAGGGGTCGCTTCCCAAACGGGCGCTTTCGCTGGTTCAGGAATGGGCCGGAGTGCACAAAGCTGAACTCGCTGCCGACTGGGAGCTTTGCCAATCGAAGCAGCAGCCGCTCAAGATTGATCCGTTGGAGTAAACGAATGAACTGGAATGTGGTTTCAGTCGAGCCCAAGCCGCCATTTGCCCTAACCGTCCGATTCAGCGACGGTACAGAGGGGACAGTGCGCTTCGAGCCCAGTCATTTCACCGGTGTGTTTGAGATGCTGCGTAAGCCGGAGGTCTTTCGGCAGGCGCGAGTCGAATGCGGCACTGTGACCTGGCCCGGAGAGATCGACCTCGCGCCGGATGCGATGTATCGCGAGATCAAGCGCAGCGGAGAATGGGTTCTGCGGTAGACAGCCGTTGGAAAGGCCAGAAATATGCGCGTCTCGATCGCCGCTTTCTTCGTATTGGCCCTACCGGCGCTTGCAACATTCACCTTCGCACAAGATGTTCTCGAGGTCGATGCTAAGGCGATCCAGCAGCACATCGATCATCAGGTGGCCCCGGTCTACCCGCCCATTGCCAAAGCCGCTCATATCCAAGGCGCCGTTGTTTTCGATCTTCGCATTGGAACCACGGGAAAGATCGAATCGATGAAGGTGGTCAGCGGGCCTGCAATGCTGCAGCACGCGGCCATGGACGCTCTGAAGCAGTGGACTTTCCATCCATTTCAGAAGGATGGCGTCCCTGTAACCGCAACTGGGCCGGTGTCGATCGAATTCGTCCTCGCTGACAATCATCCGGCGCCCGATGATGAGCAGGTTGCGGACCGGTATTTTCCGCTGTTCGATCGGTGCAACAAAGCCATCTCTTCACGAGCCGACACCAAAGACGCGGAAGATGTCTGCAACGAGGCTGCGGAAACTGCAGAAAAGTTTGGGCATGAGGTGCGCTTTATCGAAAAGCGGTCGGCATTCGTCTACGCTGCAACTGCCTGCGCCGACAATCGCGATCTTGAGAAAGCCCTAGCTTGGGCCGATAAAGCTATCGAAGTCGTCAAACTCGGGCACGACGACAATTCGGGAAGCAGTGCCGCCTACTCGACGAAGGGCACTATTGAAGGCTTGATGGGCGATCTATCGAGCTCAGACCTGGATTTGAATGTGGCCGAAGATTTCAGCCGTAAAGGAATCATCTGGGTTGAGAAGGAAGCACCCAGCCTTCGATCCGAATATGTACGCCCGTTTGTCCGTGACTTGCAATTCCATGCCAAGGTGCTGCAGGCCATGGGGCGCCACGACGAGGCCAAGAGGAAGCTGGATGAAGCAGCGCAACTTCAGTAGCCGGAGCCGATGAAATCGCAAACGCAAATCGACGAAGAGAGATCTCACGGATGAAACTCGGTTTGATTGCCGGTAACGGCCGCTTTCCTTTCCTGCTGCTCGATGCAGCGCGGGCGCAGGGATTCTCCGTGGTGGTGGCGGCGATTCGCGAGGAGACCGATACGGAGATCGACCGGCGTGCCCAATCCGACGCGGGTGTGACGGTGCACTGGCTCTCGCTAGGCGAGCTTTCGCGACTGATTGAGACCTTCAAGAGTGCTGGCGTCACCAAGGCCGTGATGGCCGGCCAGGTGAAGCACAAACAAATATTCAGCAGCATCCGGCCCGATTGGCGGCTGGCCAAGCTGCTCTTGAACCTGCGCACGCGCTCGACCGATGCGCTGATCGGCGCTGTGGCCAAGGTTCTCGAAGACGAAGGCATCGAGCTGATGAGCTCGACGGCGTTTCTGGAGCCGCTTTTGGCCCAAGAAGGCGTGCTCACCGAGCGCGCGCCCGATGAAGACGAGCGCAGGAACATCGAGTACGGGAGGGGCGTGGCCGGGGCGCTGGCCGGGTTCGACATTGGCCAGACGGTGGTGGTGGCGGCGCAGGCCTGCGTGGCCGTGGAGGCCATGGAGGGCACGGACGCGACCATCGAGCGCGCCGGGCGGCTGATGGGCTCGCTCGATGAGTCAGCAGACGGCGACGCCGCAGTGGGGCCCCCGTCTGAGACCTCGACTCTGGCCCGCAAGCTCACCGTGGTCAAGGTCGCTAAACCCAACCAGGACATGCGCTTCGACGTGCCGGTGATCGGGCAATCGACCGTGGAGACGATGGTTCGCGCCGGGGCCAGTTGCCTGTCGATCGAAGCCGGAAGGACGCTGTTGTTCGACCGCGAGACGCTGCTCGCGGCGGCGAACAGAGCGGGCATTGCGATTGTGGCAGCGCGGCGGTAGAACAGTGGTCAGTGGTCAGTTTTCAGTTGTCAGTGGTAGCCTTGCCCTAGCGTCGGTTTTTCTGTTCCCTGTTGTTCCCTAGTCCCTAGTCCCTGTTTCTCCAGGAGGTTTCTCGTGAACAAGTATCTTCTCTTGTCGCTCGTCGTAGCTGCCGTCGCTATTATGGCCGCAGTGCCCCTTTTCACCGCCCGTGCCGCCGATGACGCTGTGCCCACCGTGGGCCAGCAGGCGCCCACCTTTACTCTGCCTTCGCAGGACGGCTCGCCCATCTCGCTCGAGCAATACCGCGGCAAGTGGGTGGTGCTCTACTTCTACCCCAAGGACATGACCCCCGGCTGCACTATCGAGGCGCACAAGTTCCAGGACGCGCTGCCGCAGTTCGAGGCCAAGAATGCCGTGATTCTGGGCGTGAGCGTGGATAGCGTCGACAGCCACAAGCAGTTCTGCACCAAGGACAGCCTGACCTTCCACTTGCTCGCCGACCCCGACCACAAGGTGGTGAGCGCCTACGGGTCGCTGGGAGCGTTTGGCCCCATGACGATTGCCAACCGTAACACCTTCCTCATCGATCCCCAGGGCAAGATCGCCAAGGTGTGGGTGAAGGTGGTTCCGGCCAACGCGGCTTCGGACGTGCTGGCTGTACTTCCGTAAAGCAACGATTTCGGGGACACATGCATCGAACCTGTTAGTCTGCCGGCCTATTGCTCTTTTTGTGCGCCGGCAGCAGGGATTCCTATGTCCACGCAAATCTCCCCCTCCCCGACAAGGCTGGCGCTCGATTTCCGCGCAGAACTGAAGAATTATCACGCCGCTTTACTCACCATCCCGCCCGCCCAGGCGGACACTCCGTGGCGCGAGGGCGGGTGGACGCGGAAACAGATCGTCGGGCACCTGCTCGATTCCGCGGCCAACAATCGCCAGCGATTTGTGCGGGCGGCGATTGACGGCCGGTACCAGGGCCCCAAATACGCGCAGGACGCCTGGCTGGCGGCGCACGGCTACGAAAACGAGTCCTGGGAGACCCTGCTGCGCTGGTGGCACGCCGAGCACGAGATTCTGGCGGCCGTCGTCGACCGCATTCCGGATAGCCGGCTCAACGCGAAATGCAAAGTGGGGGATGATCCCGCGGTGACGCTGCACTCCCTGATAGCGGACTATCTCAGCCACCATCGGCATCACTTCCAGCAGCTGATAGCGGCATAACAAAAGGCCCGGCAATCAGCCGGGCCTTTTGCTTCTGATGGTGCGCAGGGCGTCGAGCGGCAGACAGGTCCGCATACGCGACGCATCGAGCCATGCGCCGCGCCGGGAGCGCCTGCACCGAAGACGCCGGGATTACTTCTTCGACTTCTTCTTGGCGACCTTCTTGGCGGCCTTCTTCACCGCCTTCTTGCCAGCCTTCTTCTTCGCTACCTTCTTGGCCGGCGCTTTCTTGGCGGCCTTCTTGGCGGCTTTCTTGGCTGGTGCACTCTTCTTGGCCGCCTTCTTGGGCTGCGCCTTCTTGGCCGCCTTCTTGGCTGCTTTCTTGGCTGCTTTCTTGGCTGCCTTCTTGGCCGCCTTCTTCGCAGGCGCCTTCTTGGCCGGCGCTTCCATGGCGGGCGCTACCTTGGCAGGCGCTACCTCAGCAGGCGCTTCCTGGGCGGGTGCTTTCTTGGCAGCCTTCTTCTTCGCTGGAGCCTTCTTCGGCGCCGGCAGCTTGGCTACTACGATCACCGTCTCTTCGGCGACCACCTCATCGTCGTCTGAAGAAGTAAGGATGCCGGCGGTCTCCAACTCGTCTTCCTCGTCAGCAAAGGCATCGACCTGATCGGCGTCCAGATCGCCCGGCTTCCCAAAGGGATCGCCGTCACTCATCGCGTACATCTTGAACACTTCATCCATCCCATTTGCCTCCAGCGGATTTCCGCTGCTCATGATTTCATTCGCATTTTCCAGAGAGCTGATGGAGCCATCTGGCTTGCGCAAGCGATTGTAGCTTTAGCTTGCACACAAACACAAGGAAAACTCAAGTGCAGAATGGAGTTTGCGTCAGTTTTTCTTATTGTTGCGAGGGTTTGGTTGCGCCGGCGGACTTGAGCGCGGCGCTGCTGCCGGGATGAGCGGCAGGTTTCGCGCCCTGCGGGTGGGCAGGTTTGTGCGCGGTGCTGCCCGGTTTGCTCTGGGCCGGGGCCGCGCCATGCGCCGTGCCTGCCCCTTTGCTGGAGTTTGGCGTGGAGGCTCCGGGGGCGGCAGCGGTCCCGCGGCGGTGGGTCGAGGAGGTACGCGCCGGCGCGGGCTCGGCCACGCGCAGGCGGCGGCCGGGTTCCACGCGGATGCCCGAGGGAATGCTGTTCCAGCGGCGCAATTGGCTCAAGGAAACGCCGCAGCGGTCGGCAATCGTGACCAGAGTATCGCCGCGGCGCACGGTGTAAAGCCGGGTGCGCGCCAGGGCTTGGGCGGAGAGAGGCACGGGCACCACGAGCGCCTCGATGTTGGTGGGGCTGGTGGGGCCGGTGAGGCTATCGCGGGTGGTGAGCTGGTTGGCCGCGGCCAATTCGGCCAAGGGCACGCGATACTCCTGGGCCACGGAGGCCAGGGTGTCTCCGGCCACAACGGCGTGGAAGCGCCAGGAGTTGCGCCGCGCCTCGGGTACCAGGGCCACGCGTTGGCCAAAGAGCGTGGCCGTACCCGCGGGCAGGTGCAGGTCAAAGGAGGCCTCGGGGGGCGTGACCATGCGCAGCAGACTGGGGTTGAGGGCCTCAATCTCGTCCACGGGAGCGCCCACCAGATCGGAGACGAGGCGGAGATCGATGGAGTAGTCGATGGTGGCGGTGTCGGTGAGCACCGGGGGATCGAGCGTCAGGTCGTCAAAGCCGTACTGGTGCGGGTGGTTGGCAATGATGATGGCGGCCAGGATCTCCGGCACATAATTTTCCGTCTCGCGGGGCAGCTCGTTGCGCTTGTAGAGCTCCCAGAAGTCGGCGTAGCCGGTGCGCTGGACGGCATGTTGCATATTGCCCGCGCCATGGTCGTAGGCGGCCATGGCCAGGTACCAGTCGCCTAGCTCGTCGTGGAGGAACTTCATGTAGCGGGCATAGGCGCGCGTGGACTTCTCGGGATCGAAGCGCTCGTCGACGTAGGCGTTGCGGGTCAGTCCGTAGTAAGGGCCCGGCATGAACTGCCACATGCCGCCCGCCCTGGACCGGCGATCGATGGCCTTCGGCTGAAAGCCCGACTCCGCCACGGCGAGGTAAATCAGATCCTGCGGTACGCCTTCCTCGGCCAGCACGCGCTGGATCATCGCCTTGTACCGGCCGGAGCGCTCAAAGGAGTGCTGCAGGGTGTTGTGGCCCTTTTGCGTATAAGCGAAGAAATTGATAAACGTGGCCACGTAGTTGTTCACCACCAGCGGCAAGTCGGATTTGGTGGTGGCCAGTTCGGCCGTAGCCTTGGCCACCAGATTCGGGTCCTCGGCAAAGGTCAAGTCGCTGGCAGCTTCAGCGGGCGTGATCTCCTCTTTGGGCACAAAGCCATTGCCCTGCTTGAGGGCTTCCATCTCCAGGCCGTTCACCTGGTCGACGATCTTGTTGAACTCGTCTTCGAGTTGCGGGTCGGCCTTGATGTCGAGGCCGCTCGCCAGCATCAGATCCACGGCGCGGTCGAACTGAACCTTGGCCTCAGCGAGCATGCCCTTTTGGTAGTCGGCGTCCCCGGCGGCATACGCGGCTTCAACCTGTACGATGAGCTGGCGCACGCGTTGCTGCTTGGCAGTGAGCCTGGGTGCGGCCGGAGCCGCGGGCTGTGGCGCAGCCGGAGCCGGAAGAGGCGGCGCGGTGGCCTGCGCGGGCTGGCGAGCTGGCCCTGCGGCGGTGTCTGTCGGCGTGCAGCCGGTGAGCGACAGCAGGAGCAGGATGCAGGCCGGCGCGAGGAGTGCGCGGCGTATGCCTGAACACGGCCGGCGCGGCCTCGATGGGATCACTTTGGGCATTATGCCGATGATAAGCCATGGTCGTCGATTTGTTCCTGATTTGATGCAACACCCCTTTTATAATCAACGAATTGTTGACTTCCTCTTCCCAATACCCTTAAATTTAGGTAGCCATGTCTTTGACGGTTCCTCCCGGTCACATAGCTGTATTGAAGAAGTGGTTGGAATTGCCAACTGAAGAGGTGACGAAGTTCTCCTCGGCCTTAGAAGGGGCGAAGGCCCAATTCAATGGCCCCGAACTGGCAAAGTCCATTGTGCCCACCTGCGCCTTGTCTCCGGCGTTGATTTACAGCATTGTCGAAGTCCTAATCAACGTTTACAGAGCTGGGGAGCCACAGAAGCCATTCGAAACCTTCTTGGACGGCTCCGTGAAGCCAGCGTTAGTCCACGCGAAGACCTTCTCAGAAGGGAAAGAGGAAGAAGAGTGGGGCCGTCTAAGGCAGTTCTTATTGCACGCGCTCTCACTTGAGGGAATACTCGGAACAACGGCAAAAGCTGGTGAGATTCTCACTGAGCACGAGAAGATTTTTGAGACCGCTAGGGTGATGACTGATTTCCGCCCTATCTTTCACGTTGATGTATCGGAAAAGCCAGATGCGGGTCTCGTCATTCACATGCTAAAGATCACACAGCGCGACAAGCATTCTCGAAAATTCGACACGTACTACGCGCTAGATACCAATGACATTGCGAAGTTAATGGGTGTCTTGGATCGAGCAGTGAAAAAGGAAAAGGCCCTACGGAAGATGATGGAAGATGCAGGGCTAAGAGTTTTGGATGTCAAAGCCTTTTACTAGGCGCATGGAGAGAGTTTATGTCATCGCTAGCATCCGCACTAGATGCCTGGAGATTTGTAGAAGAGGAGACTTCTTGGAAGCAGAACACGTCGCCTCCTGAAGAAGATGTTCCTTTGGAAGCGGTAATCGAGATGACTCGCGAATTGGTCAGCGATAATTTCGATAACGAAGAACCTACCATTCTAAGATCCGCTTTCAATCGGGCAGAGAAGTTCCTCCGCGCTCATTCTCGCGAAACAAAGAAGCGCTGTGGATATTTCCCCCCAGTGCCGAGCATTACTCCTGGCCCCAAAGGCAGCGCTGATTTGCATTGGCTACAGCCCGCTTGGGCATTGTTGGTCAACGTTCCAGATGGCGATGCCCTCGCCACGTTCTACGGAGAAAGTGAAGGAGGCGGCAGGATTAAGGGAAACCTTGATCCGAAAGTCTGGAATCTGGGGATTGTTACTTGGCTGAGCAAGAATTAGGGTTCCCTAACGAGCCCGTGCCGGATCACGATTCGGTATTTATGCGGGCCCACAAAAACCGTATGGTCAACGGTCTGCCCGGGCCCGGTGTGTTTACGGCGCACGATGGCGGTATGTCTGTTGATTGGTCTAAATATGCGCGGCCAGAACAAACGAGAGCGAGAGGAAGAAACCCCCGAGATAACGCCATTATAGAGATGAACGTCGGGGAAGTCCGGTTAATTCCGACCTTGGACGTGCTGCACACACCGGAGCCGCAGAATCAAGCGCATTGCGACGTTCCCCTTCCAGAGGTTGAGGAAGACTTGACTGAGGTGCGCTTTCGACTGAAGACTATTTCGAAGATCGCAATTCCTCTTAATCTCCGACCCCTCCCGATAGCAACGCATTAATAGGACACCACCTGTAGAAAGCCTCGCGGCGAACGTGCGCTGATATTCTAGGGGTTGCTCTCCTATTGCCCTGATTGATCTGACCATGAACTCAAAATTTATCCGCAATTTCGCCATCATCGCACACATCGACCACGGGAAGTCGACGCTGAGCGACCGGCTGCTGGAGCTGACCGGCTCGGTCACGGGACGGGAGATGCAGGCCCAGATCCTGGATGACATGGACCTGGAGCGGGAGCGCGGCATCACCATCAAGGCGCACGCCGTGCGCATGATGTACAAGGCGCACGACGGCAACACCTACCAATTAAATCTCATCGATACCCCTGGCCACGTCGATTTCAGCTATGAGGTTTCGCGGTCGCTGTCCTCATGCGAGGGCGCGCTGCTGGTGGTTGACGCCAGTCAGGGCGTGGAAGCGCAGACTCTGGCCAACGCCTATCTCGCCATCAACCACGGTCTGGAAATCATCCCCGTGATCAACAAGATTGATCTGCCTTCGGCCGACATCCTGCGTACCCAGGAAGCCATCGAGAAGGCCGTGGGGCTGGACGCGACCGATGCCATCCCGGTGAGCGCCAAGACCGGCCAGGGCGTGGACGAAGTGCTGGAGGCCATCGTGCACCGGCTTCCCCCGCCAACCGGCAATCCGGAAGCTCCGCTCCAGGCATTGGTCTTCGACTCGTGGTTCGACGCCTACCGCGGCGTGATCGTGCTGGTGCGGGTGATGCAGGGAACCATGCGCAAGGGGCAGCGCATCCGGTTCATGTGGAACGGCAGTGCTTACGAGATCGAATCCATGGGTGTGTTGTGCCCCAAGCCGGTGGAGATTGCCGAGCTTACCGCGGGCGAGGTGGGATTCTTCGCCGCCACCATCAAAAACGTGGCCGACACCAAGATCGGCGACACGGTGACCGACGATACGCACCCGGCCGCGACGGCGCTGCCCGGATTTGAAGAACTCAAGCCCATGGTCTTCTCCGGCCTCTACACCGTGGACTCGCACGAGCACACACTGCTCCGGGACGCTCTGGAAAAGCTGCGCCTCAACGACTCCTCGTTCTTCTTCGAGCCGGAGAGCTCGGTGGCGCTGGGCTTCGGTTTCCGCTGCGGCTTTCTCGGCCTGCTGCACATGGAGATCATCCAGGAGCGGCTGGAGCGCGAGTACGAGCTGGACCTGATCACCACGGCGCCCAGCGTGCGCTATCACATCACGCTCACCGATGGCAGCGAGATCGAGGTCGACAATCCGTCGCGCTGGCCCGAGCCGCAGAGCATCGACAGCATCCGCGAGCCGGTGATTGCGGCGAAGATCCTGACCAACGAAGAATACGTGGGCGGCATTTTCAAGCTGGTTGAAGAAAAACGCGGCCGCCAGAGCAACTTCGAATACGTGACGCCGACGCGCGTCCTGCTCAGCTACGAGCTGCCGCTCAACGAGATCGTGCTCGACTTCTACGACCGGCTCAAGTCCGTCTCGCGCGGCTACGCCTCGCTGGATTACCAACTGGCCGGCGAGTGGGAGTCGCCCATGGTGAAGCTCGACATCCTGATTGCCGGCGAACCCGTGGACGCGCTCTCCATCATTGTGCACAAGGACCACGCCTACGAGCGCGGCCGCGCGCTGGTCTCCAAAATGCGCGAGCTGATTCCGCGCCAGCAGTTCGAGGTCGCGATTCAAGCCGCGATCGGCGCCAAAGTCGTCGCCCGCGAAACCGTCAGCCCCCTGCGCAAGAACGTCCTCGCCAAATGCTACGGCGGCGACATCACGCGCAAACGCAAGCTGCTCGAGAAACAGAAAGAAGGCAAGAAGCGCATGAAACGCATCGGCAAGGTCGATATTCCTCAGGAGGCGTTCCTGGCGGTGTTGCGCGTGGGCGAAGAGCAGCAGAAATAGCCGCGCCGGGAGCTTTCTCGCATCGTGCAGGGCGAGTGGGTATTGCCTCTCACGCGCCGATCCGTACCATTTGCACCAGCCTTTGTGAATAAACGTTTACGGGCACCTGTGGAAAGGTGCCTCGGCCAGCGAGAGCGTGCCGAATCGGGACTACGCGCGGCGCCGACCGCAGCTTGACAAGTTTCCGATTGATAAATAATGAGTTAATTCGTGTACCAGAGGGGGACAATGGCTGGCAAGAGGAAAAAATTGGGCCTTCCCTGAGACTTTCCGGAAGAATTCCACAAATTTTTCCACAGAGACAAGGGTGGCGCGGGCAATCGCGGCAAAGCAAAGGCCCCGCCGAGCGGGGCCTTCGCTTCATCCCGCGTGCAACTCAGTGCGTTGCGGGTGGTTTGGGCGCGGCTGGCTTGGGCGCGGGCGCGGCCGCGGCCGGCTTGGGCGCTGCGGGCCTGGGCGCAGTTTGGCCGGGCGCTGCCGCGGCTGCCGGCGGGGCCGGGACTCCGGACTTCAGGTTGTAGGCGTCGACCACGGCCTTGGTGATGTCGCTCCCATTGCTGGCGTACAGCACCGGCGTCTGCTGCTGCGAGACGTCGAGGACGAGCGTGAATCCCTGCTGCTCGGCATAGGACTGCATCACGTCGTACACCTTGGAGGCGAGAGCCTGGTACATGTCCTGCATGTCCTGCTGGAATTCGTTGCGTGCGTCTTCCGCATCGCGGTCCAGCTGCTTCTTCTTCTCGTCGAACGCCTTGGCTTTGGTGCCGCGGTCGGCCTCGGAGAGGGTGGAGGCGGGCGCCTGCAACTGCTTGTTCAGGTTGTCGACCTCATCGCTAAGAGCCTTGAGAGTAGCTTCCTTGGGAGCGTACTTTTTCTGCAAATCGGCGAAGTCGCGCTGGCCTTCATTGGTTTGGGCTACGGCCAACTGAAAACGAATGACCGCGATTTTGGCGGGCCCTGCAGCAGGCGCCGCGGCGGCCGGCGCGGCCTGGGTTTGGGCGGCGGCGCTCAGGACCATCCCTGAGGCCAGCATGACAACGAGTGCAAAGGTACGCTTCATTTGGATCGAAAACTCCTTCGGAATCCCTGTCTGGCTCCGCTCGTTCAACCGAGAAACGAGCCTTCGTCTCCCCACGCATCCTCACGGCCCATCTTGATTCCGGATTGTTACCGCGCTCTCGAGCGGAAACTCCGCGCCGGACCGGCGAGGCTCAAAAAAGACGTATACGGAGACGTCAGCAGGAACTAGAGGGATTATAGGGCAGGGGGCAGGGGATAGGGAATAGGTGTCAGGTTTCAGGCCTCAGGTGTCAGCCCGCGCTGGACGCCGTCTTCTGAAACCTGAAACCTGGAACCTGTTCTTCAATGCGCCGCCGGCTGGGGCTGGGGCGCGTCCGGCTGGCCTGCGGCCGGCGCGGGAATGCCCGACTTCTGGTTATAGGCGTCGATGATTTCCTTGGTGATGTCGGTCGAAGGCACGGCATAGAGCACCGTCTGCGCCTGTTGGTCTCCGGCATCGAGCACCAGCGTATAACCGTGCTTCTCGGCGTAGTCCGTCATCAGCAGGCCCACCTTCTGCGCCACCTGGTCGATGGTCTGCTGCATGTCGTTCTGGAAGTCGCCTTGGGCGTCCTGGGTTTCGCGGTCCCACTGCTTCTTCTTTTCATCGAGGGTGCGGGTGCGGCTGGCGCGCTCAGCATCGCTCAACTGGGCGTCCGGCGCCTGCAGTTGCTTGGTCAGGGCGTCGATCTCGTCGTTCAACTTTTTGAGTTCGGCCCGCCGCGGATCGTATTTCTTCTGCAGGTCGGCCACATCGCGCTGGAACTCGTTGGTCTGGCTGACCGCGGCCTGAAACATAATGACCGCAACCTTGGCGGTGGCAACCGGAGCGGGAGCGGCGGCCGGCTTGGGAGCGGCAGCAGTCTGACCGGCGGCCAGGATGGCCGATGCGGAAACCAGGAAAAGGGCGGAGAAGAACAGGCGCTTCATGCGAATCGAATACTCCTTGGGTTCCCGCACGCGGACGCCAAGTCAAGGGCCATCCTTTCAGAATGCCCTTTGGGCCCTCTCGCGAGGCGCCATCGCGCGCGTCATCTGGCTGGACTGCGCACGCCGAGGCATCGCCGGGAACTAGAGGGGATTATAGGTTCCGGGGTGCGGAGCGTCAAACGGGAGAAACAGGGACCGAGGGATTGCGGGACGGGGGAATCGGACGAACTCTGCAGGCCGCTGCGTTTGCATGCGATCACGCAATGCAACGGCCTGCAGTCGAGTTCGAAGTGGCCCGGCCACTGGGCCGCGCTTACAGCGGTTCCAGAATTGCTGTACCCGGGAACCACTGCTGCCGAGTGGCATTTTCCTCAGCGCCGGGGTCCCACAGACAGGTCTTCGTCCTTGCGTGCCCACTGGCGAGAAGGCCGGAGCGGGAAAGACAAGTTCACCGGGCACTGGTAGCTGACCTGCCAGTTTAGACGGGGAAAGCGGCGGAGGGTTACAGCTTTGTTGCCGAATCAATCGGCCACGCGCCTTCGTAATCTGTGCGGCAGCGGCAACTGGAAACGGGCTATACTTGTGCCGCGGCTGGGGGTCGGATCGCGCAATGCGGAGATGGGCGGTACTGCTGCTTCTGTTGGGGTCCGCGTGGCCGGCTATGGCGGCCAAAACGTTGACCATCGCCCAGGTGGAGGAGTTGCTCGCGAAGCTCGTGGGCAAGGCGGATGGCAAGGTGGCCGGCGAGCTCGACAATGCGCAACTGACGGAGCGGGTGAGCGCGGCGCGGCTGGCGCGATGGGAAGCGGAGTTCCCCGGAAGCCGCGCCACTCGGGCGCTGATGAAGCTGGCCGATATGTCGGCTTTTCTCGACCCGCCAGCGGCGGATGTGATTCCCGATCCGCCGCCGGACCCGGACACGCAACGGCACATGCTGTGGATGGCCGAGCAGTATGTGGGGACGACGATCTCGCGCTTGCCCGACCTTTCGGCGACGCGCGAGACGACGCACTTCGAGGCCACGTCTTCCGAAACAGGCGATTCCGTTGGCGGAGGCGCCAAGCCATTGCAGTGGACGAACGTCTGCAGCCGGACAATCACCTACCGCGACGGGCACGAGGTTCTCGATGAGGATGCGGGCAAGCAGGAGAAGGAGCCGGCGTTGGGACTTGCCACGCACGGCGAGTTTGGGCCGATTCTGGCGCAGGTTTTGAGCGACGCGCTGGAAAGCCAGGTAAGCTTTGCGCGATGGGAGCAGGGCGCGAGCGAGCCGGCGGCGGTTTTTCACTACGCCGTGCCGGAAGATGCGTCGCATTTCCAGGTCAATATCATGATCGGCGGCCAGGCGCAGACCGTTCATCCCGCCTACCATGGAGAGATCGAGATCGATCCCGAGACGGGCGCGATTCTGCGCTTGAGCGAAGTGGCGGAAATGACGGCGCCGCAGGAAGCAATGCGCGCGGCGATCGAGGTGGAATACGCGCCGGTCGCGATCGGAGATCGCAAAACCATCTGCCCGGTGAGAGGCGTGGCCTTCTCGAGGATTCCAGTTCCGGTTGGGAATGGGAATGGAGAGGCGCAGGGCCGGAGGCCGTGGCCCATACAGACTCATCTGAACGACGTTGCGTTTACGCGCTATCACGCATTCCGGTCCGAGGCGCGGATCGTGGATGGCAGCGAGACAAGCAAGTGAGACAAAGGGCGAGCGGGTATACTTGTGCCGCGGCAAGGGGTCAACATGTCGATGCTGAAATGGATGGTACTGCTGCTTCTGTTGGGGTTCGCCTGGCCGGCTAGGGCGGCTAACACCCTGTCCATCGACCAGATGGAACAGTTGCTGGCGACACTCCAGGGCAAACCGGACGGCAAGGCGGCCGCTGAGCTCGGCGAAGTGCAACTGACGGAGCGGGTGAGCCTGGCGAGGCTGGCGCGCTGGGATGCCGAGTTTCCTGGCCCGAAGACGCGCGAGGCGCTGATGCAGTTGGCCGATATGTCGGCTTTTCTCGACCCCCCCGCTTCCGATGTGGTTCCGCAGCCGCCGCCGGACATTGAAACCCAGAGGCGCATTCTGCGCCTGGCCGTGCAGTATGTGGAGAATGCGCTGCCGCGCTTGCCCGACTTTTTTGCGACGCGCGAGACTACGCACTTCGAAGATACGCTTTCGCAACACGCGAGCTATTCCGTCGCGGAAGGCCCGACCGGGACGGCTCCGGGAGGGATGTCCGGGAATACTGCGGGAGGGCCATCCGCGACCGGCGTGCACGAAAGCCTCGGAGCGATTGCCTTAACGTCGCCCAGTGTGGCGACCTCGACCGTGTTCAAAGCGCTGCACGCGACGGGCGCGTACAGCCGGACAGTGACTTACCGCAATGGCTTCGAGGTTCTGGAGGAGGACGCGGGCAAGCCGGAGAAGGAGCCGGCACTGGGGTTGACGAGCCAGGGTGAATTTGGGCCGATCCTGGCGAAGGTTTTGATCGACGCGCTGCGAAACCAGATTGGCTTTCTGCGCTGGGAGCAGGGCGCGAAAGGGCCGGAGGCGGTGTTTCACTACACAGTGCCGGCCGATGCGTCGCACTTCGGGGTGGCGATCACGAGCGGGAGCCAGGTCCAGAGTGTCCATCCTGGCTACCACGGAGAGATCGCAATCGATCCCGGGACGGGCGAGGTTCTTCGCTTGAGCGAGATTGCGGAGATGACGCCGCCCTATCAGGCCATGCGCGCGGCCATCGCCGTGGAATACGCGCCGGTGACGATCGCAGGCCAGAGCTACATCTGCCCGGCGAATGCCGTGGCTTTTTCGAAGATTCCCGTGCCGGCAAAGGGTGCGCCGGACCAGAGCGCCTGGCCGGTCCAGGCGGAGTTGAACGACATCGCGTTTACGCACTACCACGAATTCCGGACGGAAGCGCGCATCGTGGCCAATCCGAGCGAAGGCGGCGACAACAATCCAGCAGGCGGGGGTGGAACCACGACGCCGGAGAGTTCCGCAGGCGTGGCCGCGCCGGGCCCGAGTTCCCCCGCGGCCACCGAGACGGCCAGTCCAGCGCAGCCGGCCGCCGCGACGGCTGCGAACCCGCCTTCGAGTGCTTCTGCCGCGCCGAGCGCTGCAGCGCCTGCACCCAATAGCGCCGCTGGTCCTTCGGCGGAGGCGGCTGTTCCGCCGCCCGCGAGCACGGCCGGAAATGTGCCCGCCACGGGCACCGTCTTCCATGCCCAATCGAAGCTGGTGCTGGTGGACGTGGTGGTGACCGATCGCGACAAGCCGGTCGAGGGGCTGGAGCGCAGCCGGTTCCATGTGTTTGAGGACGGCCACGAGCAGCCCATCGCGTCCTTTGAGGAGAACCAGCCGCCGCCGAGCGTGGAGATCGCAGAGCCTCCCGCATTGCCGGAGAATACCTACTCGAACCTTCCCGTGTATCCCGAGACCGGCGCGGTGAATGTGCTGCTGCTGGACGCGCTGAACACGCCCATGGGCGACCAGGAGCAGTTGCGGCGGCAGATGATCCAGTACCTGGGTACGATCAAGCCGGGAACGCCATTGGCGATCTTCACGCTGTCCTCGCAGTTGCGCATGGCGGCGGGGTTCACCACGGACCTGGACAAGCTGCGGCAGGCGCTCGATAACCGCAAAACGATCGGGCGATCGACGGCGGACGCGGGAGTGGGCAGTAGCGCGGGGCTCTCCTCGACCCTGACCCAGCAGGCGTCCGGCGTGGCCAATAACAGCGATCCCCAAACTCTCTGGCTTGTGAACACCATCATGGATTTCGCGGCCGATACGAAGACCTATGAAAACGACCAGCGCGTGCTGATGACGCTCGACGCCCTCGGCGAGTTGGCTCGCTACCTGGCGGCAGTGCCGGGGCGTAAGAACGTGATCTGGTTTTCGGGGTCGTTTCCGATTGGCCTCGCTCCCGATGCGCTTGCGTCCACTGCGCTCAAGAACGTGCGCGACTGCTCGGATCGAGTGCGGAAGACGAGCGATCTGCTCTCCGCGGCCCGCGTGTCTGTGTATCCCGTGGACGCGCGTGGAGTTCTGACGGCGCCAACCGCGAGTGCGACATACGTTCCGCCGCCCGTGGGAGGCCGCGGGAATAATCCCATGGCCGTTGCAAGTGACAACACGAGCTTTGCCGAGCAGACGTCGCTCGAACAGAGTTCGATGAACACGATTGCCGCGGAGACGGGCGGTCATGCGTATGCGACGGGCAACGATCTGAAGGCGGCAATCCAGAAGATCACGGCCAACGATGCGTACTATTACGCGCTGAGCTACGTTCCGCCGGAAACGAAGCAAGGCAGGAACGGCCCGGATTTTCACTTGATCGAGGTGAAGGTGGACGGCAGCAAGTATCAGCTTGCCTACCGGCGCGGGTACTACTCCAAAGAGGCGAACAAGCCCGCGAGCGAACCGGGGCGAGAGGCGAGTCCGATGGCGGCCGCGGCACTGGCTGGCGCGCCGCCTGCCACGCAGATTCTCTTTCGGGCTCGGTTGCTGCCGGAAGGCGCGCCGGAGTTGCATGACGCCGCGCTCGACGACAAGGTGACTGGCGAAAAGACGGCGAGTTTCCCAGGCGGGACGCACCGCTACGTTGTCGACCTGAGCGTGCCGCCCGAGGAACTGAAATTTGCCACGGACGCGGATGGCGTGCGGCGCACAGATTTGGATTGCGAGCTCGTGGCCTATGACGAGAAGGGTCAAGTCGTGAATTCGCTCGGCCGCGCCTTCAATTTCAAGCTTTCTCCGGAACAATACGACAGGCTGACCGCCGCGGGAGGCCAGGTTCCCGTGCGGCTGGCAATGGATTTGCCCGCCGGCGAGTTTGGTTTGCGCATTGTCGTGTACGATCCGGCTACTGCCAGGACGGGATCGATGGAGATTCCCGTCGAGGTGGCGGCGAAGCCGGCGGGAGCGCAGGCCAACCCCTCGCCGCAGTAACCGCGGAGAAGGCAACGCCCGCGGCGCTGCGAAGGGCCGCGGCGCTTTCTTCATGTCTTGCCTCGCGGCGCTCTTCACCGCGCCGCTTTTCTCTGTCGCTTACAATGGATCGTATCTCTCTCCGGAGGCTCACGCTCTGATCTCCGCGCTCTCCAGTCTCCAGTTTGCTCTGGCCGGCCCGCTCGCGGGGCTGCTCCGGGAGATCTCTGCATACCTCGCCTTGGCTCCGCAAAGCGGCTTCAGCCATTACCTCAAAATGCAGTACGCCGACCAGACCTTCAAAGGCCTTTACCATTGGAACCTCTTCGACGCGTGCATGCTGCTGCCTTATTTCGTGGTGATGATCCTGCTGTCTTTCTATGGCATTCACCGCTACACGATGTGCTACCAGTACTTCAAGTACAAGAAGAACTACCACCCCAATCCGCCCCGCCATTTCGAGGAGTTGCCCCAGGTCACCATCCAGTTGCCGATCTTCAACGAGCAGTTCGTCATCGACCGGCTGATCGAGGCCGTCTGCGCTATGGAGTACCCGCGCGAGAAGCTGGAAATCCAGGTGCTCGACGACTCTACCGACGAGACCACGGCCGTCGCCTCGTCGATCGTCGACCGTTACGCCGCGCTTGGGGCGCCCATCGTCTGCATCCATCGCAGCAACCGCCACGGCTTCAAGGCCGGAGCGCTCGATGCCGGGCTCAAAGTGGCCAAAGGAGAGTTCGTGGCCATCTTTGACGCCGACTTTGTGCCTCCGCCCGAATGGCTCATGAAGGTCATCCACCATTTCGCCGAGCCCGAAGTCGGCATGGTGCAGACCCGCTGGACGCACTTGAACCGCGAGTACAGCATGTTGACCCAGATCGAGGCCATCCTGCTGGACGGGCATTTTGTTCTGGAACACGGCGCGCGCGTCCGCTCCGGCGAGTACTTCAACTTCAACGGCACCGCCGGCATGTGGCGCCGCCAGGCCATCTCCGGCGGCGGCGGCTGGCAGCACGACACGCTCACCGAGGACACCGACTTGAGCTACCGCTCGCAGTTGGCCGGCTGGAGGTTCAAATACCTGCCCGAGGTGGAGTGCCCCTCGGAACTGCCCATCGAGATGACCGCCTTCAAGACCCAGCAGGCGCGCTGGGCCAAGGGACTCATCCAGACCAGCATCAAGATTCTTCCCCAGGTCTTCCGCTCCAATGCCTCGCGGCGCAACAAGATCGAATCGGTCTATCACCTCACGGCCAATCTCAGCTACCCGCTCATGGTCATCATGACGGCGTTCATTATGCCCGCCATGATCTGCCGCTTCTACCAGGGCTGGTTCCAGATGCTGCTCATCGACGTGCCGCTGTTCACCGCGTCCACCTTCTCCATCGCGGTCTTCTACGTGATGAGCGAGCGCGAGCTCTATCCCAAGACCTGGAAGAAGACCATCGTTTATTTGCCGCTTCTCATGGCGGTCGGCATCGGCCTGACCGTGACAAATACGAAGGCTGTAATGGAGGCCCTGTTCGGCATCAAGAGCGCCTTTGTGCGCACGCCCAAGTACCGCGTGGCGCAGAAGGGCGAAAAATCCCAGGCCGCCAAGTACCGCAAGCGCCTGAAGCTGACGCCGTGGATCGAGATGCTGCTCGGCTTCTACTTCTTCCTATGCATCTTCTACACCTTCTCGAACCAGAACTACTTCACCGCGCCGTTCCTGATTCTTTTCGTGGTCGGCTACTGGTACACGGGCCTGATGAGCCTGCTGCAGGGCCGCTTCGAGCGCTGGCGCACCGGCGTCAACCCGGATGAATCCAGCCCCAAGCCGTTTCCTGTGGGGGTGTAAATGCCGCCGCAGCTGATAGTTTGGGATCCGGAGAAGGCGCGCCGCAATCAAGCCAGGCACGGCATCGATTTTGCGGAAGCAGCGACGGTGTTTCGCGATCCGCTCCTGCTGATTATGCCCGATCCGAGGCACTCTCAAGACGAGGAACGATGGATCGCATTGGGAAAATCGATCCGGCAGATCCTGCTGGTTGTGGTGCATACTGAGGATGTGCAGACGATCAGAATCATCAGCGCCCGGAAAGCGGAGCCGCGGGAAAGGAGACAATATGAGCGGGAATTCTAAAAAAGGAAAAAAGAACGATGAGATGCGCCCAGAGTATGACTTCACGGGCGCCGTCCGTGGGAAATATGTGAAGCGCTTCCCGCGCGACGTGGTGATGGTGACGCTGGCCCCCGATGTTGCCGCCGCATTCCCTGACGCCGCGGCGGTCAACAGCGCCTTGCGCCTGCTTCTCAATACCGCGAAGAAGGCCGCGCCCTCCGCGGCGAAAAGGGCGGAACGGGCTGCCTGATCGCTCAGGAACTTTCCCTTGAGAGTGCAGCGCGGTCCAGTTAAGTTGGTGGGCGCCATCCCATCAGCCGCGTAGAATTTGCAAGAGGTGCACGATGCAAGCCAGTCCATTCAGCGCATTTCTGGCGACTCCGTGGGGATTTGTCATCTTTTTCATCACTCTGTGGTGCGCTGTCTGTTTCCTGATCAGCTTCATGACTGGCTGGTTCTCTCTCGGCAGGCGCTTCAAGCGGCAATCCGATCCATACGGAGAAACGAAAACCGCAGGCCCGTTTTTTTACACGGTTTATATGCGGTGGTGGGGCCACTACAGCAGCGTGATTCGTCTCACGGCTGCTTCGGATGCGCTCTATGCGTCGGTACTTTTTCCGTTTCGCATCGGTCACCCGCCGCTGCGCATCCCATGGCACGAAATCCGCTTCGGCAGGGGGAAGTTCTTCTTCCGGACCTATATCGTTCTCACCCTCGGCAACGAAGAGAAGATTCCCATGCGCATCTCCCTGCGCATGGCGCGCAACCTGGGAATCCTGGACCGGTGTCCAGCCTGATTCTGGGACCGCGCGGCCCGGCTCGAGGGCACTCAAAAACCCGTCCCCGCTATGCTAGAGTGTCGGCATGTCCTTGAAGCACCATTTTCCCGCCGCTGTGCTGTTCCTTTTGGCGTTTGTGCCCGCGGTATGCCCGGCACAGGCAAGCCAGCCAGCCACCACAACACGGACAAACGAGCCAATGCAGGCAAGCGAGACAGCAAGCGCGATGCAGGCAGGCAAACCCGCAACGCCCGTGCCGGCTGCGGCGACTCCTTCCTCTCCCGCGGCAACACGACACCCCGCAGCGCCTGCCGCCGCCACTTCCACAAACCCGGATTGCCCCAACGGCCCTTGCGATTATCCGCCGCCCCACATCACCATTGCCACTCCCGCGCCTGCGCCCGCGCCGTGGTCTTTGCAGGATCGCATCAAATGGCTGGCGGTGGTGCTTCTCGTGCTGGTTGCGTACGTGGGCGCCTGGATGGCCGTCTCCACGCTGCGCAAGATCGAGCGCCAGACGCGCTACGCCGAAGAGACTGCCCAGGCCGCCGCCGAAACCGCCAAAGCGGCGCTGCTCGTTGTGGAGAACCAGGCCCGGGCCGAGCGCCCCTGGCTTCTCGTTACTTCCTCTCCTGTGCCCGGCTCCAACAACAGCTTCTCCATCGTGGCCGCCAATCGCGGCCGCTCTCCGGCCCGCGTCGTTTCTCTCGCCGAATGCATCGCCATCGTTCGGGACGAGTCCGAGTTGCCGCGTTCGCCGATCTTCAAGACCGCGCCGCGCGCCCCGGTTGCGCCCACCATTCTGCTGCCCGGCGAGTCGGTGAGCATCAAGACCTTCAGCCGCGACGAAGTGAAGTCGGTTTGCGAGAACCCCGAGGAGGCGCGTCTCATCGAAGATTGGGCGGAGAAGATTTACCTCTACGGAAGTGTTGTCTACGCTGACCTGGCCGCGTCCGGTGACACGAAGTTTGAGACCGGCTGGTGCTGCTGGTACATCCACGGCCGTCAGAAGAGCGGCATGATCACGGCAGGCCCGCCAGATTACAACCGGCACACGTAGCGCCAAACCCTTGCACCAGGCTCAGCGCAAACACTCTGCTGCTCTGTCATCCTGAGCGATGATCGCGAAAACGATCGGCGTCGAATGGGGATCTGCGGTTGCCTTTGAACCGCCCGAGTCGCGCGCAAGGGTCGCTCTCAGGGCCGTACGAATATGTCGATAAGGCTTAGCGGTCCTCCGCTGACCCGTCAAAAAAGTATCGCGCGAACTCGCGAACTTGCGATCTCGCGAAGCGACGCCAGCCCGCAAAGAGGTAAACGGCTTGTTCCATCCACCGCACGTCAGCAACACTGGCGAGACTGAACTGCTGACCTGCTGACTTGCCGACTCGCTGTACTCTTCTGCGATCATCGAAGAAGCGCACCCCGCTTCGGAGGTCGATGGGAAATGAGGGAAATTGTTGCGTTTGTCTTTGGGCTGGCTCTCTTGGGCAATGCCGCCCTGTTTGTGCCCCAGGCCATTGCCGTCTGGCGCAAGAAGAGCGATGAAGGCGTTTCGCTGGTCACCTTCGGCGGCTTTTGCGTTCTGCAGGTCATCGGCGTGATTCACGGCGTCTACGAGCGCGACAACTCCCTGATCGTCGGCCTCGGCGCAAGTTTTTTGACCTGCGGAACCGTCACCCTCCTCACCATCGTCTACCGCATCCGGCGTTTGCGCACCGGCCGCCAATCCGCCTGAGCCATCGTTACCGCGCCCCGGAGAACCGCCCGAGAGCCGCCGGTCTCCGTGTTCCCCCACTCCTGTCGCAATAAACCTACGACAACCGAATGCAATCCAGCGTATACTTTTTTTCCACGGCGGCAATGGCCCCAGGGGACAGTGCGATTGCCCCCGCATCTCCCTCAAAAAGACCCACGGAGGACGCGATGAAGATTACCGACACCGTTGACCAGGTTCTGAAGCACAAGGCATTCAACAAAATCCTGCCCGTCTCGCCCGAGCAAACGGTTCACGACGCATTGTCCCTGATGGCCGAGAACGACGTCGGCGCTTTGATGGTCATGTCGGACGAAAAACTGGTGGGCATCTTCTCGGAGCGCGACTATGCGCGCAAGGGCATTCTCCAGGGCCATAACTCCCAAAAAACCAAAGTGCGCGAGATCATGACCAGTCCGGTAGTCTCCGTAACGCCGCAGCACACCGTGGACGAATGCATGAACCTGATGACCGACGGCCACTTCCGCCATCTTCCCGTGATCGAAGACGATCGCGTGGTGGGCATCGTCTCCATCGGCGACATGGTGAAGTGGGTCATCAGCGGCCAGGAGCACGCCATCCAGGCCCTCGAAGGCTACATCACCGGCGCGTATCCGGGCTGACGCCTGTCGAAAAGCTTTGCATCGAAAATGACCTGTCCTCTGAGCGGAGTTTGGCGCGTCCACGCGACGAACGAATTCGAAGGATCTGCCCTGAAAATGCCGCCGCAATGGTAGCGCCGGTCTCCAGACCGGGGCCCCCGGCGAGCGATTTTTGCTCGCTGGGGTGGTAGACCGGCTGTAGTGCGGGTCTCCTGACCCGCACATCGTCGCCCGGCGAGATTTTCATCCTCTTCGGGTCACGCGCAGCGCCATGAATGACTGCGCTTGCTTTTTCCATGCGGCCTTGGCTCTCCCTCTGTCGAATTGCTGCAGAATTCATGTATGCTCGAAACTCAAGGAGTATCCGGCCATGCGCAAGACTCTTTTGGCCCTCAGCCTTCCGCTTTTGCTGTGCGCGCAGGCTCACGCCGCCAGCTTCGACTGCTCGAAAGCCGCAACTGCCCAGGAAAAAGCCATCTGTGCCACGCCCGATTTGAGCGTCGCTGACGATCAGATGGCCGCCGCCTACCAGGCGTGGTTGGCCGCGGCGTCGCCGGATGGGGTCGCCGGAATCCGCGACGATCAACGCCTGTGGCTGCGCACGCGCACCACGAGTTGTCCTGCGGGCAACGCCGCAAACCCCATCGAGCAATGCCTGCGCCAGGTCTATAAGGACCGCATCGACGAACTGCGGCTGCGGGTGAAGACTCTGGCGGGCGTCACCTTTGTTGCGCGAGCCATCACGTTGACCGCGCGCGATGGGCCGGACGATGTGCTTCCGGGTGTCACCGAGGTCACTCCCGGCTTTGGCACCCTACAGGCCATCTGGCCGCAGGCATCCTCCACCGCGCCGCAATGGGTTGCCTGGAACAGCGCCATCGTGCCGGCCATCATCCAGGCTGCAAACGCAAACGAGAGTTCGTCCGCCCACGATTGGAACGGCCTTGTGCAACCAGGCGTCGATCGCAGCCTGACCGTCACCGTCGAACGAGTCAACACGCAATGGGTTTCCGTATCCGTCCTCGACTTCTACGACGGCCACGGCGCTCATCCCATGGAGAATTCCTCTGAGTTCTACTGGCTGCTCGACAAGCAACGCGCACTCAAAGCTGAGGATGTCTTTCTGCCCAACTCCGCCTGGGACACCTGGATGGAGAAGCGCCTCGACACCTACCTGCACCAGGCCCTCGACTCCCAATCCGACGGCAACTACCAGGGCTGGTTCACTGCGGGCGACGCGCCCAAGGAGCTGCAGGGGCTGGTCACCAATCCGGGCGATTGGAAGCTCGAGCCCGCCGGTTTCTCAATCTTTTTTCAGCCGTATCAGGTGGCTTGCTACGCGTGCACGCCCGAACCACTCACCATCCCCTGGTCCGATCTCAAACCGTATCTGCAGTCCGGCTTCGTCCTCCCGCAATAACACGGCGCGGCCCACCACCGGGCCGCTCGGGGCGTAATCTGCAATGTGCAAGAATGAGTCGTGAGCATGTTACGAACCGTTGCTGAACGGCTGAGCCGCGGCCGATCGTTTCGTTACCGCCTTCCTCAAATCTACGGGGGCTGCCGCCTTTACATCACCCCCGAAGCCGGCCTGCGCTACTGGATTCCCAGCCGCGGCATCAAAGCCGGCGAAACTTTGCTCAGGAGCGCGGCGGAAACGGTCAAACCGGGGAGCGTGGTCTGGGATGTTGGCGCCAACATGGGACTTTTTTCGTTTGCCGCCGCGGGCATGGCCGGCGCTCAGGGCCGCGTCTACGCCTTCGAGCCGGACGCCGTGATGGCCCGGCTGCTCCGCCGCTCCGCGCGCCTCAATCCCCAAGCCGCTCCCGTGGAAATCATCCCCTGCGCCGTGGCTCAGGATCTTGGCCTCGCGCATTTTGAGATTGCCCAGCGCAGCCGCGCCTCCAATGCGCTTGAAGGTTTTCAGTTGAGCCAGGGCGGCGGCGTGCGCGAAATCGAAACCGTCCTCACCGTCTCGCTCGATTGGCTCGCCGAACGCCTTCCCCCGCCCGATGTCCTGAAGATCGACGTGGAAGGCGCGGAGCTGGCCGTCTTTCGCGGCGCGCGGCAACTGCTCAAGACCAAGCGCCCCATCCTCATCTTCGAGCTGACCCGGCCGAACTGGGACGAGGAGTCCCGCCTGCTCGGCGACCTGGGCTACACGCTCTTCGACAGCGAGCTTCCGGCCGCCGAGCGCAAGCCCCTGACCGCGCCCACCTACAACATCCTCGGCATCCCAAGCGCCTGACGGCTCGGGACGAGGACAAGTGTGAGTGTGAAGCGTGAGTGTCAAATGCGAGTGCGGCTGTATCTATTCGTCGCACTCGCACTCACACTCACACTCGCACTTTTCCCTTTTTTCTCGCTCCCTTGCTCCCTGTCTTTCTATTCCCTATTCCCTAATCCCTATTCCCTGTTCTTCAGTACCGGTCCCCAAACTCCGGATCCACCGGATTCTCGAACAGCGACGCGTCGCGCGTCACAATGGTCAGCCCCGACGGCGTCACGAAGTACCGCCGCTTGTCTTCCGCCAGGTCGTAGCCGATCACCGTGCCCTCGGGAATGTGCACGTCGCGGTCGATGATCGCCCGCCGGATGCGGCAATGGCGGCCGATGTTCACGTGCGAGAAGACGATGCTCGCGTCCAGGTCCGAGTAGGAGTTCACGCGCACGTCCTGCGACAGCACCGAGTTGTACACCGACGCGCCGGAGATGATGACGCCCGCGGTGATGATCGAGTTCACGGCCATGCCCGACCGGCCCGGCTCGCCAAACACAAACTTGGCCGGCGGGTACTGCCGCACCCGCGTGCGGATCGGCCAGGTCTTGTCGTAGAGGTTGAAGACCGGCGACACCGAGCACAAATCCATATTGGCTTCGTAGTAGGCGTCCAGCGTGCCCACGTCGCGCCAGTAGAGCGCCTCCTTCTTGTTCTCGTCCACAAAGCTGTAGGCCATCATCTTTGTTTTGCCCAGCAGGTTGGGCAGGATGTTGCGCCCGAAGTCGTGCTTGGAATCCGTGTCGTCGGCGTCCGCGATCAACGCCTTCAGCAGCGCCTCCGTGTTGAAGACGTAAACTCCCATCGACGCATCCACGGCGTTGGGATTGAAGGGCGAGCGAAAACTCGTCGACGCCGGCTTCTCCTGGAATCCCTGCACCTCGCCGTTCGCGCCCACCTCCACCACGCCAAGCTGCGATACCTGCTCGGGCGCGATCGGCAGTGTCGCCAGCGTGACTTCCGCCTTGGTCTCCTTGTGGTAGTCCAGCATGCGGCTATAGTCCATCTTGTAGATGTGGTCGCCCGAGAGGATGATCACGTGCGCCGGCTGCTCGCTGCCGATCGAATAGATGTTCTGGTACACCGCGTCGGCCGTGCCCATGTACCAGTTGGCGCCGGTGCGCTGCATGGGCGGCATCAGCTCGAAGAACTCGCCCAGCTCCTGCGCCACAATCCCCGTCCACCCTTCGCGGATGTGCCGGTTCAGGCTCAGCGCCTTGTACTGCGTGAGGATATACACGCGGCGCAGACCGGAATTGATGCAGTTCGAAAGCGTGATATCGATGATGCGGTAGTGTCCGCCGAAGGGAACCGCCGGCTTGGCCCGGTCCCGCGTCAGGGGAAACAACCGCTCTCCCGCTCCGCCCGCTAGTAAAACTCCCAAAGTATCTTTCATCTCTCTACGGCTCCCGCCCTGGATGGCCCAACCTGGATGGGTTGATGGCCCGCGCCCCCCGGTACGATCGCGTAGTGCCGCGATCCGGAACGGCATTTTCACTGGCGGCACTCACCCCAAAACCGCCGCCGAACGCTGGAGAATATCACACAAAGCAACGCACTTGTCACTGCAGCCCTTGAAGAATCATTGAAGAAACCATCGCTCCGGCCCAAAGTTGGCCCGAAACCGGATTCAGGCCTGCATTGGCTCTCGCGCGGATTCTTCCCTGCTCACCAGAGGAACTCCATCCGGCCCCCAAGCCCCCACGCAGTGAGCGCCTGCAAACACTTCGATGCACGCCGCACGCTCACCCGAGCGATGGAATGAATCAAATCTGAAGAGAGCGCTTGGATCTTACCGGGCCGTGCTGGCCGAACTCATGATTGGGGATGAAGAAACCGGTGAAAACTCCGCCGGCGCAAGTGGTACGCGGCATCGCCCGAGAGCTGCCGCAGAGTCTGGGCTAGCTCCGCTAACCCCGCTAGCTCCGCCAACCCCGCTAGCTCCGCCAACCCCGCTAGCTCCGCCAACCCCGCTAGCTCCGCCAACCCCGCTAGCTCCGCCAACCCCGCTAACCCCGCTAACCCCGCCAACTCCGCTATCTTTCTACCAGCCGGAAACCCAATCCGCCTTCTTCGTCGGCCGCTTGGCTCTCGTGAACTTGTACTCCAGGCCTACGGAGATAGCGAAGTTCACGTCGAACTGCGCGTAGGAAAGCACGGGACTAGCGTACGGGTTGGTAAACGTGTAATGGGTGATCACCGCATCGGGCGTAACGCGAAAGACCCAGTGTTCCGAGCGGTTCAAATCAAAATGTCCGCCTACGATCGCCGCCGGCGCCACCTGGTTCGAGTAGAAATCGAACCAGCCGGGCGCTATACCCAGCAGATCCTTCTCAAAATTCCCGTACACCCCGCCAAGCATCACGTGTGCGAGGATGGCGCCGTGCTTGTTGTGCGGCCCCAGCCACTCCGGTCCGGCCACAAAGAAATACTGCTTCACCATCGGGCCCTTGAGGGTGCCGCTGTGGGGAGGAGGGAGGTAGTTTACCCCGGCGCCGCTGGTGCCCACATAGGCCCGGCCCGATCCCTCCAGTCCCCAATGGCGGCTCAGCCAGAAGGAAGCGTCTCCGTCGAGTCCGCCCAGGTTCGAGCCCTGCAGCAGCGTCGGTCCGGCCTTCATGTGGTCGTAGGCGAAACCCAGCGACACATCCCATCGGTTGTCGTAGCGTACCTTGGCCAGCGGATCGACCTGGACGTAGACGCCATAATTTGCGCTCTGCGCGTCCGGCCCCTGCGAGCTGGACGCCCGCGCCGGCTGGCTCTGGCTGCTGCTCTGGCCACTATTCTGGCTTGCCGAGCCCTGCGGTTGAGCGGGCTGGCTCTGGGAGCCCGCATTCTGTGCCTGCGCGCTTGCGCCCGCACCTGCACCCAGAGCGAGAACAACGGCAAAAAGAGAGGAAAATCTTGCTTGGAGAGGCATCATCAATCAGCTTACAGGAGCGCCCCAATGCCGGACAATGCGGCGGTCGAGCATTTTCGAGAGCATCTTCCTTAGACGCCGCTCCTCCCCTTTTGCCACCTCCGTTAGTCGTCAGTTGTCAGTGGTCAGTGGTCAGCCCCTCCGGCACTTCCGAGCCGCCACGCATCGAGCCGCCAACCTGCGAACCTGCCAGGTCGCGCCAGCGACGCCAACCTGCCGCTTTTGTTCCGGCAACAAAATACTGTGAGGGTGCCCCATCCTTTCCGTGTTCTGTGCGGAAAGGGTGGGATAGGATGACACGACTTGCGGGCCGGATCGATAGTCGCCAGTTGCCGGTCCCCTCCGGCTTTTCCGATCCGCCGCGCATCGAGCCGCCAACCTGCGAACCTGCCAGGTCGCGCCAGCGACGCTAACCTGCCGCTTTTGTTCCGGCAACAAAACACTGTGAGGGTGCCCCATCCTTTCCGTGTTTTGTGCGGAAAGGGTGGGATAGGATGACACGATTTGCGGGCCGGATCGATAGTCGCCAGTTGCCGGTCCCCTCCGGCTTTTCCGATCCGCCACGCATCGAGCCGCCAACCTGCCAACCTGCCAGGTCGCGCCAGCGACGCTAACCTGCCGCTTTTGTTCCGGCAATTCCCGCCCATCGACCACAGGCCGATTCTCTTTTGAAACGCATCCCGCCCTCTCCAGCTCCCCATCGCTCCTCCCGGAAGCGGGCCCTGACCACTGACAACCGATCACCGTCCACTGACCCAGCACGGTTCCATCTGCCGCGTCCAGACCAGGTAATACACCGTCTTCAGCATCTCCACCGCCGTCTGGTACGCGCTCGCGTCCGCGCCCGCCGGTCCCAGCGCAGGCGCCGCGTGCACACGCCACTCCATCGGCAGCCGGCTCAGGATCAGTGCCGTGCGCGGCAGGTGGTTGGGGCTCGCAATCACCTCCGCCGACTCCCAGCCGTGGCTGCGCATGATGCCGAACGCGTTGCAGGAGTTCTGGATCGTGTTCCGCGCCGCCGTATCCAGGAAAACCGCCGCTGCCGGAATCCCCTGCGCCTCCGCGGTTCGCGCCATCACCTGCGCCTCCACAAACCGGTTCTTCACCGCCCCGCCCGTAAAAATCATGCGCGGCGCAACGCCACGCTCGTATTCGTTCACCCCCTCGGTCACCCCCGCCAGCTCCGCCGGGCTGGGATTTCCATCCGCATCCGCGGGGCTGCCCAGCACGATGAGCACATCGAAATGCTCCTGTGCCGTATTGCCCTTGGGCGCCAGCGCCCGCTCCACGGCCGCCCATGCAAGCAGTCCCAGAACCACCGCCGCGCAAGCCAGAATCACGCGGCCCATCCAGCCCAGCCGTGGCAGCCAGCCCAGCCGCCGGCGTCGCTTCGGCGCGGCCCTGCGGCCGGTGGGCCGGCTCCCTTTCCGCGCGCTCATCTGCTTCTGTGCCTTCGTCGAGCTCAACGCGCTCGCCTCCCTCGCATCTCTCCTGCGCATGCCGCAGACTCCACTTTAGAGCATTTTCGATTCAAATCTTGCGATTGCGGCATCGTGCAAGGTGGCATTTTCCTTAAGGAAAACGCCACTTGACCGTTTTCATTCTGTGAGAAGCAGAATCGAAAATGCTGTAACGCCGCCGCCGGAGGCCAAAACGCCACCAACCCGCGCGCTCCACGCCGCAATTCTCACTCGAATCGCTCTCCCGCCGCCATATTGTCTATTCTGTATAGAGAAAGATGGGAGTTGCTCGTCTCAATGAACCGTTTGCGGTCTTTTGCTTTCGATTTCAACCAGCCTTGGAATCCAGTCCGGCTCTTCTTCGTTTTCCTTTGCCTGTTTTCGATTCCGGCCTTGCACGCGCAGGACGCCTTTACCGTCGCCGGCCCCGACGGGGGCGACGCGCGCGCCTTCGCCTCCGTGCCCGGCGAGCCCAGCCATCTCTATCTCGGCACCACCAACAGTTGGCTCTATGAATCGCGCGATGAAGGCGCAACCTGGCATCGCCTGGCCAAGCTCGATCACGGCGACGGCTTCGTGATCGACCACATCGTGGTCGATTCCGCCCATCCCTCCACCCTCTACGTGGGCGCGTGGAAGAACAACGACGACGGCGGCCTCTGGATCAGCCACGACGCCGCGCGCACCTGGACGGAAGTGCCGCTCTTCAAAGGCCAGCCGGTGCAGGCTCTCGCCGAAGCTCCCTCCGATCCGCGCATTCTCTTCGCGGGAACGCTTGAGGGCGTCTACCGCTCCGCCGACTCCGGCATCACCTGGACCCAGATCAGCCCTCCCGGCAGTCACGAGATCCACGAGATCGAGTCGCTGGCCGTCGATCCCGCGAATCCCGAGATCGTCTACGCCGGCACCTGGCACCTGCCCTGGAAGACCACCGACGGCGGCAAGACCTGGCGCAATATCAAGCAGGGAATCATCGAGGACTCCGACGTCTTCTCCATCATCGTCGATCCCGGCCACTCGCACATCGTTTACCTGAGCGCCTGCAGCGGCATCTACAAGAGCGAAGACGCGGGCCTGCTCTTCCACAAAATTCAGGGCATTCCCTCCGAGGCGCGGCGCACACGCGTGCTCATGCAGGATCCCGAAAACCGCGAGGTGGTCTACGCCGGAACCACCGAGGGGCTCTACAAAACCGTCGACGCCGGCAAGACCTTCACGCCCATGACGGATTCGGACGTGGTCGTCAACGACGTCTATGTCGATCCCGCAAACTCCAGTCGCGTGCTGCTCGCCACCGATCGCGGCGGCGTCCTCGCGAGCAACGACGCCGGCCGCACCTTCACGCAATCGAACGCAGGCATCTCCGAGCGCAAGATCGCGGCCCTCCTCGTCGACCGCAACGATCCCACGCATCTCTATGCGGGTGTTGTGAACGACAAGCAATTCGGCGGCGTCTTCCGGTCCCTGGATTCCGGTGCGCACTGGCAGCAGCTCGGCGCGGGTTTCGACGGCCGCGACGTCTTCGCCCTCGCCCAGGCCAGTGACGGCACGCTCGTTGCCGGAACCAGCCACGGCATCTTCGCCATCGGCACAGCGCCCGGCGTATACGACCCTCCCGCCTTAACCATTTCCGCGCCGCCATCGCCCGAGAAGGCCGCTCCGGAAACGCGGGTGCCCCCGGTCCCTCGCACCCGGGGACCGGGGAATGCAGAAATCCAACCAGCCGGCGATCCCGCTCCCACTGGCCCGCCAGGCGACACGTTGACCTGGCAGCCGCGCAACGTCATCGCCAACACGGTGCTCAAGACCACCACGGAAAACCTCCGCGGCGCCAAGGTCAGCACGGAGAAAGAGGTCAACGCGCCGGTCATTCAACTGGAGAGTCTGGTCAACGCGCTCGACGTCTCGGGCGACGTCTGGGTGGCCGCCACCAGCCACGGCCTCCTCACCAGCCACGACCAGGGCGCCACCTGGCAGGGCGGCCCGGTGATGGGCCAGGGCAACTACCTCTCCGTCACGGCCCACGGCAACGACATCGTGGCCGCGCGCGACTCGAGCGTCGTCCTCTCCCAGGACGCCGGCCAGTCCTGGTGGCCCATGGGCGTGCCCGCCATGCTCACCCACATTCACCGCGTGGCCTTTTCGCCCGACGGCACTCTCTGGCTGGGCGCGCGCGAGGGCGTCTACTTCACGCGCAATCTGGGCAAAAGCTGGATGTGGATTCATCGCCTGCCGCTCAACGACGTCAACGATCTCAGCTACGACCCGGTTTCCAGGCGCATCCTGGTCAGCTCCGAGACCAGCGACGAAATCTACGCCATCGACCCCAAAACCATGACCTGGGTCTACTGGCAGACCGGCTACCAGATCGCCCTCATCCGCGCCGCCGGCGACCACCTGGTCGCAGCCTCGCTCGACGATGGCGTTCTCGTAGGCCCAAAGGTCCCGCCGGCCCCCACGCCGCCGCCCGATGCGTCCGTGCAGTAGCAACCTCACCACGGCAAAGAGCGCCCCACCCCGAACGCGGCTTTTTGCGCCCAGGGTGGGATGGCACGGCTTTCAGGCTCTGCGCAGCAAACGGGATTTGAAGGCTGCGGCGGCCAGGCCCAAACCCGTGAGGGTCAGGAGCATGCTGCCGGGCTCGGGGGTCGCGGTCGCAACGAAAGTATCGCCGGTGCCCACCAAGGGCGCTCCGCTGTAAACGGTGGACGTGGTTATGGGGTCGCCGGCCCCGGTGCCGGTCCCAGAGAAGTCGAGCAGCAATTCCGCGGGGGTCTCGGTGCTTTCAAAGCTGAAGCCGGTCAGCGACCACCCAGGGTCGAGATCGTCGGTCGTGGTGGTCCATTGGATGCCGATCTTGCCGGCGGTGGCCGGCTTTAACGTCTCCGTCCAACCAGTGGGTGAAGTGATATCGGTCGGAGTTGCGGACAGGAATCCGGTGCCCGGTATCCAGCTGAACCAAAAAGTTCCCATGGTGGTGGTGCCGGTGTCGTTCAGGGTGATGGAGTAGTCGTAGACGCCTGGGGAAACCAGGGTATCGGTGTAGGTGGCTGTGGCGGAGATGTCGGTGGCATGCGCGGTTACACAGAGAATCGCAACCAGGAAGAGGAGAGACAGCATTCGTGCACGAGGGGGAAGTGTGATCATATTCGGCCTCCTTGGCCTATGCGTCCTTACGGCATTTTCACTGATGGTGTAAGGAAACTCCGTGCCCCATCCTTTTCACGTTCTTTGTGAAAAGGGTGGGAAACCACGAAACCCACCCTATAGGAATAGTGAAAATGCTTTAGACGGCGCGGAATTTGTGCTGCTCCCTGAGTTGGAAGCGGCAGTGACGGTTGCACCCAGCGCAATCTTGGTCGCGCTGGCCGAGGGGCGCGCCGCAAGGGCGACCCCCAAGACAAGGAGAAGGGTTGGACAGGCTCTGATGTTAGCTCCTTTTAGTCATGTTTCGACAAGGCAAGCCAACCCTGGGGGGAGGAGAGACGAGTCGTAACATATTCTCGGAAACTCTACTGCCGAAAGTCTTGCATGAATATCAAATTCGCGGATCACTCAAATGTAATCGTTTTGTAAATCTTGCTTGAACGATGAAATGGATCTGGCGCGACCCAGATCCCCCGGTGAATAAGGAAGGCCCAGAGCTTGCGCCCTGGACCTCTTGCGCGGGTGACGCCCTCTTTCGTGGTGAGTTTGCACCCTGAAACGCGGGCCACCCGCCAAGAACATTCCGCTTGACCCGATTTGTCATCTACGGGGAATATGTGAATACTGCGACTTACTACGGTCCTGCTGCGCCGTCATCCTTTCCGAGATTTGACATTCGTGTGGACGTAAGAGCAAGCATTGGCGGTTGGTGCAAGTAGGGGGTTTCGGCTTTGCGGGAGGAAGCAGGCATGAGCGAAAACGTCGTGACAGCATTCATTAGTGCAGCGGCGACGATCACTGCTGCGTGGGGCGCGGCGTGGATCAACGCGCGACATCTGCGACGCAGATTCGAGATGGCGAAAGAAGAGGGACATCGGAAGGAGAAAAGAATGAGGATCTTGTCCATAGCTACGAGCAGGTGGTTTGTCTGGATTGTCGCGCCGCTAACGGGTGCACTGCTGTGGTACGGCGGAGTTCGCGTTCAGGCCGGAGCGCTGCCGCTAAAGGCGCCTTGTTGCATTGCCAACAATTTCTATCCTTCAGGTTGGATGGGTGATGGCGCGGATGAGTCGGGGACAAAGTACGTCCAATTGAATGATCAATGGAAAGATGGCTGTCATACGGCGCCTTGCATTCGCGTCTCCTATGAGCCGGGACCCAAAGGCTGGGCGGGAGTGTATTGGCAATATCCGGACGGAAATTGGGGCGAGAAACCTGGAAGGGAGTTGAAAGGGGCCACGAAGTTGGAGTTTTGGGCTAAGGGGGAGAGGGGCGGAGAGGTGGTTTCCTTCAAGGTTGGCGGGATTAATAGCCTGCAGCACCAGGACTCGCTTGAGAAATCGCTCGGGCCCGTGATCCTCACCAACGATTGGCAAAAGTATGACTTCGATCTGGGCGAAGCTAACACTTCATCGGTGATTGGGGCGTTTGCCTGGATTGCCAACAGGGATGGAAATCCAAACGGTTTGACTTTTTACCTCGATGACATTTGCTTTAAGTAGATCGCCGGGTGCCCCATCCTAAACGCGCTCCGTGCGTTTAGGGTGGGAAAGCACAGACCCCGATTCGACCTTTGCCATGCTTCCTCAACTGGCTACAAGATGCAAGTTCTTCGCCTTGTCAATCCCTCTCCGCGCTCGCCCCTCCTAATCCCCTGAAATCACAGCGTAAAAACCCTCCTCCGTTTTGCCGAAAATTCCACCCGTCCGGCGCACAATGAAACCAGAGATCAGAGATCAGGGGTCAGGGCGAGTGTGAGCGCGAGTGTCAGGTATGTCCCCGGCTCAAAATGTCAGGGATGTGACCGGTCCGTACCCCGCACCCCCCCTCCCCCCCACACCTGAAACCTGGAACCTGAAACCTGTTCCGTAACTCCTTATTTTTGACGATTTTGACTACCAAGTCGCCTGTTTTCAATCGCTTGGAGCCAAAGGTGAAAGGTACAAGCCGCTCAAAACAAATCACTTAGCCCCAAAAAAGGTGGGGGGGAGGGTCCCGGAATGTATCTTGCTTGCCGACACATCAAGCCCAACGGAGTTCGCTGCCAGTCTCCTGCACTGCGCAGCCACGCCTTTTGCTACTTCCACTCCAAGCTGCACTCCGCCACCAGGATCGGCTTCGCGGACGATTTCCGGCTTCCCCTCCCCGAGGACGCCGCCGCCATTCAGATCTCCATTGGCCGGATCTTCGAAGCCCTTCTCGCCTCGCGCATCGACTCCAGGCAGTCAGCACAATTGCTTTGGGGCCTGCAGATCGCCAGCCAAACCATCCCACGCGGCAATCGGGATAACCCCGAATCCATCCATTCCCTCACCGTCAACAAGGACGGCGAAGAGCTCGCACCCGAAGCCCGCGTCTGCAACGGATTAGACAACTGCAAAGGCTGCAAATATCACGACGGCTGCACCAACATGCAGCGCTATATCTCCGACTTCCCGGATGATGACGACGACGATGACGAGGACGATTAAAGCATCTCTTCTTTGCATCCGGCCCGAAGTCCCGGGCCGCCCGCCGGTTAATAACCGCGCAAAGCGATCTGAACGATCTGGGTAAGCCTGAGGGCTCCCGGATCCAAATTTGAGCCCGAACAAAGTGTGCAATATTGAGCAGTCCAAGTCCCGCAGACCGCGTCAACCTGATCTCGGCTCGCTGAAGAGTCGATCAGGGGCAAGAGCCTACCCAGGAACGGGGTGATTGAGGTGGAAGACCCTCGGTGCAGGATCGCGGCGATGGAGATGGAAGACCCTCGGTGCAGCGGTCTGCTCAGTGGCGTAGTGATTGAGATGGAAGACCCTCGGTGTAAGAGCTTGTCCTATCGCGTGGCGCTTGAGATGGAGGACCCTCGCTGCAAGAGGGCGACGGTTGAGATAGAAGACCCTCGGTGCAAGGACCTCCGCAATTGGTAGTGAAGACCTTAAATGAGTCTCCGGTCATCCACTCCTCCATCAGGTCAGCCGCGCATGCGAATTCTCCCGAAATCCGCTCGAGTCTCAACGGCTCGATCCGGCAATCTCCACCGCTTGCAACACGCGGTTGTTGCTTGACTCACGGCTAGTCATCATGGAGTGACCGGTTCGGCTGCGCTGACCGTGGGTTAGGCTGTGATTCAGGAAGAAGCACAGCTCAGAGCCACAAGCGGAGAGGAACCGGTCATGAAGGAAAAGGTACGATTTTTGG
>Ga0224557_1000630_pt1 | contig 38307 bp, 40 predicted proteins | sample 714S31014metaG_FD_180677 | JGI IMG/M metagenome (GOLD analysis project Ga0224557, IMG submission 180677) | Peat soil microbial communities from Stordalen Mire, Sweden - 717 S3 10-14 | ecosystem: Environmental > Terrestrial > Soil > Wetlands > Peat | place: Sweden: Norrbotten County, Stordalen...
GCTTCCCGATCCCGGGTTGCTATAGATGTCGACCGTTCCCGCGGTCGCCACCCCGCCGAACTGTGCCGGCATGCCGGCGATTACGACAGACACCAACAGCGCCAACCAAATTGCACGCGACCCCGTGACCGATACCATGAAACATCCTCCTTCTCGTAATCTAACGCAAATCCTTCCCAGATCAAAGCCTAAACTGAATTATCCTAACCGTTTTAATACCGGTACTTTTTCTTATCCGGTCGCGAGTCCGCCTAGCCCAGCCACCCCAACCGGCTACAGCCGCGCTGGAGGTTCTACCGTATCACATAATTCGGCGCAAGCAAAGCCAGTAGGGCAGACCATCGGTTTTTGTGGTCTGCCCCACTGTGTCGTCAGAAACGGCGGACGGGCGGACGGCACGCCGCCTACAGCACCACTGACGGATGATAAAGGTTCGGCAACACGGCCTCGCCGATGGCAATCAACTCGCCGTCGCCCGAAACCGCCTTGACGTACCGTGTGCCCTGCTGCACGCGGAAAGGCGAGACCGGGAAGTTGCGGCCCTGCCGGATCTGCCCCGCGGTGGGCTGCTCCACGTAGACGCTGGGGAAGTCCGGCAGCATGCGCGCGCTCGGGATCAGCGCTTCTTCCAGGCGGTTCTCGCCGGCCAGTTGCTGGAGCTGTGCAATCGTGTGCGCCTGCTCGAGGGTGTATTCGGCGGATGCCATACGCCGCAGATCGCGCAGGTGCGCGCCGCATCCCAGGGCCTGCCCCAGGTCGTGCGCAATCGAGCGCAGGTACGTGCCTCCAGAGCAACGCGCGCGCAGCCGGGCTTCCGAACCGCGCACTTCCACCAGTGTCAGCTCATAAATGCGCACGGGAGCCGGCGGCAGGTCTACGGGCATCTGCCGGCGCGCTAATTGGTATGCGCGCACGCCATCCACCTTCTTGGCGGATACCGGTGGCGGCGCTTGCATGATCTCACCCCGAAAGTTGTCCAGCAGCCGCTCCAGATCTTCGGCCTCAACGGCCGGCTCGGTCACCGGGGATGTCGGCGACCCGCCGCGGTCGTAGGTGTCGGTCGCAAAGCCGAAGCGGACGGTCGCCTCGTAGATCTTATCGCTGCGCGTATAGAACTGCGCGAGGCGGGTGGCCCTGCCGATCACCAGCGGCAACACTCCGGTGGCAATGGGGTCGAGCGTTCCCAAGTGGCCGATCTTCTTGGTGCGGGCAATCCCACGCATCTTGCTCACCACGTCGTGCGAGGTCCAACCCTCCTCCTTGTCTACCACGATCACTCCATCCACGCTATCGTTCTCCCTTGCATTACAACTGTCGTGGGGCAGGCCCTCGGCCTGCTGCGGCCTCTCAGGCCGCTTCTTTGGTTTGCGGCTTGCCGCTATGCGGGGGAATCCCTCGGGGCGCCCTCTGGAACCGCAGCCAGCATCTGCTCCTTGCGCATCACCAGCGTGGCCGTGTTGAAGCTGGCCGCTTCGAACCCGTGGCCATGCGTGATGGCGTCCGTGGGACAGGCTTCCACGCAGTAGCCGCAAAAAATGCAGCGGTTGTAGTCGATGTTGTAAACCTTGGCGTAACGCTCGCCGCCGCTGATGCGCACCCTGTCGGTGTTCTCGGCGGCTTCAATGTAAATGCAATTTGAAGGGCACGCCGCCGCGCACAGAAAACACGCCACGCACTTCTCCATGCCGTTGGCGTCGCGCTGCAAAACGTGTACGCCCCGGTAGCGTTCTTCGAGCTTGGCCGGCCCGTCCGGATAGTTTTCCGTCACCGTGGGAGACATCATCTCCCGGAAGGTGACCCCCATCCCTTTGGCGATCCCGGCCGCCGAACCCAGTATCTCCTCGAATGTGTTCGCCATGCGTTTTTTCCTGTACCCTTGCTCCCGCCGGGAGCTTAATTCTTCGACCCTCAACCCGCCTTCCACTCCGGCACATTTTCGCCCGGCAGGAACGGACTCATCCCCGCGTAGCTGGCCACCGCCAATAGCTCCCGCCTGTTGAATCCCTCCAGGCTCCACACAATCCGCCGATCGCGATCTACCAGGAACAGCGAGGGCACATGCGCGATGCCGTACGCGTTGCTGGCCGGATAGCCGCTCTCCTCGGTATCCAGCAGCATCGGGAAACCGATCCCGAACTCGCCGGCGAACTCCTGGGTGGTCTCGGCGTCGTCCTGCGAGACGCCGAAAACGTCGAGCGACTCCGGCGTGCGTCCGCGATGAATACGCTCCAGGAAAGGCAGCGTCATCTGGCACACCGGACAAGTGGATTTGAAAAATACCAGCAGCGCCGGCCCGCCTGCCAACAGCTTCGCTAGATCCGCACTCCCCCGCGCCGCCCCATTCTCCAACCGCGCCAGGGTGAAATCCGGCGCACGATGCCCCGCGCGCAATACTTCACTCTGCCGGCCTGCTCTCATGATTTTCAGTGTACCGTGCCGCAAGTGGTCGTTGGAGGGCGGGCTTTAGCCCGCGCGGGGCTTCAGCCCCGCGTCGCCTAGTCACTCTGCGCCACCACGAACGGCCGCGGCGGCAAGCCGGCCAAGTGCATCCGCCACATGGTCTCGTACGCCGATTCCAGATGCAGCGTGAACCGGCCGCTGTCGAACAGCGCCGTCGTCAGCCGGTTCCCAGCCAACCTCCCGCGGATCGCCCGCAAGCGGTCCGGATCGAGCGCAAGCTCCAACGCCACAGCCTCGTACTCCGCCAGCGTCTGCGTCACCAGATCCGGCAGCCCGGCCGCCCGCAGCAGGCTCGCCGCCACGCGCCCCGCGAATGTGCCGCCCGCGCAAGTGATCACCGGACACCCGCCCCAAAGCGCATCGCTCGCGAGCGTATGTGCGTTGTAAGGAAGAGTGTCGAGAAACAGGTCGGCGACCGCCAAGCGGGCCAGGTGTTCCGGATTCGCCAGCGACGGCGCGAACACCAACCGCGCGGCCCCTCCTGCGAGTCTCGATTCCGCCTCGCGCCGCAGATTGGCCATCGCCGTCCCGCTCGCCTCCAGCAACCACAACACGCTTCCGGGCACACCTGCCAGCAGCCGCATCCAGATATCGAACATCGGCGCCGTGATCTTGTATGCGGAGCTGAAGCAGCAGAACACCAACGCCCCTTCCGGAAGTCCGCACTCCGCTCGTGCCGGTACGCGCGTGGCGATCGGCCGCCGCCGGTCGTTCACCTGGTAGCAATCCGGAAGGTGTACGAGCTGTTCGGTGAAGTACGGCTGTTCGTTCGCCGGCGCCACCACCGGATCCACCAAAACATAGTCCCACGCGTCGCTCCCCATCGTGCCGGGATAGCCGAGGTAACTCACCTGCACCGGCGCCGGCCGCAAAAGAAGTATCTCCGGCCGCGCATCGGTCGTGTAGCCCTTCAGGTCCACCAGGATGTCCACTCCGCCGACCTTGATCCGGGCGGCCGACTCGGCGTGCGAACAATCCAGCAGATCCTCGAACCGGTCGAACGACTCCCTCAACCGCCGGCGGGCGGCGCTCCCATCGTCCCGCCCGTAGGAATACCCGATCACCCGAAACCGCCTGCGATCGTGCAAACGGAACAGTTCCGCGATCAGGTGCGCGGTGGCGTGTTCCTGAAAGTCCGCCGACAGGTAGCCGATCGTAATGCGGTCGTCGCCTTTGGACGCCGCGGCCCGTTGCCCAGCCGCACCCAGTTGTGCAGCCGCCCAACGCCTCGCGCACAGCAACTGCTGTGCTGGTGTCGTGTCGAGGCTCAGAAACACAAACGGATTCACCGCCCTCGACCCCGCCTCGACAAGCTCGATCAGTTCCGCGGTCAGACCGTCCAACTGGTTCCAATCGCAGAGCTCCTTCAACTGGTACGCCAATTGGGCGGTCGCCGCGGCGAGTCCCGGATTGGTCGCCAGCGCCGCACGCAGCGCGGCCACCGCCTCGTCCGGCCGGCCGAGCCGGCGCAATGCGCTGCCCAGGTTCCGGAACGCCTCGGCGTAGTCCGGCCGCAAGCCAACCGCGGTGCCATAACAAGCCACCGCTTCCTCAAGCGAGCCGGTCATCTCCAGCACATTGCCCAGGTTGTTGTGCGCCCCCGCGAAATCCGGCGCATCCGCGATCGCCCGGCGGTAGCTGGCGGCCGCTTCGGCGAGCATACCCCGATGCGCCAAAACATTGCCCAGGTCGCTCCACGCCACCGCCAAGTGAGGATCGCACCCGACCGCCCGGCGGAGCAACTCCACCGCCTCGCCCGGATAGCCTTTCTGAAATGCGGCTATCCCCATCAGGTGCAGCGCCTGTGGCTGGTCCGGCGCCGCCTGTAGGATCCTCGCGCAGATCCCGGCGGCGTTGGTCAGGTCGCCCGACCGCACCAGCTCGCGCGCCCACGCTAAGGCTTCTTCGAGGGTGAGAGGTTGCGCCACCGGATCAGTATAGCTGCTGCGTGCAGCTTCTGCCCGTGTGTGCATATCCGTCACACCACACCCCCGAGAAGTCGCTGATAACACAACTGTTGGCCTCTGGAACCCCGCTTGCTCTTACCGCCGCCATGCAGGTTCCAGGGAGCGGCTCCCGCGTATCGGTCGCGAAAATTACGGAACAGGGCCTAATGTCCATCGCGATCCTGGTAGCGCTCCTCTGGACCTGCCTCATCTGCCAGTGCGTCACCCTCCGGCGCGCCAATGCCGGCGCGGCGCAAGTGATGCGCGCCATGCGCGAGCTGCGGTTGAAGAACCGGCGCCAGCCGGCCGCCACTCCCGCCCACCCACCCCATCGCCCGCGCAACACCCAAGTCGGCTGATTACAGCCCAGTGCTGTATTACAACTGGTCGGAACCTTCGCAGCGAGCGCCGATTTTTCGTGGGGCAGGCCCTCGGCCTGCGGCGGCCTCTCAGGCCGCCTCTTTTGTGGTTGCGGCTATGCTGCACTGTGGGGCAGGTTGGTAACCGGTTGGTAACCTGCAGGCCGATTGTTAATCGGCCTTTCGCGGGCGGCCTCGCCCCCGGCGTCACCCACCGCAAACTCCTGTAAGATCAAACCATGCGCCATTTCGCGGCGAACCTCGTTCTCCTCATGTCCACTCTGATCGCCGCCGGATGCGGCTCCCCCGAGCAAAACTTTTCCAAGCTCGCCGACGAATTCGTCTACTCCACGCTGGCTTTCTCGCCCGTCGCGGCCACCGCCGCCGGCTTGCATCGATTCGAGGGGCGCAACCTGGATGAGCAGCTCGACGACATGAGTCCGGCCACCCTCGACCATCAACGCGAATACTACCGGCGCTTTCGCGAGCGCCTGCAAAGCCAGGTGAAACCCGAGGCGCTGTCCGCCCAATCCCGCGCCGATCTTCGCATCATTCAGGACCAGGTTGCGCTTCAATTGCTCGATCTGGAAGAAACCCAAACCTATCTGCACAACCCCACCATGTATGTGGAAATGGCGGGCAACGCGCTGTTCACCCCTCTGACGCTCGAGTACGCGCCGCTGCCCGATCGCATCCGGCACATCGTCGCACGGCTCAGGATCCTGCCCTTGCTGCTCGACCAGGCCCGCACCAATCTCATATCCTCCCCGGCCATCTGGACCCAGGTGGCGATCGAGGAAAACGAGGGCAATATCGCGCTGGTCGACAAGACCATTCGCGCCGCCGTACCCGCCGGCCAGCGCGCCGAGTTCGATCGCGCGGCCCGCCCCGCCCTCGAAGCGCTGTCCGCTTTTCAGCATTACATGCAAGGCAGCCTGGCCCTGCGCGACAACTACGATTGGCGCTTGGGGCGCGACCTGTACACGCGCAAGTTCCGCTATGCGCTGGCTTCCGGCGCCGACCCCACCGATATTCTGGAGGTGGCCGCGCGCAGCCTGCAAGAGGTGCGCGTCCGCATGCTGGCTCTGGCTCTTCCGCTGCACGCCCGATTGTTCGCCAACCATCGCGACCATGCGGACTTGGCCGGCCCCGCGCGCGAGAATCAGGTGATCTCCGAGGTGCTGGACCGCATCGCCGCCCGGCACTCCACGCGCGAGGCGTTCCTCGGTGACGCCAGCCGCGATCTGGACGAAGCCCGTCAGTTCGTCGCTCAGAAGCATCTGGTCACTCTTCCGCCGCAAGCCAACCTGCAGGTAATCCCCACGCCCGTATTCATGCGCGGTGCCTACGCGGTCGGCGGCTTCGACCCGGCGCCGCCACTCGAGCCGCGGCTTGGCGCATTCTATTGGGTCACCCCCGTACCGGCCGAATGGGACCAGCCGCGCATAGAATCCAAGCTGCGCGAGTACAACTTCTACAAGCTGAAACTGCTGACTTTGCATGAGGCCATCCCCGGCCACTACGTGCAAGCCGAGTACGCCAACGCCGTCCAACCCGCCACGCGCCGCCTGCTGCGCGCGCTCTACGGCAACACGCCCTACATCGAGGGCTGGGCGCAATACGCCACCCAAACCATGTTGGACGAGGGCTTCCTCGATAACTCGCCGGAACTGCGCCTCACCTTTCAAAAGGAAGAGCTGCGCGTGATTTCGAACGCCATCCTCGACATCCGCATGCAAATGCTGAATATGACGGATCGGGAGGCGCTCGATCTCATGCAGAACGAGGCGTTTCAGGAAGCCGAGGAAGCCGCCGCGAAACTGCAGCGCGCCAAGCTCACCTCCGCCCAGTTGCCGGCTTACTACGTGGGATGGCGCGGCTGGCTTGCGCTGCGCGACAAATATCAACAGGCGAAAGCCTCCGCGTTCCGTCTGCCGGACTTTCACGATGCGGCTCTCAAGCAGGGCGCCGTACCGCTGACCGAGCTTGCTCCCCTCCTGCCGTGACCAGCCACCAACCACCAGCCACCAACCACCCGCCACCAACCACCCGCCACGCTGCCTTATAATGTCCTCAAAAGGGAAATTCGCGCGGGATGCCAGACAATCAGCCACCGCTCTCGACCCAATCCTTGCCTGAAGGAGCGCCCGCCAGCCGCCCGGGCGGTTTCAACCCGATATCCTGGATACGCGATCTGGCCCTGTCCGTCCTGATCGCCGTCGTACTGATCGTCTTCATCTATCAGCCCGTCAAAGTGGAGGGCACCAGCATGATGCCCGCCCTGCGCGACCAGGAGCGCATCTTCATCAACAAGTTCACTTACCGCTTCGGCATCGGCACCATCCAGCGCGGCGACACGGTGGTCTTCTGGTTCCCGATGGATATCTCGAAGTCCTATATCAAGCGTGTGATCGGGCTGCCGGGCGACGTAGTCGAAATCGATCGCGGAGTGGTGATGGTGAACGGCAAGCTCCTGGCCGAGGATTACGTGCCGGAGGAATACCGCGACTACCAGTCGCACCCGCCCCAGCGCATGGGACCGGACGAGTATTACGTTCTCGGAGATCACCGCAGCTCATCCAACGATAGCCGCGCCTGGGGCAGCGTGCCGCGTCAGAATATCTATGGAAAGGCGGTATTTGTTTATTGGCCGCTGGATCAAATGGGGCGCGTCCGTTAACTAAGGGCTATAGGAAAATAGGAACCCGGCTGGACCCCGATATGTAGAAAATCCAAGGTAAAAAGTACCTAAGGGCAATTGAACGGCGATAACAACAAGCCAGGCCACGTCCCGTCGAACCAGGTTAGGCCGCCGAAGCTGTGGCGATCGCCCGGGTTTGGTGCTGCCCTTCCGCCGACGCCTTGCGCCCCGCCCAGTATCTTCGCATCCGCTCCGATACCTCCCGCCGCTCTTGTGGGCTCATGAACTTACGGCCCCGCCTGGGAACGGTGATGGGCACCGGAAGCAGGTCCTCCCCAAGTTGTTCGAGAGAGGCGATCACCCTATCGAGCCTCGTCTTCTCGGCATAAAGTTCAGCGATTGTCGTGCGTAAATCCATGCCGGTCGCCTTGCAATTCAACTGCCGCAAACGTGATGTTTTCAGCGGCGAAAAAGCCACATCGCCAGCGAAAGTACCGCGCTCAGAAGCAAACAGGTAACAACTGGAAAGTAGAAGCTACCGTGCTTGCCGCGCACACAGATGTCACCCGGCAAGTGGCCCAGGCGCAACGGCAACCTCTCCCCGATGGTGAGAAACAGTCCCAACACCACCAGGACTAAACCGGCCGCGATCAGTACGCGTCCCATGCTCATGGGAGGGCGGCTTTAGCCCGCGCGGGGCTTTAGCCCCGCTTGCCGAATGAAATCCACGACCGCCTCCAGCGACGCGCCCGGCTGAAACACCGCCGCCACGCCCTGCCGCTTGAGGGCTTCCGCGTCTTCGTCCGGCACAATGCCGCCCACAATCACCTTCACGTCCGTCATGTCCTTCGCCCGCAGCAGATCCATCACCCGCGGCACGATAGCGTTGTGCGCGCCGGAAAGAATCGACAGCCCGATCACCTGCACGTCTTCTTGCAGCGCCGCGTTCACGATCATCTCGGGAGTCTGCCGCAGGCCGGTATAGATCACCTCCATGCCGGCGTCCCGCAGCGCCCGCGCGATCACCTTGGCGCCGCGGTCGTGGCCGTCCAGTCCCGGCTTTGCCACCAAAACGCGAATCGGCGCAGTCATACGCAACCTGCAGGCCGATTGTCAATCGGCCATGTGGGGCAGGCCCTCGGCCTGCAGCGGCCTCTCAGGCCGCCTGCGTTTTCAGCCCCCGCCGCGCTACACATGCGCCGTCTCCTGATACGAACCAAACACCTCGCGCAATGCGTCGCAAATCTCGCCCAACGTCGCGTAAGCGCGCACCGCATCCAAAATGAACGGCATGGTGTTCTCCGTGCCCTCCGCCGCCCGACGCAGTGCGTCCAGCGCCTTCCCCACGCGTCCATTATCCCGCCGCGCGCGCAACGCCGCCAGCTTCTTCACCTGGTGCTCCTCCGCCGCCTGATCGATCTGCAGCAGTTCGATGGGCTGATCTTCCGACTGGAACGCGTTCACCCCCACTACCAGCTTCTCCTTGGCCTCTACCGCGCGCTGATACTGGTAGCTGGCGTTGGCGATCTCGCTCTGTGGAAAGCCTTTCTCGATGGCCGCAATCATCCCGCCCATCTCGTCGATGCGCCGGAAGTAATCCCCGGCGCCCTGCTCCATGTCCAGCGTCAGGCGCTCCACGAAATAACTGCCGCCCAGCGGGTCGGGCGTGTTCGCGACCCCGCTCTCATAGCCCAGAATCTGTTGCGTGCGCAGCGCGATCGTCACCGCCTGCTCGCTCGGCAGCGCGTAAGCTTCGTCCAGCGAATTCGTATGCAGCGATTGCGTCCCGCCCAGCACCGCCGCCAGCGCCTGAATCGCCGTCCGCACCACATTGTTGTAGGGCTGCTGCCATGTCAGCGAGCATCCCGCCGTCTGCGAATGAAAGCGCAGCTTCAGGCTGCGCTCTTCCTTCGCCCCAAAGCGGTCGCGCATGGCGTACGCCCACAGCTTGCGCGCCGCCCGGTACTTGGCGATCTCCTCGAAAAAGTCGCTGTGCGCGTTGAAGAAGAAACTCAAGCGCGGCGCGAATTCGTCCACCTGCATGCCGCGCTCCAGCGCCCACTCCACGTATTCCATGCCATCCCGCAGCGTAAACGCCAACTCCTGGACCGCGGTCGATCCGGCCTCGCGAATGTGGTATCCGCTGATCGAAATCGGATTGAACCGCGGCGTGTGCCGCGCCCCGAATTCGATGGTGTCGGTAACCAGCCGCATGGAAGGCCGCGGCGGAAAGATGTACTCCTTCTGCGCGATGTATTCTTTCAGGATGTCGTTCTGCAGCGTGCCCGACACCAGTTGCCAGTCCACGCCCTGCTGCTCGGCCACCGCCAGGTACATGGCCCACAGCACCGCGGCCGGCGAGTTGATGGTCATCGAGACCGTCACGTCCCCCAGCGGGATGCCGCGAAACAGAATCTCCATGTCTTCGAGCGACGAGATCGCCGCGCCGCACTTCCCCACTTCGCCTTCCGCCAGCGCATGGTCGGCGTCGTAGCCCATCAGCGTCGGCAGATCGAACGCCACCGAAACGCCCGTTTGCCCCTGCTGCAGCAAATAGTGATACCGGCGATTGGTCTCCTCCGGCGTGGCGAATCCCGAGAACTGCCGCATGGTCCACAGCCGGCCCCGGTACATCGTCTCGTGGATGCCGCGCGTGTAAGGAAACTCTCCCGGAGCAGCCACATCGAAGTCCCCCAATTGTTCCGGCCCATAAAGCGGCGCGATAGGCGCCCCGCTGATGGTGGTGAACTGCTTCTCCGCGACAGCCATGCCCCCTATCTTAGCGCGTGGGGCAGGCCCTCGGCCTGCGGCGGGCTCTCAGCCCGCCTCTTTCGCTTGACATACGATAATCATCGTAGTACAGTCGTCGTAGATGCCCGGCGAGCCGCTCAAACCCACCGACGCCGAACTGGAAATCTTGACCGTGCTCTGGAGCCGGGGACCCAGCACCGTCCGCGATGTGCACGAAATTATCGCCACCCGCAAACCCGCCCAATACACCACCGTCCTGAAGCAGTTGCAGGTGATGGCCGAAAAAGGCCTGGTGCGGCGCGACGAAACCGAGCGCTCGCACGTTTACCAGCCCGCGCGGCCCCGCGAATGGACCCAGCGGCAACTGGCCGGCGACCTGCTCAACCGCGCGTTCGATGGGTCGGCCAAGGGTCTCCTGTTAGGCGCGCTATCCGCCCGGAAAGCCTCGAAGAAGGAACTGGCGGAGCTGCGCCGGCTGCTCGACGAGTATCGAAAGAGGACGCCATGACCGCCTTCGAGCGCCTCGTACACACGCCTCTGGCTAAGGCGCTCGGCTGGACATTGTTTCACTCGCTGTGGGAAGGCGCGCTGGCCGCGCTCGTCCTGCTGGCGGTTCTCTTCGTAGTACGATCGCCGCGCGCCCGCTATGCTTGGGCCTGCGTGGCCATGTCCGGAGTGCTCGCCGGATTCGCGCTCACCTTCTGCCTCCTCTGGTCGCAAGGAGGCGGCGCCGGCACGGCCATCCCTCACGCCATCCCGCGAGCGCAGCTGATTGAAAACCAATCTCCACCCGGCCCGCCAGCGCGATTCCCGATCGAGGATGTGTTGCCATGGTTGGCGCCTTTCTGGCTTGCAGGTGTAGTTGTTTTCCATCTGCGCAGCGTTGCCGGTTGGATGGCGGCCGGGCGTGTGCGGGATCGCGGCGTCTGTCGCGCACCCGATCCTTGGCCGCAGCGGCTGCAACACCTCGCCGCCAGGCTGCGAGTCTCCCAGCCGGTCGCCCTGCTGGAGACATGTCTTGCCGATGTGCCGGTGGTCGTCGGCTACCTGCGCCCCGTGATTCTGGTGCCCGTCGGTATGCTGGCGGGAATGCCCGGCGCCCAGGTGGAAGCGATTCTCTTGCACGAACTGGCGCATATCCTGCGCCGCGACTATCTGGCGAATCTGCTGCAAACGGTGGTGGAGGGCTTCTTGTTCTACCATCCGGCGATCTGGTGGATTTCCATCGTGGTCCGCGCCGAGCGCGAGAACTGCTGTGACGATCTGGTAGTGGAAGCCAGTGGCGACGCGCGAGAATACGCTGCCGCTCTGGCCGCGTTGGAACAAACCCGCTGGGCGGCGGATCGAGCCGCACTGGCAGCTACAGGAGGAAGTCTTGTGAACGCATTCGCCGTCTGCTTTACCAGCCGGAAGGGCTCGCATGGGCGCCGTTCGTGTCGGCCGGCATTTTGACCATGGCCGTGGCTGGCGCGCTGGTCGCCTGGCAGGCCGGCCTCCCGGCGCAGAACCGGCCCGCAGCCACCCAGCCGAAAGTCTCGCGCTACACCAAGTGGCTCGAAGAAGATGTGGTCTACATCATCGAAGACCGGGAGCGCGCCGCATTCCAAAGCCTGCGAACCGATGCGGAGCGCGACCATTTCATCGAGCAATTCTGGCAGCGCCGAAATCCCACGCCCGGCACTCCGGAAAACGAGTTCAAGAAGGAACACTATCGGCGCATCGCTTACGCCAACGGGCACTTCGCCTGGCGCTCGGTTCCGGGCTGGAAGACCGATCGCGGCCGGATCTACATCGTGTTCGGCCCGCCGGACGAAATCGAGTTCCATCCTTCGGGCCGCCCAGCCGGAGGCGGCGAACCCGCGACGAATTATCCAGTCGAGCAGTGGCTCTATCGCCACATCAAGGATATCGGCGACAACGTGCTGATCGACTACGACGATGCGGCGAAGACGGGCGACTTCAAGATGACCAAGGACCCCAATCCAAACGGCGGCAAGCTCATCCGGCACCCTTGAGTTAACGCGGGTGCCGCAATGCAGCAATCCGTCGGCTCAAGTCGCGTTGCGGGAATCTCCATCGTGTCGCGCATCGAAAGGAAACGCCGACGCTCCTATTTGCGCTTGTGATCCACCCGCATGGCCTTGTGGATCGCTTTCCACTTCTTCTTCTGCGCCTGTGCGGCTTGCACATCGGTCTGGCGCGCATGCCACGCAATTTCGGCGCGCAGCTTTCGATAGCTTTCCCAGCGAGAAGCTTCCAGTTCGCCCGCTTCGATGGCGGCCTGCACCGCGCACCCCTCTTCCACCACGTGGCTGCAATCGCGGAAGCGGCACCCGGCCGCCAGGGCCGCGATTTCCGCAAAGGTGGAATCCAGACTATCCTGGCCGGCCCACAACTGCAGTTCACGCATACCCGGCGTGTCGATCAGCGCGCCCCCTTGCGGCAGCGGCACCAATTCCCGGTAGGTGGTGGTATGCCGGCCGCGGCTATCGCTCTCCCGCACCTCCCGCACGAGTTGCCGCTCCACGCCCAGGAGTTGATTCACTAGCGTGGACTTCCCCACCCCGGAAGAACCCAGCAGAGCCACCGTCAGCCCCGGCCGCACCAGCCGCAGCACCGGATCGATGCCCTCTGCCGAGCGGGCGGTGATCGCGACCACCGGTGCGCCCCCGGCCACGCCGGCCGCATCGCCGAGGCGCGCAGCCAAATCCGCGCACATGTCGGATTTGTTCAGGACAATGGCCGCGTCCACGCCGCTCGCGTGCGCCAGAGTCAGATAGCGCTCGATCCGGCGCACGTTGAAATCCCCATCCAGGCCGCAGACGATCAGCGCCAGATCGATGTTGGCGGCCATCACCTGCTCCTGTTCGCGATCCCCGGCTGCGCGCCGGGAGAACATGGTGCGCCGCGGCAGCACGGCGTGGATCATTGCTTGTAACGGTGCTTCGTCCGGCCCCACCGGTTGCGCCGCGACCCAGTCGCCCACTACCGGCCAGGCCGATCGCTCGGTGCGAAAGAGCAGCGCGCCGATGGCTTCCGCGGTCATTTCGCCCCGCGCCGTGTACAGCCGGTATCGATCGCCATGCGCCACCGACACGCGTCCCAGCAGCAGTCCGCGCGCTGCATAAGGTTGAAAGGCTTCAAACCAGGCGTCCGTCGCGCAAATCGTCGTCAAGTCAAAGGAATCCTGCATTCCAGTTTCTCCTGTAAAGATTTATGGGGGGTGTTGGAATGAATTCGCCGCGGGGCAGTCTTCAAACGTCAGCTTGGACAGCTCGCGGTGAATCGACTTTTAGCGGACGGACAGTGGCAGTACCAGGCTCCAGCCTATCCCACCGGGCTCCGGGAAATCAAGCGCCGCTAGCATGTTAAATTTGGGTTGATGCGATACTTCATCGGTTTACTGGCCTCCGCGGCGCTGCTCTTCGCCTCGGGAGAACTGTCCGGCCGCCGCGCGCCGGGCTTCTCCCTTCCCGATCTCCAAGGGCAACAACACGATTTGCAGGACTATCGCGGCAAGATCGTGATCGTCGACATCATCCAAACCACCTGCCCGCATTGCCAGCGGTTGGCGGACGTGCTGGAGAAGGTTCACGCGAAATATAGCGGCAAGGTTGCCGTGCTGACCTTCGCCATTCCGCGGGACACGGCGGCCACGGTGACCCAATTTGTGGCGGAGCACAAGGTCTCGACACCGGTCCTGTTCGATTGCGGACAGGCGGCCGCATCGTATCTGAAAGCCACGCCGCAGAACCCGACGGTCAACGTGCCGCATCTGTTCCTGATCGATGGCCAAGGCATGATCCGCAACGATTTCGGCTACGACTTCGACACCCGCAACATCTTCGAGGGCGACGGCCTGGATACCGAGATCGACCGCCTGCTGGCCGGGTTAGCGCCCGCGAAGGCAAAGAAATAGCGCGAGTTAGCGGGCGTCGCGTGAGATTGTGAGACAACTGGCGGCTCAGCGCCACTATGTTGTTCCATGATCCTTATGCCCAAACGAGCATGGGCGTTGCCCATGCTGATGGCGTGCGTGCTCGCACCGTGCCTGCCGGCGGCCCCGCTTGGCGCCCGCGCATACTTGATCGGGACAACTGTTCCCGACTTCGCCAACAAGTGCGACGTGCGTGTCGACATTACCGGCGATCGGGAGATGCTTTTCGTCACGCATTTGCTGACGTTGCATGTCCCCTACGACAAGGTCAGCACCCTGGAGTACGGCCAACACGTCGCCGGGCGTTACCTGGAGGCTATTGTGTTTTCGCCACTGTTCCTGCTCAGCAAGTCGCGCAAGCACTTCCTGACCGTGTTCTACACCGACGCCAACGGACGGCAACAGGCGGTGGTGTTGCAGGTCAATAAAGGCGACGTGCGCGCCCTGTTGCCCGAGCTGGAGGCAAAGACGGGCCGCCGCGTGGAGTACACCGACGATGAAGCGCGCAGGGGGCGAGGCTGAGACATGCCGGCTCTCCCGTTGGTGCTGGCGGCGATGGTGTTTGGACCATCCGATCCCGTTCCCGCGCCCGCGCCTGCCGCGCCGCCAACAGCGACATCGTCCGCGGTGGAGACCGACGGCCTGCGGCAACTACTGGCCCTGCGGCGCGTTTATGTCGACCGCTTCTCGGGCGGGGAAACCGCCGCCCAAATCCGCGACATGGTCATCAATGGCTTGCAGGGTTCGAAGCTCTTCGTGATTACCGAGAACCAGGAAAAGGCCGACGCCATTCTGCGTGGCTCGGGCGAGGACCTGGTCTTTAACGAGACGCATTCGTCGAGCGACAATGTGACCGTGCATAGCAGCATGAGCACCAGCCAATCGGACGAAGACACGGCTCTGCGTGGAGGCACGCGCAGCTATGACCGCACGGGCAAGAGCGTTGGCCTGGGCGCGGGAGAGAGCGAATCCAGCCGTTCCGTGGAGCGGCGCCACGAAGCCAATGCGGCGGTGCGCCTGGTGAATAAGGATGGCGACGTGATCTGGTCCACCACGCAGGAAAGCATGGGCGCCAGATTTCGCGGCGCCAGTTCGGACGTGGCGGACAAGATCACGCGGCGGCTCACGGAAGACTACGAGCGGGCGAAGAAACTGCTGCATTGATAGCTTCGAGCAAGTGTTCGTTGCGTATCGGCTTGCCGAGCACGCATGCAACCAGTTTCTCTTCGGGCAGATCGCACAGCTCTTCCGTCCAGCCGGAAAGCACGATGACCCTAGCCAGGCGCTGTTCGTCCACCCAGCGGATCAGGCTCAAGCCGTCCTTCAGCTTCGGCAGGCACAGGTCCATCACCATCACGTCGGGATGCAATTCGGCGAGCAGGCGGCGGGCCGCGGGCGCATCCTCCGCCACGGCGACCTGATGACCGGCCGCCTCGAGCAGCAGCTTGCGAATGCCAAGGTGCTGGGCGTCGTCGTCGACGACCAATACGCGCAACATCAGAAATGCATTCCGCCGCCGCAGATCAACACTTCGGCGGTCACATAGTCGGAGAGCGGCGAGCAGAAGAACAGCACCGCTCCGGCGGCTTCCTCCGGCGTTCCGGCGCGGCCCAGCGGACAAACGGCCTTGAGCGCATCGAGCGTCTTGGGCTGCACGCCGACGGCGATCTGGCGGCCCTGCACGTCGATGGTCGCGCCCGCTTGGGTGAGCGGCTGCGTCAGGCGCGTTTCGATCAGGCCGAAACCCACGGCGTTCACGTTGACGTTATAGCGGCCCCACTCCTTGGCCATGGTCTTGGTGAGGCCGATGACCCCAGCCTTGCCCGACGAATATCCCGCCTGCCCGGGATTGCCGTCGGTGCCGGCGATGGAGGTGATGTTGACCACCTTGCGCATCACGCGGCGGCCCTCGGCGGCCTCGCGCTTGGCCGCTTCGCGGATGTACGTGGAGGCGGCGCGCAGGATGCGGAACGGCGCGACCAGGTGGATGCCAAGCATGGCGAGGTACTGCTCGTCGGTGGTTTTTTGGATGACGTTGTCCCAGGTGTAGCCGGCGTTGTTGACGATGATGTCGAGGCCGCCGAACGTGGCGAGGGTGGCGTCCACCAGTTTCTGTGGGAAATCCGGTGCGGTGACATCCCCCGCCAGGTGCGCGGCAGCCCGGCCGGATTGGCGAATGGCGGCTTCGGCTTCCGCGGCGGGAGCCGGGTCCAGGTCGTTGATCATGACGGCCGCGCCCGCGGCGGCGAGTTTCTCGGCGATGGCGCGGCCGATGCCACGGCCCGCGCCGGTGATCAGGGCTACTTTGGAATCGAGTGTGAAGGACATAAATAACTATGGAACCACAGATGGACACAGATGCACACGGATAAAATCCGTAGCGCGTGGGGCAGGCCCCCGGCCTGCGGCGGCCTCTCAGGCCGCCTCTTTTGGCCGCGCAACACCCACCCATAGCTACCTGAGCAGATCTTCCAGTTGGATCTTGGTATCGGTCTTGCTGTCGCGGTATTTCACGATGACCGGCGTATAAACTGAGATGCCCCAATCCTTCCCGGCGCCGCTAGTGATGGCGCGCGCGCCGGCGACGATCACAGCCTCCTCCGGGATAACAAGCGGCGAGGCGTCGGTCGCCTTATAGACGGCCCCGCGCACCAAGTCGTAGACCGGCGTGGAGCGATTGAGGATGGTTCCCGTTCCCAGCACGGCGCGCTTCTTGACCACCGCGCCTTCGTACACGCCGCAATTGCCGCCTACCAGCACATCGTCTTCGACGATGACCGGCAGCGCGCCGACAGGTTCTAGCACGCCGCCGATCTGCGACGCGGCCGAGATGTGGCAGTTCTTTCCGATCTGCGCGCAGCTTCCCACCAGGGCGTGCGAATCGATCATGGTGCCGTCATCCACATACGCGCCCACGTTGATGTACATGGGCGGCATGCAGGTGACGCCTTTCCCGATGTACACGCCGTCGCGAATGCTCGATCCGCCGGGGACAATGCGCACCCCGCTTCCCGCCGAAAACGTCTTCACCGGATACGTTGATTTGTCCAAGTAAGGCTGGCGAGTGGCGTCGATCGACATATCCACCACGCCGCCCATGCGAAAGCCCAACAGAATGCCCTTCTTGACCCAACCGTTGACGCGCCATCCGCTGGGCGCCGATGGATCCGGTTGGGCGGCGCGGATGCGGCCCTGGTTCAGGGCGTCCTTGAACTCGTAGAAGAGGCGGAAATGCTCTTCGGTGTAAGCGTCGGGCTTGTGGTCGAAGAGCCGTTCGATTTCGGCTTGCATTGGTGCTGCCGTCATTATAATTCGTTCCTCGGACGGAGCACACGCTGCGGTTTCGGCCGTGGAAGGCTGCTTAGTGTTTGCTTGCAGCGCCCGAGGGCCCGGTTGGGCGCGCCTCTTTCTCGGCCGTGGCAACGAGTTCCCGCAGCCCATTCGCGTCCTTCACGCCCGCGACACGCCGGCCGTTAATGAAAAGTGTCGGGGTTCCCACGATCTGGTTGGCGGAAGCCAGGTTCTGGTCGCGGAAGACGAGGCCCAGCGACATTTGGTCGTCTAAACAGCGTTGGAACGACTGGAGGTCGATGCTCCCGGCGGCCCGCGCGAACTCCGCAAGCTTCTTCTTTATGTTATCCGGCGTGATGCCCTCTTGCTCTGCGAAGAGCCGGTCGTGCAGCGTCCAAAAGGCGCTGCTGCTCTGCAATTGGGCGCAGGCAGCACCCTCCGCGGCCGCCATCGCCCATGCGTGATCGGCCAGGGGAAGGTGATGAAAGACCACCCGGATACGGTCCCTGTTCTCGGCCAGCACGCCCTGTAACATCTGCGCGAACTTGCGGCAGAACGGACACTGGAAGTCGGAGAACTCCACGATGGTCACCGGGGCGCTGGCGGGCCCGAGGGTTGGAACGTTGCCCTGGGTGAGACCGTTCGTGACAGCTTCGTTTTTGCGCCGCTCCTCTTCGAGGGGATCGCTGGAAGTGTCGAACAATTCGCCGGTCAGGAACCGCTCGTCCGGCGGCATGTACAGCGTCAGTTCCCACGAGCGCACCGGGCTCTTCCCCTGAAAGGTCAGTTCCCGATAGCAAGTGCTATTGACGAACTGCTCTCCTTTAAAGGTCAGCGCCACCGACTCTGGCAGCTTGTACTTCTTGCGGATGTATTCCAAGACAGCCTGCCTCTTGTCGTCGGGCAGCGGCGCGCTGCAGACCTGAGCTTGTGCGCGCACCTGCGCGCCTAGGCAGGCGACAACCAAGCCTGCTGCGAAGGCTATCCGGCGGCGCGTGTTCCTCATTTGCCGCCGCGCGGGGTCGTCGTCAGGAACACGTCGTAGCACATGTCGTGTTCCTTCCCGGCTTCGTCCCAGGCCTTGGCTTTGTACCGGAACCGATTCCCGTATTGGTCCGTGTACCAGGCGAGCTCGTAATGGAGGTCGATAGCGAAGATGCCGACATCGCGGAGATGGTGCAACTCCCCGGGCTCGCTGATTCCGTTGTGGTTGGCGTCGATCCAGAGGAGCAGGTGATCGTAGACGGCGTCGCCTGGATCGATGATGCCGTTACCGTTCCCTCCGTTGGCCGGGTCGTCGAATACGGCGAGCGCGGCGTAGCCGTTTGGGTCGCTGCTGGGCGGTTGGGGCGTCAGGTTGCCAAACAGATCGGTGAAGTTATCGATGCGCCCGTTGCCGTTGCGGTCCAGCGCCAACCAACCGTTTCGCCACCTCTGGTCTGTCCAGCTCATCTGCTGCAAGGGATCGGCGGGGAGCAGCCGGAATCGCACGCCGCCGGCGGCGCTGGTCAGGTGGAATCCCTCGCCGAAGGCGTCGATGACGATGGGGCTGTCGTATGGGCACACAGGAATCCACCCCTCGTCCTCGTCTTCGCATTCAGGCTGTCCCCCCAACGGGCAGGTCATGGCAGATAGGCAGGCGTCCGCGCATGGGGTTATACAGACGCACTGCGGGGTGTTTGCGAGGCACTCAGGGGTGAACCCGTCGCCGCAGTTCATACCGTCCATACACCCGGTGCCGCAGGGTTGCTGGCACATAGAGCCTTCGCCGCCGTTGCCTCCGCCAGAATTGACCGGCTTATACGCCTTGACCGCGGCTTGTTTATCGCAGTTGCTCGGCGCAACCATTGTGGCCGCTGTTGGCTTCGCCATCACGCTGTAGTCAAGATACCCCGCGCCGCCCTCGTCGGCAAGGCCGAAGGTGTGCCCAATCTCATGCGACATTAGAGCCGCGAACCACGCAGTACCCCCTCCCTCATTACTGGGGTCGAACGTGATGGTCGCATTGGGCATGTATCCGCCCTGAGCAGGTGGCCATTGAGTGTAGGCTTGGTCTTGCCCTTCGGGCCCGATCTGCACCTGAATGTAGTTTCCCGTTGGCGCGGGGATTGGCGTTGGAACTCCGACCTGTATTATCGGAGTCAGCGTGACGCCGTTAGTGCCGCTCCATGCGTTCACGGCGTTTATTATGCCCTGGCGATCACTCGTACTTGTGATGATGGAACTGTCGATATAGACGCCAACCTTGTCCCCCGTCTGCCACATCGCGTCTCCCGATGCGGTAATGGGACAATTACATGTCGAAGTTGAGCAAGTCTGACCCTCCAGCGACACCGGGAACAAGGCAGTTGTTATTAACGTGAAGGCCGCGCAGGGCATTGAGACGCGGGCGATCATCGTGCCTCCTGCCGGTTGACGAGAGAGGGTAAGAGGGCCAGGAATTCCTCCTCGCGCATACCCGAGTACAAGGACGTGCCCGCCTTAGCGCGCTCCACATTACCCGGAGAGTTTGGGTACACAACGCCGTCCCGAAGCTCCCAAGATCTATCAAGCCAGTAGAAGTCCCCGGAAGGAGCGTGTCTGAGAAAAACCACGTATCGGTGATGCGGCTGCAGGTCGAACGGCGTGTCCAAGCTGTTGCCGTACGAGATAATGCCGGATGGTGTCGTTATGGTCCCACCAGGATAGATAAGCGTCAGTGTTGGCGGGGGCGAGCCTGAAGGATCGAACTTTACGATGTGCTCCACGGTGAGCCGAACCTCTGTATAAATGCTCCAACGGCTGCTCGACAGATAGGGCTGGTAATCGTCAAATGTGACAACCGCTACAACGTCCGATTGTCCAATCTCGGGCCCTCTGTCCGGGCCCCTGTCATTCGCGAAACCGGCGCCGAGGGCTTCCGGCGTGCCCAGCGGGGCGTGGGCTCCTATCAATCGGTCGTAGAACTGGTCGCGCGCCGACCGAATCCGTGGGTCTACCGCGTCCTTCCCGGCAGGTATGGGCGGCTTTGCTATGTGTCTCCATTTGCTAACCTCCGTCGCGCGACGGTTAGCTTCGGCAATCCGCCCAGCGTCCTCCGGGCGAACAGCCTGGAACGGCTGCGATGCCAGCGGTACCGCCGCCGCGAGGAACCAAGCCACTCCGAGAACTCGCCTCACGTTTCGCATATAACAGACCCCTTTTCCTTTCTACGCGCTGTTATCCGAGATTTCCATTTTGGCCCATTGCCCCTTGCAGTTTACCTCCAGACGCTCAGCTCCGTCAAGTGGCTTTTGTCTCGGCTTTTGTCTCGGATTCTTGTCTCAGTGCCTCTGAACATTTTGAAAACTGAAGGAATAATCAACGAGGGTTGAGGTTGCGGGTTACATTTGGCGGATAATAAGGGCACCCTCCCGAACCCGGCTCGTCGCACGCCAAGGCAACAAGCCTTCGCCCCCTCGTTAGAATCGGTTGTCCCGGGCCCGTCAAACCGCCGCCCTCTGCTCAGGAGCATCTGCGCCGGCTGGGCGGCGCGGATGCGGCCCTGATTCAGCGCGTCCTTGAATTCGTAAAAGAGGCGGAAATGCTCTTCGGTGTAAGCATCCGGCTTCTGGTCGAAGATTTGTTCGATCTCAGTCTGCACTTCAGCACCTTTTCAGCGCTCCAATGCGCCATGTCCCGGCCCGTAGGGGCAGAGAGTCGATGCGCTGCCGATTTCCCCGAGCGCATCTTCCACGGGGAGCCCCAGAGGTTTTGCGTCCACGATCGAGACTGCGGGCTCCTGGCTGATGTCGTATGCTTTACGGGCGGGCGACTCAAAGGCGCTGCTACCAGGTGTGGCCCTCAAAAACAAAAGGTAGGTCTTCGCGGGGCGGAACTCTGCGACGGAAGGCCGCAGCATGGAGATCTTATGAGCGTGAACGGTGACTGTTCCGCCGGGTGCCCCAACGACAATCTCGGTAGGGATCGCGTCGGGAACGGCGCTCGACCTTCTCAGGACACGTTCCACATTGAACCGGCGCACCGTAAAAATAGCCGATCCGTCTTCCGAAAGTGCTGAGCGATACTCGGACTGCGGCCTGGCCACAACCACCAGATCCGCCGCGCAGGTTTTGTCGCGCAAACCACTTGCCTCGGGCGTCGCGCCGCCGAAGGAGTACCCGACTTCCCCGGCGGGGTCCTCGACGCCTACGCCGCGGCGGATCACCACATCGTCCTTCGCTTCCTCGGCGGTTTGCCGGAGGTTTGGGCCCACTAGGCTGGTATTAAAAACCTTCGCCGTGGCGGAGTCCGCGATGGGCGCCTCGGACGCGGCGACGCCGAATCCTGAAACCATGACACCTGCTACGGCCACGCAAACCCAGCGGAACGCGCGCGTTTGTTCAGATCGCAACGGTCACTCTCCCCAACAGTTCGACTGACCGCAGCACCTTTTCAATCCTGGCGAGGCTGTCCGGTTTGGGAGGAACCATCGGCAGGCGATAGACCGGTTCGAGCAGGCCCATCAGCGCCATGGCGGCCTTCACCGGAATGGGGTTCGATTCGATGAAGTTGACTTCCAGCAGCGGCAGATACTTGCGCTGCACGGCGCGCGCGGCGGCGAAATCGCCTGCCAGGCAGAGTTGCGCGAGTTGCGTCATTTCGGCGGGAATCTCGTTCGACGCTACCGAGATGATGCCGCGCCCGCCCAGCGCAATCAGCGGCAGCGTGATGGCGTCGTCGCCTGAGAGCACGATGAATTCCGGCGGCACTTGCTGAATCACGCTGGCCATCTGGGCAATGTTGCCGGAGGCTTCCTTTACACCCACGATGTTGGGGATGGCGGCCAGGCGGGCGAGCGTGGCGGGCTCCACATTCACGCCGGTGCGCCCTTGCACGCTATATACAATGATGGGCACGCGAATGGCCGCGGCGATCGCCTGATAGTGCTGGTAGAGGCCTTCCTGCGTGGGTTTGTTGTAGTAAGGCGTGACGGAGAGGATGCCGGTCACGCCGAGCTGTTCGAGTTCGCGCGCCAGTTCGATGACTTCGCGCGTGTTGTAGCCGCCCGCGCCGCCCAGCACCGGCACGCTGCCTTTCGCCTCTTCGAGCGTAATCTCGACGACGCGCAAGTGTTCGGCGCGCGTGAGGGTGGGACTTTCGCCGGTGGTGCCGCAGGGAACAAGGAAGTTGATGCCGGCATCGATCTGGCGGCGGACCAGGCGCCGCAAGGTTGGTTCATCGAGCGACTGGTCGGCGCGGAAAGGAGTGACAAGCGCCGTGCCACAGCCTGTAAACGGTCTCATTGGAACAGTACCTCGCTAAATTCGTGGAAGCCTTTTTGGCCTACCAGCCATTGCGCGGCCTTCAGTGCGCCTCGGGCGAAGCCTTCGCGGCTGCGCGCGGTGTGGCGCAGCGTGATGGTGTCGGCCGCCGAATCGAATCCGATTTCGTGCGTGCCGGGGTGCGCACCCGCGCGATTCGCGCTGACGTCGATGGGGCGCGCGAAGCCGGCGTTTTTCATCTCTTCGACCAACTTCAACAGCGTACCGGACGGGGCGTCCTTTTTCGTGGAATGGTGAATCTCCCAAGCCCATGCGCCGTAGGATGGCTCGCCGGCGAGCAGGCGCGCGGCTTCCGATACCAGGCGGAAAAAGGCATTCACGCCAATCGAATAGTTGGGGCTCCAGACCAGGCCGACACCGTGACGATCGACGGCGGCCTTCACGCGTTCCAGTTCGCCGAGCCAGCCGGTGGTACCCACCACGATGTTCACGCCCAGCGCGGCGATGCGATCGACGTTCTCAGGGACTGCGGCGGGGATGGAAAAATCAACCGCGATGTCGATGCCTTGAAAGTTGGCGGGCGTCACGCCTTCGAACGCGGCATTGTTGAATTCGTCGAGTTTCAGCGCTACGGTGAAACCGTATTCCGGCGCGAACTGCTCGATGAGCCTACCCATCTTGCCGTAGCCGACTATGGCGAGTTTGTGTTCAGGCGGCATTGAACACCTCCGAGGCAGGCGGCCTGAGAGGCCGCCGCAGGCTGAGAGCCTGCCCCACAACTCTCTTGCCTTCAAGCGGCATCGAAGACCTCGGCGTCGAGTTCGGCAAAGAACTCGTTGTGCAACGCCTGCACAGTACGGTGCAGATCGGTTTCGGCTACCACGAAGCTCAGATTCAGCAGCGACGCTCCTTGCGAAATCATGCGAATGTTGATGCCGTCGAGCGCTCCAAAAACGCGCATGGCCACGCCCGGCGTGTAGCGTATATTATCTCCCACCAGGCACACGATGGCTTGCCCGTCCTCAATGGACACTTCCGAAAACTGGCTCAGTTCCTGGCAGATGGCCGCGAGCGATCTGGTGTTGTCGATAGTGAGCGAGACGCTGACCTCGGACGTAGAGACCATGTCCACGGCCGTTTCGTGGCGGTCGAAGACTTCGAAGATGCGGCGCAGGAAACCATGCGCCATCAGCATGCGCGTCGAGTGCACGTTGACCAGCGTGATCTTGCGCTTGCAGGCGATGGACTTCACCACGTTGCCGCAGGGCACGGCTTCGGAGACGATGCGCGTACCGGACACCTCCGGGCGCCGCGAATTCAGAATCAGCACCGGGATGTTCTTCTCGACGGCCGGCACAACAGTCGCGGGATGCAGCACCTTGGCGCCGAAATAGGCTAGTTCGGCGGCCTCGGCAAACGAGATGGTCTTCACCCGATGGCCGCCGGGCAGGATGGTGGGATCGGCCGTGAGCATGCCATCCACATCGGTCCAAATCTGGATCTCTTCGGCGCCGATGCCCGCGCCGACAATCGCAGCGGTGAAGTCCGAACCGCCGCGGCCCAGCGTGGTGGTGACGCCATCCTCGGTGGCCGCGATGAAGCCGCCCATGACAACGATCTTATTTTCGGCTTCATTCCCAGCCAGCGCGGGCACGACGGCGGCGAGGCGCGCGTAGGTTTCCGGATAGAGCGGCGCGGCCTGCGTGTGGCGGCGGTCGGTGACGATCACCTGGCGGGAGTCAAGGTGTGCGGTGTCCATGCCGAAGTGGCGGAACGCCAGCGAGACGATGTAACTGGAGAGCCGCTCGCCGTAGCTGGAGATGGCGTCGATGGAGCGCGGCGTCAGCTCTCCCAGCACGGCGAGGCCTTTGACTAGTTCGGTGAGTTCCTGGAAGTGCTCGTCGAGCAGGCGATCGAGCTCGGCGCGGTCGGCCAGCGGAACAACGAGGCGCGCCTCGCGGGAGTGGAAGTCGCGCAGGTCGTGGATCTGGCGGATGTATTCCTCGCGCGCGCCGTCGATGGCCGTGGAGGCGATGGCCAGCAGCTTATTGGTGGTCTTGCCCATGGCCGAAACCACGACCACGGGCCTGCGGTGGGCGCGGGCTTTGACGATCGAAGCGACGCGCTCGATGGCGGCCGCCGATTCCACCGACGTGCCGCCGAATTTCATGACGATCATCAGTCCAGCATTCCTTCCGAGTGCATCAGCTCCGCATTGAGCACGGCCGCGCCCGCAGCGCCGCGCACGGTGTTGTGGCTCAGCGCGACGAACTTGTAATCGAGCACCGGGCAGGGGCGCAGGCGACCGATGAACGCGGCCATGCCGTGTTCGCGCTCGGCATCGCGGCGCGGCTGCGGGCGATCCTTTTCCTCCATGTAGATAACCGGTCGCGGCGGCGCGCTGGGAAGGTGGCGCTGCTGCGGCACGCTGCTGAAATGGTCGAAGGCGTGGCGCAGGTCGGCTTCGGTGGGCTTCGCGGAGAATTCCACCGAGACCGTAACGAGGTGGCCATCGACAACAGGCACGCGATTGCAGTGCGCGCTGACCTTGGCATGCAGCGGCTCGATGTGGTCGCCGCGGAAATCGCCCAGGATCTTCTGCGTTTCCTGCTGCATCTTCTCCTCTTCGCCACCGATGTAGGGGATGACGTTGGCGGTGATATCCATGGACGGCACGCCCGGATAACCCGCGCCGGAGATCGCCTGCAGCGTGGTAGTGATGACACGCGTGATGCCAAACGGCTTCAGCGGACCAAGCGCCATGGTCAGGACGATCGTGGAGCAATTGGGATTAGTGACGATTTGGCCCTTCCAGCCGCGGTTGCGCTGCTGGCCAGGGACCAGCTTGAGGTGATCGGGATTGACCTCGGGGACTAGCAGCGGCACGTCCGGCTCCATGCGGTGGTTCTTGGAATTCGACACCACGACGTGGCCCGCTTCGGCGAAGGCGCGCTCGATTTCGGTGGCGACGGAGGCGTCCATCGCGGAGAAAAGCAGGCGCGGGGCGCTGCCCGGTTTCGATTCTTGAACGTGCAGGCCGGCGACGGAATCAGGCATTGCGCCGCTGAGGCGCCAGGCAGTGGCGGCGTGGTACGGCTTGCCGGCGGAGCGGTCGCTTGCGCCCAGCCACTTGAGGTCGAACCACGGGTGGTCCTGCAGAAATTTGACGAAATGCTGGCCCACCATGCCGGTGGCGCCGAGGATGCCGACTTCGATTTTGGTTTGCATGTGATTATGCTCCGGATTTCTCGCAAAGACGCCAAGGAACCCGCAAAGGGCGCCAAGAACGCACGCGTGTATTCATAGCAACTGAGCCACCATCCTTTGGTAGATGCCGACGGCGTCTTCGAGTTGCCGCTTGGGGATGCGCTCGTCGAGGGTGTGGGCAACGTGGATGGAGCCGGGGCCGATCAGGAACGGCGTGCCCCAAGCGCCTCCGAATGCGGGGATGTCGGTAGTGAACGCCACCACGGTGGTTTCGATTCCGGGGAGCGCGCCGAGCCGCAGCGCGGGGATCTCGATCATTTCGCGAGCCTCCGCTTTTCCGGCAACGGCGGCGGCGATGGCGTCCTTGGTAGCGGTCGAGTCGCCGACCAGGCGGACGAAGATTTCAGCTGTGGCCGCATCGGCGATGACGTTGGGCGCGCGCCCGCCGGCGATGGTTCCGATGTTCAGCGTGCTGGGGCCGAGCAGATCGTCGACCGGCAGCGGGATGGCGCGGATGCGGGCGAGCGCATCGAGCAACTTGTCGATGGCGGATTCGCCCAACTCCGGATAGGCGGAGTGCGCCATGCGTCCGGTGGCCGCGATTTCGTAGCGTAGCGCGCCCTTGGAACCGAGCGCCAGCTTGTTCTCGGTGGGCTCGCCGTTAATCAGATAGCGCGCGCCTTTGGGCCGCGCCGCCGCGTGATAGGCGCCCGCGCTGTTGCGCTCCTCGCCGACCACGAACAGTACTCCGAAATTGCGCACGCCGCTTTCGAGCAGTGCCTCGGTGGCGGTAAGCATGGCGGCGATAATGCCCTTGGTGTCGCACGCGCCGCGTCCCCAGATGTGTTCGCCATCCTCGCGGGAGGGGATGAAAGGCGGCACGGTATCCATGTGGGTAGAGAGCGTGACGGTGGGCCGGTCGCCCCAGCAGGCGAAGATATTGGCGCGGTGCGGCTCGACTTCGGAACGCTCGGCGCGGCCGCCATAGCGGGCGGCGAGGGCGGAGACGTAGTCCAGCAACTGAAGGCCGACACGCTCCTCGTTGCCGGTGATGGACTCGGTGTCGATCAGCGCCCGCGTTAGCTCGAAAAGCTGCATAGTCGTATGCGCGCGGGCGGGAGGCTAAGGCAGAAGAAAAGACGCGGAGAGATCCGGCGAGTCTTCGCTTCCGAATAGCGCTCCACCCGCTTCCGGAATCGGGTGACAGTGGGCAGGTGTTAGCCTTACCCCCCAACCGCCGCGGCCGTGAGCCATCCGCGCCGGTTTCGGCGGAACTGCAATCGGCCCCTTTCGCCGGGCATCCGAAGCTCTGTCGGAAATGCCCGCCCAGCTAGTGATGGCCGCCGCGCCTCTATCGGGAAAGACTTAGGATAGCGGATGGGGTGGGGGGCGGTCAAATGTAGCTTTCAGCTTTCAGCTATCAGCTTTCAGCTTTTTGAGCACCCGAAACCAATTTCGCAGAAATCGTGTGTTTTGAGTGGCTTATGGCGGATATTCCGGCCGTGATTCACGCCAATGTGGAAATTGGCTTTCGTTTCGAGTTTTTATTGAAAACAAAGGTCGAATTGGGTTCGCTTCGTAATCTGGTTTGAAATCGCCCACGGCCTATCCGGGCACGGACGGATCAAGTATTCGGATTTCAAGGATCGAGGGCAGCGGGGTCGGGTTTGGTCGCGACGCTCTACCCGGTGTAAGCGTAGCATGCGGACGACGGGAGTTCGGCTGACGGATTGCCTGTGGGCTTTTGTTTTCAGCGTGGACGGGGGATGACGAGATGAGTCACCGCCAGGTTTGCGGAACTGAGAGGAGCTCCAGTAACGAGAGGTCATCCATGATCCGGATGTCTTCGCCCCTGCAGAAGGCTACGACGACCGGGTCGTAGAAGTGCCGATCCCTGACGCACAGAATGTCGGCACCGGCGGCGACAGCGGTATACAGGATTGGGTCGTCGTTGGGATCGGAGAGCACGACGGGCAATCCGCGTTGCGGCTCGACGATGCGGGCGGTTGAGCGCAGGAAATCCACGTGGCTGTGGATCTCGTCCGGCGTGAGATTGTACAAGGCCTGCATTCGGGGATAACTCAGGACCTTGCCCACTTCACCAAGGATAAACGGAGATAGGGCAATCACATGATTGGGATTCAGCGCCAGTGCGTTGATGGCATGGCGCGCCGGGCCGTCCGATCGTTTTGTCGCGCGAACGAGAATCGACGTATCGAACGTGACAATCATTCGGCCTGGCGTCGAACGTGCTGCATGGCTTCGTCAATCGCCGCGTCGATTTCCGCTTCGGGAACGTCCTTTACGCGCCCTGCCAGAGTGTCGAGGTGGTCGAGGTATTGGCGGAATGAACGAGTGCGTTCCGTGCCGGATGGAGCGTCCTTGAGGACCCGCGCCGGCCGTATCGTGAGGCTCTCCTCGTCGCTCAGAGCCCGCCCCACGAGGCCCTCGATAGCCAGCCGTTGGTCGGGGGACAGATCCTTGACGTTGTGAACCATAATGGGACTCGCGATTGGATCGCTGTCTGGTACTAGAATACCGGAAAAAAGCGGGCGGGGTGGCGACGCCGCACATCGCCCGATGGCGCCAATGGCGCTTCGTAAGCCGGTTCCAGCGTTCGCCGCAGTTGACTCAGTACGCTGCACGTAGTATCTTTGACGTGTATGATTCGCTCGTTCCGGTGCCAGGAAACCCAGGCGATTCACGAAGGGTACAGCAGCCGGAGGTTTCGCTGGATCGAGGATCAGGCGCGCAAGCGGTTGCGTTGGCTCGATGCAGCTACGAGCCTTACCGATCTGGCAGCCATCCGGGGGAACCGGCTGGAAGCGCTGAAAGGCAGCCGGACTGGCCAGCATAGCATTCGGATCGACGACCCATGGCGAATCTGCTTTTCCTGGCGCGAAGGGAGCGCGCACGATGTCGAGATCGTCGATTATCACTGAGGAAGGGGAAGAACCATGGCACAGAGACGTAGATTGCCGCCCATCCACCCGGGCGAGTTGCTCCGCGACGAGCTTAACGAAATTGGGGTCAGCCTGAACGAATTGGGGCGCGCGCTGCGGGTTCCGATGAACCGCATTAGCGCCATCGTCAACGGAAATAGGGCGATCACGGTGGACACCGCGATGCGTCTGGCCCGGTATTTCGGCACGTCGCCGCAGTATTGGTTGAATTTGCAGAACGCTTACGACCTGGAGGTCGCCGGACAGGAACTAGGGTCGCGGATTGAGAGGGAGGTGCTGCCGCGGACTGCTGCGTGAACCTGGCTCGGCAGTAGTAGAGACTATACTGTAGCCGTGGCGGCGAGAGACGACGCAGATTCAGGCGCTCCCTCGTCGTGCTCGCTCGCTTCTCCGCGCTGCTTTTCCTCCCTCCGCCGAATCAGGGCCTCGATAGCGGCAAAATCCTGCCTTGATAGACCGCGCAGGTGTTGCCGGAGGGCACTATATATCAAGAATCTTCCAGACTTTCTGGGCGGCAAGTAGCTTTCGATCTATACCGAAAACTGAAGGCGTATCGCCCGTACAACCGTGGAGTCCCGTTGGGCTTATTGATTTAGTGCAGTTGTGTCGACCGTTCACCACCGCGTCGCCCATGCAGAGGACCTGTTCCTTGGGCCGGTAACGAAGCCGTCGCCGCGGGTGTGCGCCTAGCCGAAGAAATGGAACTCCACCTTGCGCGCGCCATCGTCCAGCACGAACGAGTTGTCGTCGAAAGTCTGCTTGGGCGGCTCGACGCTGGGGCGGTTCATGGCGGCTACGTCCTTGCGCTGTTTGGCGGTCTGCTGCCAGCGGGCTGGATCGTTGCGTTTCATCTCTTCGGCGACGCCGCGATACGCCAGCGTGGTGGCGCCACCGTCCGTCCCACACGGCGTTGCCGTAGGAATGGTCGCCGCGATGGTAGGTGTCGAAGACGTACTTCACCGGCTTGGACGAGACCCGCTTGACGTCCGCCATGCGGCGGCCCTTCACCTCGATGACGATGTTGTTGTCAGTGCCCGGTTTTTTTCAGGTCGCCCTTCCGGAACCGCGGCCATGAGCCATTCGCGCCGGTTTCGGCGGATCCAGTCGCCGTTCCGGCGGATACGGAATCACAAAGTGCAACTTGCCGGCCAGGATGCGGCGCTGCAACTGCTCCCAGTAGTCCACGGTAAACAGATCGCCGTGCTTTTCGCGGAAATAATTCTGTAAGTCGGGGGGGACGCCCAGATAACGTTCCCACTCGTCCACCAGGACGTCATTTTCCCCAACGGAAAACCAAGCGCCATCGGTTTCGGTATTCCAGAGCAACTCGTCTTGCTCGTCGGCGAGGGGCGGCGTTTCCCGAAAATGTTGGCGCAGGATCGGCCCCAGGTCGTCGAAGTCGAACAGCGCTACGTTGGACGCGTGCGTCAGCCCGGTATTGCACGGAAGGCCGTAACAGTCGCTCATGAAGAAGCCCATGCCAGCCAAGTCCTTGATGAACGCGCCCATCGCGTCGATGGCCCGCTCGCGCGTTGCGCGGTCCAGCACCTGATCGAAAAACGTGCTCAGCGGCTGCACGCGGCGCTGCGCGTAGACGTGCTTGAGGACCACCGTGTTGCCATCCAGCCGCACGCTCGAGGGCGCGTTCGCCACCAACTCCCGCAACACCCGCTCGTCGAAGAACTCCCGCGGGAAATGCAGGTTGCGGTAGAGCCACGCATCCAGCATCAGGCGTCCCCGATTCATCTCGTGAACCCAGCGGTAGATTTCCATGATATGCGCCCTGCCCATCCATGCCTGCTTGGAGGAGAAGTCCCGGATTACCTTGAACACGTAGGGGAACGATGGGGGCGAAAACACCACCATGGCCATGCCCACCCGTCCCGGAGTGGGGGTGAAGCGTTCTCCGGTTTCCCGCAAATGCCGGCGCAGCCGCTGGTTGAGCGCCACGCGCGCCGGGTGCGTAAAACCCAGCACGGCGCACATCGCCGGGTGACCGCGCTCGGGAGCCAGCGTATCGAGAAATTGGAGGACCTCGCGATAGGCGCCGGTGCGGACGTTGAACGTGGAGCGGGTGGAGACGAACAGAATATTGCGCATGTCCTCGCGGCCCGCCAGCACGGCGTCGACCGTAATGCCGCGCTCCTCGTGCCGCAGCGCGAGCACCACCGGAAGTTCGCGCGCACCGGCGCGCAGCTTGCCAACCAGGTAGGCCTCCCGGTCGCGAAAGAACAACGGCTCCAGCATCTGCAGATCGCGCGGATAGCCCGCGCCGATCTGCCGGGTCCACTCCGCGAGCAACCGCTCGGTCACCAGCGCCGCGTCCCGTTCGGAATTTTCGAAGGGTGCGCGGAAGGCGCAGTTCGTCAGCACTTCGACGACAGACCGGGTCAGACGTTGCGGAGCGGCGCGGTATAACCGCCAGACCGGGCGCGGGCTCCGCACGTGCGACCGCTCGGCCAGGCCGTCGTCCGCGTATTCCACCGGTGTGTCCTGCGCGTCGAAGGCCAGCCGCATGGTGGAGTAAAGGAAAGTGAGCGCGATGTCGGCCTCATACTCGTCGAAGGCCGTTTCGAGAAAGGCCTGCCGCACTCCCATCCAAAACTCCCGGTCGGGGGCGCGCTCGGGAAACAGCCGCTGGAGTTTTCGCCACGTCCCGTTCACCGCGTCGCGATAAAGCTGGACGCGGCGCCCGGCATCCAGGGCTCCCTGCGTCCACGCCCTGGTTTCGAATGTCTCTTTCGCCTTGGCAGTCAGGGCGTTGAACTCCGCCAGATAGCCGCGATGCGCAGCCAGAATCAACCCGGCGCCGCGCCGCGCATGGGCCTGCGCCTCAAGCGAAAGCGCTGCCAGAGGCGCCGCCGCGCCTGGCGGGAACAGCCGCCGCCACGCCGCGCGGCGGGTCGTGGATGCCTTGGATGAGGTCACGCTATTCCGCCGCAGGGCCGACGCTGAGGACGATCTTCCGGGCGGTCTCCTCGGGAACTTCGGGGAGAAAGACAACGCGCGAGCTGCAAGTGCCCGCCTTGCCCGGCACCATCACGCTGAAGGCGTTCGTATCCGAGGGACCGGCGGCGATCTTGTCCTGATAATAGACGCGCTTGGCCGAGTTCTCGAAGATCTTCTCCTTGGGAATGCCCAGCATTTTGAGCAGGGATTCCGGCAGCGGTTTGAAGGCCTGGCCCGGCTGGCTGGTGACCACCGCGATGGCGGTGGTAGCGTCCCGCAGGACGGCCCAACCGGCTTGCTCCGAAGAGGAATTCCAGGCTTCGGGGACCGTGATCTGGCACGCGCCCTTGGGATCTTTGAGCACTTTTAGCCCGGCCGGCACAGAGGCAGGCGCGGCGCCGGACAGCCACAAGGCAAACAGAGCGACAACTCCGAAATACCCCATGCCCCGAGTGTAGCGCCCCGACGATTCTAGTGGGGCGGGCGTCCACGCCTGCGGCCGACGTCCACGCCGGCCTGCGGTCAGAATGTGTAACTGACGCCGAACAGAGGAGTGAATTGCTCAAAGATTCCGCGTGCCGTATTGTGGAGAGCGGGAACGATCTGCTGTCTGGGGAACGTAGTGATATAGTCGCGGAATTCCGCCCGCAGGAGCACGTGCGGAATCAAACGGAACTTTACGCCTCCGCCGGCGCTGAAGACGACTTTCCACACATCGTTGGTAGTGAGACTGGCGATTTGCGGAATGGGCTGCGGAAACGGCTCCGGACCGGCGATGACATACTCCTTCGCACCGGAACCTCCGGCCAGAAACGGCCGCAAACGACGTTCGCGCTTCTTGAAGTGGAACAGTAACTCACAAGTCAGCGCATCGGAATTGCCTTGTATGTCGGATTTTACTCCGGAAGCCTGGAGGAAAGGGTGGCCGTCATGATAAAGGTAGTTAAACTCACCGGAGACGTAATCCGAGAACTCATCCCCTAAAATGATGCCGGCTGCGAAACGGTTGCGGATACCTGCTTGCGCTGTGCCGGAAGTCGAATAGATCGTGCCGTCCCGGTAGAATCCGTACCCGATGGTCGCCCCCATTTCGTACTGTTGCCCAAAAGCGGCGGCGACGAAAACAATCGCAACTAAACACTTCATTCCAGGCACCGTGCTTCTGCGATAAAGCTCCCAGCCGCCTCAACCGCGCTGCGGAGGGCGAAACAATCTCTCGGCCGCGTAGGTGACAAACCGCCGCGGAGCGATCCGCTGGACCTCCACTCCGAGCCAATTGGTGAACCCCGAAATCACCGAATGCTCTCCGGCCGCCAGCGCCCGCAACCCGATGCGCGCCACTTGGTCCGCTCTCTCTTCCATGCCCGCCGCCATTTGCTCCGGCACGCCGGCCACCTTCTGAAATTCCGACACGGTCGGGCCGGGACACAGGGCGCAGACGCGCACACCGTAGCGCTTCACCTCTTCGGCCAGCGCCTCTGCGAACAACAGGTCAAAGGCCTTGCTGGCGGCGTAGGTGGCCATATAGGGTACGCCCTGGTATGCGCCAGTGGAAGCCACGATCAGGATGTCGCCCGAACGCCGTTCCACCATGCCGGGCAGGTACAGGTGAGTGAGATGCACCACGGCCGAGCAGTTCACCTGCACGATTCCGAGTTCGCGCGGCAGATCGCTCGCGCAGAACTCCCCATACGAACCAACGCCGGCGTTGTTCACCAGCAGGTCCACGATAATGCCCCGTTCGCTGGTGAAGGCGAAAATCTTCTCCGGCGCATCCGGCTGGTCAAGGTCCGCGGCCACCACCTCAACCTGAACGGCGTGCGCCGTGCGCAGTCTCTTGCGCAGGTGTGTCAGTCGCTGCCGCCGCCGCGCCGTGAGTACCAGGTGCGCACCGCCGGCCGCCAACTCCTCAGTCAGCGCCGAGCCGATTCCGGAACTGGCGCCGGTGACCAGCGCCCACTTTCCACGCCAGCAATCGGAACTTGCCATTGCCCGTAAGTTAGCACGTTCCAGGAGGGCCAGACGTTCAGTGCGACGCTACCAGCAGGCGGTCCGACTCCGGCACATGCGCCTGCCGTTCGAGCACATCGAGACGTGCGGCCAGCGCCTCGATTGCAGCGCTCTTTTTCTGCATCGCGGCCACCTGCCGCTCGAGCGTAGCGATCTGTTCATCCTTTCGATCGAGCTGGCGGGCGAGCTTCTGAACCTCATTGAGCAGCATCGCCGGCAGCATATGATAGGCAACCGTTGCGACTTTGCCGTCGGCATCGTGAATCACCAGCTCCGGGTAGACCTTCTCGACTTCCTCGGCGATCAGTCCATATTGCTGGGCGCCCGTTTCGTCCGCCTTGTAGAGGAAAGTCACTGGCCGCAACTCCATCAGCTTATCGCTGGCGTCGCCCATATCCCTGACGTCGCGTTTGTAACGCGCCGATGACGTCACACACCCGAGTTGGCCGGTGCTTGCGGCCACTACGGTGCAGCCTCCGGTCACCGTGGTGTTGAAGATGCCTGCGATGTAAGTGGCGGTCTGGGTGCCCTCCGTACCGATCCGGATGGTGTCCGCATCGGCCGCGGTGCCTTGATTGGCGATTTCTATATTGTTGCTGCCCGTGGTGAGATAGAAGCCGGCTTCAACGCCAATTCCGATATTACTGACGCCTGAGGAGTTGTCTTGGAGCGCGTAGGCGCCGATCGCCGTATTATCGTTACCCGTGTTGAAGTAGAGCGCCTGCCATCCAGTCGCCGTGTTCGTCTTGCCCTTGCCGTTATTCGCGAGCGCACCTACGCCAGTCGCCGTATTGCCTATGCCCGTGCCGTTGCCTTCGAGCGCAGCAATGCCAGTCGCCGTGTTGTTGTAACCGGTGGTGTTGAAGTAGAGCGCATACCATCCAGTGGCGGTGTTCCCGGAGCCCGTGGTGTTTTGGAACAGCGCGCTGAAGCCGAACGCGCTGTCGTCGGTTCCGGTAGTGTTGTGGCCCAGGGCATTGGTTCCGTAGGCGGTGTTGGTTTGCGCCCAGGCTGCCGGCGAGGAGCCGAAGCTGAGTAGCAGGGCGGCGAAAAACGCAAGTTTCTTCATAGACGTGTTTGTCCTTTCGATAGGAGCCTCGAATGCGCCAAGCGATATGACCCGGGAAACTTGTCTCGACTTATTACCCAGAGTTCCCAGTTTTGCATCCCGGCTGCGTTGAGTATACACCCGCCCGCCTACCTTGCAACCGTGGGAAAGCAAGTTTATTTTCGCCCTTGGGGTGTTTCAGTAGTGGTCAGTTTGCAATTGGAGGGCGGGCAATTCTGCCCGCAGCCGGCTTTCAGCCGGCTCTGGCCGCCTAAAAAGGCGGCTGCGGCCAAGATTGGCCGCCCTCCAAGGCGTCGTCTGGTTGCCAGCAGGCGGCACTGGACTTATACACCGTAGAATCGCTATGGTGATCGAGAGCAACCGCAGATGACCATCCTCCCCGACCCCCGCGCCCTGCTCGCCGAAACCTTCGGGCCAAGTGGGCCCGGCCTCGAGTCCGGACTGGTGTCCGCGCCCGGCCGCGTGAACCTGATCGGCGAGCACATCGACTATCACGGCCTTCCGGTCTTGCCCATCGCCATTCGCCGCTCGGTGCGCGTGGCCTTCCGCGCCAGAGCCGACCATCGCATCCGCGCGATCAGCGCTGGTTACGGCGTCCGCGAGTTCACCTGGACGGCGGACCTCGCGCCCACCGCCGCGGGCGATTGGGAGAACTACCTGCGCGCCGCCGCCTGCGCCGTTGCCCGGAAATGGGGCACCGGCCGCGGAGTGGACGCCGCCATTGTCTCCGATCTCCCGCCCGCCGCTGGACTATCGTCGTCCTCGGCGCTGCTGGTGGCCTTCACCCTAAGCCTGCTGCGCGCCAATGCCGCCGCGCCCACCTTCGAGGAACTCATGGAAGTGCTGCCGGAAGGCGAGCATTTCGTGGGCACGCGCGGGGGCGGCATGGATCACGCCGCCTCGCTCGCGTCGCAGGCAGGTTGCGCTTCGCTCATCGAATTCGATCCGCTGGCGGTGCGGCCCGTGCCGATTCCGCCGGATTGGGCATTCCTGGTGGCTCACAGTCTCACCGTCGCGGAGAAATCCGGGGCCGCCAGGCAGCAGTACAACGCCTGCCGCACGGCGGGCACGACAGCCCTGCAGCGGCTGGGATTCCCCTCGTACCGGCAGGCCATCGAGGGGCGCACGCTCGCTCAACTGGAGGAACTGGCCGCCCACAATCTGAACGACGACGAGCGCGCCGCCTTCCTGCACGTCGTGAGCGAAGCCCTGCGCGTCCACGCCGCCGTCGCCGCTATGGAACGGCACGACGCGGCGGCCTTCGGATCGCTGCTGGTGGCCTCGCATGCCAGTCTGCGCGACCGTCTGCACGTGAGTTCCGCCGCGCTCGACCGCCTGGTCGCAGCCGCCATGGATTCCGGCGCATTGGGCGCGCGCCTGACCGGGGCCGGATTCGGCGGCTGTGCCGTGGTCTTCTGCCGCCTGCCCGATCTGCCCGACGTGCGCCGCGGGCTGATTCAGCGTTACTATGCTGAATTGGCGCAATTCGACGAGCGTATGCATCTGATCCATGCCGAACCCGGACCCGGCGCGTTGCAGTCGATGAAGGATCTCAATGCACCTCCACACCCTTGATTGGTTTATCGCCGCGGCCTCGATCCTAATTTGCTTCGTGCCCGCGCTCTTTTTCGGGAAACGCTCCGGCAAGAGCACCTCCGAATTTTTCGCCTCCGGGCGCTCCGTGCCCTGGTGGCTCGCCGGTCTCTCCATGGTGGCCACCACCTTCTCCAGCGACACGCCCAACCTGGTGGCCAATTTCGTTCGCACCCAGGGAGTCGCGGGCAACTGGCAGTGGTGGGCATTCACGCTCACCGGCGTCGCCACGGTATTTTTCTACGCGCGTCTCTGGCGGCGCTCCGGCGTCCTTACCGACCTGGAATTCTACGAAATGCGCTACTCCGGCAAAGCCGCCAGCGCCGTGCGCGGCTTCCGCGCCGTCTATCTCGGCTTCTTCTTCAACTGCATGATCATGGCCACCGTCGATCTCGCCGCCGTCAAGATCGCCGCCGTCCTGTTCGGTTTCGACCGCTGGCAGACGCTGCTTGCCGTGGGCCTGCTCAATGTCGTGTTCGCCGCGCACTCGGGCCTTTGGGGCGTGCTGGTCATCGACATGATTCAGTTCTTCATCAAGATGTCGGCGGTGATTGCGGCGGCTTACTTCGCGGTGCAACTGCCGCAGGTAGGCGGCATGCACGGCCTGGTGGAGAAGCTCTCGCATGTGCGCGGGCCCGGAGGCCTGCACTACCTCAACATGCTGCCGGATTTCACCAACAACTGGGATCTCGCGGTCGCCATATTTATCATGCCGATCGCGGTTCAGTGGTGGGCGGTGTGGTATCCCGGCGCGGAGCCGGGCGGCGGCAGTTACATTGCCCAGCGCATGCTGGCGTCTAAGACCGAGAAAGACGCCCTGGGCGCAACCTTGTTTTTTAATGTCGCCCACTATGTATTGCGCCCCTGGCCCTGGATTCTGGTCGGGCTGGCGTCTCTGGTTGTTTATCCGCAGTTATCCGATCTCCAACGATCTCTCCCGAATCTGAATCCCAGCCTGATCGGTCACGACATCGCATTTCCGGCCATGCTGCGATTTCTTCCGGTAGGCTGGGTGGGACTGATGCTGGGTGGTCTGATCGCGGCTAACTCGTCCACTATTCTGACCCATCTGAATTGGGGCGCATCTTATCTGGTGCATGACTTCTACCGCCGCTTCCTCAAGCCGGGCAAAACTGAGAAACACTATGTCCTTGCCGGGCGTCTGGCGATCGTCTTACTCTTCGTGGCTTCTTCCGCCTTGGTGTTCGCACTGGATACCGCCAAGCAAAGCTTTAGCATTATTCTGCAAATCGGCGCCGGCACCGGACTGTTGTACCTGATGCGCTGGTTCTGGTGGCGAGTGACTGCCTGGTGCGAAATCGTGGCCATGAGCAGTTCCTTCGGCATCTCGATCCTCTTCCTGATCATGACTAAGATGGGAGTGGTTGTCGGGACATATCAGCAATTGCTGTTTACCGTCGCATTCACGACTTTCTGCTGGATCGCCACCGCCTATTTTGGCCCTCAGACGGATCCGGCGGTGCTCGTCGCGTTCTACAAGAAGGTACACCCGTTCGGCCCCGGCTGGCGGCGCGTTCGGGAGGCGGCGGGCATTTCGCCGGCCCAGGCCGCGGAATGGTCGCAGCACGAGAATGTTCCGCTGTCTCTGCTGGGCTGGAGCACGGGATGCGCTATGATCTGGTCGGCGCTGTTTACCGTGGGCAACTTTCTTTATGGCCGGATGGACTACGCATTTGTGCTGCTGGCCATATTTGTGGTAACTGCCGCCGTCCTGATTCGGGTCATCAACCGCCTCTGGAACTAAGGACCCTGGGGGGCGGGCTTCAGCCCAATGCCACTTAGTTTTGGGAGGGCCAGAAATAAAACATAATACATGGTTTATGTTTTAAGCATGACCTCTCCCGAATTGATCGATCTCGTTTCATTC
>Ga0224557_1000631_pt1 | contig 38304 bp, 40 predicted proteins | sample 714S31014metaG_FD_180677 | JGI IMG/M metagenome (GOLD analysis project Ga0224557, IMG submission 180677) | Peat soil microbial communities from Stordalen Mire, Sweden - 717 S3 10-14 | ecosystem: Environmental > Terrestrial > Soil > Wetlands > Peat | place: Sweden: Norrbotten County, Stordalen...
GCTGAGAATAAAGCAACGGCTACGCGCTCGAACGAGAACAAGGCAGCTGAGAACAAGGCAGCGGCCACGCGTTCGAATGAGAACAAGGCAGCTGAGAACAAAGCGGCAGCCACGCGCTCAAACGAGAACAAGGCAGCTGAGAACAAAGCGGCAGCCACGCGCTCAAACGAGAACAAGGCAGCTGAGAACAAAGCGGCAGCCACGCGTTCGAATGAGAACAAGGCAGCTCATGCGCAGCCCGCAGCTCGCCAACAGGCCGCGGCTCGCCAGGAGAGCGCTCCCCGTCCGGCGACTGCGGCTCATGCGCAGCCTGCCCCTCACCAACAGGCTGCACCTCGGCCGGAGGCTCGCCCCGAAAGCGCTCCTGAGAGAAAAGCCCCTGGAGGAAAAGAATAGTCTCGTCAGCCGCGAATTGACCGCGAGCTATTGCGTCAGTCCGCTCGATTTATAAAGAACGAGGTATAAGAGGTCGATTAACCCTTGCGTGGTGCGGGTCCACTCCGTGGGCTCGCGCCATTTCTTTTCCCGTTCGCAGCAACGCCGCAATCGTCGCCCCGCATTTCCCCGAAAGCACCAAACCCGCCCAGACCCGTTTGTTCACATTGATCAGTTTTGACCAGTAAGAAAACATCGGAACGCCTATAAAGAAAATGACTCTCTATTCAAAGTTGCTCCCGGTGCGCGTCTTGAGGATCAGATATACGACGCTGGAGCAGCACAGAGTTAGAGCCACACCCTGCGTTTGGTCGTTCGACAGTCGTGTCAGCGCGGGGAAAGGAGTGAAACATGCTTGGAACTATATTGATTGTGATTCTGATTTTGGCACTGTTCGGAGCACTGCCAAGTTGGCCCCACAGCCGGAATTGGGGCTATTACCCGAGCGGAGGATTCGGCCTTATCCTTTGTATCGTCGTTATTCTTCTGGTACTCGGCCGTATTTAAATTATGCGCCAGTCGGCAATCTCGCGAGGCGCCAGAGCCAAGGGGCGGCGCCTGCTTTTCTGTCGTGCGGCTGCATTTCTGCTCGTCGTCCTGATATGCAGCGGCGGGTCGGCGGCGTACTCCGTGCTAACCCACGAGGAAATCGTCGACCTGCTCTGGACCGACGAGATCCGGCCCCTTCTGCTCAAACGATATCAGACACTGTCGGAGGATCAGATCAAAGAGGCGCATGCCTACGCTTATGGAGGCGCTGTCATCCAGGATCTCGGTTACTACCCATTCGGCAGTCGAGATTTCAGCAACTTAGTGCACTATGTCCGAAGCGGAGACTTTGTGCGTGAGTTGCTCGTCGAAAGCCAGAATGTCAACGAGTATGCGTTCGCGCTGGGTGCGCTGTCGCACTATGCGGCGGATATCGCCGGTCACCCGGCGGTTAACCAGGCCGTCGCGATCGAGTATCCAAAGCTGCGAGCGAAGTTTGGCAAGTCAGTGAGGTATGCCGAGGACAAGACGGCCCACTTGAAAACCGAGTTCGGCTTCGACATGCTGCAGGTGGCGAAGAATCGCTACGCATCGCAGCAGTACCACGATTTCATCGGGTTCAAAGTGTCAAAGCCCCTCCTCGAGCGAACCTTCCCAGTGGTCTACGGAGTGGAGTTGAAAGATGTGCTTGCTCACGAGGATCTCGCAATCGGGTCCTATCGTTTCTCCGTCAGCCGGGTGATCCCGGAAATGACCCAGGTCGCGCTCCAGACCCATAAGAAAGACATGATGCGCGAGCGGCCCGACTTCGCGAAAAAAGAGTTTCTGTACCGGCTTTCGCGTTCCGGCTATGAGAAGGAGTGGGGGAAGGACTACACCAAGCCCGGATTCGGAACCCGATTCCTTTCGACCCTCTTGCGCTACATGCCGAGAATTGGTCCCTTCAAGGGGCTCGGCTTCAAAAACCCGACTCCGCAGACTGAGGATTTGTATTTCAAGAGCATCAATCTGACCGTCGACCAATATCGGGTCTTCCTCCACGCAGTGGGCACTGACTCGGTGCTGCTCCCCAATTGTGATCTTGATAGTGGCCAACCGACTAAGGCGGCGGAATATTCGCTCGCCGATGATAGTTACGCAAAACTGCTGGGGCAGCTGTCGAGCCGCAAGTTCGATGGAACGACTCCGGAGCTACGCGACAGTATCCTCCAGTTTTATTCCGACCTCTCGGCACCGATCGCCACGAAGAAAGACCAAGTCCGCTGGCAAGGCGTGCTGACTGCACTGGACCAGTTGAAGTCCGTGGCGCCTGTACCCACGGTGGCGGGAGGGCCCGCACAGTAACTACCGACGCGGTGGGAAAACTCGTCGCAGGCGTCTGATAAAGGGCAGATTGTCCCGCAAGTCAAACACAGCTAGGGGGCTCGCGGCCTGACAGGTTATTTTCCACAGCCTCCGCAGCCGATAACTTCCGATCCCGGTGGGGCTCGGTCCGTGGGGCACCAGTGTTCAGTTCACAGACCTCTCCAACCGCCGCGCCGCAAGTGGTGCAAGGCACAGACAATACCTGCTTTGTGGTGAGATCCTTGGTCTTCACAATCGCATAATGCAGCACTCCACAATTGGAAGATGCTCAATATTGCTCACGCTGGTTATTCGTTATGCTGCAGGTTTGAACCTCGTGGGGCACTCTTTAGTTCTGCGAATTGTGTGCAAGATTGACCATCTTTCCAGGCTCCAATTGTGGCACGATTGTCGGGGTGTAGCTCATGCCCCAGAGAGGACCTCTTTATGGCACCCCCCATCGCCTTGGCTAAGAAGGGGCGCGACCTCGACCCAAAGAGCTTCCTTGCCACGATCGGCGTGGGTAAGAAGGACGTGGTCTTTCCCAAGAAACAAACAGTCTTCACCCAGGGTGATGCGGCAGACTCCATCTTCTACATCCAGGAAGGCAAGGTCCGACTCACGGTCGTATCCAAGATTGGCAAAGAGGCAACCCTGGGCATATTGAGCGAAGGCGATTTTTTTGGGGAAGGCAGCCTGGCTGGACAGGCTTTACGCATGGGGTCTGCGACCGCCATGACGGATTGCGAGCTGTTACGGATCGAGAAGAAGGCCATGATGGGAGCGCTGCATCGCGAACACGAATTTTCTGACATGTTCGTGGCTTATTTGCTCGCGCGGAACATCCGGTACGAAGAGGACTTAGTTGATCAACTCTTCAACTCCAGTGAAAAAAGACTCGCTCGGGTTCTGCTCTTGCTTGCTCATTTCGGCAAGGAAGGTGTGCCCGAAACGGTGATCCCCAAGATCAGCCAGGAGACGCTCGCAGATATGATCGGCACAACCCGGTCCCGGGTCAGTTTCTTCATGAACCGGTTCAGAAAGCTAGGCTTCGTCGACTATGGCGAAGAAGGACTGCAAGTCCATAGTTCGCTGTTAAGCGTTGTTCTTCACGACTAGCTGCCCGCACAACCTGAGGCACACCCCTAAATCCGACGAACAGCGTTGGTGGACCATCTGTTGCCGACGTTCGCAGCTCGCCGTTTGAATGAACGAACAAACATCAGCCACACATCGGGCGAATTTAAATTATCGAAACTGTGCATTGTAGACCAGTCTTACTATTCTTGAGGAGCCTATGCTTAGTTTACCAAGATTACTCGTCGCCATTAAACGCGCTTACGCACTTTCCGGAAAAAAACAGTCAAATATGACCGATATCACCGATCATCCGATGCGGAAACTGCGTATAGCCCCCCAACCGCCGTTGTCACACAGGGGTGCGGCCCCTGACTCAGATCGAGCCAGGAAGCCTCGGCTTGCCGAGCCCTCTGCCACCGGCCAGCAACTGCTCTTCGGAGATCGGGTCGAAGCCTTGGGCGACTTCGGTAAACCGACCGGCCAATTCGGCACCGTTGAGCGAACGAACGAAGATGAGGCGGTCGTCAAATGGGATAACAATGGTCGCATCAGAATGCATCAGCCGTGGGTCAAGAAAGTCTCGGGCGCCCCGGTAACAAAGTTGAAGTGAGCAATTTAGACCAGCTATTTTCCCCTGCAATGAGCGATCATCGCAATTGATAGTAATAACTACCGATAGATCGGGCCCAGATCTGGACATCGCAAAAGAATCCGTGAATTTATGACGACATCACTGAAATCTGTCATTGAAACGCTGAATCGGGATGCTAACCAACTGGAACGCTGCGCCCAGAAGCTGGAATCCATCTCGCCAGACCTCTCGCTCGACCTTGCATCGGATACCGAGCTGATAAATCAGAAAGTGTCCTCGATTAGAAAGCAAGTAGAGAGCCTGGAACGGTGGGAGTAGGTTCCCGATAATCTTTGTAGGTCAAGTTTCACGAAGGAGAACTAACGATGACTACAAATGAGGGGAACAAATGTGCCCACGTGCCATGTCAGTGCTTAGCGCAAGTCGGCGACAAATACTGCGGGCAGTCCTGTAAAGAAGCGGAATCAAAGGAAGCCGAGATTGCGTGCGAATGCAACCACGGAACGTGTCCACTTACCGCCTGAAGGGCCGTTAAGATTGCGAGTGTGCCGACCGCCAGAGTGACGATTGAGGGAGAATCGCGGTATGAAGATGCGCCGAACCATGCTTTCTCTGATTGCGAGCTTCGCAGTTCTACCGGCGCTGGCGACGGCGCAATCCCTAGTTGAGTCAAGAGACTCCTCCAGCACCGTCGACTTGTCAGTAAGTACTGAGATCTCGCAACCGGACCTGACTTACCTCCGTCCGCCCCAGGCAACGAAGGTTCACAACTATCTTTTCGATGCGTTCGGTCCTTATCCCATCGTGGGTGCCGGACTCGCTGCTGGCATTAACCAGATGCAGAATACTCCGCCGGAGTGGAGACAAGGCGCGAATGGTTATGGTAAACGATTTGGTTCCGACTTCGGCATCGCCGCAGTAACCACGACGACGCGCTACGCGCTCTCGGAAGCCTTTCACGAAGACACTTTGTATTACCGCTGTGAGTGTAAAGGCGCGTTTCCTCGGCTGCGACACGCGGTTATCTCTACTTTTGTCGCACGCCGCGGCGACGATGGCCATCGCGTGTTTTCCTTTCCCGATCTGGTTGCGCCGTATGCGGGCACCATGACGGCTGTTTATGGGTGGTATCCCGGCCGCTACGATTACAAAGATGCGTTCCGAATGGGCAACTACAGCCTGCTTGGGTATATAGGCGCGAACATCGGCCTTGAATTCCTCTATAGCGGACCACACTCATTGCTCTCTCGCATGCACCTTAACAATGGGCATGGAGCGCCAGATCCGAGTGCGAGTCCATGATCGCCCAGGACCCTGGTGTCGCAGCAGGAATCAGTCCTCCGCTGTCAGGGCAGCGGCCGCCGCTCGTAGCTTCCACAGGGAGTTTCGTCGGGGGCCGAATCGGTGCGTTCTTCGAGTGGTTCGGCAATCTGGGCATATTTTTCTGGCAAGTCGCGCGCGCCGCTGTGACTCCGCCGTTTGAATTCCGCGAATTGTTCCGGCAACTCGATGAGATTGGATCGATGTCCCTGCCGCTGGTCGCTCTAGCTGGCGCTGCTACCGGCGTCGTTCTCTCTTTGGAAGCGCGCTTTAGCCTGACTCGGTTTGGGGCAAAATCGCTGCTGCCCGCCGCAATCGTATTCTCCGTTATTCACGAGACTGGCCCCATCATCACTGGCTTGGTTGTAAGTGGCCGTGTGGGTGCTGGAATTGGAGCCGAGTTGGCGTCGATGAAAGTGACCGAGCAGATCGACGCCATCGAGGCATCGGCGGTAAATCCTTATCGGCTACTTGCTGCGCCCCGTATCCTGGCTTGCATCCTGATGCTACCGTTGCTAACTCTGGCGGGCGACTTTTGCGGAGTGGTAATGGGTTGGGTGGCGCAGGCGCTGGTTGAACCGCAATCGTTACACCAGTTCATCAATGCGGGTTTCAGCGGCGCTGATTTCAACGATTTGTTGCCGCCCACGCTTAAGACCGCCGTGTTTGGCCTGATCATTGGGCTGATCGCGTGCTTTCAGGGGATGCGGACCCGGGGAGGCGCAGCGGGGGTGGGCCGTGCGGCCACGAGTTCGGTCGTCTTGTCGTCGTTGTTCGTGATCCTGGCGGATGTTGTGCTAGTGAAAATCATCATCCTGTTCTTTCCGTAAAGACTTACTAGGGGGCTCGCGAAACAAGCATGGAAACCATCGAACAAATTGCGATGACACCGGACGCACTGGAGAAAACCCGTGATGCGACAGCTATTGCTGTGGATGACATATACAAGTCATTTGGAAGCCAAAGAGTCTTGGATGGGGTTAGTCTTACGGTGACGCGAGGTGAAACTCTCGCAGTGCTGGGGCGCAGCGGCACCGGTAAGAGCGTCTTGCTGAGACTCATCATCGGCCTGGAGAAGCCTGATTCGGGCTCGGTTCGCATCCTCGGTCAAGAGATCGCCGGCATGGGAATCGACCAGCTTGGCGAAGTCAGAAAAAAGATGGGATTTCTCTTTCAGCACGCCGCGCTTTACGATTCGCTCACAGTCGAGCAGAACGTGGCTTTTCCACTGCAGCATCATAAGAAGGCGATGTCGAAGTCAGAACAGGGCGACCGGGTGAGGCAACTTCTGGCGGAAGTGGGCATGGAGGGCCATTTGGAAAAGATGCCCTCGGACATCTCGGGCGGCATGCAGAAGCGAGTAGGGCTTGCGCGCGCTTTGGCATTGGAGCCAGATATTCTGCTGCTCGACGAGCCAACAGCTGGTCTGGATCCCATCAGTGGGGGGGAGATTGACGATCTAGTTCTCAAGCTTCAAGCGGAACATCATATGGCATCCATCGTGGTGACTCACGATCTGCATAGCGCGAAGGCGATTGCCGATCGTCTGGCCCTAATCAACGACGGTAGAGTAGTGATTGAAGGCAGCTTTGAAGAACTTCAAAAGAGTGACATCGAGTTTGTCAGGGAATTTCTAGGGCATTCGTAGGGGGACATATGTCGAGAGCGGCGCGATTGGGAGCTTTCATCGTTGCGACACTGGCAATTCTGGTGGTCGGTGTCTTCATTATCGGGAGTAAGCGGTATCTTTTCAGCTCCACATACCAACTTAAGGCGCAATTCGACAATGTGGCGGGTTTGGATGCTGGAGGCGATGTACGGGTTGGCGGCGTTCACAGTGGAACCGTGCGCAGCATTGTGTTGCCCCACAATCCGGGCGAGAAGGTCACGGTGATTATGGATCTCGGCAAGTCGACGCACGAGATCATTAAGCAAGACTCGGTAGCGAGAATCGAAACCGAAGGGTTGCTGGGCAACCAGTTTCTCGCGATCTCGTTTGGATCCGCTGGAACAGCCGACGTGCGGGATGGTGACACCATCGCGAGCCAGCCGCCACTCGAAATGTCAGCTCTGCTCCAAAAGACGAGCGGCATTCTAGATAGCAGCCAGCAAGCTATTCAGAACGCCACTCGGGCGACTGCCAATCTAGACTCGATTAGCGCCAAGATCAATGGCGGCCAGGGAACCGCAGGAGCCCTGGTGAACGACAAACAGCTCTATAGCAACCTCGAACAAACAACGAGCACCATGCAGGCCATGATGGTCCAGGCGCAAACAGGGGTAACCGACTTCCAGGAGAATATGGAAGCCCTGAAGCACAACTTCTTCTTGCGTGGGTATTTCAAGAACCGCGGCTATGAAGATTCCTCGGAGCTGGCGCAAAATGAAATCGAACGGCTGCCGCAAGGAACAACAGTCAAGGAATTTACATTCTCAACCAAGCAGCTTTTCGATAAACAAGATTCGGCCAAACTCAAGAACCAGAAATCCTTGAACGCGGGCGGCGAGTTCCTGGCAAATAACCTCTTCGGATTCGCCGTAATCGTGGCGTCCGCTGGCATGGAGGGCGATACACAGAAGGAATTGGTACTAACCGAAGCCCGGGCCATGGTGGTGCGTGAGTATCTCGTCGAGAACTTCGGGTTCGATGACAGTCAGCTTAAAACTCTGGGCATAGGCAAACAGACAGACGCGAATTCGGATGCCGGTTGGGGGACGGTGCAGATTCTCATCTATCCAGCCGGGACCGAGGTGCCGCCGAACAAGCAAGTGCAAGGGGGGACCGCTTCGAAAACAACCTCAGACCAGCCGGCTCAGCCCTCAGCGACTGCAGCACTGAAGCCACAGTAAGGACTGTCATGGCGGCAAAGAGTAGCTAAAGCAAGGCGCCATCAGTGCATCGATCCTTAAGCAGATGACCGATGGGCCATTTACCATTTTTACACTTTGGGTGTTGCGTCCTTCGTGGCGAGCTCTTCAGCTAGCCGGTGTACGTTCATGGAGTGCTCATGCGCCTTTTTGGTGAGTTCGTGCGCAGCCATGTGATCTCCTTTGCCGTGCGCGACAGCTGCGGCGGAATGAGCGTGGGCCGCCAGGTTATGGAGCTCTGCGATTCGATTGTGCGGACTCTGTGGCATGGTGTTCTCCTCAGCCGATTGGATGATGACGGTGCCTGTCAGGGCGCAATTCGGTCCCGCGCGACGCGCCTAGCTGGCGTTCCGATATTCTTCAGGAACATCGTCCTCGGGCACCTCGCGCGTGGTCACCTCCGACACGTCCGGATCCTTGGCATTCTCCACACCATCTACCGCCTCGGCTTCGAACGCGTTTCCCTGTTCTACTAGTTCCTTCACGCTCTCAGAATCGGCATCGGCTATGTCCGATATTCCCTGGAGGTCGCCGGACTGGCCAGCTGAATTCGGCCCAAGTTCGTCATCGTGGTTGTGTTCTCTCGCGAGCATAAATTGTCACTCCAATAAACATTGATGCGTGATGCCATGTCATGGACAAGGGTCTAGCTCAAACAAGGTCGGCAAAGCTCTGAGTTGCCAAAAGTGTCAGAGCCTTTGCCGCCCAAGCAACACTAGATAGACAGGCGCAGTCTCTTAATGATGGAAGAAAAAGATCTTCCTCCCTACGCCTCTACGAGTTCGGCTGTGTGCAGGGTGCAGTATAGGGGGTGCGTGTTTTCGATGATCTTCTTTGCCGTGGCCACTTCTGCGGCGGTTCCGTGAGCGATCACCAGGAATTGATCCGTCTTGAGCGCTGTTTCGTACTTCACAATGCTGTCCTTCGGAATTCCTATGCTGTAGAGGCCAGCTCCCAGCGCGCTCAATCCGCCAACAACCACCGCGCCTTCCAGCGCCCCTACGATCCATGCCACAAGCGGCCCTGCCACTAGGATCGGGCCAAGACCCGGAATCATGAAGAAAGCAGACCCGAACAGAAGCCCCCAAAACCCTCCCCAAAAGGCGCCCGTTTTGCCCCAATACTTCATGCGATCGCCGGCGTTGTAATAGCCAACCACCTGCTCGTCGGTGTGGTAGCCCTTGCCGACGATTGATAATTTGTGCATGTCTATGCCGCCACGCTGCAACTCTTTGACCGCCAGATCTGCGTCCGTATGTTGTCGGTAGATCGCAACCACTGAATTTTCTTTGGACACTTGTTTCGCCTCCACGGCAACTTGCCGTCATTCTTCGGAACCTACGACGAGTCCCTACAACAACTATGACAGCGTACGGGGCGGAAAACTGTGCGCTATTGCTCAGTGTCAATTCAGTGTCAATAAGGATTGCAAGCGCCCTCACTGAAACAACGCGCGAGCAACGTCGTCAACAAGACGTGCCATTCGTAAGAACGACTTTGAGCGCGCGTTTCGAAATGTGTCGTAGGCCTTCATGATTTCGTTCAAGAAGCGATGAGTTACGAGCTTACTCGGCTGCAGCTTGCCCGAGCGGACCACCTTCAGCAGCATTGGTGCCGTCACCGTGTCCACTAGTTGTGTGGCGATCGATATGTTCCGGTCCCAGAGCTTCTCCATGCGCAATTCCACAGGTTTACCGTGGACGCCGACATTCGCAATTCTTCCTCCAGCCGCGACAATGGCCTGGCAAATGTCGAACATAGGTGGAATCCCGACCGCCTCGATGGCAACGTCAACGCCGGCAATGGGAGTACATGCCTCGCTTGCAGAAGTCGCACTTCAGGCACGCAGTGACACACGAAATGATGACTCTGCCTCCAATGTGAAACTCCGAAAGTTCGGTGCCGACGTGCTCAATCACGCCAATCCCTTCGTGGCAAGAATGCGGCCATCGGTCACCGACGAAAGATCTCCCTTCAGAATGTGAAGATCGGTTCCGCAAATCGTAGAAATAGTGATGCGCACGATGGCATCGCTTCAGCGCTTGTCATATGAGTTTCTCTTTCTGCTTTGTTTCCGGGGCTTGGCTGGACGGTAGGAGCGATCGCCGCGGCCCGTCCGTCAAGGAGACCGGCAGTCAAATAGAAACAGCAGTTACCTGCGAAAAGGCAGGCGCAATTAAACTGGGACAAGTCCGCTCTAACCAGAGCACAGCGACAGAACGTCCTTTATTTGGTTTCCTGTGCGCTGGCATTTTCTTCCGGCTGGTCGTTCGTCTCTTGCCAACTGGAATTGGGGTTGTATTCCTTCATCGCTTTGGCGAGAACATCGGTCTTCCTGCCGAGATCCTTTTCATACACCACTCCATCCTCGTTGACGATGAATGTCATCACGCCGGACGATCTATATTCCGCCGGATAGGCCACGAACGCGAAGCCCTCGGTCATCTTGCCGTTTACAACGTAACTTTTCGCGCCGCTTGAGGTAGTTTTCTTTTGACGCGTCAGGATGCGGAAGTAATAACCGCGATAAGGAGTCGGAGTACCGTTTCGGCTTTGGGCATAGCCATCGGCCACCGCTAATGCTACCAGCGGACCGATGGGGCTCTGAGGTTCGCCATCCGCAGCCTTCCAATAAAGGCCGTTGTGCTGTCCCTCATCGCTGAAGAACTTCTGGGCGTACTCGTTCTCGTGCGTGGCGCGGTATTCCTTTTGCGCCGCAACCAGCTCCTGACAAACGGCAATCGCCGATGTCTCATTCTGGCCAATTCGCCGGTACAAAATCTCTTGCTTGCCGGCATTGGTATCGAAATACCACGCATTGCCTTTGTTCACGAGCGGAATGGGCGTGGGCCAGTTTTCTGCACCGATGTATAAGGCAGTCGTTCCATCCGGTTCCGTCACCAGCCGGTGCATGTCCTGATATCTCCGCACGAAATTGGCGCGGCTGTTGGCGTCCTCGGTGTCGTCTCCCGACGAGACGATTTGTTTTCCGTCGGGTCCAAGGATATCGATCATCGCTTTTTCGTCGTTATTCTGCGCGGCCGTCACCAGCGCGGTGCTCGCGTCTTCCGCCGATGAGAATGTTTTCTGCCCCGGTTGCTGCGCCATGGAACGGCTGGAAAAGCATGCCGTCAATAGAACAGCAGCCACCGCTAATTTAGAAAGGTTCACCCAACGAAATTTGCCGGAATTCACGTTTGCTCGCCGCATATGTCTTTTCTCCATTTGCAAGTTTTACAAGCTACCAGGAACATGCGACCCGTCGGTTAGTGACGTCCGCCTCCGCCGCCGTGAGATCCGCCGCCGCCGCCACCACGAGATCCACCACCACCGCGTGCTCCGCCGCCCATGCTGGCGGCTCCGCGTGACGAAGCGCTTTTCGCCTGTCCGCCTTTCCCGTAGCCGCTGAAGGCGCCCGTGCGTGTGCCGCTCTGGCCGCGGGGCTCAGCGTATCCTCGGGCCGCTTTGGTATTTCCATTGAAAGCCCTGGCGGTTGCTCCTGTTCGGTTGTTCACTTCGCCGCGCCCGACGGTTGGCCTGTTTCCCGCGTTGGCGCGAGCACCACCTCCGCCGCGGTTGCCTTCAGCTCCGCGCGCGCTTCCGGCACGGTAGTAATTGCTCCGGTTATAAAACGTGTTGCTCCGCGAGTAGTACCTGCCGCCGCCGTACATCGCGTATCGCCCACCCCAATTGAATCCCCAATGACCCCAGCCCCATCCATAACCGCCAAACCAGCCGATTCCGAAGCCGCCGCCCCACGACAGGTACGGGCCGCCAAACCAGATTCCTGGGTACGGATACCAGCCCGGCCACGCCGTGATGGGATCTCCGTAAACCAGCCACGGATCATACGCGGGGACGTAAACTACATCGGGGTTGGAAGGGGCAACTTCGATCGTCGAGCCTTGCGTCGTTACCGTTTGCTGCTCCGTGGTCTTAAGATCCCCGGCCGCTTGCGCCCGCCGGCGCATCACCTGCACGGCATCCATCACATCCGCTTGCTGATTGAAGTAGGCGTCGCCGAGCGATGACGCCCACGAAAGGTTCTTGTCCATATTTCCAAGAACGGATGGAAATGCAGTGAGCGCTTTGACGCTCGGGTCCCAAGGTTGCTGGTCCACAGCTTTACCCAGAGCATCGCCCTTCAAATCAGGATTCGCCTGCGCCCATCGGTCGGCTTCGACGACTTGCTCGGGAAACGTGGAAGCCGCCAGGATCTGCGCGACTAGCGAGTCAGGATAGAGCGCGATCGGCGCTACCAACCGCTGTAACTGCTCGGGAGTCTGTTGCGCGTAGGGCGGTGCTTGAGCGGCCTGCGCCCCGGCGGGCGCGTCCTGCATGGCCAATAGTTTCTGAGGTCCAATCGCGAACAACAGAGCCATCGACAATAGGGAAATTAAACTTTGCTTCCACCAGCGAGGCCTTGAGAGCCCTAAAGCACATCCGAAAGTTTTCATATTCCTGAATCTCCCTCCGCACCTTACATTGCTTGGCTATCGCTCCGAGCAATTTGTGTTTCGTGAAATAGCTACCAAACGAACAGGCGAGCGCCAGAGCCCGAAGTACGGACTCTCCCAGCCTGGAATGAGACATCGCGATCTTGCGCGATCTCGTCATTGGCCGTTCCCGGAAGGTACGGTTGCGAAGCGCCAAGTTCTTCGATCTCCACCGCACAGTGTCGATTCATGATGGCCGCGGCGTTGTCTGCCATCGCGCCCGAACCGGTTGCGAAGACCATGACTCCGCCACGCCGTACTCCCTGGACGTAAGCTTCCGCGTGCGCTTCGTTGGCTCCGAACGCCCTGAGATCCCGAATCAAATCCACTTCAAAATCGGTGTGCGGAGTGCTCATGACTCCGCTACCCGGCATCTCGCGCGCCTCGCCCAAAACACGGACGTCATTCCGGGGAAAACCGCTAGCCTCAAGCTCGCGGACAACCTCGTCAACCGAGCGTGGATTCTCAAACAAGCCGACTGCTGTTTTTGCCATGATGTCCTCTGTGATCTTCACCTAGACTCGCTCAACCCCCTTCGAAATACTGTGCAGAATGGATCACTTCGCAGAATTGCAAGGACGCGGACAATGTGCCATCCCGATTGCGAATCGGCTCCCCTCTTCCAAGAATCTCGCCGCCAATAAATAAGGCTGCGGGCCAGTGTCGGTTTCTATTCCAGAGTGTCTACAAAACTGACCATCATGCAATGCAGAAAGAGAACATGCTCTGCATGTGATACCAAACCGACCCAGGCTAGAAACGAGGGACAATTATGGCTGCGAAATTTGCTACAGTAGACGACCGCATTTTGGCCACCCGGAAGATGCTTGCGGCATCTTCGACGGGAGAATGGGATTGATATTGAACCTGTTGCAGGTTCCTTATTGAAAACTGTTGATTCGCGTTGAACGTTGGAAGTTCTGACCGTCACAAATCGTCTACATTTTTTCGAGTGAACAAGACACGAATCGACGGACGCTAGCGGGGAAGTCCCCGGCGAAAAACCGGTGTGAGTTGAGTAGTCGCCGGACTTTCCAGTGAGACTGAAACGGCACCTTCCCGTTGGCCTGCCATTCCGTTCATCCTATCGATTGCACATCTGGAACCCGCATCTTTCACTAGGGTGGTCACCGACAGACGATTTTCTGCTGATTCAGCCCGATGATCGTTTTCTCCATCAGGGCGGGCTGAAAGAGCGAGTAAACGACCGAATAGGTCTCAGTGTTCTCGCCTGCTCTCCCCGAACTTCCGGTCACAGAAACAGACAAGGTCCCTTCAGCGTTGTAAAAGGTATCTTGAGAGCGGTTGGCGGCATAGGCGTGCGTTTTCTTGAAGCCTGGAAGGTGAACGCCATACCAGGCCAGGGTCGCGTCAACCTTGGAATCGTACACGGTATAAAAGTCCGCTTGCATTTTGCTCTTGCAGACGTTCGACTCGGGCAAACGGGTGGGATCGTTACCCAGATGGAGCCGGGAATCGGTGGCCGGAGAGAGCGGGAGGCCTGTCAGTGGGTCCGCGGTAAGCGGTTTCGTGCCTCCAGCCGCGATCAGCGCGGAGCAGAGGGCGAGCGCGGTTGCAAGGATGAGCGAAGATGTCATGTTTTTACTCTGCATCAGCCACTTGAACCAGGTGTGATTGCTCGCCATGCGTTGCATCAGTGCCTCCGTGATCGCCGGTTCTTAGGGGTGGCATTTGATTTCAATGCGAAGGTCGGGGGGCCCATTGGAAACCGGCGCCTCCAGGATTTCAACGGCGTGCATGGGTTCGGGCTTCATCCACTCCACGCTCCATGCCCCGGGATGAATTGCCTCGTCCGTACTCGGAATGTCCTGAACACTCCCATCCGCACGACGGTAACGAACATGGGGTGACTTGCCGCCTGTATCCCAGCTGAGAAGGAGACTGGGCCACCGGTGGTGATGCATGGGCACCGCTGTACCGGGCGAAACCTTGACTTCGAGCACGCGTACGAATGCGTTTTCAAAAATTACTCTGTGACTTTTGGGCGCACCTTGCACGGCGTCGTAGCCGTCGGGGAAATCCGATTTGTCTTGCCCATAGGCGTAAAAATGCTTGGCGAAGAGAACAAGGCAACTAGCGACCAATACCACGCACAACGCTCGCCTTCGGGTATCGAATAAGCTTTTCTGATTCTTCATTCTGATTACGCTCCTGTCCTCTTTGTAGAAGAGCCGCCTATTGAGCAGCGCGTCGACGGCTGCTACTTTCTCGAAAGCCTGGTCGGATTCATTTGCCGTCACTATTGGCACCGTTCAGCGCCGCAGCGGTAACAGGTATGCGGGGTTTCTCTCGAGAGCGCCACAAAAAATTGGCGATCTGCCTGGCGCATGTCCCTAAGCGATAACCAGGGAGGGTGTGATCTGGATTGTGACGTCGTCCCATGCGGCGAACACCGGACCCACACTCGCGTCCGCAAGTGCGGTTTCGCTTAGATACTTGCGATGAATCTGCGCATTACTCTTCTGCGACAAGTCGGCGGTCAGGGTATCGAGACGCGTAAATTACGGCTCGACCTTATATAGGGCCATCATTCCCATCGCCATGTGTTCGTCTACGTGGCAGTGATACATCCATGTCCCTACGTTGTCGGGGACCATGTCGGCCGTCTGCATCTCGGCCTGCGCCAGGGGCACGACGTCCGTACGATGTCCGCGATACGTGACGACATTTCCATGCCAATGTGGAGTGTGCCCGTCGACTGCTCCACCGAGGGAGACGAGATACCAGCGGACTCGCTCCCCTTTTTTCATTGTCATCAGCGGTCCGTTGGCATACATGTATCCGTTGATAGAGGCTCGCAGGTTTGCGCTGCTGAATCCGGTACCGATGAAGGAGAAATCTCCATCGAGATCGGCAGGCTTACCTTCCAATTTGTCTACCCCCTTTGGATCGGAGGTGTAGGTCTGGATATTGTGGTCGAGATACCAGCTGAGGTTTTCGTTGAAGACCAGGAATAGGTTGATGAATTCGCGATCCACATCTCTTGGACGGCCCTCTGGCCCAGCCATTCCGCGGGCGGTGACGATAATTGGACCAATCAGGCCGCTGTTGATGTCACGCTGCTCATCGACATGAGAATGGTAGAGCCAGACCACCGAACTGCCATCCGCCGGACCCGGACCCGCGCGTTCCGGCACTTCCCACGTATAAGTGTGAGTTTGGCCCGGAGGAACCACAGAATTACCTTTCTGCTCGGGCGTTGCGCCATCATCGTAAACTGCTCCCTCGGACTCCTTGGTGTAGAAGACGCCATGCGGGTGCATGCTGTAGGACCGTGTGGCGTTATTTCTAAAAACGACGCGGATGGTGTCGCCGACCTCGGCGCGTAACACAGGCCCGAGGATTCCCAGATGCTCCCATTCGGGAGAACGCAGTTTGGGCTTGGTAAAACTGGCATCGGTGTACTCGCGATAGATCGCTTTTCGATAGGTCCTGCCGATCGCGTGGGGTCCACTCTTGGTGAACATTTCTCCCCATCCTTCGAACTTCATGCCCATCATCTTGTCCATGCCGCCGGGAGCGTAGTCCCACTCGACTTCGTCGGCCGCGACATAGTAGGTGCGGACCTTCGGCGCCGAATCGGGCTGAGTTGCCTGAGCCATACCTTTGGCGAGAAACATCACTAGCGCAAACAGCAGTACAACAGTCAGACGTTTTAACATTCGGTTTCTCCTGAGAAACAACACCTCACACCGGCTGCAAGTAGGAACCCACGATCCAAACTTTTCGACGATTACGTCTTTTCCTTGGTCACACGCGGATGCAACTTCACTTCCGCGACCGTTGCCCTTCCTTGCGCGCGGCCGAGATCGCGGTCATCCACTTGCGAATTTCTTCCCGATGCATCTGTACGAACTGGACATGCTCGGGAGAAACAGCGGCCCGGACCGGGTCCTCGACTTGTTTCGACTTCGCCGAGCGCAGAGCCTCGGGAACCTGCGGCAGCATCGCGGTGTTGATTGCCATCGTGATCAGCGAATAATCGCGAACCGAAAGACCGTGCGCCTGCACGATGCTGACAGCTTTCGGTAAGGCATTGAAGGCTTTGATCTGCCCATCGAGAGTAGTCTGGCCTGCCCCGGAGTCTATCTGACGTGCGAAATCCGCGTCTGAACCTGCAAGGCGCGCAATCTCAACGGTCGCCTCATATTTCTTTTCCATTTTCTCCATCGTCAATGGATAGGCGGCGATTGCTTTCGCATCGTCCATGGTGAACTGGGCGCTCGCGGGACTGCCCAGCATGATCAACACGAGCGAGAGCATCCCTAATAGCGTCGAACCGGTTTTGCTTAACCTCATAGTCAGTCCACTCCTGGTTAAAGTTGTTATGGCCGGCGTGTGCGAGCAGAAGAACCGCGCCGCAGCGCAGTCCCCATTCGTGGCCTAGCGTGTTGCCAGCACACCGGCGCCGGATTTCTCGGCCGTCGACGAATGCCGCGAGCCTTGTTGCTGGCGCATTTCCTTAATGCGCTTCATGGTTTCGGGATGGCGAGCCCAGGCGACACTCGCCTCTTCCGGTGCGCCGTAGAGTTCGGGACGAATGTAGTGCCCCCGGTCGCGAGCGTTCTTTTCCTCTTCTGCGGGATTGCGATGCGCGTTGGCCCACGGTCCTGGCGAATGCCGGTCACCTGCCATGAGACTTTCACTCCGGGCTTGTCTGTCTTCAGGCTGAATTGATGATTGGCCACTTCGCCGGTAATGATTGCCTGCGCGAATTGCCCGATCACCGTTAGCTGATAGCGGAAGTCGCGGTTGAGGGTCTCGAACCATTCCGGCAGAGGGACGACCGCGTCGCCGTTGGCGTCGGTGACGACATTGCCGTTGTAGATGTTCATCATGTCGGGAGACTCGACAAACGAGTAATAGAGATACTTATTGGCGGGATCGAGCGGATGGTCGATCATCATGTATGCCCCACCGTTGTAAACGCCTCCATTCACATTGATATCCCCGTCAGACGTACTGGTTGTTTTGAGAATCCGGCCATCCCCGAGATACCGTTGGCGTTGGGGCCTTTGGACTCGGCCGTCCGCTGGACATGGAACCCTCCTTTGGATTCTGAATTCCTCTAACTACTGATTCATCTTGCGTCCCGATTTCCCGAACCTGAAGTGGAGCGTCGGGCTGGCTCGGATCAACATGGACCGAACCACCCGGATGAGCCCACGCCGCACGAATACGCGGACTCCCCAGAGTGCAAGTCAGGCTTCAGTTCGCCACGTAAGACACGTACTGCAGGTTTTGCACCGAGAGGCCGGCGATCCCGGAGATACCATTGGCGGTTCCGCCATTGTTCAGAATCGTCAGGTCCTCGTTCTGCCACTTGGTGTCGGGAGTGGAAGAAAGAGCTGGTTCATGAGTGAAACTAGAAGCTCGGCTAGGGTGTGCACCCGCCGACGTAAGCGCAGTTCAAGTCCTCCATCCAGATGGCATATTTACCCTCATTCCCTGCTGTGCCGTAGGAACGTGGGTGTGAGATTGGAGTAGTGCCGTCGTCGGCATCCATGGTGATGATTAAGGTTGAGGCGGAGCTACTGCCCGGATAGAACTCCGTGCCTTTACCGTCAGCTGCGTGGGCGAAGTCAAAAAACTCGTACATGTAGTCGATGAGAGGCTGGTTTCTTCCGTTGGAGTCACAGCAGGGACGCTCAACGATGTACTCCGCGCTGTTTCCCACAACACCCGGCCCGCTCTTCCACGAAAGATTGGTCGTTCCAGCCCACCCTTGGGTGAGGTCATTGACATACACATTCTGGTTGGCGAATCCTGGGGAAGCGAAAGTGACCACAAAAAAATCATCGCCTGAGCTTACGGGACAGGGACTGCTCCCGCACATGAGTTCAAGGATCGGATAGCTCGGGTACCATTCGACCCATCCGAAGTAGTTAGCATCTCCAACACAAGGAATAAATAGACTGGGAGTAAAGTAGGATCCGCTCCCGCCCTGAACCACGTCGCCGCTGCTCCAGCCGTCAATGCCGTTCCAAGACACCTCCTGCAATGGACTGAAACTGCAATCTCCAAAGGGAGCTCTTGCGAACGGCACATTCCAGACGGAAGCAACCTGGGTAAAGGAAGTGTTGTTGTTCCACTTCGTGTTCTTATTGGTATTTGCGATACCACTCCAGTTTAAACTGCTGACTGCGGTTGCTGCGCTCTCCGCCATTTTCTCGGGTTTACCGGTCGGTGTCATCGCCCGGCTGGAATAGGGCGTGGCTCTGACATCAGTGACGTGGGTCGTCGATGAGAGCATCGCTCTTTCCCAAACGCTGTAACCCCTCTCATCGACGTCCTTATCCGGACGCTGCGGCAAGCCATAAGTGAGGATCTCTTCGTTGGTTGCGGTCAGCGGGTTAAAACCTTTCGGCGGAACTGCAAAAATACTGACGCCGTTGACGCTCGTGGCTAGTTTGGGAGCGACGGCAAAAAGGGCGTTGGCGTCTTCACTCTGCGCCACCGCCAACATTGAGAAACTCACCACAAAGAAGGTCACGATCGCTATCACGATGCTCATGCGGCTCAGTGTTTGGCAATTCTGGGGTTGCATTTGTTTTCTCCTGTGGCCCCTGGGAGGCGGGTTAAGACCTTTAGTTGCTTCCAGACCGAAACTGCGGGCCGACGAGCGAGACTGTGTACCAGGTTTCTTGCGGGGTCAATGAAACTGGGGTTTAAGTCTTCCTTAACTGAAAAGCGCTTGCCCGATATGAACTTACGGCCGATCTTAACTGGAGTGGGGTTGTCGCTAGCTGTGCTACCATCTTCCAACTTGGGGGAATGGGCATGCCAGGAGTGGCTCCAAACGGGCCGCGTTACCGCTTCGGTCCGTTTGAACTGAACACCGGAGAGGAGTCGCTTGCGCGCAATGGCACCCGCGTGAGAGTCCAGGATCTTCCCTATCGACTGCTCGTGATGCTCTTGGAACGGCCCGGAGAAATCGTCTCCCGAGAAGAAGTCCGGCAACGCTTGTGGCCCGAGAACACCTTCGTTGAATTCGATAACAGCCTTGGCGTAGCTATCCGAAAAGTCCGGGACGCGCTTAACGACGATGCCGACACACCTCGTTACGTTGAAACCATTCCACGGCGCGGATATCGATTTCTGGCTCCGGTCAGCGCCATCGAAGGTGAGGAGCCGAAGCAGACCTCATCAAGCGCGGCGGCCCTTTCTTCGATAGCACCCCAACACGCGGCCTCACCTTTCAGCACTCTCAGGATTGGTCTAGGCGTCGCCGTTATCTTTGCGATTCTGGGACTGGTAACCTTTGTTCGTCCGCGGCTAAAAGGGAGAACGCCAAAGGGTGAACCGGCTTCGGCTTCGGCCGCCACGGTGACACCCCGGCGCTCAGTCGCCGTGCTTGGTTTCTACAATGCGTCGGGCCAGAAGGACTCGGCGTGGCTCTCGACCGCGTTATCGGAGATGTTAAGTAAGGAACTCGCGGCTGGCGGCCAATTGCGCCTTGTCTCCGGAGAAGAAGTAGCGAATTTAGGACATAGAACAGACTGGACCATTCCCGGCAAACTCACGCCAGATACAACATCGCGGTTGGGTGCAACCCTGGCCTCGGATCTGCTGGTTACCGGCTCCTACACCGTGATTGGCGCCGGCAAATCCGAGAAAGTGCGGCTCGATGCCAGAGTTCAGGACTCGCGAAACGGCCACGTCCTTTCGGAGGCCGCGGGCACATCTTCGCTACAGGAGGTATTGCCGCTGGTGAGCCAGATCGGCTCGAAGCTGCGGGGGGACCTGGCTTTACCTGCGGTCACCGGACATGAGTTTGCCGGCGTGCGGGCATCGGTCTCCAACAATCTTGACGCGGAACGTTTCTATTCGTTGGGTCTGGAGAAGATGCGCAGCTATGATGCGGTTACTGCCCGTGATCTTTTCGAGCAGGCAATAAAACTGGATCCGCAATTCCCGATGGCGCATTGGGCTCTCGCCAATGCCCTGAGTTTTCTCGGAGATGACAAAAACGCAATGGAGGAGGCCAAGCGCGCACTTGACGGATCGGCGCCGTTGCCCGAGCAAGAGAGGTTGATGATCGAAGGCTTCTACTACGAGACCCAATCCGACTGGAAGAAGGCAATGCCCATTTATCGCAGTTTGTATGCACTCTTCCCCGATACCCTGGACTATGGCTTCCGGCTGGCTCGGGTGGAGTGGATCGGTGGCGAGACAGCGGCCGCGCGAGAGTCGATTCACCGCCTGCGACAACTCCCATCCCCAGCGTCATCCGATCCGCGCATTGATTTGTGGGATGCGCGAATGACAGCTTCCGCAGACCGAAACCGGTCGATCGAATTGGCGCAGACGGCTGCACGTAAGGCGCAGTCTCTCGGTCTCGATCTCACCTATGCGCGAGCTCGCATGGAAGAGTGCCGCGGCTTGGGATGGGCCGGTCATCCGGAGGAAGCGCTGCTGGCGTGCCAGGAAGCAAAGAACGTGTTCCTGAAGGCTGGCGACCGGTACCAAGCTGCTCTGACCTCGTGGCAGATTGCCGATCGCCTTAGCGAACAATCTCAATATGCGGAAGCTCTAAAGAATTACGACGAAGCCATTGGGTTTATGCGTGCGGTCGGAGACCGCCACGGTCCCGCCGCAGTCTCGAACAACATGGCCCTGATATATGAGACACAGGGGGACTTTGCCAAGGCCGGCAAACTCTACGAAGAAGTTGAAAGAGCCGACCGCGAACTGGGAGAAATCTCGAACCTGAGTACTGCAATGGAAAACATTGCGAGCGTCCGCTCGAAAAGCGGCGACCTTGCCGGAGCGCTCAAGATTGCAAATGAAAGTCTGAGTGTCGCGCGCACGTCGTCCACTGAGGGGTCTGTCGCCGAGAGCCTAAGCGCCGTGGCAGCTTTAGAGCAAATGTCCGGAGATCTCAAGCAAGCTCAAACTCATGCCCAAGAGTCCTTGGATATGGAACGCAAGATCGGGGACGTTCCCTCGCTGGAATCTGCCCTCTCCAGCCTCGGAGACACCTTTGCTGCCCAAGGTAACCCTGGCGAGGCTCGCAAATACTACGATGAGGCTCTGGACTTAGCCCGCAAGTCAAACGCCAACGGCACGGTGGCCGAGCTTCAACATTCCTTAGCGGAACTTTCTCTGGACCAAGGGCATGCCGGCGAGGCCGAGACCCTTCTGGTTCAGGCCCTGAAGGAGTTCGAAGCAGAGCAGGCTACCGGGAAAGTTCTACCCGTTCAAATTGCGCTCGCTCGTACTTTTCTCCACGAAGGAAAGATCGTCGAGGCGAGGAACCTGGCCACCGATGCTGCAAAGACGGCAAGGAACGCCCCTGACTACCAGTTTCTCCTGGATCTCTCGGCCGTGCGGTCGCAGATCGATGCGGCGGGTGGAAAGGGTTCCGCAGCTCAGCTTGCTACCGATCTAACCAGCCTTCGGCTGCGAATCGCCGACGCCTACAGGAAAGGATACTTCGAAGCTGCCGCGAAGGCGCAACTTGCGTTGTTGGAAATCGAGGTCCGCCGGCCGTCCGAGTCCGCGCAGTCTCGCCTCACCAAACTCGCCGAATCATGTCGGACCCGAGGTTACATCGAAATCGCAAACAGCGCATCCGCTGTGCTGGCAACGAGCATGGCTGGGGCAAGCTAGAGCTTAGATATCTGACTCTGGCAGAAATGCGTGCAAAGGACGGCAAAAGGGTTCTGGTGCAAACTGACCAATAACTCGTTTTGTGTAAATGGTCAGACGCCGAAGCTCAGTTGCCATGCCAGGATAGTCGCCCTTGGGGAGGTTGGTTGGCAGAAGCGCCGTCAGGCAGGCCTCTTTACCGCTTCGGTCCGTTCGAACTGAACACCGGAGAGGAATCGCTTGCGCGGAACGGCATCCGCGTGAAGGTCCAGGACCTTCCCTATCGACTGCTCGTGATGCTCATGGAGCGGCCAGGAGAAATTGTTACCCGGGAGGAGGTCCGGCAACGCCTGTGGCCGGAAAACACGTTTGTCGAGTTCGACAACAGCCTGGGCGTGGCCATCCGAAAAGTGCGGGACGCGCTGAACGACGACGCCGAGGCACCGCGTTACGTGGAAACCATTCCGCGGCGCGGATACCGCTTCGTAGCCCCGGTCACGGTTTTGGGGTCCGAGACGCCGATTGAGGCAAAGCCGCCAGCAGCTGAGACAAAGGTACCGATGGTCGCGGCCGGCAACGGTGCAACCCCCGGGCAGACCAATTCCGATAATCACCGCCGCTATTGGGTTGCAGTTGTTTCCCTGGCGCTCGTTTTGGTGGGGGTTTCGATCTATGGTGTACGTTCACTGCGGAGGCGCGCGCCTAGCAAAGTGGCGGCCGATGGCTCTGCACCATCAATCCGGACGCGGCGCTCGGTCGCAGTCCTTGGCTTCCGGAATCTCCCGGGCCATCCGGAAGATAACTGGTTGTCGCCGGCCTTTGCCGAAATGGTCAATACCGAATTGGCCTCCGATGGTGTCCTGCGGATGGTGCCGGGCGAGGACGTTGCCCGCGTGAAACGCGAACTGCCCCTTGCCGACGAAGATAGTCTGGCGAAAGCAACCCTGGAGCGCCTGCATATCAACTCTGGCGCCGATGTGGTCGTCCTCGGTTCCTACACGGCTCTGCCCGGCAATGGGGATCGACGCATCCGGCTGGATGTGCGGGTGCAGGATACAGTTCGCGGCGAGACGATCGCGGAGAGATCATTCACCGGCAGCGAGGGGAACCTGTTTGAACTGGCCACCCAGGCCGGTCAGGCGCTTCGGCAAAGCTTGGGAGTAAGTTCGGCCTCGGCGCAAGCCAGCCTTCAGGCGAGGGCCGCTCTTCCATCCAATCAGGAGGCAGTACGGCTTTATACGGAGGGCCAAGAGCGGTTATGGGCGTTCGACTATGGACACGCCCGCGATTTGCTGACGAAAGCCGTCGCCGCCGACCCCGGCTATCCGCTCGCGCACGCCGCTTTGGCCGATGCATGGAGTCATCTGGGCTACGCGACGAAGGCACGCGCTGAAATCGAGCGGGCACGCGCTCTTTCCGCGCATTTGGGGCCGGAAGATCGTCTGTTGATTGACGGTCAGTACTATGCCACGATCCAAGATCATACCCGAGCCATCGATGCGTATCGGCAACTGTTCACCCAGTTCCCGGACAATTTGGACTACGGTCTTCGACTCGCAAACGAACAACGATGGGTGAGTCCCGACGATGCGTTGCACACAGTGGAGGTTCTTCGGAATCTTCCGCTTCCTTCGAGGGACGATCCACGGATCGACTATATCGAGGCGCGTTCCTGGGTCAATAACGATGTCGTAAAGGCGAGGGCCGCCGCCCGGCGCGCCATCGGAAAGGGGAACGCTCAGGGTTTGCAACTGTTCGTCGCACGAGAATACGGAATTCTCTGTCAGATCGGCGATGGCGATTCCACCACCCAAGACTGCGACAATGCTCGAAAGAAGTACACAGCAGTTGGCGATCGCGACAACGCAGCTCGCACCACGAACGATTTCGCCATCCTCTACTATGAACAGGGCGACTTGGATCGTGCCGAAGCGATGTACCGGGAAGCGATCCAGGTCTTTCGTCAGATCGGCGATCTCGAGGGCGTGACAACAGCGTCTGGCAACCTGGGCGATATTTCTCTGGATCGCGGGAATCTGACGGAAGCGGCACGTGGGCTTTCGGACGCGATTCCGGGTTACAAGGAAATGGGCGACAAAGACGGCGTCGCGCTAACTCTCGCCGATCTGGCCAAGATTGCGAGACTGCGTGGTGACCTGAAAGCAGCCCTTACCGGTTACAAAGAGGCCCGAACTATTGCACAGGAAATTGCCGACAAACGTGCCATGGCCTATGCGCTAGCTGGAGCCGGAGACGTGCTCGCGGATCAAGGGGATTTGCAGGCCGCCCGCAACTCTTACCAGGAATCGTTGGCTCTCTGCAAAGAGCTTGGAGATAAACAAGCGGTCGCGGAAACGGAACTCGCCCTGGCGCGGCTGTCGATTGAGGAAGGGCATCCCGCCGATGCCGAAACTGTGATCCGCAAGTGCAAGGAACAATTTCATCAGGACGGTCAAGCCGACGATGAACTGGCCGCCAGCGTCACTTTGATCGATGCGTTGCTGGGCCAGGGCAAGTTCGTGGAAGCGGCCAAAGAGAAACAAGCGAACCAGGCGCCGGCCGCGAAGAGTACCCACCTACTCAACCGGCTCCAGTTCGATCTTGTGTCTGCGCGTATCGAACTCGCGGAAGGCCATCCCATGTCTTCCCGCACCCATCTGGAAGAAACTCTTCAAGGCGCCCGCGCTCATCATCTACTGGGAATCGAACTTGAAACTCAGCTCGCCCTTGCGGAACTGAAAAAGAAGGTGGGACAGGAAGTCGAGGCGCATGCAGATCTCGTCGCCTTGGAGAAAGTCGCGCACGACAAGGGATTCGGCCTGATCGCCGCCAAAGCCCTGTCGGTTCGCAACAATGGCGAAATGAAATCCATGTAAATGGGTCTTTCTTCCGAGCCCTGCTGCCAGCTGGCGTGTCGGGAGGCAATCCGAAGCGGTCGTATCGGCGCTTGCAACGTAAGTAGTTGGAAATAATTGGTCAGGGAGAGAGGATTTGAACCTCCGACTCCTGGTCCCGAACCTGTGCTGTCTTCTGCAAGTCAGTGCAAGGTCACTCTTGCGAGTGATCTCCGTCACGGTGCAATGGTGATATTGGAACCAAACTGAAGAGGTGTCAGTTCCGGCTTGCCCGCGTCTCTGTGGCTGAGGTCGGACGAGATAATCTTGGAGTGCAGTATGGCCGTCAAAAAATGCGCAGGGAATGGGATAGAAGCAGAGGTCTTTGAACGCCAGGCTCGCATCTGTAAAGCCTTTGCCAACGCGACGCGGCTACAGATGCTCGACCTTCTCGGCAAGCGTGATTGGCCTGCGGCGCGTCTTCAGGAAGAGTTAGGCATTTCGAAAGCCAATCTGTCACAACACGTCGCCATTCTGAAGGCCACCGGCATTGTGACGGCCCGGCGGGAAGGCAGACAGATGTATTTCTCGCTGGCGATGCCCGAAGCGAAAAGAGCTTGCCACTTGATTCATGAGGTCCTGCGCGCACAAGTCCGAAACGGACGACGGCTCATCGCGTGATTCCGTCCATCATCACTAGTAACTGTCCGCGGTGGGATCACTCTACGAGCCGTGAGACAATTGCGCAGGCGTAGATATCTTTTTGGCGGTCCACTTCTATATTGACAACTGGCTCCCATTTCGTATCTGTACTCGCAGGACTTTGCGAATCAGCGTGCAGGCCTTCTTGACTTCGGGAAAGGCCAAATGGCAGTGGATGCGCTTTCCGTCGCGCCGCGTGACGATGACACCGGCGGCTTTCAGAACAGCCAAGTGTTGGGACAGGTTGGCCTTCGAGATCGACAACTGCTTGTGAAGGTCACCTGCCAGATAGTCGCGTCGTGCGACCAGGTCAAGTAGACGCAGTCGGGTGGGGTTTGCGAAGGCTTTGCAAATCCCCACTTGCCGCTCGTAGAGCTCTTCGTCGATTTTCCGCCTTGTCACCCGCTCGCGCATAGGCACTTCCCCGTCGACTCCGACCCAGATAGCGAATGCCATCGCTGGGTTATCCCTCCGATGGCTCCTCAAAACCAGTAATCATCGCTCGCAGGAGGCTGACCGGTGTCGCCCCGGTCGTCGCCAAATAGATATGGCCTGCCAGGAATGCGATGAACAAGTAGGCGCCTAAGGTGTGGGCTGGGCCCAAAACCCAAAGGCCGCCAATTTTGTCGAAGACGCGAGGCCAGCGGTCTGCCCCCCACATCAGCACACCAGTAATGATCTGAAACGGCAAAAGTACATTCAAGAACAAGAGATAGGTGATTTTCTGGAGAGAGTTCAACTTCCTGCGAGGATCTGTCTCCAAAGGATGCTTTTCTCCCTTGAAGATGCCATAGAGATAAAAACGCAACTGGCGAATCGCGGCTTCGGTGAAGTCGTCCGATCGAGGGAGGAAGTGATAGTACTTCTCCGCGGTAAAGTGGTAAAAGATACCGAGAAAACCGTTCACGATCAGTGCAAACCCGATCCAGGAATGAAATAAAACGGCATTCGCCATGGAACCGAAAAGACCAAAACGATCGGGATAGTGAATGGCGAATCCCGTAAGGATCAGAAGGATAATCGTAGCGGCCTGCAACCAGTGCCAGATTCGTTCGTGAAGAGCGTACAAAGGCGTGGAAGAATTCATAGGCGACCACCTAACAGGCGTAAAGCGCCGTGCAATAAGCTGAACAAAATCACCGCCGCAATAAAGATCCAGCCAACCCACTCCACCCAGGTCGCCCGGCTGTAGCCGATGATATAGAACGAGCTCAGCAGAGCACGATTGTCAAAGGTCGGTTCCTTGCCCTCGAAGTTCACGACTTCAGTCTGCTTGCCGCGAAAACTGACAGGAACGTTCTGAGGAAGGAACGTATTCAAATCGAGAGGGCGGCGCAGTACGCTGTTTTTTGCATGGCAGGCCGTGCACTGACGGAGTGCCTGTCCCTTCCCGACAATGCTATGGCTGACGGCCCAGGGAGTGACTTCGATGCGCAACTCGGGGTCCGCGACACCAGCGTACTTCTGCAATAATCCCTTGATCAAAGCGATCTTCTCAGGCGTGTCATAGACGGCCTGGGGAATGTCGATGATTCCGTCTTTGTCCCCGAAAGCCTTTAAGATTTCGGGGCGGTAGCTCCATTCGCCATTGGCGGGGAGTCCCGAGAAGAACGCCGTTTGAACCTGCCACGTGAAAACCGGGCGGCCCTTACCTTTGTCAAACCAGTAGACACCTGTGATCAAGTTGGTAGGCCGGATCTGCAGATTGCCATTCTTGCCAGGAGTCGGTATGTAGGCGGGCAAGTACCCTGTCACTTCCGACTCAGGATCGACAATTCCTCCTTCGATACCGCGGTACGTAATTCGGCTGCCGCCCGTGTCCATGAGGAACCCCCAGTCGTCGCTGCGGTAAGCCCAGAAATGAACGGCCGGAATGTGGCAGGTCTGGCAGGCCAGCGCCTGGAAATGCCTGGTCTTGTAGGGAAGGAAGGTGTGGATCTTCTCGGCATCGTGACAGTCGCCGCAACCCCGCATCGTGTTATGGACGTTGAGATTCACGGTTTCCGGGGGAATATTGCCGCGCGCGAAGTTGTGGTTGGGCTGCTTGAGATAGACCGCGATGTCTTCGCCGCGCGGCTTATAGCGAAGGTTTTCTTTCGCGTCCTCGTGGAGCATCCTCCCCGGGTTGTTCACCGAGAAGTGGCAATCGATGCAGATGAGTCCCTTGGCCGCATGCGCGTCCCAGGGATAATTCATCTTTTCTTTGCCGACGACATTGGGTGCGACGGTGTCGCTGATTTTTGCCCCGTTGTAGATCCATCCCGATTTTTCGGTGCCGCGCATGATGTCGGCGTGTTGAATGGGCTGGATGGTCGTGGCGCTTTTCGCTGTGAAGCCGTGACACTGGGCGCAATTCTCTAATGTCGGGTCCGACAAATCGAGAATCTCGGGCTTAACCGTTCCATCCTTGTTGAAGGCAGCGCGATTGTAGGTGAATTTTCCACCTTCCTGAACCGTGACCATTCCCGTGTCGGCCAGAGTCGCGTTATTCGCCCAACGGAAATCTCCCGCCGCCATTTCCTTTCTGCGGGCCCCGCGACTGGCCTTGGGTGTGTGGCACAGGAAGCAATCCGCTTCGGCAGTGCCGCTCTTTCCCCAATCCCACGGCACCACCAGTCCCTTCTCGCGATCGCGAATCGTATAGCTTGGATCGAGTAGCCCGGTGGGCTTGGCCTGCGGACTGAGGAATCGCCGGTCCTGGAGATCGTATTCGGAGATCCCTCCGCCGGTGTGGCAGACGCCGCACTTGGTGAGCCACTCGGGCTGGCTCATGTCGAAATCGGAAGCGCTTGAGACGCCGGGCCCGGTCAGTTGCCGGTTTGGAAGAATCGAGAACTTACCGAACATGCCGGGTGACAAATTGAATGGTGCCAGCCCGTGGGAGGCGAGTAACTCCCGGTTCATTTCAGTCTTGCCTTGCTGAAAATGGAAACTGTTCGCGATGTAGTCGTAGTCGTGGCAGTCGCCGCAAGTTTTGCGGGTGCTGATCGGCTTCCCCGTGTCCAGTACATTGCGCCCATCCTCGTCTTTGAGCACAAGTGCCAGATGCGGCAACTTGGCCGGGTGATTCGCCGGGTCCGATACGCCTGGACTCGACGGTGGCGCCTGCCCCATGGCAGCGCCCAGCCCCAGGCCGAATCCAACCGCAGCCCAACATGCGAACGCACGCTGTCTGCGGCCAAATCGAAGAATTCCCCAAGTGTCAATCATGTCTCGATGCCCCTTTCGCCGGCAGGCTTCTCCGCGACTTGCCGCCTTCTAACCCGCTTTACTTGCCGCAGGTTTCCGGTTGCGGTGAGTCGGCAGCGTGCTGAATCAGGAAAGTAGATGCATCCAGCAGTTGATCGGCAGGCAGGTACTGGCTCAGAGGCTCCTTGCCGTGGTTGTGCGTGCCCTTGGCGAAATACTCACGCCATTGCGCCATGGTCTTATTCAAAGGAGTAACTTCTCCCCCGGCAGCGCCCTTCGTGTGGCACTGCCTGCAAGTCTCACGAAAGAAGTGACGGCCCTTTGTTTCGCTGCCCTTCTGCCCGGCGCGGGCAGCGGAGAACAGTCCAAGAACAAAGATAAGAGCAATTGCGGCCAACGCGACATTAAGGAACCGCTGCATGATGTATCTCCTGACTGGTTCAATTTCAATATTGCGAAACTCTGAACAGAGAATAGCGGGCACGCGAAAGCGATTTCTGTGACGCACGGCACATCGTTGCGTGATTGCATAGTTGCGAAGTTTCTTAACACATTGATACGTGATATGGGTCACCGAAATCGCCGTCCCTGAAGTTTCACCATGGGGTTGCCATGCTCCGGCAGTACGTCCACAACTGAATGCCAGGCGTGACCCGGCCTGCGGCTTACCGTGCTGGCCGCGCAATTCATAGTCGAAAGGAATTTTCGTATGCGGAAGCTCCTATGGGCAGCGCTGCTATTACTGCTAACACCGGGGCTATGGGCACAATCGGCGCCACCGGCGACGGATGATGCTTCACAGCTTCGCCAGGAAATCGATCAACTCAAGAAAACCGTGGCCGCGCTCGAGCAGCGGCTGGATGCACAGGAAACACCCAAACCCGCTGCCGCTGCACTACCGTCAGCGCCAGCAGTCGCACTAACGGCCACGCCCGCGAGCGCCACGAAGCAAGACACGGCCATCGCAGACTTGCAGGGGACGGTGCGCGATCTCAATGACCGTGTCATGACCACCGAAAGGAGATCCTTGAAAAACCGCCTGGACTGGGGTGGCGACTACCGCTACGAGACGCACTCCATCTTCGGCCGCATTCCCTCTCACTATGACGGCATGCAATTGCAGAACCTGATGGTGAACACGCTGTGGCTGGTTACGCCGACTACACAGGGCGGCCTCGGGTGGACCCCGCAATATCTACAGGCCCAAATGGCAGGTGGTCCTGCTGCTTTCGCCGGTATTCTCAACACGCAGCAACAACAGAATTATTCTCAATATCAATATTTCACTAACAACTTGACGTTTCCGGCTCTCAAGTCGTCACTCGGTCAGTTTCCCGCCTCAATGCAGCAGATGCTCACGAGCTTTCTCACCCAGGTGCCAGGTGTTTTGCAGGCCAGGTACAACGACAACAGCGACGCCCTCATGACAAACCGGCTTCGCCTGCGTTTCGATGCCAAGGTCTCCGACGACATCAGTTTCGGAGCCCGGCTCAGCATGTACAAAGTCTTCGGAGATTCGACCGGCCTGCAGGAATTTGATGGCCAGCCGACCTCCCTTGCGATCGACGGCAATACGGTCGGCGTTCCCAGCGGAGACATGATCCGTGTGGAACGCGCCTACTTCAGCTGGAACCATATCGCAGGATCGAAGTTGTATCTTTCGATCGGACGCCGGCCATCCACGGGCGGTCCGCCGCTCAACTTCCGTGACGATGAGCCACGTGGGGGCACGCCGTCAGGCTCGCTCATTGATTTCCAGTTCGACGGAATCACCGCGGGCTACGTCGTGAACGATAAGATGACTCTGCGCGCCTGCTACGGCATGGGCTATTCGTCCGGCTTTGGCAATGGCGCTTTGCTGCAGACTCCTGCGGACCGGGTCAAGTCGGTGCACCTGTTCGGGGGGAACTTCGATCTTTACACTACCGACAAAACCTTCGTGCAGGTGACGCTGGCACGTGCTTGGAACGTGACCGACGGCTTCGATGGATTGGTGGTACTCCCCAACAATCCGGTCACGGGAGCTCCTGTCACAGCGCCGGTTGTTATGCGCTATGCTCCCTCGGCGAACCTGGGGGCCATCGACCTCTATGGCCTGAACCTCCAGAAGAAGCTGCAATCCTTTGATCTGTTCCTCAGTACCAACTGGTCGAGCACCCGTCCCAATGGACAGACCACCCCGTTCGGCGGTCTAATGAGCGACCCATTCTCCACCCCGATTAATCACGACGGCCAGATGTACTATTTGGGTGTCAGGTATAGCATCCCCAAGGACGACGGCCGCACTAAGCTTGGGTTTGAGTTCAACCACGGTTCTGAGTATTGGTTTAACTTTGCCCAAGCCGAAGACGACATCATCGCGCCTAAAACGGACACGCGCGGTAACGTCTACGAAGCCTACCTCACACATCGTATCCACGACCATTTCCTACTCAAGGGAAGCTACATAAACTACGACTACACTTGGTCAGGGTCCGGCTGGCAGGTGGGAGCACCGAAGCGCCTTAACACCAGCCCGATTCTGGGCTTTCCCACATACGACACAGCTAAGATGGTCACTCTTGGCCTGGTTGCAGAGTTTTAAGGCTACAACTGTCCGGAAAAAGGGCTGGCCATGCCAGCCCTCTTTTATTGCCAGACGAACCAGTTTCACCGTCACAAAATCGTCTGCAGCCTATGGTGTAAGGAGCCAGAAGATTTTGTCAACAGCTGTGAACCTCGGCCGTCGTTGCTCGCGCTGCAAGACAATCAGGCGCAGTGCCAGTTCTCGATGAAGCCTTCGACGGAAGCGAAACAAGCGCGCGATTGGGCCCAGCCAGAGGCGGAACATGGACAACAGTCATAGCAGATGTGTGGGGTGTGGACGCTGTGCAACTTGTTAGTTTAGCGGGTGGAACAGAACTTTGGCGACCGATATCGTGGCATCGGATCGCCGTCAGCAAGGTTATTACGTCTGTGTCCGATCGGGACTAACCCAGAACAATTCTTTTGTCTTATAAATTCTGATTTCTAACCTTGAAGCATGCTGGCTTCTATTTAGTTGTGTCTGGATTTCATACACCTTTTCCAGTTATCGGTCGGTTTCATGACAAACCGTACGGGTGATAGCAATTTCTAAACTCCCATCTGTGATAGAGATCAGAGAGTTGCATCGTTACGGCGCACCAATTGCTGTTCGTAGACCTCCCTGGTTTTCCAAAGGAGTGCTGCAATGGGTCGAAGGCGGATTACGAAAACTGCTCGGACTCTGGCCTATCCGGTGACTGGGGTGTTTTTCATTCCCTTCGCCGCCGAGGCCGGGACGTCGCCGGGCGCCACGACCGGACGGGGATTGGCTTTGCCTATGACGCCGCCAAGGAGATCACCGTCATCGGCACCGCCAAGGGTTTTGTCTCGCGGCCCATTGCGGGAGGCCCGGTCGGCTCGCCCTTGCTCCTTATCTACTGACGGCCAAATCGTGGATGTCCACCCCGGACCCAATATCTCCAGGCCATCACAGTGGGGAGTTGAAATGGCCGATCGGTCAGATCAACTGACTCAACGCAACCAATGATGAACCCTGGAAAAAGCGACGCATTCACTGCAATATTCGCGAATTGGCACGTTCGGTCCGCACCGCTGGCTCTATCGCTCCTGACCTGTGTCTTGTCTTGTAGTGCGGCTGCCAACGACGCCAACGGCTCCTCTCGTCTCCCCACATATCGCAGTGTCGTCTCGGAAGTACGGGTTACATTCTTCGCCACCGACCAAAACCATGATCCGCTCGAAACCTTGACGGAGTCAGACTTTGCGGTGGTCGACAACGAACGCGTGGTCCGGAATTTCCGCAGCTTCACGCATTCGGATGAAACCTTGCTCGACGTGGTTGTGGCGGTGGATGCGAGTGAGTCGGTGGTGCCGCGCTCTCAAGTTGCCGTGAGCGCGGTGCTCCAACTGGTTGAGTGGGCGCAGTCGGTCCCGGACAATAACATCTCCGTGCTGTCTTTTGGAGGCACCTCTGGTGGAACGGTTGGCGGAACCTCTGCCAGATTGCCCTCGGTCGTCTGCTCGAAGAGTTGCCAGGCTCCGGACTCCATGAACAAACTTGACGCGGCGAAGGGTGGCGGCACAACGCCCCTGTTCGATGCTTTGATCTTCGCAGCTGATTTCATCTCGCAAAATCGCCGAGCGGATAGCCGCAGCAATGTGCGGCCTGTCCTGATTCTGTTCTCGGACGGAAACGACAACTTCAGCCTGCATACCGCCCAAGAGGCGCTGGAGGCGGTGCGGACCGCTGGCGCCCTGGTCTATTCGGTCGATCTCGGGACTTCCCGGAATCAATGGTCGAAACGCGACGCGAGCAGCACTTTCCTGCAACAGGTTTCGTATGCTACAGGTGGGCGTTATTTCTCCTCCTCTCCCTTTTCGCGGCCAGATAGCACCGCCGCAGTGCTAAAAGCCGTGCGGGATGATCTGCGCGCCTCCTACGTGGTGACCTACGATCTGCCCAGCCACCAAGCTGGGTTTCATTCGCTTCAACTCTTACCGACTCGCAATCTCAACCTCACATTCCATAGTCGCGACGGCTACAACTACGAGCCCGGCGGTAATTGATTTGGGGACCGCTGATTGGAGACTCATGAAATCCACGTTGCTTTTGACGCTTCTATTAGGCAGCATTCGAGTTGGTCTCGCGGCACCGATCGGTACCTATCAACATGGAACCGTGGTCCGCATGCACATGGGCGACTGCATACTCATGCACCGCGCCTTCATGAATCGGTTTGGGCCCCCGCAAGCCGCTGCAGTCGAGGAACGTTGCCCGGAATACACCTTGGTGAGCGATAAGGTCGTATTTGTCATAGTTAGCAAGTCATCCAATCAACTGGTACCGCTCGCCGAAGTCATCGATTTCCGTTTGGAGAACAAGGAACTAGCCGTCCGCGTGGACGACGCCCGCAAAGAATCCAAGTTCGCGATCAAGGAAATGACACTGCGCTCGGAATGGGAACTCATGCAGGAGCATATCGAACAAGAACCCGGTGGGCCGCCGCAACCGTCCGTGGATGCATCGGTGACGCTTAGAAGCCGGCGGTGATCTGGTGAAGGGAACTTTGCAGCGCTTTCACACGCGAACTAAAGCTAGGTGGCGGGATGGCCTTGAATAACGAAAAACATAAGCAATGCCGCGCGCGGCCAATGCGACAAGTCGAGGCGCGCGAGTGGTGGCTGTGGGGACTTGCCGTCACTGTCACGTTAGTGTTGACGACGGGCATCGTGTCTCTGGCCTTCTCCGGTCCTCACCTCCTAGGGAACTCCGAGTGGCTTGATCTCAAGGACTGGGTACGCGGGTTAGCATGCCTTGTACTCCTATTCGATATCTACACCGTTTACCAGCAACTTCAACTCCAGCGAATCCGTCGCGAACTAACCGAGCGCAATCAGCTTTTTGAAGTGATCACCGAGAACGCAGCCGACATGATCGCGGTTATCGATTACGCGGGGAATCAGCTTTATAACAGCCCTGCGTACCAGAAAGCTCTCGGGTACTCGTCGGAGGAATTAAGGGCGCCTTCGCCTGTGGAGCAGATCCATCCCGAGGATCGGCAACGGGTACAAGAAGCGACGGAGAAAGCACGACTTACGGGACGAGGAGAGCGGCTTGAATACCGCATGCGCCATAAGAATGGGACATGGCGCATCCTGGAATCAGTCGCCACCGCGATTCCAAATGAAGAGGGTCGGATCGAGAAACTTGTCATCGTCAATCGTGATATCACCGAGCGTAAGCGGGCGGAAGAGACGAAAAACCGGTCCGACCAATTGTTCCGCTCCATCGCAGAGAACAGTGCCGATCTGATTGCCGTGGTCGACAAGGCCGGCCATCGTATCTATAACAACCCCGCGTATGAGCGTCTCCTCGGCTATACCCAGGAAGAACTGAAACACACCATTTCTTTCCAGCAGATCCACCCCGACGACCGGCCCCTGGTGACTCGGGCTGCTGAGCGAGCTCTCAAGACCGGCGTTGGCCAGATAGTCGAATACCGGATGCGACGAAAGGACGGAACCTACGTCACCCTGGAATCTCATGGCAGTTTCATCCGTGACTCTCGCGGCGAGATCGAGGCCAGCGTTATCTCCGCTCGCGACATCGGCGATCGCCGGATGGCCATGCAGAATGAGAAGCTCTCCGCGCTGGGACAACTTGCTGCCGGCATTGCCCATGAAATCAATACGCCCGTGCAATATGTCTCGGACAACATTGCCTTCCTCAACGACATCTGGAATCAGCTCGACGCCGCCATGGCCTTCTGCCTGACTCCGGCGCACGCCTCTTATACTTCCGATTCTCGCCTCTCGGGAGCCGTAACTTCCGCCTGCTCCCCCGAGCAGTGGGATTGGCTCCGGCAGGAAGGTCCCAAGGCCATCGCACAGTCCCGTGAGGGGATCCGACGCATGAGCAAGATCCTCGGTGCCATGCGACGTTTCTCCCACACCGGTGGTGGAGAACGTGAGCGCGTCGATCTCAACGAGGCGCTCGACGCAACTCTCACGATCGTCCAGAACCAGATCAAGCACATCGCTGATGTTCAAACCGATTATCAGCCCAACCTGCCCCGCCTCGAATGCTACGCCGACGAGATGAATCAGGTTTTTCTGAACCTCATCGTGAATGCTACTCACGCCATCCGTGAAGCCTCGAAGAAGCAGGCACGCGAGCGGGGAGAGCTAAACATCCGCACACGACAGATCGACAATGATGTTCAGATCGAAATTGAGGACAACGGGACTGGTATCCCGCTGTCTGCCTGCGCCCGAGTCTTCGACCCCTTCTTCACCACTAAACCGTCTGGAGAGGGTACCGGCCAGGGACTTACCATTTGCCATAGCATCGTTGTGCAAAAACATCACGGAAACATTTGGTTCGACACCGAATTAGATCGAGGCACGACATTTTTTATCAGAATCCCAATTCACTTCGATTCTGATACAGGAGTCTCGAAGTGACGTCCGATACCGCTGCCATCCCCAAACGGAGCGACAAACCTAGGGTCCTTTTCGTTGACGATGACCCCCTTGCACTCGAAGGTCTATCCCGATCTGTCTACCGCGAGTTCAAAGCTGACCTGGCCGAAGGACCCGAAGCGGGACTGGGAAAGGTCAAAAATGATGGCCCCTACAGCGTCGTGGTTTCCGACATGCGCATGCCCGTCATGGATGGCGCCGAGTTCCTTTCTCGAGTGCGCGCCCTAGCTCCCGAGTCTATCCGCGTCATGCTCACCGGATATGCCGACTCGGAAGCCGCCATGCGCGCGGTCAATGAAGGCAGAATCTTCCGTTTTCTCAACAAGCCGGTCACCCCGGAAGACTTGACATTCACCCTTCGTGCCTGTGTTGCCCAATATGACCTCATGCGTCGCGAAAAAGAACTGCTTGAGAAAACTCTCGCAGGCGTGATCCGGGTTCTGAGCGAGATGCTCCACCTGGCCAATCCCGTCGCTTTCAACAAAGGCGCTCGCATCTGCCAGTACGTGCGCCACATCGCAGGAAAACTTGGCCTCTCCAACACGTGGCAATACGAAATCGCAGCGATGCTCTCCGAACTCGGATGCTTGACTCTTACCCCCGACCTGCTGGCTGCCATTCATGCCGGCAAACCGCTCACTCCAGAACATGAAAGGAGCTACTCGCAGCATCCCCAGATTGCCCATGACCTGCTGGCCCGGATTCCACGACTCGAACTTGTCGCTGAAATGATCCTCCAGCAGAAAGAAGTACCCTCGGAACTTCCGCGGTCCCTGTCCCCCGACGCCGAATCGGTCCGCCGAGGGGCGCAGATGTTACGGGTCAGCCTGGCTTTCGACCGCCTGCTCAGCACTGGATCGGAAAGACACGAAGCTCTGTTGGCACTTGGCCGAAATCCTGTCGAATACAATGCCCAAATGGTCGCTGCCCTTGGAGACTTTAGGACCAGTCGAGGGCCCACGGAACTGCGCCCCGTTGACGTCCGGGACCTTCGCACGGGCATGATCCTGAACGAAAACTTGCGCTCCACCACCGGGATGCTTCTCGCCGCCAAAGGCCATGAAGTCTCGCCCGCCCTACTGAAGACCGTTCGCAACTTTGTCGAAAGCGGCAACGTAAACGGCACGATATTGGTAACGGTTGGAGCGGGCGAAACCTGGGTCTCGAAGGCCGCTGCGCGCTGAGTTCCCTTTCCTTTATCTCGGGCGGCTAACAGCGGAAATCTGGTAGGCAATCTAGCCTGTCCTTAACTTATGCAGGCGTTGGCGCGTGCCGTTCCCCGAGAGAACCTGTAGTTCTTTCAAAACCTTCTGCACGGCAGCAGCACTAGCTTTGACCAGTTCGGCTTCGCTGACACAGACTGTAGACTTGCAATTAGCGCCGGCGTGCAGGGCCCGGGAAATCGCGTAGCTGCTGGGCAATCCAAACGCTCGACGGATTCTGGGTGACATGGCCGCTGCTGAGTGGCAACGGCTGCCCTCGCGATTCTAGTTCAACAGCTTGCAATTGGCAGGGCATGTGGTTTGTCCTGACCTGCCCCCAATCTTCGTTCACGTAAGAATACGACAACTTTTATCCGCTCCATCTTCGGCTTGAGCCGGGATGGGGGAGCGCGAGGGGCAAGGGACGGCGTTTGAGTCCCTTGCCTCTCGCTCAGCTGTGTAGAAGCTCGCCGTCTGCGCCGCCGCAAACTCTTTCGGCGTGCGGTATCCCAAACTGCTGTGCGGACGCTCTTCGTTGTACTCGGTCCTCCACGCTGCGATCTTCCGCCGCGCATCGAACAGGTTCTGAAACCAACTTACCGACAAACACTCTTCCCGCAGCCGTCCGTGAAAACTCTCCACGCGCGCGTTCTGCGTTGGCTTGCCTGGCTGAATGTGCAACAACTCGATCTTTCGTTCCACGCACCACGCCAGAAAATGCCGGCTCGTCAGCTCCGGCCCGTTGTCGCAGCGGATCGCCAGCGGTTGCCCGCGCTCGGCCACGATCGCATCCAACACCCGCGTGACTCTCCGGCTGGCAAAGCTCGTATCCACTTCCAAGGCCAAACACTCTCGCGTATAGGCATCCACCACGCTCAGCACCCGGATCGTTCGTCCACACTCCACCGCATCGTGCACAAAATCCAGCGCCCACTCCTGGTTGGCCGAAGTCCGCACCAGCAGCGGCTTTCCCTCGCGGACGCAATGCTTCCGCTTCTTCCGCCGAATCATCAGTCCGGCCTCCCGATACACCCGATGCACCCGCTTGTGGTTCACATGCTCTCCCGAGCGGCCTAGCAACACATGCAATCGCCGATACCCGAAGCGCGGCTTCTCTCGCGCCAACTCCACCA
>Ga0224557_1000633_pt1 | contig 38280 bp, 29 predicted proteins | sample 714S31014metaG_FD_180677 | JGI IMG/M metagenome (GOLD analysis project Ga0224557, IMG submission 180677) | Peat soil microbial communities from Stordalen Mire, Sweden - 717 S3 10-14 | ecosystem: Environmental > Terrestrial > Soil > Wetlands > Peat | place: Sweden: Norrbotten County, Stordalen...
GGGTGAAGGCGTCGGCGGTGGAACCGGCGAATCCAGCGAGAATTTTGTCTTGATAGAGGCGGCGAATTTTCTTGGCTCCGTGCTTGATTACGGATTCGCCGAGCGTGACCTGGCCGTCGCCAGCCATGACAACCTTGTCGTTGCGGCGGACGCAGAGGACGGTGGTTGAGCGGATGAGGCGGCGGGCGTGGGCTTCGACGGCGCTATTTTTTGCCGCGGATACTAGTGTGTTCTTCTTCATGGGCGCAATCGTTAAATTATAGCAGCGGCGCTGCCATGCCGTTTTGCGCGCGTGCCGCAAGCAACATTGCAAACCATGGGCTGTTTGCGATGTACAAAGAACGTCGAAATATGTACATATCGTGATATACTTTTCGCAGTAAAGGGGCACATCCATGCCTACGGCAAGGAACCGGGCACACAAGCACTTTCAGTTGGACTCCGTGAAGATTAAACGGGCACAGAAGGTTCTGTGTGCAAAGACCGAGACTGAGGCCATCGAGCGAGCGCTGGACTTCACGATCACCGAACATGAGAAGAATCGTCTACTTCTCGAGGCTAATGATCGTTTCATCAAGAGCGGCGTTGAGATCAAGGACGTTTACGGCAAACTGGACGACTAGATGCAGTCGACTCTGTTGGACTCCTCCCTTTACATTGCGGCAATGCGGCGCGGAGACGATGCCGTTCTGGAACTACGGCGGTTTTCCGATGCACCGCTTTGGCTGAGCGCAGTGGTCCTTGAGGAACTTTATGCGGGTGCGTCCGAACTCGCTCGTCAACAGGTAGAGCGTCTAGAACACAACTTCGCCGTGTCGAAACGGATACTGGTTCCGAATCTCAGTGATTGGGCCCAAACAGGAAGAGTGCTTGCTCGCATTGCAGCCAAGTATCATTACGAGACAATTGGCCAAGGACGACTCACCAATGACGCGCTGATTGCGATGAGCGCGGCGCGGTCGGGCATTCAAGTGATTACTACCAACGAGAGGGACTTCGCCAGGCTTGCCGAGTTTCGCGCGTTCGAGTGGCAGGTAGCCACGCTTTGAGGCACGTCCGCCGGCCTTTCCCGCCTTTCACTAGACATCCACGGACCCGGCTTAGCCATCCTGTAAAATTCATCTAGCGCATTTCGGGAGCTATTCTCTTTTGTCGTTTCTGGACGAACTAAATCCGCAACAACGCGAGGCGGTTGAAACTACCGAGGGGCCGGTGCTCATTTTGGCTGGCGCCGGTAGCGGAAAGACTCGCGTCATCACGTTTCGGATTGCTTATCTAATCGAAAAGATGGGCGTGATGCCGGAGTCGATTCTGGCGGTGACGTTCACCAACAAGGCTTCGTCGGAGATGGCGGAACGCGTCGAGAAGCTTGTCGGCGGGTTGAGCGTGGCCAAGCCGGTGATTTCTACTTTTCATTCTTTTTGCGTGCGGGTGCTGCGGCGGGATATTGAGGCTTTGCGGATTCCTTCTAGCGTGCCGGGGCAGCCTCCGATCGGGCTCACGAAGAATTTTGTCATCTACGACGAGAGCGATCAGCAGCAGGTGGTCAAGGGGATCATGCGGCGGTTGGGCCTCGACGACAAGCAACTGACGCCGCGCAACGTGCTCTCGCGGATTTCGTGGGCAAAGAATCACATGCTCGATCCGCAGGAAGTTTATTTGCAGTCGGGCGATCCGAAGACGGAGAAGATTGCGCACATCTTCGAGGAGTATCGCAAGGAGCTGCGCAAGGCCAATGCGATGGACTTCGACGACCTGTTGCTCGAAGCCATGCGGTTGCTGAAGTCGGTGGCGGCGGTGCGGGAATATTACAATCGGCGATTTCGATATTTGCTGGTCGATGAGTATCAGGATACGAATCGTCCGCAGTATGAGTTGATGCGGCTGCTGGCGGGCGACGGGCACAACGTCTGCGCCGTCGGCGACGAGGATCAGTCGATCTACTCGTGGCGTGGGGCCGACATTCGCAACATTCTGGAATTTGAGCGCGACTTTCCGGAAGCGAAAATTGTGCGTCTGGAGCAGAACTACCGCTCGACGCAAAACATTTTGGAAGCGGCGTCGGTGGTGGTGGCGAATAACGTACGGCGTAAAGGGAAGAATCTTTGGACGTCGCGGCAGGGCGGGGCAAAGATCGGATACTACGAGGCTCCGGACGGAGAGAATGAGGCGCTGTTTGCCGCCGACACGATCAATAAGTATGTGCGTGCGGTGGGGGAGAGCGGAGGCACGGCTCGGGCGGCGGTTCTTTATCGGACGAACTCGCAGTCGCGATTGTTTGAAGAGGCGATGCGGCGCTATGGGCTGAAGTATCACGTGGTGGGCGGGTTTTCGTTTTACGAGCGGGCGGAGATCAAGGATCTGATTTCGTATTTGAAGGTTGTCCTGAATCCGGATGATTCAGTTTCGTTGCTGCGGGTGATCAATACGCCAGTGCGCGGGATCGGCAAGACGACCATCGAAATGATTGAGCGACTGGCGCTTGAGACTGGCCTAACGATGTGGGGCGCGGTGGGCGAAGCGATTACGCGGCAGTTGCTGCCGGCGCGGGCATTGGCGGCGCTGAAAAGCTTTCAGGCCGTGATTGAGGATGGGCGGGCGATGCTCGCGGGGACTTTTGTGGAGCGGGTGGAGGAGACGGCCGCGGAAAATTCTGAGATCGCTACCGAGCTGCGCTCGGCTGGGCGGACGAATGCGTCCGCCCCTACGCAAGCGGAGGAGAGTGATACGGATTTTGATCCGGGGAATTTTAGTTTTGATTTTGGGGCTGGCGAATCGGAGAACGTCGACGGGACGGGCGAGAACGCCCGTCTCTCCACCGAGGCGGGTGAGGCTGTCGAAGGGTTTCGCGCGCCAGGCGCGGCGGCGAATACGGCTGAGATCCTTAAATTCCTGATCGACCGTACGGGATACATCAAGCAACTGGAGGAAGAGGACACGCCGGAAGCTTTTTCGCGGATTGAGAACCTGCGCGAACTGGTGAATGCGGCCATGGACTCGCGCGACCGCGGGGAGACGCTCGATCAGTTCCTCGATCATGCGGCGCTGGTGAGCGATGCCGATCAGTATGACGAACAAGCGCAGATCACGCTGATGACATTGCACGCGGCCAAGGGGCTGGAGTTTCCGCTGGTGGTTCTGGCGGGACTGGAAGAAGGACTGTTCCCGCATTCGCGGACCATGCTGGAGCCGGATTCGATCGAAGAAGAACGGCGGCTGTGCTATGTCGGGATGACGCGGGCGATGGACACGTTGGTATTGTCGCGCGCCGTTTATAGGCGGCGTTATGGGACGGACATGCCGGAAGCCAGTGTGCCTTCACGGTTTTTGGAGGAGGTGCCGCCGCAGTTGGTGGAAGAACTGGGCGGGGCGCGGCGACGAGAAGCTTCGGCTTCTTCGTCTACCTCCAGATTTTCCTCTGGTGCCGGCGGTTCGCGGACAGGAATGTCCGCGCCACACAAGCCGCACTATTCCTATGAGGACGAGGACCAGAGCGCGGTTTGGAATCCGGCGAAACTGAAGGCGAAGACTCCGACTCCGCTGAAGAACTACAACTCGATCGACAACATTGCCGAGTTTTTTGCTTCGCGGGGGAAGAAATTCAATGTCCCGAAAATGGCGCCGGAAGAGCCTACGGGACGGCGTGGATTCCGTCCCGGCCAGAAGGTCAAACACCCGAAATATGGCGAAGGGACGGTGTATCAGCGCGAAGGGGATGGGGAAGATGCCAAGATTACGGTACAATTCCCTCGCTTCGGTTTGAAGAAATTGGTGGAGAGGTACGCGCAGCTGGAGAAGGCGTAACAACTGCGAAAGAGTCCCGCGACTGGCGAGAACTGCAGATCCCTCGCTACGCTCGGGATGACAATCCACAAAGAAGAAGTTCGAAATAACAATTCGAGAAGAGAGAGAAAAGAACCGCAATTATGGCAAACACAAAAAAGCTGACCAAAGACGAACGCAAGAAAAGCAAACGAGCCGCCCGCAAGAAGATCAAAGCGGAAAAGCCGAAGAAGCCCCGCGACTACGCGCGCGGATCGAAGAAGCCCAAGGTGAAAAAGCTGGCACGCGGCCAGGCGAAGCGGTAAAGAGCCGCTAGCTTTCGGCTACTAGCTTCTAGCGATGACGGAGGCACGGGCGGGTTCGCTCGTGCCTTCGAGTCCATCTGAGGAGACAACGAACTCTTGTCACAACCATCCAGTGACCCAGCCGGCGTCATTCGTACTTCCGACAGCCAGATGTTCTGTTGCAAGTCCATCGACAAGCTGATCTCGGACTCCGAAAACCCGGAACACCGGCTCAGCAAGACGCTGGGGCCGTGGTCGCTGACGGCGCTCGGCATCGGCGCCATCATCGGCTCAGGAATTTTTGTGCTGACGGGAACGGCAGCCGCGGGAGAGTACTTTCAAGCGCCTTCGCTTCTTCACGCGCAGGCGCTGGATGTGATCATAAATTTCGTGCGCACGGGCAGCACCGCCGGAGCGCTGATGCACGGTCGTCCGCCGGCGGGGCCATCGATCGCCATTTCATTTTTGTTGGTGGCGATCGCATGCAGTTTTGCAGGATTGTGCTATGCCGAGTTGGCATCGATGATTCCGATTGCCGGCAGTGCTTACACCTATTCCTATGCGACGCTCGGCGAGATTTTTGCCTGGATCATTGGCTGGGATCTGATTCTCGAATACGTGGTCAGCAATGTCGCGGTGGCGGTTAGTTTTGCCGGTTATGTGAAAGCGCAACTGGCAGTGTTTGGTCTCAACCTGCCGGATAAGTGGGCGAGCCCGGTGTGGGCCTCGGGGCAGTGGACGGGGTCTTACTTCAATCTCCCGGGTTTCCTCATCGTCTTCATTCTGACGCTGCTGCTGGTGCGCGGCGCGAAGGAATCGGCGAAGACGAACAACATCATGGTGGCGATCAAGATCGGCGCCATCCTGACCTTCCTGGTGGTCGGAGGAATGCTGGTGAAGCCCGCGAATTGGACGCCGTTTGCGCCTTCCGGCTTTAGCGGAGTCATCACCGGCGGGGCGATCGTTTTCTTTACCTACATCGGATTCGATTCGGTTTCAACCGCGGCGGAGGAATCGCGCAATCCGCAAAAAGACTTGCCCTTCGGCATCATCATGTCGCTGATTGTCTGCACCGTGCTCTATATCGGCGTGGCCGTCGTGCTGCTGGGCATGATGAAATACACGACCTTTGTTTCCGGAGAGGCCGCCGATGCCCCCGTCGCCTACGCGATGAAGTATCTCGGAGTGCACCCGTTGTTTCAGTCGGTGATCGTGATTGGCGCGCTGATGGGGATGATTTCGTCATTGCTGGTGTTTCAATACGGGCAGGCGCGCATCTGGTATGCCATGTCGCGCGACGGCTTGTTGCCGAAGTTGTTTTCGGCTGTGCATCCGAAATACAAGACGCCGTACTGGTCCACTTGGATCGCTTGCTTTGCGGTGGGAATTCCCGCCGGGTTCGTGGATATAGGGAGCGCGGCCGATCTTGCTAACATTGGGACGCTGTTTGCCTTCGTGCTGGTTTCGGTGGGAGTCATTTTGCTGCGCCGCAATCAACCCGACCGCAAGCGAGCGTTTCGCGTGCCGTTTGTGCCGTGGTTCCCGCTACTCTCGGTGTTGTTCTGCGGCGGACTGATGTTCGGGCTGACGCTGATTACCTGGCTGCGCTTTGTGATCTGGTTGGCGCTGGGGCTGATAATTTACATTTTTTATAGTCGGCATCATAGCGAGTTCAGGAAAAGCAGGTCAGAAGTCAGAAGTTAGAATGCAGAGGTGAGAATCGTTCGTTGAGGGATATGAGGTTACTTCTTCAATTTGACTTCTAGCTTCTGACTTCTCTGGTTGAATCCCGGCTCCCCCATGTCATTTATCCTCTCTCTGCCCAAGGCCGAGCTCCATCTGCATCTTGAAGGCTCAATCGAGCCCTCCACGCTGCTCGAACTCCGACAGCGTCACGGGATGGAAAGCGCTTCACTTGCCGAGGTGGAGCAGCTTTTCAACTACGCAGACTTCAAGGGCTTCCTCTCGGCGTTCAAGGATGTGACCGGACACCTGCGCACTCCCGAAGACTACGAGTTGATCACGTACCGCCTGATGGAGCGGTTGAAGGCGCAGAACGTGCTTCATGCCGAGGTCATTGTTTCGGTCGGCGTCTGCCTCTGGCGCAAGCAGGATTTCGCCGCGATTTTCGAGGGTCTGGAACGTGGACGACAGCACGGAGAGAAAGATTTCGGCCTATCGCTCGTGTGGATATTCGATACCATCCGGCAGTTTGGCGCGGAGAAGGCGCAGAAGGTGCTCGACCTCGCGATTCAGTTTCACGATCGCAACGTAGTCGCCTTTGGCATTGGCGGCGATGAGAGCGCTGGGCCCCCAGAGTGGTTTGCGGAGGTGTACGCGCGCGCCGCGGAGCGTGGGCTTCATCTCACCGCGCACGCGGGTGAGAGCGCCGGGCCCGAGTCGATTTGGGGCGCGCTGAACCTGAAGGCGGAACGCATCGGGCACGGGCTTACTGCCGGGCAGGATGCGGAGTTGATGGAAGAGTTGGCGGAGCGGCAGGTGCCGATTGAAATCTGTGTGACGAGCAATCTGCGCACGGGATGCTGCGCCGAGCTCGCGCAACATCCGGTGCGGCGCTACTTCGACGAGGGACTGATGCTGACCCTCAACAGCGACGACCCGGCGATGTTTCGCACGTCGCTGATCAAGGAGTACGCGCTGGTGCAGCAGACGTTCGGTTTTACCGACGAACATCTGCGAGAGTTGGCGAGGAATTCGTTTGAGGCATCGTTTCTGCCGGCGGAGAAGAAAATTGCATTTCTGAATCTGTTGGATGCAGCGACTCCGCGGGCGTAAGTCGCTGTCCGTCGTTCGCAGCTCGCCGTTCGCTATTCGCAGCCAGGAACCGATCAGCGAAAAGCGAACGACGAACAGCGAGCAGCGTTCTCACGCGAACGACGATCTCCCATCACACGGGCCTGTGGCCCTCGTCACGCCCAGCTGTTTTTGGCCTCGCCTATAATGTCTCCCTATGAAACTCGACGAAAAAATTGCCGAACTGAAAAAACGAGACCAGATGGCCGAAGAAGGCGGCGGCGCCAAGCGGCGCGAGCGCCAGCACAAAGAGGGCAAGATGTCGGCGCGCGAGCGTGTGGAATTTCTGCTCGATGAAGGCACGTTCGAGGAAACCGACAAACTGGTCACGCACCGTTGCTACAACTTCGGCATGGCCGACCAGAAGATCTACGGCGATGGTTTCATCACCGGCTATGGGCGCGTGGAAGGGCGGCTTGTTTTTGTCTTCGCGCAGGATTTTACAGTGTTCGGCGGATCGCTCTCCGAGACCAACGCGGCCAAGATCGTCAAGATCATGGATCTGGCGGCCAAGATGGGCGCTCCCGTCATTGGGCTGAACGATTCGGGCGGCGCGCGCATTCAGGAAGGCGTGATGTCGCTGGCCGGCTACGCCGACATTTTTTTGCGCAACACGCTTTACAGCGGAGTGGTGCCGCAGATCTCGGCCATCATGGGGCCGTGCGCAGGCGGCGCGGTTTATTCTCCGGCGATCACCGATTTTATTTTGATGGTCGATCAAACTTCTTACATGTTCATCACCGGTCCCGACGTGATTAAGACGGTCACGCATGAAGAGGTCACGAAAGACCAGCTGGGCGGAGCGCACACGCACAACGAAACTTCTGGCGTGGCGCACTTCATGTGCCGCGACGATGCCGAATGTCTGTCGATGGTGCGCGAGCTGTTGAGTTTTATCCCGTCGAATAATCTGGAAGACCCGCCGCGCAAGACTTGCACCGATCCGATCGATCGAGTGGATGCGAAGCTGGACACGATCATCCCCGACCAATCGAACATGCCGTATGACATGAAAGATGTGATTCACACGGTGGTCGATGACGGATACTTTTTCGAAATTCACGAGCACTATGCCAAGAACATTGTCGTCGGGTTCGCGCGCTTCAACGGCAAGCCGGTCGGGATCGTGGCCAATCAGCCGGCGATGCTTGCGGGCACGCTCGATATCAACGCGTCGGTGAAGGGCGCGCGTTTTGTGCGCTTCTGCGATTGCTTCAATATTCCGCTGGTGACGTTTGAAGATGTGCCTGGTTTTCTGCCCGGCACGCAGCAGGAGTACGGGGGAATCATCCGGCATGGCGCGAAGTTGCTCTATGCGTTTGCGGAAGCGACCGTGCCGAAGGTGACGGTGATTACGCGCAAGGCTTACGGAGGAGCGTATTGCGTCATGGCGTCCAAGCACATTCGCACGGACGTGAATTACGCCTGGCCGAGCGCGGAGATCGCGGTGATGGGGCCGGAGGGCGCGGTGGATATCGTCTACAAGCGCGAACTGGATGGCGCCAAGAATCGCGAAGCGGCGCGGCAGGAGAAGATCGAAGAATTCCGCGACACTCTGGCCAATCCCTACGTGGCGGCTGATCGCGGATTTGTGGATGCGGTGATCCAGCCGCGCGAGACGCGCAAGAAGCTGATCCAGGCGCTGGAGATGCTGGAGACCAAGCGGGATAAGAATCCGCCGAAGAAGCATGGGAATATACCGCTGTAGGTCGGTCGATGGTCGATGGTCGTTTGTCGTTGGTCGGCAGGCTTCAAATGAGGGGACTTGCTGTGATGGAGGCGGTTGCAGTGGCCTACGTTGTGAACCTCCAAACGAGCTGAACAACTTAATAAAGGCGGAACGAATGAGAAGAGTGCTGCCTGGCGAGCGAAAACAACGACCGCGGGATCATTTCTGGGTGCTGGCTTATTGTTTCCTTGTTCTAGCGTTACTGGCACCGAGCGGAGTTTGGGCGGCGGATGGTTACGAAGTCACCATCGAGCACAGCGTGCCGGTAAAGATGCGGGACGGGGTCGTGTTGCGTGCAGATATTTACCGTCCAAAGACGAACGGCAAGTTTCCGGTGCTGTTGACACGCACGCCCTATGACAAGACTGCGGCGTTGGATTTTGGCCTAAAGGCAGCGGCCCGCGGCTATGTGCTGATCGCGCAGGATGTCCGGGGAAGATATGCCTCGCAGGGTGATTGGTATCCGTTTAAGTACGAGTCGCAGGACGGGTACGACACCATTGAGTGGGCGGCTGCGCTTCCGTATTCGAACGGAAAGGTCGGGATGTACGGCGGCTCCTACGTGGGCGCGACGCAGTATCTGGCTGCGATTGCCCAGCCGCCTCATCTTGCCGGAATTTGCCCCAACTATACGGCGTCCAACTATCACGATGGCTGGACTTATCAGGGCGGAGCATTCGAACAGTGGTTCAACGAGTCGTGGACGACGGTGCTGGCGGAAAATACCATGCGCCGCCGCGTCGAGTCAGGCAGCGACGCTATTAACTGGATACAGACGCTGCCGCTGCTGTCTTATCCTGTGCGCGAAGCACCTGGGTCTGCGGGACTGGCGCCGTATTTCACCGACTGGCTTCTGCATCCCAACTATGACGACTATTGGAAGCAGTGGTCGATCGAAGATCACTATGCGCAGATTCAAGTTCCGGTGTTCAGCCTGGGTGCGTGGTACGACATTTTTCTTGGGGGGACGTTAAGAAATTATGTCCGCCTCAAGAACGAGGCCGGAAGCGAGGCGGCGCGGCGTGGCCAGCGGCTGATCATCTACGTAGGGGGCCATGCCGGTGGATGGAATGACAAGAAAGTGGGCGCGGTTGATTTTGGAGATAGGTTGCCGTTCGATCTCTATGAAGCGACGTTGCGCTGGTACGACAATCTCCTGAAGGGAATGGCGAATGGAGTGGGCCAGGAGAAGCCGGTAAGAATCTTCGTCATGGGCACCGACGAATGGCGCGAAGAAGACGACTGGCCGCTGGGGCGCGCAAAGGCGACCCGGTATTACCTGCGGTCGACCAAGCCCGCGAACGGGCTTGCAGGAGGCGGCACGCTGAGTGCGGCCGCTCCGGCTGAAGAGAAACCCGACCAATATGTGTACGATCCGAACGACGCGGTGCCCACGATTGGCGGACCGCTTTGCTGCGGAGCGCTGCCAACGGGGATTGGTCCCGAGGACCAGCGACTGGCGGAGGCGCGGGGCGACGTGCTGGTATTCACTTCGCCGGCATTTACGCAGAACACCGAGGTTACGGGTCCGGTTTCGCTGGACTTGTATGTGAGCAGTTCCGCGGTGGACACAGACTTTACAGGGAAGCTGGTTGACGTGTGGCCAAACGGGTTTGCGCAGAATTTGACGGAAGGCATTCTGCGCTTGCGCTACCGCAATTCGCAGGAGAAGCCGGAACTTGCAAATCCCGGGGAGATCTATCACATTGCTCTTGATCTTTGGGCGACAAGCAATGTTTTCCTGCCGGGACACAAACTACGGCTCGAGGTTTCCAGCAGCAACTTTCCGCGATTCGATCGAAACCTGAACACGGGCGAGGAACAGGCGAGTGGAACGCACATGGCTAAAGCGACCAACGTGATTTATCACGACAAGGGTAGACCGTCGGCTCTGATTCTCCCTATTGTGCAGTAGGTTGGCGTCGTTGCGGGAAGTGGGGTGATGCGGACCTTGCTTTGTTAACAGCAAAAATAGAGAGTCCCGAGGTGATGTTGGAATCATTCGTCTCGGCCAGTAGCTCGCGTTTAGACCCTTGCTGACCTTTTCCTGCAACTCCCTTGCGGGTGCATTGCAGGCCGATCTTTGCTCGGGCTCCGGGCTCACCGCCAACCGGATAAATCAGTCCAACGCCTCGGGACTCTATCTTGCCTTCAACAGAGGCTCTTGTTCTCCTCGACCAGCGCTTAGCTATAGACCCTTGCTCGCCCTCCCAGACCCACCTCGCGGTTGTCTGAGTGACTACGCTTGAGCCCCGGACGCTGCACCAACCGGAAAAACTTCAGAACGTGTCAAAGAACGATTATGGTTTTAACACTTCTATTATTTTCGTCAATCAAAAATATGCGTCTGTAAGTGGTTATTCCTCAATCGAGTGCAGGGCGTGCACAGGCGGGTGACGCGGAAATTGTGCAGACGGGCGGGCGGCAGCGCGCCATCGCCGGTATTCACGCGATTAGTTGCGGCTTCGGCGCGGCTGGGGTCCCTGGCGCACATCGGATTGTGATTGTGCAAATCGGAGTTTCAGAGGTATGAATGCTGGCGATTCCTTCCGCGCTCGGGAATCCACTACAATACGGGGTCTTAACAGTGGGAGGCATTTTCATGCGACGGCTTCGGACTTCGGCAATCGTCAGTCGGGTATGGGGTTGGGTGTGGATTGGTTGGGTGGGGATTCTGGCGCTGGCGGCAATCGCGGCGGGGCAGAGTCCGGAAGAGAAGACGGCGAAATATATGGAATCGGTGCGGCATCAGCCGGAATTGTTGCTGCCTTTTCTACAGGCGATGCCCAAGGGCGGCGACCTGCACGTCCACTTGTATGGCGCTATCTATGCAGAGAGCATGATCGACTGGGCGTCGGAGAACGCTTTGTGCGTGGATCGCAGCACTTCGAAGCTGATCCACGCGGCTTGCGATTCCTGCGAACCGTATCGGAACAAGCCGTCGGTGCGCTGCGCGTATCAGGATCATATTCTTTACGACCAATTGGTGGATGCGTGGTCGATGAGGAATTGGCATGCGGCGGAGGAATCGGGGCACGACCATTTCTTTGCCACGTTTGATAAGTTTGGTCCGGCGTTCGAGAAGCATGTCGGCGACGCACTGGCAGAAGTGGCGTCGCGGGCGGCGGCCGATCATCTGCAATACGTGGAGCTGATGCATACGGCGGATGGCGCAGGCGCGGCGATGTTGGGCGCAAAGATCGGATGGGACGACGACTTCGCCAGGCTCCGCGACAAGTTATTGGCCGGCGGAATGGCGGATGTGGTCGCGTCGGTGCGCAGCCAGCTTGATGCCGATGAAGCTCGAAAGAAAGAGGTGCTGCATTGCGGGACGGCGCAGGCGGCTGCGGGATGCGAGGTTGCGATTCATTATCTGTATCAGGTGTTGCGCGGATTGCCGCGGGAGCAGGTGTTTGCGCAGATCCTGCTCGGATTTGAGTTGACGAAGGCCGATGCGCGTTTCGTGGGATTTAATCTGGTGATGCCGGAAGATTATTACGTGCCCATGCACGACTTCGACCTGCACATGAAGATCATCAAGGCGTTGCATAAGTTCTATCCGGCGACGCATGTGTCGTTGCACGCCGACGAACTGGCGATGGGGTTGGTTCCTCCTGAGGGGCTGCGGTTTCATATTCGCGAATCGATTGAACGCGCCGGCGCGGAACGCATTGGGCATGGCGTGGCCGTGATGAGCGAAGACGATCCGATCGGGCTGCTGCAAGAGATGGCGAAGAAAAATGTGCTAGTCGAGATTTGCCTGACGTCGAACGATGTGATCCTGGGCGTGAGCGGCGACCGGCATCCGCTGCCGGTTTATATGAAATACGGAGTGCCGGTGGCGCTCGCCACCGACGACGAGGGCGTCTCGCGCAGCGACATGACGCATGAATATCTGCGGGCGGCGGAGACTTATGGCTTGTCTTATGGCGAGTTGAAACGCATGGCGCGCGCGAGCTTGGAACACAGTTTTATTCCAGGTGATAGTCTGTGGGGCGATGAGCGGGAGTTGCGGCGGGCGGCGGTTTGCGAAGGGGAGAAGGCGGCGGGCGATCGACTCTCGGGAAAATGCGAAAAGTGGATTGGGGCGAATGAGCGGGCGCGCGTGCAGTGGGAGTTGGAGCGGGCGTTCGCGGAATTTGAGAAGAGCTACTAGCGTAGGACCTGTTGTCTATCGCACCGGCAAAAAAGCAGGTCCTTCGCTACGCTCAGGATGACAACTTGTATTTATGACAGTGTGTGCTTATGACCCCAGACCTGTTTACTCGCGCTGAATCCGCCGCGGCATTCGTGCTGTCGCAGACCAAGCTGCGCCCGCAGATTGGACTCGTGCTCGGCTCCGGGCTGGGATCGTTTGCCGACGATCTGACCGAGGCAGTGCGCATTCCTTATGCCGATATTCCGACCTTTCCACGTTCGACGGCCGTGGGACATGCCGGGCAACTCGTCGTCGGTAAGTCGGGTGAAATTCCGGTCGCCGTGATGCAGGGACGCGTGCATCTCTACGAAGGCTATCCAGCAGCCGAGGTCGCGTTCCCCGTGCGCGTGCTCGGACGCATGGGCATCCGCGCGCTCATCCTCACCAACGCCGCTGGCGGCATCAACGTCGAGTACGGGCAGGGAGCGCTGGTCATCCTGCGCGATCACATCAATCTTCAGGGGCAGAATCCGCTGACGGGCGCGAATGACGAGCGCTTTGGGCCGCGATTCCCTGATATGAGTTATACCTACGCCAAGCGCTATCGCGAGATTGCGCTGGAAGAGGCGAAGAAGCTTGCGATTCCTCCGCGTGAGGGCGTGTATGCGGCGGTAGCGGGGCCGAGTTACGAGACTCCGGCGGAGATTCGCTACCTGCGCACCATCGGCGCCGATCTGGTGGGCATGTCGACCGTGCCGGAGGCAATCGCGGCGCGGCATATGGGGATGAACCTTCTGGCCATCTCGTGCGTGACCAATATGGCCGCGGGAATTCTCGATCGGGCGCTCGTCCACGAGGAAGTGCTTGAGGTGGGACGGCGCGTCATGGGGCAGTTCATCGCGCTGCTGCGGGCGGTGCTGCCGCGGATTGCGGAGGAGTTGCAGAAGACCGGCAGCCCACCTAGAACGTGAGTTTCAATGCCACTTGAAGCACGCGCGGACCACCTCCGCCGAGGCCAGGATTCGTCTGGGCCACGTCAGGCGTCTGGGTGAGTTCGCCGCCCGAAGTTCCTCCCGGTTCAATGACGTGGTTGGGCTGCGCGAAATTGGGATGGTTGAGGACGTTGAAGAATTCGGCCCGCAGTTGCACCCCCAGCCGTTCCGTTAATTGTGTGTTCTTGGTGAGCGAAAAGTCGAGGTTCTTGTAGCCCGGACCATAGATGGAGTTGCGTCCCAGGTCTCCAAAAGTGCCATCGGCGGGCTGAGAGAACGCGTTCAGATTCAGATAGCCGGTAGCCGGGCTCCAGTTGTGCACAATCGGATCGATTCCCGGAACTACGTTGGGGCGTTGGTTGAAATAGTAGCGCCCGCTGGTGTCGTTGGCGGTTACGATTGGAATCGGCCGTCCGCTTTGCAGGCTGGCGATCCAGTTGAGTTGCCATCCGGAGCCGAACTTGCCAGCGGCGTGCCATGAGGGCAGACCGTAATTGATCGCCGCCGTGAAGCGTTGGCGCGTATCGAAGGAGGAAGGCCCATGCTCCGCCTTGAGATTGCTGGGGTCTTGGGGGAAGGCGACGCCGGGGGCGAAATCGATGCCGTCGGAAGCGTCGTCGAGCGACTTGGAAAAGTTGTAAGTGGCGAAACCAGAGACGCGGTGCAAATTCTGAATTCTCAAGGTCGTCTGCAACGCGCTGTAGGTGGACGAACTGATCGGCGTCAGTAAATCGATCGCGTTGAAATTCGGGTTTGGCCGGTCATCGTTCGCGTCGGGTTCGTTCGCGTCCGTTAAACGCACCAACTTCGTGCCCTTGCTGCCGACGTAGCCGATTTCGAGCGACGCCTTGTCGGCCAACTTCTGTTGCACGTTCAGGTTGAAGTTCTGGGTATAGGGACTGTGAAACTGACGAGGCGTTCCGAAAATGTCGTAGGGGCCGCTGGTGGCTACGGTCAGAATTGGGTCGGTTGTGTCGGTGCCGTTGAACGCCGCCGAGTTGAAGTTCATGGGGAGCACTGCTTTCGGCCCAATCGGATTTGTGGCCACTCCGGCGGAGTTGGTGAAGTTTGCGATGAGAAGATCCTGAGGCACGTAGTCGTAAAAAATCCCGTAGCCCCCGCGAACCACGGTGTTCTTGAGCACATTCCAGGCAAAGCCCAGGCGCGGACCGAAGTCATGCAGGTCCCGCGCGTAGAGGCCATTCAGGCCGTCCGAGCCAACCATGGCCAAATTCCCGTCGGACCCCAGGTTGGAAAGCAGGTTGTTCTTCTCGCTGAGCGGGCCGAAATACTCCCAACGCAATCCCGCATTCAAAGTGAAGGTCGGCGCGAAGCGGTAGTCGTCCTGGGCGAAGAAGCTGAAGCCGTTGTTGTAAGTCGTCCGCTGCGTGTTGCCGCTGTCGACGGAAACGAAACTGCAGCAATCGTTGAGGTCGTCCGCCCCGCCGGTATAGAAGTCGGCGAGAGAATCGACGATCGGGTCTGAACTCAATCCGAGGCCCGCCGTGAACTGATAAATTCCGCGCTCCAGATTGTCATTGAAGTTGTCGACAGCTGCGTGGCGGAACTCTCCGCCGAACTTGAAGGTGTGCTTGCCGTGCAGCCAAGTGAAGTTGTCGAGGATCTGAAAAGTCTGGCTGGTGCGGCCGCGGGGAACGCTGTAACCGATCGCGCCCAGGTTCTCGATCCCGGTGAAATCGAACTCCGGGAGCCCAAGCTTGCCCGTGCCGAAGTTCAGGCCATTCGCCTCGGGGTTCCAATTCGCGTTGAGCGAACTGAACGAGGTGCGGTAACGGCTGTAGCCAAAGCGTACTTCGTTGATCTTGGAAGGAGAAAGGGTGGAAAGCCAACTGAGAGAAAGTATTTGAACACGGGTCGGCGACGTTTGCGAAAAGGCCGCCAGGCGCGATCCGGTGCCATAGCCGCCCGGAGAACCCAAAGGAAACACCTGATAATTCCGCGCAAAAGCATAGCGGCCAGTGAGAAACTGCTGATTGGAAAGGCTGTGATCCACCTTTACGATCAAATTATCGCCGCTATTCTGGTCGTTCACCGAACTGGCCAGGGTGTTCGTGTTGCTCTGTGGATAAAAAGCGAGAATGGCGTCGAGGCCGGGATTGATCACGCCACCGTTGAGAGTTTGTGCGATGGATCGCGCCTGCGAAATTTCCGATTGGGTCGGAACTAGAAGGAGGAAGTCCGATCCTACCCGCTCTCGTTCTCCTTCGTAGGCTCCAAAGAAAAAAGTCCTGTCTTTGACGATGGGTCCGCCTAGAGCGCCGCCGAAGTTGTTGTTTTGGAATACCGATTTCCGCGGTTCGAAGTTGAAAAAGTTGCGTGCGTCGAGGCCGCTGTTCCGGAGAAAATCGAATGCGGAGCCATGCAGCCGGTTGGTGCCAGAGCGAGTGACGATGTTGACCACCGAGCCGCTGTTCCTGCCGTATTCGGTGCTGAACTGCGACTGCAAGTTGAATTCCTCGATGGCCTCAACCGGCAAAAGGGCAGCGGGAGCGCCGCCGATGCCAGCCTGATTCAGCGCAGAGTTGTTGAAGTAGGGATCGTTGTCGTCGGTGCCATCCAGCGTGTAGTTGTTGGAGCGGTCGCGGTTGCCATTGATGTTGAATTGGCCAAACCCTCCCTGCGTACCTGCGACTCCCGAGGGGTCAACCGTGGTGCCGGGAGTAAGAGCCACCAGCTTGCCAAAATCGCGACCGTTCAGCGGGAGTTCGTTTACGAGTTGCCGCTCCACCACCTGTCCGAGGACGTCTCTTGTGGTTTCGATCAGCGGCGCTTCCGCGGTCACAGTCATCTGCTCGGTCTGCTGCCGTACCTTGGTCAGATCAAAGTTGGCGGTTGTGTCGAGCCCGACGTTGACCTGAATGTTCTGCGCGGCGGGCGACAGCGGGGCGGACTCGGCGGTGACCGTGTATTCGCCGGCGGGGAGTTCGGCCAGCACGTAGGCTCCATCGGGACCGGTGGTGGCCTCTCGGTGCAAGCCGGTGCCGATGTTCTTTGCCGTGACCTTGGCTCCGGCGATCACCGCGCCGCTGGGATCGGTCACCGTACCGCGGATCGATCCGCGAAAGCTCTGCGCCCATGCCGTCGCGACCAGGAACAGGGCTGCCAGGCTAGTTGCCAGAATCGAGATTGCCAGTGTCCGTCGACTTATGCTTTTGCCCATGGTTGCTTCCTTAGTGGAAATCATTTGTTGGACCTGTTCGAAATTGTATTCTCCCGTCATTGTTTCTCAACGGGCTTCTTGCGGGGAATCCACACCGGTTGCGGCGGTTCGATTTTGTATGCCGCCGCGAAGCTGGCCTGATTGAGCGCAAAGCTGGCTCGTCCTCGCGAATCGATGAACAGCAACGGCTGCTTGAGCGGCACGTCGCTGAACGTTCTGACAAAGGGCATTTCAATTTCGTGACCGGCGATTGTGACTCTCAATTTGTCGCCGCGCTGATAGCCGAGCTTCAGAAAATCGTCGGCGCTGATGTTGGTGATAATGTTGCCGAAGGGGCCGTCGAGGGCGATGACTTCGCCCGTCAGGCCTTTGTCGTCGACGGTGGCAGGCTTCAGATCGAGACGGACTAACTCCTTGACCGGTGGGCCGACCTGGGTCCAGTCGTCGCCGCGCGCAATATGAGCGCCGACCGGTGAAAAAATATCGCGGCCATGAAAAGTGGAGGAAATCTTGGCGCCGACCATCCAATCGGGGTTGGTCACTTCGCGGATGGCTTCGGTGCCGTCGCGGTCTTCGACCATCGTCATCAGGCCATTGTCGGGCAGCACGAAAAACTGCCCGCGCTTCGATTTCACGACCACGGCCTTGCGCGAACTGCCCACGCCGGGGTCGACCACCACCACGAACACCGTTCCGGCGGGAAAGTAGGGAGTCGCCCCGAACAGGAAGCGAGCTCCGTCGCGAATCGAAAAAGCGTTCACCTGATGGGTGAGATCGACGATCCGCAGGTTGGGCGCGATGCCGTACATGACGCCCTTGCACAGCGCCACCGAATCGTCGACGACGCCAAAATCGGTCATGAAGACGATGGTGGGCGGCGGTTGCACCGCGGATTGCTGCGCTAGAAGAAGGCTCGCGGCCAGAAATAAGAACGTAAACCATAAATAGAACGCTCGTCTCGATTTTCCGGTACGGGTTGGCGTTATGTGCATCGCGTTGGCAACCTCCTAAAAGACTACTAGTTTACTAGAGATTAAGGAAGACACAACTGGTCGACGCTTCGCCAGCCCCTTGCCGGTCGTCGGGCCCAAATGTCGCTCCTGTGGAGATGATGATTCTATCCGCACAAGTGCGGAAGCCGAATGCCGCCGCTGCATCTATAATCGGGGCGGGAATTCATCCACTATTATTCGTTCAATGTAAGGAGATTAAACAATGTCTAACGTGATTCCTGAAAAATACGCCGACCTGTTCCAGAAGCGCGCGTTCGCCAGTCTGGGCACTCTCATGCCCGACGGACGGCCGCAGGTTACGCCCGTGTGGTGCGATTTCGACGGTCAGCATGTGATCTTCAACTCCGCCCGCGGACGGCAGAAAGACAAGAACGTGCGCCGCGATCCGCGGGTTGCGATCGCGATCATCGATCCCGACAATCCTTATCGCTATCTGGAGATCCGCGGTACCGTGGTCGAGATCACCGAAGATGGCGCCAGCGCCCATATCGACAAGATGGCGAAAAAATATATGGGAGTCGATAAGTATCCCTACGCGCAACCGGGAGAGGTCCGCGTGCTTTACAAGATCCGGCCCGAGCACACGACCGTGATGGGCTAGGTCGCCACGCGCGCCCGTTTTTCTCCGGTAACGTTTCTTCCGCAAACGAGTCCAACTCTCGACGGGAACTTTGAGGGCGGCCTTTCCGTATTAGAAGGCAAGAGTCGAGAGACCCTCGTCGTTCTGCTGGAGGACGCTATGGAAGTGGAGAAGAATCACGATGGCCTGCACGCGCACTTCATGGATGCGCAAGCCAATCATGTTTCGGCGCAGCAGGTGGTGAAGGCGGCGCATGAAGAGCTCCTCCAGCTCCTGCGGCAGCGCGCCGACGTCATGAAACGCATTGGCACGGTGAAGCAGACGATCTCTGGATTGGCGGATCTTTTCGGCGACCAGGTGCTGGGCGACGACTTGCTCGAACTGATTGACCGTAAGCCCAATGGCCGCCAACCCGGCTTCACCAAGGCGTGTCGCAGGGTTCTGATGGAAACGCGGCGTCCGCTGGGCGCGCGCGAAGTTTGCGTGGAGCTGGATCGGTGCGCGCCCACGGTCCTGGCGCGGCACAAGGATCCGCTGGCCTCGGTCACCACCGTTTTAAATCGTCTCGTCGATTACGGCGAAGCCCGCAGCCTGAGCAACGATCGAGGCCGCCGCGTGTGGGAGTGGATCAGCGAATGCGAAGCCTCGCCGGACGCGATGCCCTCCAGGACGGCTTGAGCCAATTTTCCAGTTTCCTCAGTGAATCACTACCGTCGGTTGAACTCCCGTGGTCCAAACGTCTGCCGGTGGCGTGATGGTGGTCGGTAGCGCGCCGCCCGCGGAGGCTCCCGCCGAGAGGCCAATGGCGAAGCTCACATAGGTGGTCGCAGCCTCGACCTTGGCGCAAGCGGTCGTGCAATTCGTGGTGATGGCCAGATAGTATCGGCCGGCCGCCAGGCTGGTGGAACCTTGCGTCCACGCCAGAGTCTCAAACGCTTTCGCCGGCGCGAAAGCCGTTCCTGGAGTCGGCCCAATATCCAATACGAGATTTCCGGAGTTATCGAAGATTCCAATGTCGTAGTCGTGGGTTGTGTTGTCCGCAGTCGCCACGTCGTAGGTCACCTGGGTCGTGGTCACGTTGTACGGCAAGAGGAATCCCCAAAGCTTGGTGACGTTTGCGGTGGTGGCTTGCGTGCCGCCGGTGTGCTGGCCGCCGGTTACGAAGAACGGCAAGGTCGCGGTGCCTCCGCCTAATGCAGAGATTGTGACGGACCCTGGACCATTCGTAATGTTGATGTTCTGGCCCGCCGTGAGTGTGCCCAGCGCCGGAACGGTGCCCGTCGAACCAATCAGAACCTGCCCGTTGGTGGGGGCAGGTGTCGAAACCAGACTCGTGGGATTCGAAAAATAGGCGATTCCATCGGGCGTGCCCGACAAATTGCTGGCCAGCGTGACTGTGCCGCCCAATGCGACGGTGCCGCCGCCGGAGAGTCCCGATCCCGCCGCGATGGTGACGGAATTGTTGGCGAGCATGCCGTTGGTTATGCCCGCGGCGGGAATACTGATTGTGCCGGTCGAAGTGATCGGTCCTCCCGTTAGACCTGCGCCTGTGGCGACGCTGGTGACCGTTCCTCCCGAGGCCGTGTTGGTCAGCGTGACCGTGCCGCCTAACGCCACGGTGCCGCCGCCGGACAACCCCGATCCCGCCGCGATGGTGACGAAGTTGTTGGCCAGCATGGAATTGGTAACGCCCGCGGGAGGAATGCTGATCGTGCCGGTCGAAGTGATCGGTCCGCCCGTCAGACCCGCGCCCGTAGCGACGCTGGTGACAGTCCCACTGCCGCTACCGCCGGGAAAGGTTTGCCCGGAGGCGAAGGTGATCTGTCCGTTGCTGGCAATCGAGAGCCCCGTTTCCGCGGGCGAGGTTCCGTTCGATCCGAACAGAAGATTCAACGTGCCCGAGGGAGACGATGTGTCGTTCCCGGCCGGCTCCGCCTGCCAGCGGAAGTCCTGAGTGACGCCCGCTGCGGTCGTGCTGCTGAACGCCGATGCCTGCAAATCGAATGGGTTCGAGTTGAAACCCTGGGTAGCCGTCGCCGTGCCCGTGTCCGGCAACACAGCACCTGCCTCCGATACTGTGCCGCTAAACATGCCCGTCGATGCCGACACGCCGCCACTGAAAGCGGCGGAGGTGCCGCTCAGTGCTCCGGTCAGCGTGCCTCCCAGAAGCTGCAGGTAGAGCCCGTTGGTATAACTCGTATTCAGACTGAGACTGCCGCTGGACGTGATCGGCCCTCCGGTCAGTCCCGTGCCGCTAGACACGCTGGTCACGGTTCCTCCCAAACTTGGGGCCGAATTGGTGAGCGTGATCGTGCCGCCCAAGGGCACGCTGCCGCCGCCGGACAATCCCGATCCCGCAGTGATCGTGACGGAGTTGTTCGCCAGCATGGTGTTGGTCACTCCGGCGGAGGGAATGCTGATGGTGCCGGTCCCGGTGATCGGTCCTCCCGTTAGACCTGCGCCGGTCGCGACGCTGGTGACAGTCCCACTACCGCCGGAGCCGGGAAAGGTTTGGCCCGACGCAAAGGTTACCAGTCCGTTGCTCGCGATGGTAAGCCCGGTTTCCGCCGGCGCAGTTCCGTTCGATCCGAACAGCAGATTCAAAGAGCCAGAAGGAGACGATGTGTCGTTCCCGGTCGGCTCCGCCTGCCAGCGGAAGTCTTGCGTCACGGCCGCTGAGGTCTTGCTGCTGAACGCGGATGCTTGAAAATCAAATGGGTTCGAGATGAAGCCCTTGGAGGCCGTCGCCGTGCCCGTGTCCGGCAACACAGCACCCGCTTCCGATACTGTGCCGCTAAACGTGCCCGTCGATGCCGACAAGGCACCACTAAAAGCGGCGGAGGTGCCGCTCAGTGCTCCGGTCAGCGTGCCTCCCAGAAGCTGCAGGTAGAGCCCGTTGGTGTAACTCGTATTCAGGCTGAGACTGCCGCTGGAGGTGATCGGGCCGCCGCTCAGACCGGTGCCGCTAGACACGCTGGTTACGGTTCCTCCCAAACTTGGAGCGGTGTTGGTGAGCGTGATGGTGTTGCCCAAAGCCACGGTGCCGCCGCCAGACAATCCCGCGCCCGCCGTGATCGTAACGGAAGGGTTGGCCAGCATGGTGTTGGTTACGCCGGCGGAGGGAATACTGATAGTGCCGGTCCCAGTGATCGGTCCGCCCGTCAGACCCGCGCCAGTCGCGACGTTGGTTACCGTTCCATTGCCCGTGCCGGGGAAGGTTTGGCCCGAGGCGAAACTCACCAGCCCCGTGCTCGCAATGGAGAACCCCGTTTCCGCGGGCGCAGTTCCATTCGATCCGAACAGCAGATTCAAGGAGCCCGAGGGAGACGATGTGTCGTTCCCCGTCGGCTCTGCCTGCCATCGGAAGTCTTGCGTCACGGCCGCTGCGCTCTTGCTGCTGTATGAGGATGCCTGCAAATCAAATGGGTTCGAGATGAAGCCCTTGGAGGCCGTCGCGGTGCCGGTGTCCGGCAACAACGCACCCGCCGCCGACATGATGCCGCTAAACGTGCCGGTCGATCCCGACAAAGCGCCGCTGAAAGCAGCTGAGGTTCCGCTCAGCGCTCCGGTCAGCGTCCCTCCCGCGAGCTGCAAGTAGAGACCGTTGGTGTAGGTGGTATTCAAACTGAGGGTGCCGCTGGAAGTGATCGGTCCTCCGGTCAGTCCGGTTCCGCTGGCCACGCTGGTGACCGTTCCTCCCAAACTCGGAGCGGTGTTGGTGAGCGTGATGGTGTTGCCTAAAGCCACGGTGCCGCCGCCCGATAGTCCCGAGCCCGCCGTGATCGTAACGGAAGGGTTGGCCAGCATGGCGTTGGTTACGCCGGCGGAAGGAATGCTGATGGTGCCCGTTTTGGTGATCGGTCCACCGGTCAGGCCCGCGCCCGTAGCGACGCTGGTCACCGTTCCATTGCCCGCGCCGGGGAAGGTTTGGCCCGAAGCAAAAGTAATCACCCCAGTATTGGCGACCGATACCCCAGTTTCAACTAAGTCTCCGGTGACACCGTACAGCAGGTTGAGGGTTGCATTGGTGTCTGAAGAATCGTTTCCCGACGGCTCTGCCTCCCAGCGCCAGACATAGGTCGCCGCTTTCGACAAGGACGAGTTGTACAGGGAAGCCTCGATGTCCAGCGGGTTGGAAACGTACCCTTGCGAGGTCGTCGCGGTACCGGTTGGAGGCATGACGGCACCCGCTAGAGCCGACAGTGAGCCGCGAATGATGGCGGTTCCGGATACATCCAACACGGCTGCGGGGCTGGTGTTGCCGATGCCCACGTTGCTGCCGGATTCGTAGATGGTTGAATTCTCAATGTTGCAGGCGGTGGTGAACTTCGTGATCTGGTTGGCCGTGGCAGTGCCATCGCTGGTGATGGAGGAACACGCGGTCTGCGGCACCGGGCTCATCAGGATGGTTCCTTGACCCGGATTTAGAATCTGCGGAGTCGCCTGACCCGAGGCCGACTGCATTGGCGTGTTTTGAGTTTCCGCAAGGAGATATGCCGAAGCCGGTCTTCCGCCCAACATCTCGGTGTCTGCCGCCTTGAGCGCATAGGCCACGCTTAGCAACAGGATTCGCGGCTGCTCCGCTTGTCCATCTGGGCGGATCCCCAGCCAGCGTGCTGCGCCCGCGGAGAAAATCTCCAGCGGCAACCCTGCCTCATTCGTTGCTCCCAGCAACACGCTAAAGCGCCCGGCTGAATCGAGTGGCAGGTTCTGGGTTTCTTGCCAGACTGTAAGCTGGCCCGCTTCATCCTGGTAAAGCGTGAACGTGATTCCATGGTTCCCAGCCAGCGGTTTCCCCGCTTCATCGCGCGCCGATCCATTGATCCGAATCAGGCGAGGCACCGTCGCTGTGGAAACTTCCACCTGCGCGGATGCAACCACGCCCAGGACCACCAGCACCATGACGATGGAAACGGAAAAGCGGCGAAAGCTCACAAGGACCTCCTGCGAAGTAGAGGGGACGGCTAAAATCCGGGGGGAGGGAGAGCTAGCCTGAACCGCCCGAAGAAGCGAGGCAGTTTGCAGCCTATTCGGGCAGCGATGGGTTGATATGGCCGCTTTGCCAGCGCCCAAATCAGGATAGCTCTTGCATATCATCACTTGCGGGTGCATCTTCTTGCAACTCTCCGCTTGGTGTAGCCGGGCGAGTTAATTGATTGGGCTAACCCATTTGGGTAGTGTTTCGCTGGCTAACCAAAGGTGGAATTGACGCATGGCCGAATCTGGGTTTAGATGGGGCTTGGATCACGGGTGCCAGACAATGGGCCAATTTCGCGATTCTGTAGGGTTTCGCGCTCAAGAGATGGAATTAAACATGAAAACTATGAAAAAACTGATCGTTACGATGTGTATGACGGCCTTGTTGCCGCTTGCTTTCGCCCAAAGCGCGCCGCCACCGCGAGTCAACCCAGCCGAGGCCAAGAATCACCTTGGCGAGACCGCAGTGGTATGCGGGAAGGTGGTCGACACCAAGACTTCCCGGTACGGGATCGCCGGCCGCGGAAAACCGGTAACCTTCGATCTCGACCAACCGGAGCCGAATCCAGTGTTCTACTTCGTGACCTTCGGGGCGCAGCCTGGCGGTCCGGAAGAAGCGCTGGCCGCATACAAGGACAAGCGTGTTTGCGTGACTGGCAAGATCAGGACGCAAGCCGGCGTGCCCTTCATCATGGCGGATGATCGTTCCCTGATTAAGCTACAAGCGGAAAACAAGTAGCCGGATGCCGCATGCCCGCGGCAACTTGAAAACGGCGCTCGAAGGGGACGTCCCTTCGAGCCCTCGAATCCGTCTTTATGGCCGTTGCGGCATGACGCCGCGGCAAGGCCCGAAGATACCTCACTCAACCTAGGGAAGGAGCAGGCTATGGGGAAGAAACTGCTGGTGGCACTGTTGTTGTTGGGAGGACTTGATCTTTCGGCGCAGACGGTTGTCCAACAGTTCGCAGCCGTGAGCGCAGGCGCGGGCACGGTCTCAGACATGGATCTGGTTTCACCGACCCTCAAGGGCAGTGTTCTGATTGCGATGCCAGTGCTCCTTTCTCCAGGAGTCAAGGTATTGAGCGTTACCGACAATGCGCCGGAGGGAGGGAACACGTACAAGGAAGTTCCCGGGGCAACTTCGTCTTGCCCGAACGGCCCTCTTGATATTTGGTACTGCGAGAATTGCCATCCCGGCGTGACCGAGCTCAAATTCCATTTGTCCGGTCACGTGAAGAGCAGCATCAATTCGTTTCTGGAAGTTTCAAACCTGGCCTTGTCCTCCGTGCTCGATGGAGAGGGAGCACAGGTAAGCAACGGGACGGCAACCAGCGCAGGTCTCTTGGTTGGACCCAAGATTGCCACCACAGCAACGGATTTTGTGATCGCCCGCTATTCTGCAAATCCTCCCATTCCAACCGGCGTAACTCCCGCGCCGTGGGTATACAAGACGTCCTATGCTTACGTGCTGGACGGACCCCAAGGAACCTATCAACCGACGTTGACCGGCGGGAAGCCCGGGGGGAATTTCTGCATGGGCTTGGCCGCCTTCAAGACTGCCGCGTCCGCTTCCACTTCACGACCCGCTGCCAAGCATTAGGCGCAGGGGCAGCTCTTTTCACTCGAATACTGGATCGGGTGGAATCGCCAGAAAATCCGTCCCGGATCTGCGATCGCAGGTCGGTGGCATAAGGAAACCCTCCCGCGATCATGCTGCTTGGTCATCTCAGCATGATCGCCGGGAGGGTGGGGTGGGCTGCCAACCTTGTTATTTCTTCTCCGCCTCTTTCGCGGGCGCCAGCGCCGCGCTCTGCTTTTGTGCGTTCAGTTCCTGCAACACGGTTTCCCGCAGCTTTGCGTATCCAACCGAGCCACTCAGGAAATGACCATTTACGAAGAAGCTCGGAGTGCCTACCAATCCGAGCCGCAGGCCTTCCTTGGAATCCGCCTTCACGGCGGCAGTTTGTTCTCCGGAGTCCAGGCATTTGTCGAAACTGGCGGTGTCGAGTTTCAGGTCTTTCGCCTGCTGTTTCAAGTCCGACAGTTGCAGTTTCTTGTTCTGAAACAGAGCGTCGTGATACTCCCAGAACTTCCCTTGCGCGGCGGCGCAGCGCGCGGCCTCGGCGGCTCTAGCCGCAAGCGGGTGCATGGGAAGAGGAAAATCCTTGTAAACCACGGACACTTGATCGCCAAACTGGTCGCGTAGGCGATTGAGATCCGGGAACACTTTTTGGCAATACGGGCATTCATAGTCGGCGAACTCGATGATCTGTACCGGAGCCTTCTCGGAACCAAGTCTCTGCGCCTTCTCCACATCGACGTGAGCGCTGGGTTGGTTCAGCTCAACGACCACTCCGTATTGTCCTCGCAGGTCGGCGATGTAGGCGTCGCGCGCTTTTTTCGTGCGCAGTTGATGCACGGTCTCGATGATATTGGGCCGCGCCGTCTCGTATGGTTCCTCGGTTTGCACGCCCTCGTAGTAAAAGCGTAGCTGATCCTCGGTCGGCTCCGGAACGTTCACCGCCACGTGACGCTTGTAGAGTTCATCGAGCGTCACGCCTTCTTTTTTCGCCTGCAGTTCCAATAACTGATCGTCGATAAATTGCTCGAGGGCATCGCGCTCGGCAAGGTAGTACTTGTATTTGGCCTGGAGCAACTTGCCTGCCTGCTTTTGCTCCAACTCTTCGGTAGTGACCTTGCGGCCGGCAATCTCGGCGACTACGGCGGACTCATTCTGGCCCATGGCGGGCATCGAAACAGCACCCATGGCGATTCCCAGTCCAAGAGCAAGCAGAGTATTCCTAGTGAACATTGTGGATTTCCTCTTTTAAAGATGTCTTTGGGGGGAGCAGAACGAGATAAGTCTATAAGAACCGGACGCCGGGTGTAAACACCCGGCGTCCGGGATGTTCGGTGTTTGGCTCAACCGAAGCAGCTCAACTGAGCCGCCTCAGTCCTGCCTCACGTCAGAAGACTAGAAGTCGCGGTCTTCCGGCGTGCAGCTGATCGTGCCAGAGCCGCTGCCCAGCAACTGCGCGTAGTAGCACAGGTTCTGGAGCAGGGTCTGTTCAGCCGAAACCAGGTTCGAGTCGTGGAACGCGGTTTCCGTCTGGACGTATGGCGCTGCGCCCTCGGGATACTTGTTCGCACTGCTCTGGATGTGGGTCGCCCAGCCGCGCAGGCCAGCTACCGGCGTGGTAGCGGTCGGGTCGAGGCTCGAAGACGAGATGACCTTGATGACGCCGTTGGGAACGGGTTTGCCGGTCAACGGGTTATTGGTCAGTTCGGTCTTCAGGGATTCCGAAAGCAGGCCGTCTGGCGTGATCTCGCAGGCGCCGCAAGCTTGCAGTTCCTGGCTGTTGTCGAACACGTAGATGGCCGCCCACAGGTTGCCAGCGGTGTCGCCGTCATTGATGAACCGGATCGTTGCATCCGGAGCAGCAGAGACGTTGTTGGCAAAATAAGTGGTGAAATAGACGCTGTTATCTTGCGCGAAGGCGTTTCCCCCGAGCATCAGGGCGATGGTCAGAACTACGAACACAAATCCTAGCTTTTTCATTTGTTGGATCCTCCTGGGTTTGTTTTGCCGCGCCTTGCGCTGGGGGAGGATCAGCTACGGGCGCTGGAAGAACTCTACCTTTTCTAGATTTCTTTACAAGTACCCACGTGGATTAGCCAAAGACACTAAGACTCCGAGCTAGTCCAAGTGGGTTACTTCATGATCTTATGGAGTAGTTAGGATCACGTCCCATTACTGCCCGATTGCCAGGCGGTTTCGGGCGTGTGGTTGTCCCTTTATTTATTTTATTTATTGCTGCTGCTGCGGTTGAAGCTGTTCGCGGAGCTGTTGCGCCCGCTCCCGCATCAGTTTTCCCATAATCTCCGGAGTCAACGACTCCTTCGGCGGCAAGCTTGCAGGGTCGATGGGCAGGGGCGCGCTCACGCTGGAGGGAGCCGTTGGCGGTGGTGTCCACAATACGGAGGCTGTGGCAGTGTTCGTGACTTCCGGCGGAACGCCTGGGAGCGCTTGTTCTCCCCGCAGCGAGAGCAGAACTTGTGCCGGCGTGTTCGGGTTTTGCGACGAGCTCACGATGATGAAGTCGTAGGCGGAACCATTGAGCAGCCGTACCAGCACATCCTGTGCCGGCGCCGGGCCATCATGTTCAAAAATTCGCTCCAGGCCGCTGCCCGGAGGCACCTCGATCGCCGCCCCACTCTTCTCGGCAACCAGCTTCAGCACCTCGGCCAGCGTTGCGTTGCGCGCATCAATCGTCAATTGGCCATCGCGATAGGTGACGACGGGTGCATTTTGCGTGGCGACAGCCGTTTCCGCCGAGTCGTCCGGCAACGGCAGCAAGGGAGTGCCGCTGGCGCTCTTGCCAGCTACTGGGGCGTTGGTCATCCGCGTCAGCGGGGTTGGGATCGGGTCCGTAGGACGCGTGGCAATCGGTGCTGGCAACGGCGGAATTGGCGAGTTATGAGCCAGGAGTTGGGTTCCGACCGTTGGAGCGGCAGCCACTGCGCGCGGCAGGGGAATCGTCGAGGCGTTGCGGGAATCGACTTGGATCTCGAGCCCCGGCGCAGCGGCAATCGCAGACGGCAGCGGGGGTGTCGAACCGCGAGCGATCGTCTGTGGTTCGATTACGGGAGCGGCGGCGAGCGCATTCGGCAAGGGAAGCGTGGTGGCCTTGCGGGAAACGATCTGGCTTCCAGCGGCCGGCGCAGCCGCAACCGCAGCTGGCAGCGAGGGTGTCGAACCGCGAGCGATGGTCTGTCGTTGGACTACGGGAGCAGCAGCCAGTGCCTTCGGTAAGGGTAGCGTTGAGGCGCTACGGGAATCGATCTGGATTTCGAGCCCCGGCGCAGCCGCAATCGCAGACGGCAGCGGTGGTGGCGAACCGCGAGCGATGGTCTGTCGTTGGACTACGGGAGCGGCAGCCAGCGCATTCGGCAGGGGAAGCGTTGTGGCTGTGGCTTTGCGCGAAACGATCTGGCTTCCAGCGGACGGGGCAGCGGCAATTGCAGCTGGCAGCGCGGGTGGTAACGAGCCATGGGCGATGCTTTGTCGCTCCATGGCAGGCGGCGCAGTAACCGCATTCGGCAGCGACGGCAGCGAATCCCTGGAGGCAACGGTCTGAGTCTGAACCACTGGCGGCGGCGCGGTAGCATGTGGCAGCGGCGGGAATTGGGCGCCAGCCGCTATACTGCGTCCTCCAACCGCGAGGTCCGCGATCTGTTGAATTTCCGGGGTGGAGACAGGGGCAGGGACAGGGGCGGAGGCAGGGCTGGTTTTCGTCGCCGCAGCCGGTGCCAGCTGGATCTGCGTCAATACCGAGTAATTAGGATCCGATACCAGAACGCCTTCCAGCGTCACCACCTGAGGCTCTGGAAGTGAAGCTGGCGTCCGATAGACTCCCTTGTCGTCGATGCTGCCGCAAGCCAGGCCGGAGCAGCCGAGCCCGGAAACATTCCAATGCACGGCCACCGGTTTTCCCTGCGCGTCCGTTACTTCGAAGCGCTGGACTTGGTCGGCTGCTACCGTCGGCTCACTAGGACGAATGATGAACTTGTGTTGAAATCCATGTGCCGTGCGCCGCACGATCAGGGCGGGTGGATCGGAATTCGGCGACGCCGAGAGCGCCTGCCATCCGAAACCGGCCAGCAGGATCGTTAAGAGTATTCCGCGCATGGTTTTTGGGATGAAAAAGGGCGACTCGATAAACCACCGCGACCCGCCGACTCCACGATCGCACTTGGCTCGAATGTCCTTACGCATTACCGCCTCAGTTCCAGGCGCCGCCATGCATCGCATGGGCGCGCATTCACTACTTTGGATGCGGCTTGCGCCACCGCGTGCGGGGAAGGCTGCGTTGCTAGGGGGAGCGTACTCCTGCTCAGTAGACTACGGCAATCCCCGGCCAGCAACTCCACGAACGGGTTAGCCAATCCGCGTAACATTCTGAGCTAATTCGTTTGGGCTATAAAGCAATGCAGTGAACCAAATTAATGATTCCTTAAATGCAGTATAACAGGCACTCGCTCACGGGCAGAGTCTTCCCCGGAGCCCTTTGCGGACCTTATTTGCGAACCATGTGCGATCCCCCAGAAAAGTTAACAATCCTGTGGAAAAGTAGGCAACATCTTGCACAGGATTAGGCAGCGTTTTGCGCCGCGGAAAAGCGATAAATGGCATTGACAAAGTGGGCCCTGTGCGGGATACTGATCACCGCTGGTTCCGGGCCATTAGTTGTGGCTTGTTCGCAACCTCCCCCCTAAAACCGGAATTCAATCAGAGATTTTAAGTGATCGCGATTTGCACTGAGCGCGGTTATGTCCAGTACGGAAACCTGTGTGTGAGGATTCCGGCCTGAACGGGACAAGCCGGTTCGAGCACTGGAGAATATAGTGACAATGGCAGCGAGCGACAACGGCTTCTTGCTCCTGGATGCCGGGTTGAATCTGATTGCTTCGAATGCGCCCGCCCTGCAGATCCTATGTTTCCCCAGCGGGCCAGACCGCATCAAGCAGCCCAAGGTCTTTCTGGCCGATCGCGTACGCACTTCGCTGCTCGACCACCGCAATCAGGACAGCCCGAACTTTGTCAGCGAGTTCCGATCGGGGAAGCGTCGTTATATTTGCAAGAGCTTTCAACTGGACGGTAACGGACAACATCCGGTTCAGCCCGCTTTCGCTGTTCTGTTGGAGCGCAATGCCGTGAGCAGCAATTCAGCTCTGGCGGAAATTGCCGATCAGTACGATCTGACGCAACGCGAAAAGGAAACCGTGGAGTTTCTCTTGCAAGGTCTTACCAGCAAAGAAATCGCCACTCGCATGAAGATCAGCCCCAACACGGTCAAGGCGTTTCTGCGATTGGTCATGGTTAAAATGAAGGTTTCGACTCGCTCTGGAATTGCCGGCAAAATTGCCGGATCCTCACGGGCGAACGGGTAAGTTTTTGGTTGCGCATTCTGGGGTTAGGCGGGAACTAGTTCGATTGCAGAATTTACGGAACTAGCGATTTCAGGCATCATGCAAACTGTGATGCCATCCTCAGCTCAAGAACGGCGCCGGCATGAGCGGTTTCCGCAGGTTCTTGAAATCCATGCCCGTAGCTTGCTATCGGGCCGGACGGCGGGCGCCCTGCCCAAAGAATTCGAGGGTCGCATTCACAACCTCAGCAATGGCGGCATTTGCATCCTAAGTTCGACGCCCCTCCAGGCTGACACGTTTGTGACCTGCAACCTCCCGGTGCTCGATATTCCGGTTTCGATTCCAACGATCATGCAAGTGCGATGGACCACAAAGCAGGGAAACAAATCTCGGAGCTACATCAGTGGTCTCCAGTTTGTAGCCTAGCGCGCGGCCATCTTAAGTCATAAAGTAGTGGCCCGATGAAGGCCATGGGTGCCCGATTGATCTAATTCGAATGGGCTAGTTCGAATTGAGAATTGAGATGGTATAGTCCAATTCATATAGTCCTAATAGGCTAGTTTGTTCCCTCGCCCCTCCCCCGAGCCGACAGGTTTTCGCCATGAGACTCGGTCCAGCCATTCGCGCCATAAGTGTTCTTAGTGCGCTCTTATTTTCCGGAGTGTTTGTGAGCTGCGGCGGGGGCAGCATGTCAACGAAAAGCCCCGCAAAACTCACGCTCATAAAAATTGCTCCGTCGAAGCCGGCCCTTGCCAAAGGCACGACGATGCAGCTCGTTGCTACCGGAGTCTTCAGCGACGGCACCGAGCAAACGTTGGACGCTTCTCTGACTTGGCAGTCCAACAAATCCTCGGTTGCCACAATTGACGCGCAGGGCAACGTGACCGGCGCCGACGAAGGCGTCGCCCTGGTCTCTGCGTCTTCTCAAGGGATCACCGGAAGCGCCTCGGTTACCGTCGGGCTGCCGACCTTACTCAGCATCGCCGTCTCTCCTTTTCAGTCGTCTTTGCCGCTTGGCGAATCCGAGCAACTCACCGCGACCGGCAGCTTCTCCGATGGAACCGTTCAAGATCTAACGCAATCCGCGACTTGGACTCCCGTTGCCCCCACCATCGCCAGCGCCAGCGCCCAAGGTTTAGTGACCGGCGTGAGTGAGGGCGTCACGCAGGTGTCTGCCGACTATCAGGGTGTGACCGGCAGCGCGTCGATCACAGTCGGAGTACCAGCATTACTCAGCATCACCTTGGGTCCAGACCAGTCTTCTTTGCCCCTCGGTGAATCCGAGCCGCTGACCGCGACCGGCAACTTCTCTTATGGAGCGCCTCAAAATCTCACTCAATCCGTGACCTGGACTTCCTCCGGTGCGGCAATCGCCGTGACTGCTCAGGGAACCGTAACTGCACAGAAACTGGGCGTCGCTCGCGTGTTTGCCGTCTATCAAGGAGTAACCGGCGCCGCCTCGGTCACCGTGGGACCACCGGCGCTGCTGAGTATCACAGTCAGTGCGAACCAGCTCTCTTTGCCCAAGGGCGAATCCGAGCCCTTCGCCGCCATCGGAAACCTTTCCAATGGAACCACCCAAAATCTAACGCAATCCGCATCGTGGAGTTCCTCCGTTTCGACCATCGCCAGTGTGGGCACGGGCGGCACCGTCGTTGCCAACGCAGTAGGAACCTCCACCATCAGTGCGACCTCTGCATCCGTCACCGGAGCCGCGAACCTGACCGTCACTCCTCCCGTGCCTATCGCCTTGAATATCAACCCGCCCACTTTGTCCATCGTTCTGGAGGGCAGCCGCCAGTTACAAGCGATCGCGACCATGAGCGATGGAACCACGCAAAATATGACCGGAACGGCGGCGTGGAGCTCGATCGAGCCCGCCATTGTCAGTGTCAGCCCGGGCGGACTCGTAACTGCCCAGCAGGTTGGCTCGGCGACCATCCTCGCCCAAAGCAACAACCTGTCGGCATCGGCGAGTCTCACCGTAATACCACTGATGGCCGTGAGTTACTTCAGCCTGATTGATTCCGTAAACGCCGGCGTTGACGGCACGTATCGGTTGATCAATCCGGGTCTTACGGCCGGCAATTCGTCGGCCGGCAGCCTGTGCGCGATGGTCTACGTTTTCGACCAGAATCAGGAAATGAACGAGTGCTGTGGATGCGCGATCTCCGACAGTGGCCTGCTGACTCTCTCCCTGCTCAACGATCTCACGGCGAACACTCTCACCGGGAACGCGCCTCGGGCGGGACAAATCAAGGTCGTGCCCTCCACTCCCGGGCCCAATCAACAATGCAACGCCGCTTCGCCATCTCCCAATGGAGTCGTCGTGGGATGGGGAACGAACGCTCAGAATCCCTCAACCGGCGCCTCTCCCATTACGGAAGAGGAGTTTAGTTTGGTCCCGCTGTACGGCGGCGAAGCGACCGTCATGGAGAACTTGTGCAGCTACATTCAGCAACTGGGCAGCGGCAGCGGCATCTGTACCTGCGGAACCGGCGGCTGATGCGCCCCGTTGATGCGCCCCGACGACGCGCCCAAGGTTTCTGTTCGTGGTTGCCGGGTGGTTTCAATCCCGCGCCTCCGCCACGCTTTCCGTGTGCTAAGGTACCAGCAGCGTGAACAGTCCGGTGCAAACTCCGTTTGACAGCGTGGAGAATGCCCAGCAATACGTGGGCCTTTTACTCGATGCGATCGCCGAAGCCAAGAGCGAGATCGCAACCGACCTCGTCGACGCCTCGCACTCCCAGTCGGAGCGCCGCTTGCAGGCTCTGCGCATCGTGGAATTCAAGCTGGACAAACTGGAACAACACCTGAAGACCAGCAGCCGCCTGCTCAACGACCTGCGCACCTTGCGCCGCCTTCTGCTGGACGAACGCGCCGAACCCGGACCCGAGAGCGGCCAAGATTCCGCCGGTTAGATCGGGGATTTCTTGCCCCGTAGCAAATAGGGAATTGTCATCCTGAGCGGAGCGAAGGATACGCTTTTTGCCGGCAGCAATCGCGCGCTTGACTCGCTTCCGTTCCGAGAGCCACCGCCAACCCCCGGCTTACGCCTTCAACTTTTCCGCAAATTTCGCTTCCAGCTTGGCCAGTTTCGGTGAAATCACAAACATGCAATACGGCTGGCGCGAATTTTCGTTGTAGTAATTCTGATGGTTGCCTTCGGCCGCGTGAAACTCCTCCGCCGGTTCAACCGCGGTCACGATCGGCTCCGGAAACACCTTCGCCGCCGTCATCTCCGCAATCACATCCTCGGCAATCCGTTGCTGCTCTTCATCGCTGTAGAAAATGACCGACCGATACTGCTCACCCGCATCATTGCCCTGCCGATTCAGCGTCGTGGGATCGTGCACCGTGAAGAATACGTCGAGCAGTTCACGATAGTTGATAAGGTCGGGATCGAAACTGACCCGCACCACTTCCACATGCCCCGTATCGCCGTTGCACACCTGTTTGTAGGTAGCTTGGTCCGCCCCTCCGCCCATGTACCCCGACTCGACGTGCGAGACGCCCGTCAACCGCTGAAAAACCGCCTCAATGCACCAGAAACATCCGCCGCCGAAAACCGCTGTTTGCTCTTTGGCCATGGTTTTTAGATGCGCTGGGGCGTGGGAAGTTCCGCGCCGTTTTCACCACGGAGACACGGAGTCACGGAGACACACAAAGAAAATTGTTTTTCTCCGTGCCTCTGTGCCTCCGTGGTAGGTGTTGCACGTTTTACACCGACACCGTAAACGACGTTTCCGTCCGCGTCACCGGACGATAAAGCGTGTCGCGCTCGATCGGCTCGCGCCCCGCTTCTTCGATCAGCCGCACCAGATCGTTCCGCCGCAGACCCTGCGGAGTCGTCGCTCCCGCATCGTGGTAAATCTTCTCTTCAACGACCGTCCCATCGATATCGTCCGCTCCAAAGCGCAGCGAGATCTGCGCGATCTTCGGAGTCATCATCTGCCAGTAAGACTTGATGTGCGCGAAGTTATCCAGCACCAACCGGCTGACCGCAATCTGCTTGATGTCGTCCATTCCGGTGGTCGTAAAAAGATGCTGCAACGGCGTGTTCGCCGGATGAAACGCCAGCGGAATAAACGTCTGGAAGCCGCCAGTCTCATCCTGCAAGGCGCGCAGCTTGAGCAGATGATCGACGCGGTCCTCGTCGTTTTCGATGTGTCCGTAGAGCATCGTCGCATTCGATTTCAGCCCAATCTGATGCGCCAGCCGCGCCGTATCCAGCCATTGATCGCCGTCAATTTTGTGATCGCAGATAATGTGCCGCACCCGGTCGGCAAAAATCTCCGCCCCGCCGCCTGGCAGCGAATCGACGCCCGCTTCTTTCATTTTTACGAGCGTCTCGCGAATCGTCAGCTTCGAACGCTTCGCCAGGTACGCGACTTCCACCATCGTGAAGGCCTTCATGTGGACGAGCGGAAAGCGCTCTTTCAATCCGGAAACAAGATCAAGAAAATATTGAAACGGCAAATCGGGATGCAGCCCGCCGACAATGTGAAACTCCGTGACCGCCTCGGTGTAGCCGGAGGATGCCGTTGCAAACGCTTCCTCCAGCGCCATCGTGTAAGCGCCCGGAGTATCTTTCTTCCTCCCAAACGCGCACAACCGGCAAGCCGCCACGCAAACATTCGTCGGATTGATATGCCGGTTGACGTTGAAGTAAGCCTTGTCCCCATGCATCCGCTCGCGCACCCAGTTGGCCAGCCATCCCACGGCCAGAATGTCGCTCGTCCCATAAAGCGCAAGCGCATCGCCCTCGTTCAAGCGTTCACCTGCGAGGACTTTGTCTTTGATCGGGACGAGGCGCGGGTCGTCGGTCTGAAATGGGTGTGAAACAGGCATCGCTATTGATGATACCGCAGGACGTGATGGAAGTCACAGCGGCTGAGGGTGGTTGAATTCGGACTATTGCTCTCAGCGGTATTGGTATCCGTGTGGGTGATACCCAGACCACCTGTGATCTGTGATCGCATAACGGGCGCGATCTTCCTCGTCATCTAACCGTTGTTCAATCTCGCTGGCCAGTGTCCCTTCAGACACGCGAAGCCCCTTCTCTTGTCGTGGCCGGTCGAGTGCTTCGTATAACCGCTCGCATCGTTGGCATAGATCCATGACGCAATTCTCTCCCCACCTCTGTGTCAACGCAAGACAAATTCAGCCGCTACTGAGTGGTCGGTAGCGGGCCAGTTTCGTTTTTCATAGGCGGCGGCGTATGATCCCGGTGGGTCAATCGCCTCGTTTCATGCGCTTCGTTCCGGCCACATTCGTCATACTCCTACTCCTGCTGCCCCTCGCCGTGGTCTGCGTCCAAGGGCAAGAATGGGACTGCCAAACTCCTGAGTGTGAGGGGCACAAGGCCGGTTACGACTGGGGTATGAGCCATGACGCGACGGAGCAAGAGTGTGAAACGGCTGGTGAGCACACAAACTCACCTTCATTTGCAGAAGGATGCAGGGTTGGCGTGCGAGTGAGGGAGCGGCTCGCAGCGCAACGGTTTGCCGAGGCACGTGAGCAGATCATCCCTTTGGTTCAGGGATACATGCTGGGGAAGCAACTGGCGAAAGAGCTACGAGTCCTCCCCGCTGAATGCGAGGAAGCGTACAAGTCGGTTGTGGAGGCTAAGGGTGAAAGCCTCGCCATTCCGTTTAGAACCGGCTGTCTGGAAGTGTCAAGGAAGCAGGCTAACAAAGTTGTCAAAGAGCGGGCGAAGGAAGCCTCGAAGCAAGCTAAGAGGCAAACGCCAGAGGAAAACAGAAGTGCATCGCACGTCCCAGCAGGTAGCGACAACCCCGTTGATCCACAAGTGATCGCAGACGCTATAGCAGGTGCGAAAGCAGGCGATGCTGCTGCACAATACAACCTTGGCTACGACTACTACCTTGGCCAAGGAGTACCGCAGGACTATGCGCTGGCAGCAGTTTGGTGGCGTAAAGCTGCTGAGCAAGGGAACTCAAGCGCACAAGGCAACCTTGGCTTGCTTTACTTCGAAGGCCAAGGTGTTCAGCAGGACTATATCCAAGCCGGGGCTTGGTATCGTAAGGCTGCGGAACAAGGAAATGCCGAAGCACAAAGCAACCTTGCTTCGCTTTACGTGAGCGGCAAAGGTGTGTCGCAGGACTCTCAACGGGCTGCACAGTGGTCGCTCAAATCAGCGAAGCAGAACAATGCTGTTGCGCAATGCACCCTTGGCACCCTCTACTACTTTGGGCAGGGTGTTCCGCAGAGCTATGCGGAAGCCTATTTTTGGCTGGACCTTTCCGTAGCCAAGATGAATGGATCCGACAAAGATAAGTGCGAAAAAACTCGCAATGACTCCGCCTCGCAGCTGGCACCCGCGGAGTTGTCAAAAGTGCAAGAAAAGGCAGCAAGATGGTTTACCGAGCATCGGGTGCTTCCGTAGGAGCGTGGCCCACTCTTTGCCCGGCTATTCAAGCTGCTCTACAGTCATGAAAAAGTCATAAGCCACGCCACTCCCTCCACCCGCAAGATTAGCCGAGTAAATGAGTGGGGTTCCAGCGTTAGCCCTCACAAGAAAAGTCGCACCGGGCAATGCTCCCGTCGCCACTGTCGGCACGCAAGTCTGAACACATGCGGGTGAACCCTGCCCACTGGCGGCTTGTAAGGCAAGGTTTATCGGGCCTTGATTTATGGAGCCGACTTGGTCGGGGGAGTTAGTCATGATCTGCGTTCCTCCGTCGTCAGTCCACTGAAAAGTGGTGACCACGACGGGGCAATCGGAGTCTTCGGGGTTGTTACACGAGGAGGACTTCGGGAATGGCTGAACCATGTAAACGGAAATCCGGTACAAGGTGCTCTTGGTTGGCGTGACCAGCGTGGTCGCTGGGATCGAGGCTGTCTGATTAGTCAGTGCTACCTTCGCAACGACCTTCGGCAGCGATGGTCTTACCGAGTCTGGAATAGCACCGCCCGCCCATGTGCCCAATGCCGCTATCAGTATGTACGAAATCGTCTTGTGCATAGACCTGTCCTTATCCTCTGAGTGTCGGGGTCTACCTCGGTTACCGATTAGGGGAAGGAAATTCGCGGCAATCGAGGACCACGGGAATTGTCCTCCCGATGCAGGCCAGCGGTCAATGACTGCGCCGCACAGCCGACACCGTCCAACTCAGTCCTTCCAGATCTTCTCGATTCACAGCATCGCCGTGGCAGCATACAATTATCATAGAATAGTCAGCGAGGACTCCATGCTCGACACCCGCGCAATCCACTCCTTGACCGATTTCCTGCGCAACCATAAAGCGCATGTCAAGAGTCTCAAAAAGACGAAAACTCCGGAAGTGCTGACCGTGAACGGCAAAGCCGAGGTCGTTGTCCAGGACGCGGCCAGCTACCAGCGAATGCAAGAGCGCTTGCACCACATGGAAACCCTTGCCGCAATACAGGAGGGAATGGCCAGCGCGGAACGCGGCGAACTGAAACCGGCCGCGCAAGTCTTGGACGAGATGCGCCAAAAAATCGACCGCGGCATCGACCAATTGGATCGCGGCCTCGGCGTCCCAGGCCCCGAGGCCAGAGCGCGCCTGCGGCAGCGGAAGAGCGTGAAGTAGCGATCAGCGGGTAGTGGGTCAGTATGATAGTGACCCACTACCGATCAGCGCTAGCAGTTGACAGCACGCGTTATAATAGGAAATAGGCTACTGTCCTGCGCGACGGTAGGGGTAACTGGAGTCTAAGTTCTTTGAAATCTGGATTTTGAGAGACGGCCCGAATTGTAACTCATTGATTCCAAGGGGGCAGAAAGTAAGTATACCCCTAACCCATTTGTTTTGAATATTTTGAAAGTAACTCATTTAAAATGAATATTTTAGCTAAATATTGGGGGGGGGGGG
>Ga0224557_1000634_pt1 | contig 38260 bp, 33 predicted proteins | sample 714S31014metaG_FD_180677 | JGI IMG/M metagenome (GOLD analysis project Ga0224557, IMG submission 180677) | Peat soil microbial communities from Stordalen Mire, Sweden - 717 S3 10-14 | ecosystem: Environmental > Terrestrial > Soil > Wetlands > Peat | place: Sweden: Norrbotten County, Stordalen...
CGATTGTGTCTGGCGGTACCCGTCTCCATGAAAACTTTTATTTGAATCCAAAGGTGCCATTCAAAGCGTCTCACTGTCAAATAGCTTAAAGAACGAAATCCTGAACAGCGGTTACCACCGTGGACGGCTGGTGTTGGATAAACAGCGAGAGGGCTCCGGTTAGTTTGCGGCAACGTGTAACCTTTCTCCCGCGTTTCCTAAGTACTGGGTGGAAACAACGTTCCCAACCGTGTCAGCAGCGACGGGTTTGGCTCCAGCTCCCAGGGAACCTCCGTTGCCGGCTACGCCTTGTTCGGAAAGGTTTACGGGAAGTTTAGCGATGCCACCCCCATTGACGTCCGCAAACGCATCAGTTTGTCTGACGCTTCTTTGCTGGGTACCAGCGGAGACTTTACGTCGTTGGCCAAGGATTCCCTCACGACGAACGGCTTCGGCGGGTTCGCCAACCTGACCCCGTACAGCTTGCAGTTTATCCTCCAGCGGACCGGCCTGAACTCAATCTTAATTACCATTACCTGATCGAACATGGTCACCGGCGCAACGCTCTCGGATTCCGCCACTGACAACTCGGCCTCCAATTTCAGCTTTGATGGAGTCGCCTATCGTCCTTCGAATAACACTACCGCACCAGCCACGAACGATTTCCAGGAGGTAACCATCACCGTAAGTTCCGCGCCCATTGCTCCATCGGTCGCAACCGAACCGCAAGGCCAGGCGACTTTCGAGGGTCAAAACGCCACCTTCACCGTCGTTCCCAACGGCACGTTGCCACTGTCGTATCAATGGTATGACAACACCAGCTCTCCCATCGCCAATGCGACCAATTCCACGCTCGCGTTGACCAACGTTCACCTCGCCGATGCCGGCGGTTATTCGGTCCTTCTCTCCAATCCCTACGGCGCCGTGACGAGCGCCCCCGGCCAACTAACGGTCGGACTGGCCGCCCCGTCGATCTCCACGCAACCGCAGAATCTCACTGTCATCCCCGGCCAATTCGCCTCCTTCAGCGTGACGGATAGCGGCAGCCAGCCGCTGATCTACCAGTGGTATTACAATACCAACACCCTCTTGGTCGGCCCCACCGGCCCCATATTGATACTCACCAATGTTCAACCCTCGGACGCTGGCAGCTACTCCGTTGTCGTGAGCAATACGGCCGGCTCCGTCACCAGCTCCAACGCGGTCCTGACCGTCAACACCAATCCCGCGGCGCCCCTCTTCATCACACAACCCACTTCCCTCCATATATATGCCGGCGACACCGCCACGTTCACCGCCGCCGCGGTGGGTACGCAACCCATCACCTACCAGTGGAACAAGAATACCGTGCCGATTCCCGGAGCGAATGCATCCGCTCTGACCCTGACGAACGTGCAGCCATCCGACGCGGGCACGTACACCGTCGTCGCGAGCAATTCCGTTAGCACAACTGCCAGCACCAACGCGGTCCTGACCGTAACGCTCAAGTCGCCTCCGCTGTTGCCTAATATTCCCACCAATCAATTCAACATCACCAACTTCGGCGCGCTGGGCGATGGCGTATCGAACAATGCCACCGCGATCCAGAGCACCATCAATGCGGCCGCTGCGGCGGGCGGCGGCACGGTCGAAATTCCGTCGGCCGGAACCTTGAGCACGTATCTGAGTGGTCCGATTGTCCTGTCCAACAATGTGAATCTGGAGATCGACAGTGGCGCGATGCTGCAGATGCTCACGCGCTCCAATTGGCCCGGCGCGACAACCTTCATTTCCGGCACGACCCTTCACGACGTCGAGATCAGCGGCCTTGGAACCATCGATGGCCAGGGTACCAACTGGTGGTTCCCCCTCGCCGGGTCGCGGCCAAACTTCATCAGCTTCAGCGGTTGCACCAACGTGCTGGTTCAGGATGTGACGCTCCAGAACCCGCCGACGTTCCATCTCATGCTGAAGGGCAACAACGCGGGCATAACGATTCAGGGAATCATCATCAACACCCCGGGAGACTCTCCCAATACCGACGGAATGGACCTGGCATCCACGAATGTCTTGGTCCTGAACTGCTTCATCAGCGATGGTGACGACAACATCGAGATCGGGGGCAGTGGCGGCCCGGCGGCCGATATTACCGTCTCCAATTGCACGTTCGGCGCCGGCCACGGCGTGTCGATCGGCAGTATCACTTCCGGGGGAGTGCATGATCTGATCGTGAGCAATTGCACGTTCGACGGCACCGTCAACGGCATCCGTATGAAGTCCGATAACGACCGCGGGGGCCTGGTGCAGAACCTCCAGTACCTCGACATCACCATGACCAACGTCGCCTACCCGATCACCATCTACAGCTACTACAATACGATCGGCACGCCCAACAGCATCACTCCCACCATCGCCTCGTTCCAGCCCGTCGCCCCGGCCACCAGCCTCACGCCGATCTGGCAGAACATCCTTATCAGCAATCTGACCGTCACCGCCACTACCGGCATCAATATCGACGGCATCATCTGGGGCCGCACGGAAATGCTCGTCTCCAATGTCACGCTGTACGACGTGAACATCACCGCACCCTCGAACACCTTTGCCATCTTCAATGCCCAGGGGATTCAAATTATCGATTCGCAACTCACCACGCCCACCAGCACCAACACGTTCACCCTCTACAACGCGCAGGTCACCGTCTCCAACAGTACACCGAACGCTGCGCTGGTGACGCTGGGTGGATCGGCGATGCCCCCGACCAACAACATAATGGCATTCTTCAACGCGCAGGCCGATATCACGGACACCAACATGCTCGGCCCTGATCCATTCCTCACTCTCGGTGGCAGCACGCTCACCGTAAGTAGCGATCTGAACCTGGGCGGTGCATCGACGCTGAACTTTACGCTGGGCGCCAACCCCACGGAAATTTCCGTCACCGGCAGCCTCGTCCTGAATGGCACGCTCAACATCGCCAATGCGGGCGGCTTCACCGCCGTAACTTACACGATCTTCACCTACGGCGGTGCGTTGACCTACAATGGGCTGGCGATCGGTGCGACGCCGACCACGAACTTCACCTACGCGATTTCCACCAATATCCCCGGCCAGGTAAATCTGGTCGTGACCTCCGCCGCGCCGCCTCTCGATCCGTTCGCAGCCTGGCAGCTCCAGTATTTCAACTGCACCAACCTGGCAATCTGTCCCCAAGCCGCCGCCAGCGCGGATCCGTACGGCAAGGGAATGAACAATACCAACCAGTTTCTGACCGGTCTCAATCCGACGAAGCCGTCCTCCCTGTTCGAGGTCATCTCGACAGCGCGGAATACCACCGACGTAGTGATCGTCTGGAAGACGGCCGGCCTCCGCACCAACACCGTGCAGGCGACCACTGGCAACGCGAATGGCAGTTACTCCACGAACTTCGTGGACATCAGCGCCCCCATCATCATCCCCGGCAATGGCGACGCGACCACCAACTACACGGACAGCGGCGGCGCAACCAACAGCCCCTCCCGTTACTACCGCGTGCGCTTGGTGCCATAACTGAAAATCCACGGACTTCATAACCGGTGATGCCTTAACTTCGCGAAGGCGGAAGGGGGTCCGTTTTCCGCCACAATGCAGTTCCCGCGGCATCCAAACCCATTTTTCGCCTTTCACGCCCCCAAAAACACCCCTCCGGTGGGTTCGTTTTCCAAAACGAACCCACCTGCAAACCGGATCTGCAAACGACATAAGTAACTGAAAATAAGCGTGATACACAAAGAATCGTCAAAAAAAACGGTGGGTTCGTTTCGCAGAATGACATGTTTCTAGCAAGCTCCGCACAGGAGCGAGTCGAACCGTAGCCTTCGCAAAGGCGGACCCCTCGTGGCGCGAGCAGCGTGGCCTTCGTAGCGTCCTCGCGAAATAGGCTCCCGCCCGTGTCCTTTGGATCGACCGGTGTGCGGCGTCGTCTCGCCCTTCCTCTTCCTGTCAAAGACCAAGCCTCGGAATATATCATTATCGAAATACGATGTCCAGAGGAAACATGCGGCCCGTGTGCCATCATGTGCATCAGCTATGGAAGTTTTCTTACCGGAAGCTCGTAGACATTGGGCTTTCTAAAGGTCAATTGTGGCTGGAAAAATGGTGAAGCCCGAGCCGAAGGCGAGAGGCCGCGACGTAATTGTCGCGGCAACCGAGCGAAGCGTAGGCTAGACGCCCGATAGGGCAAGACCCACGGTCAGGCGCAACCAATACCCCCCTCCCGCTATTACCGCGTGCGCCCGGTGCCGTGGGCAAGGTCAAGGTTCTCCAAATCGGACACGCCCCGGGGCGTTCACCTCTTTGACTTGGGAGGGAGGGCCAGTGCCGACAACCTGTCAATCCGGAGCTGCCTGTTGCGTCAAAACGTCAGTCAGGAGGCTCCCAAAATACAACCGACTCCGATTGGCTTTCCATTGCGGCGCAACAAGTTGCACTTGTTGTGCGAGACGTGGCACCGCCACTGCTAAGCTAGGGCTCTGTTGTCACCGTGCGGACATGCCGTCGCGATAAGCAGAACCGGGACATAACGATCAATGGACATTTGGGAGCTACTCACTGAATCGGATGCGGTGCGCCGGCAGCAGGTCGCGTTTGGTTGCGCGACCGGGCTGCCGCTGACATTGTTGCCCGCGAGCGAAGTTGCCAGGGCGCCAGTACCGTCCGTGTTCTGCGTGGACGGTTGTCTGGGTGCCCACTGCGGCCAACTTTGTCAGGGCTCGCTGCTGTCTGCGGAACACGATGCCTCCCATACGGGCCACTCAACCCAATTCGACTGCCCCACCGGGTTGACCAAGGTGCTGATGCCCGTGATGATTGGCGGTCGGCATGTGGGGAGTTTGTTGGCGGGCCCGTTCTGCGTGGGCCCGCTAAACGTGTCGCGACACCGTCGGCTGATGGGCCAGCTGAAAGCGAACGGGCTCGGATCGCGGGTGGACATCGCGAGGACGAGTTGGAACAGCAGCCCCACGATCACGCGCGAGAAACTGCGGGCTGTCGAGACGTTACTGGAGATGTTCGCCCAATATCTGGCGGAGTGCGGCCAACGCCTGTTGCTGCATGAGGCCGGGCAACAATCTCCCCTGTTGCAGAAGATCGAGGCGCAGTTGGCCGAGCCGTCCGACCGGGCGTTGACCGTGCGCGAACTGGCGGAGCGGCTGCACATCAGTCCGTGCTATTTCTGCAAGCTGTTTCGGAAACAGACGGGGTTGACCTTCACCGAGTATCGCACGCAGGTGCGCATCGAAACCGCAAAACGACTGCTGCTAAACCGGAGCCGGCGGGTGAGTGAAGCCGCCTACGAATCCGGGTTCGATTCCATTCCGTATTTCAATCGCGCGTTCCGCCGCCATGTAGGTTGTTCGCCGTCGGAATTTCGGGTGCGGCAGGCGGGGTCAATCCGAGCTAAGGAATCGACAAACCGGGCGTAGCGCACCAGACCCCCAACGTGCTTAAGTAATCGGCGTAGTAAGAGACGTGACGCCGATGAAACGAGATTTGACTTTTATTGGTTTTCCGGTCCGCAACGCGAGGCGAAGTTCCCCGCGGCGCCATACGTTGGTCTCTTCAATTCCCTTCAGCTCCCAGTCCGGTCGCTGGGCGTACGATTATCCAGTATCGGGGGCAACGGAGCAGTTCACCCCACAACCGTTGCCCCTACCCCTATTTCTCAAGCTTTCACCGATGGGCGTATCCACCGCCCGTCCCGCATCAATTATTGGGTGTCGCAGCCCATTGGCGAGCCGGGTGCCGGCAGTGCGTAACCCGCACTGCCGGTAACCAACATAAAGAGGCCCCGCGCAATCGCATCTTCGGTTCATCCCCTGACCATGATTGCGGCGGAACGAAAAGACTCGTTTTCAAGCCGCGGGCTGCCGAATAATAGCGGTGAGGATGAGCCCCCATCGAACCCGGCAGCAAGTACGCGCGTCCAATTCCCGCGTCAAACGACCGCACTCTCTTGTGCGGTGGCTTGGCCCCGGCCTGATCACGGGCGCGTCGGATGATGATCCAAGCGGGATTGCAACCTATTCCCAGGTCGGGGCGCAGTTTGGTTACGGCATGCTGTGGACGATGTTGTTTTTGTATCCGTTGATGTCGGCGATTCAGGAGATTAGTGCGTATGTGGGGCGGGTAACGGGTCGCGGCATCGCCGGCAACATGAAGGGGTATCCACGATGGCTCACCTACGGCATTGTCGGTCTGCTGCTGGTTGCCAACACGATCAATATCGGGTCGGATATTGCCGCGATGGGGGGCGCTATGAAACTGGTGGTGGGAGGTTCGGCGCTGCTCTATTCATCGGTCTTTGCGCTGGCTTCCGTGCTGTTGGAGGTTTTCGTCTCTTATAAGAAATATGCCCGCATTCTCAAATGGATGACTCTCACCCTTTTTGCTTACGTCGGAATTGTGTTCGTCGTTCACGTGCCCTGGGCTCAAGCCTTGCGCTCCACTCTGTTGCCCTCTCTGCCGTTGAACGCGAAATCGCTTACCGCTTTTGTCGCTGTGCTCGGGACCACCATCAGCCCTTACTTGTTTTTCTGGCAAGCGTCTCAGGAGGTCGAGGAAATCAAAGATCAGCCGCTGGCGAAACCGCTGAAATCGGCGCCGCAACAAGCTCGACTCGGTTTTCGGCGGATCAGAATCGACACATATGTCGGTATGTTCTTTTCCAATCTGATCGCGTTCTTTATCATTTTGAGCTGCGCTGTGACACTGCACGCGTACGGCATACACCAGATTGATACGGCGGGACAGGCTGCCGAAGCGCTGCGACCTGTCGCGGGGCGATTTGCCTTCCTGCTGTTCAGCCTGGGAATTGTCGGAACAGGTTTGCTCGCCGTTCCGGTGCTGGCCGGCTCAGCGGCCTACCCGGTCAGCGAGATATTGCATTGGCGAATTGGATTGGACCGTGAATTGTCGCGCGCCAAGGGATTTTACGGAGTGATCGCCGTCGCCACCTTGCTCGGCCTGGCCTTGAATTTCACACCCATTGATCCGATCAAGGCGCTGTTTTGGACTGCGGTGATCAATGGTGTAGTGGCGGTACCGGTGATGGTGATGATGATGTTCATGGCGAGCGACGCGAAAATTATGACCGAGAGATTCACCCTGAAACCGGGCTTGAAAGTCATGGGGTGGATCACAACGGCGGTGATGTTGGCCGCGGTGATCGGCATGATTGCGACGTGGGGTAAGAACTAGCCCACGACCGATCTCATTTCGTCGCAGGCGTCCGCAACTTCGCCAGATCGGCTTCAATCTGCTCTCGCGCTTTCGGTGGACCATTCCAGAACTGGAGGCACTTTTCGTAGGCACCCACCGCTTCGTTGGTCCGGCCCTCGGCCACTAGTAGCTCCCCGAGAAACAGGAATAAATGCGTGTCCTCGACGTCCTCCGCGATCGTGCGTTGGATCGCCCGTATTGCTCCGGGACGATCCCCTTGTCGCGCCGCCAACTGCGCCCGCAACAACCACGCCTGCGCGGAGTGCGGCTGCTCAGTCACCACGACGTCCGTATCGGCCATGGCCCCGTCCAAATCGCCATCCGTGGCCTTGATCTGCGCCTGCAACAAACGCGCGTAGAAATAGCGCGGGTTCCGCGCCAGCAGTTCTCCCGTGAACTCCAGCGCCTGTGTTGTTTTGCCTTCGTCGAAATTGATCACGGCCAGGTTCATCCACGCCTCGGAAGGTCGCGGGTTGATCGATACGGCATCCTCAAGCAATGCCCCCGCCGTATCGACCGCGCCAATGGCCATGAGGAAATTCCCCACCGTCTCCACCACACGCGCCCGATGGTATGAATTCCCGGCAGCAGTTTCGTCGGCCAGCGTGTGCGCGTACGCGAGCACGGCGTTCGTGTCCGTCACGCGTACGGGTTTGTAATCCGCCAGCTGCGTGTCCGCGCGTAATTTGGCCCACGAGCTCTGGTGCACAAAAATACAGGCCGCGTGATCGAAATAGACGAGGTCCCACACATGACTTTTCACCAGGTATTGCAACAGGGTGCGGTCGGCCGCCGCGCCATACTGCAGGTAAGCCACCGACACCGACCGCTCACGCATCCATGCCTCCCAGTCCGCCGTATCGAACATCGCACGCTGGTAACGGTCCACAAATTCTCGCCCGTAAAGGTCCGCGCGCCCATCGCAGAACGGCCGCCACTGCGGATACCCTTTCCACAACAGTGGCCCGCCGGAAAGAAAGGTATTGAAGACGTTCAAACCCGCCGGCAGTTTCGCCATCATCGACAGCGCCCGCAGCGGCACCACCGATTCGTCCACGCCCACGCCGAACTTCGGCGGCCGATTCTCCGCCACCGCCCAGCGACCCGTTATAACCATGAAAATCAGGAATACCGCCGCAACGCCCGCCGCAACCCGGGCCGTCGCTTCCCCCCAATCCGAATGTTGTTTTCCCGCGATCCTCGCGCGGATCACCGCCAGGCCGTGCGCGAGAATGGGCGCGGTGACAATGGCGTAAAACGCCGTGAACCGGTAATTGCGCAGCGCCAGCACACTCATCCCGGCCACCACGAGCGCGTGCGCCCAGGGAAATTTGCTCCGTTTGTCGGCCAGCACCGCGATCAACACGACCGGATTCAGCCAGAACAACCACCAAAAAACTGTCAGCGCCCAATTGGGTTCGGTAAGCAACAGCAGCCGCGTCGGCTGCCAGTCACCAATCGCGCCGGAAGGACTCGAGCTCCTCGTCTGCTCGATGGCATACCGGACCAACTCGATGCCGAAGGGATTCACCAGGCAGGCGACGCACGCCAGCAGGAACGTCGCCGCGATCAGCAACACGCAACGCCACTGTTTGCGTAGAGAAAATTCAATCCCAGGCACCAGTCCGTAGATTCCCGCCAGCGCAATTCCGAGCGGAAAGGACGCGTGCACGTTGACCCATAGCAACTGCACCAGTGGTAGACCCCAGAGCCACATCGGCTTCCCGCGCCGCGCTGCTTCAAGAAGGCTGACGGTAATCGCAGCGAAAAGCAGCATAACCACGTCGGGCCGCACCTCGAGTCGCTCACGGGCCGCGACGAATGTCACCATCACCACCAGGGCCGCCAGTGGCGATCCCGCCCCGTTGCGACGAGACGCCAAAAAAAGCACCAGCCCTGTCAGAAAAACAATTGCGGCCTTTGCCACCACCAGCGCATTGAATCCACCCCACGTGTACACGCTATAAATGGCCGCCTGAAACAACCATTCCCAATCGACCCACGGCTTCCCGTAACCGGTCGCGGAAAATGGATCGGTACGCGGGATCGCTCCGTGACTGAGAATCCATTCGCCAGTTTTGAGGCGCCAGAACGTGTCCGACTCGGAAACTTTCTCCAGCGCCAGCAGGAACGGAAACGCGAGCGCCAACACCACGACCGCGGCGAAAAGTACCTTGAGAAGTTTCCCGTGCATGGGCGCGGCATTGTCGCCAAGCCGAAGGCGGATTTCCAGTCCGATTCCACTGGATAAGCGCCCGCGCATTCGCAACAATCACGCGGTCATGACGAACCAGCGTCCCAAATTCCTCGTGTATGCCCAGTTGCTTCGGCTGCCAAACGCCTTCGCGGCGATGGCCGACCCGCTCGCCGGCTGGTTCGCCGTGGGTGGCGGCGTGCCGGCTTGGCAACTACCGCTGCTCGTGGGCGCGTCGGCGTGCTTCTATACCTCGGGCATCGTCTTCAACGATTGTTTCGATTACCAACTCGATTCCATCGAACGCCCGGAACGTCCACTGACAAGCGGCGCGGTATCCTTGAAAACGGCGTGGCTGCTCGGATCGGCCCTGATGATCGCGGCGCTGGCGCTGGCGGCGTTGGCCGGACCAGTCCCGCTTGGCGTCGGCACCTTCCTCGGGTCGATGATTGTTTTCTACAACGCCTGGGCGCGGCGCTTTGCCGTGTTGCGTCCGCTGGTGCTGGGCACCTGTCGCTTTGCGAATTTCCTGCTCGGCATGCGCTGCCTCCCCGTGCGGATGTGGTGGATGCCGGCGACGCTCGGAGTCTATGCGGGTATCATCACCTTCCTATCGCACCGCGAAGCTGACAATCCAGCCCTGCAGCGAGTCATCAAGCGGCTGCTGTTGGGTATCATCGTGGTCGACGCGATCGTCGTCCTGCTGTCGCCATTTGGAGATTGGATTGGCGCGCTGCTGGTGTTGTCGTTGTTGGTGCCGACAATCGTGTTGGACAGGGTCCTCGCCACGACCTCGGTTCGCGCTAGGGTGCCTTGACCGTCGGAACCCGGTTCGTTTTCGCTACCAGCAATCGCGAAAGGATTTCGCGCAACGTCCCGTTATCAGGATCGACCTTGATTGCGCGGCGGATTATCTCGATAGCGCCGTCAAGGTCGCCGACTTTTTCGTAAAGCGTCGCACAATTGTAATAAGCCGTGAGGTTCTTCGGGTCGAGTTCGATGACGCGTTCATATTTCTCGATGGCCTTCGACGTCTCGCCAGCCCTGGACCAGATGGTCGCCAGGTTGAAGATCGAGGCGACATTCTTTGGGTCGAGTTCGACCGCTTTCTCAAACTTACTGGCGGCCTCCGGGTAACGACCGAGGTTGTTGAGCGCCGCGCCCAGATCCGCGTAAACAAGCTCGTTGCTGGGGTCGAGATCAGCCGCTTTTTGGAGCGGTTCGAGCGCCTCCTGATATTTCTTCATGTTAATGAGCGAGTTGCCCCAATTCAGAAAGATCATGCTGTTGCGCGGATCGATTTTTTCGGCCTCCTTCAACTGGGCAATAGCTTCTTCGTAGCGCCCCAGCTTATCGAGCACGTAGGCGATATTGATGAGCACGCTGAGGTTTGATGGATCGAACGCGGCTGCCCGGCGAAACTGGTCCAGCGCGGGTTCCAACTTGCCATCGCCGACGAGCCTGACACCCCTTTCCTGATAAAAGACGGCGCGTGCCGGGTCGTGTTCCGGAACGGGCTCGTTGTCCTGGTGGACGTTCGGATCGGAACGCGCGGGCGGTTCATAGACGGCCGCCATCGTTAACCACGCGATGAGGATGCAGCCGAGCGTCCCGGCCGCACCCGGGAAATCGCGCGTCGTGCGCGGGATGAATCGTGACGGAGGAATCATTTGCTCTCGCAAATCTAGCAGACTCACGTTATTTTTCGAGCCGGATTGGCCGGGCGAGTTGCGGTTCGAGGCAGGCAGATGAATTTAAGTTTCGGTTACAATACAAACGGGTTTGCGCACCATAAACTCGAAGATGCGCTGGAGATCATCGCCGATTGCGGCTATCGCGGCGTCGCGCTGACGTTGGACAATTACCACTGCAACCCCTTCACGGTCGAGCCCGCTGATCTCAGCCGCCTGCGCCAACTGCTCGACAAGCTGCAACTCCGCGTCGTGATCGAAACCGGGGCGTGTTACCTCCTCAATCCGCAGCGCAAGCACCATCCCACACTCGTCAGCAACGAGGGCCGCCAAATTCGGCTGGAATTCTTGCGACGGGCCGTCGATATCGCCGCCGATTTGCACGCCGAATGCGTCAGCTTCTGGTCGGGCACACCCGATCCCGAAATCCCCGAACATCAGGCGTGGGACTGGCTTGTCACGGGTTGTCTGCAGCTCGCGGAACACTCCAAACGTCGCGGCGTGCAACTCGCCTTCGAGCCGGAACCGGGAATGCTGGTGGACGACATGGTGAAGTTTGAAGTGCTCAAGAAACACATTAGCAGCGCGCGGTTTGGACTGACGCTGGATATCGGCCATGTGTTCTGCACTGAAACCATCCCGTTCCGCCAGGTCTATGGCAAGTTTGCCAACCTCGTTCGCAACATCCACATCGAAGACATCCGCGACCGCAAACCCGAACACCTGATGTTCGGCGAGGGCCAACTGGATTTCGTCGCCATCCTCCGCGTGCTCAGTGACAATAAATACACGGGCCTCATCAATGTGGAACTCCCGCGTGACAGCCACCGCGCCACGGAGGTCGCCCGCGCGGCCATCGAATTCCTCAACGCCACATGCCAGAAACTCGCTCCGCCGACTTCGGCCAACGCCGCCAAACCCGCCCCGTCGGCTATGCGCTGAACGTCTTCCCGTACGACTTATTGGCGGAACTGGGAGCGCGAGAAAATTTCCTTGTGTCGCGTATGACTTAAGCTATAGTTTGAAATAGAGTTTCGGAGACGATCATCATGAATATGGCACGCCTATTTGTCCTATCTGCGGTCACAGCAATCATCGTTAGCGCATCCTCCACCTATGGCGCTCCCTGCGAATCCGTCGCATCGGCCGGTGCGTCCACCGCGTACCAAAAGGTCGATGCGTTGCTCAGCGAGAAAATTGTCGCAACCCAATTACAGGTTGTCGGCCTCAGCCGCGAGCAGGCGCAAGCCCGTCTTTCGCAACTCAGCGAGCAACAGCTTGGTGAATTGGCGGCGCAGGCGGACATGATTCAGGTTGGCGGCACGATCCAGGGCGGAGATGTGAATCCGCTAGGCCCGCTTGGCTATGTTTTTCATCAAGCGGGTGTGTTTTTTGGCAATGTTTACCGGCTGTTGTTCAGCTGGAAAGACCTGAAGTAACACTCCCTGTCCATCGTCACGGCCTGTCCCGAAAGCTTTCGGAATAGCCCGTTTTTGTTATAGTGCCCGCGTGAAAGCCAGCGCGGCATCTTTCGCTGAGAACCAACTGCTCTTCGGTCGCGACGAGACTTCGTCCATCGTCTGTGCGGAACTGGCTGGCGACTCGGAAATCACCGTCTTCCGCCGATTCGATGACAGGCTCACGACCGAGACGCAACCTTTCCAGCCGTTCCTCTGGCTAGGCGAACAAGTCTTCTTGCAGGGTTTCGACCGGAAGGTTGAGTATGTGCCGCTGGCGGGTGGCGGCGCGTTCAAATCCCTCGCGCGGTTCCAGTCCTGGGCGGATCTCCAACAAGCACGCAAGTTTCTCGGCGCCGCACCCCACTTCGCCATCAATGATCCCGTGCAACAATATTTGATGGCCACGGGGCGCACGTCGTTCAAGGCCCTGCCCTTCGACCAGCTTCGACGTCTGCAACTGGCGACAGTTACAGCCGCCGACAATACCCTGCAAGCCTTGCAGCTTTGCGACAACTGCGGCTGGCAGGAGGAACTCACGGGGACGGAGGCACAGATTCTGAAGAAGTTCGTCGAGACAATCCAGGAACGTGATCCAGATGTGATCGAGGGACACGACATCTTCCGTGGCGTCCTGTCGCAACTCACCGCCCGCGCGCATATCGCCCGCGTGCCCCTGAAACTCGGCCGTGATGGCTCTGCCCTTCGCTCCCGCCAGTCGCGCGTGCAAATCGCCGAACGCACCATCCAGTACCCGAAATACGAAATCCACGGTCGCCACATCGTCGATACGTTTCTGCTCAGCGTATATTACGACGTGTCGTCACGCGAATTGGAGGGCTTCGACCTCGCTGAAGTCGCCCGTCATTTTGGCGTGCCGGAAACCGGCGCGGCAGCCGTGCGGAAGATTGGTGACCTGCTCAGCCCGAGTTATTTTGTCCAGGCGCAAATCTTTCCGTACAACTACCAGAACGTCGTTGTTCGCGGCAACGCGACAAAAATCGACGCGCTTTTTCTGCGCGAGTACCTGCATCAGCGTCATTCGGTCCCGCAATTCGGCGAATCGCGCCCGTTCGCGGGCGGTTACACGGATGTTTTCCACGAAGGCATCCTGCGCAACGTCTGGCATTGTGATGTGCAATCGCTGTATCCGTCCCTCATCCTGGCTTTCGACGTCAAATCGCAACGCGACGAGCTGAATCTGCTGCTCCCCCTGTTGCGCGATCTCCGCCAGTTTCGCCTCCGCGCCAAGGCGGATGTCAAGACCGCGAAGGATGAGAGGCAGCGCCAGCACTTGGACGCCTTGCAGCAGACCTTCAAGATCCTCATCAACTCCTTTTATGGCTACCTCGGTTTTTCACAGGCGCACTTCGGCGATTTCACCGCCGCCGAGGAAGTTACCGCCAAAGGCCGCGAGACGCTCAAGACGATGCTCGATTGGCTGCAGAAACGTGGCGCAGACGTCATCGAAATCGACACCGACGGCTTGTACTTCGTACCACCTCCCCAGACCAATCCCAAAACGCTTGAAAGCGAGTTGCAGGCCGCGATGACCAAAGGCCTCGATGTCGAGATCGATGGACAGTACCCCGCAATGTTCAGTTACAAGATGAAGAACTACGCGCTGCTGGACGACGAGGGGAAACTGCATGTCACCGGCTCCGCGCTCCGCTCGCGGGGTTTGGAAAAGTTCCAACGCCAGTTTCTCGAAGATGTGCTCACGCTCGCACTCAAAGGCGAAGCGAAGCAAGTGCCTCAACTTTACGAGGATTACTGCCAGAAGATTGAGCGCGGCCAGTTCCCCATCGAAATGCTTGCCAAGACAGAAACGCTTCAGGACACATTGGAGGCTTATCAGCAGAAAATCGCCAAGAGCGCCCGCAACCGCAGCGCCGCGTATGAGTTGGCGCTTAAATCAGGGCGTACCTACCAACCCGGCGACCAGATCACCTACTACGTCACCGGTGATGGCAAACGCGTCAGCGTCTACGACAACTGCAAACTCGCCACCGACTTCAATCCCGCCCGCCGCGACGAAAACATCGACTACTACCTCGACAAGTTGAAGTCATTGTACAAGAAGTTTGCTGAATTGTTGGCGGGGTAACAGACAGACTCAATGCCGGGTCAATTCCACAACGGTTATTACCAACGCGAAGACGGAGAAGATGAGCCCGGTCCAGCCAACCGCCTTCAGGGCAAGCCGCAGTTGGCGGCTGACAATAAAGAAGCAAGCGGTGTAGGCCGCCCAGAATGGGATGGCAGCGCGAAACAGTTGAGCGGCGGTGTCGCTGGAACGATACACAAAGGCATTCCATGCCAGGACGGCAAAGATTCCGGTAAGTAGCGTCAGCAAAGGAGGAAACTGGAGCTGCCGCTGCAGTAGCCACCGAAGGCTGTTGCTTTGCGTGTCGGACACATCAGCCATAGTCGCAGTTCCACTCATAGTCTGGTTGTAAAAGAGGCAAATTGTGTGCCAACATGTAGTTGATGGAAATGGGTCCTGACCGTCTAAATGGGCAACGCCTGACGGTCTTATTCTCGGCCACGCTCTTCCTGAGCGCGGCCTTGTCGTTCGGTGTCCAGCCCATGATTGGGAAAATGGTTTTGCCACTACTGGGTGGTGTGCCGGCCGTTTGGAACACCTGCATGGTGTTCTTTCAATCGACCCTGTTGCTGGGCTATGCTTACGCGCACTGGTCCACGCGCTGGGTCGGTTCGCGATACCATGCGCTGAGCCATCTCGGTTTGATGCTGTTGCCCGCTGCGGTACTTCCCATCAGTATCTCGCAACGAATGATCGGCTCACTGCCTACCGGCGCAAATCCCATCCCCTGGCTGTTGGTTTTTTTGGCGTTGACCGCTGGCCTCCCCTTGCTCGTGGTATCGGCCACCGCGCCGTTGTTGCAAAAGTGGTTCGCCTCCACCACCCATCCCGATGCTGGTAATCCGTATTTCCTGTATGCTGCCAGCAACGCGGGCAGCCTCCTCGGGCTTCTCGGCTATCCGATTCTGATCGAACCCCGGCTACGGTTGACACAACAGAGCCGGCTTTGGGCCGTCGGCTATGGAATTCTCGTTGTGCTGGTGTTGTGTTGCGCAGTAACAATGTGGCGACGAAAAGCTCCTACATCAGGCTCCGACAAATGCGCGAGCGACGATCTTGAAGGCGCACGTCCGGTGGGGTGGCGACGACGGTTACGCTGGATGCTGCTGGCGTTCGTGCCGTCGAGTTTGATGCTGGGTGTGACTACCTATATTACAACCGACGTTGCGCCCATCCCGCTCCTGTGGGTGCTGCCCCTAGGACTCTACCTCCTAACGTTCATCCTCGTGTTTGCGCGGCGCCCACTTCTGGCGCCATCGTGGTTGGGCCGCGTCCTGTGCCTCCTGACCGTGATGTTGATTATTTGCATGATGGCGGAAGTGACGCAGCCCGCGTGGCTTATCGTCACGCTACATTTGTTGATGTTCTTCATCGCCGCTTTGACTTGCCATAGCGAACTGGCGAAGGATCGACCGCTGGCGGCGCGCTTGACGGATTTCTATCTCTGCCTGTCCGTGGGCGGCGTAATGGGCGGGATCATGAACGCGCTGTTCGCGCCCGTGATTTTTCGTCGAGTATGGGAGTATCCCTTGGTAATGGTATTAGCCTGTGCCGTGCGCCCTATGGTGCTCGCTCCAACTGTCCACATGCAGAAGCCCTGGCGGAAACTGCTTTGGCCGCTGGGCATCGGCCTGCTCATGACGGGACTCATCCTGTGCCTGCAGAATTCCAGCGCGACCCCGTCGCCCCTGGTCACAATCGCCATTTTCGGCGTGCCAGCGTTGCTTGCGTACCGACTCGTCAAACACCGCATTCAATTTGCCTTGAGTCTTGCTGCGATGCTCGCGGCCAGTAGCTTGTATGCAACGTCGCAGGGACGGATTCTGCATATCGAACGGGATTTCTTCGGAGTGTTGCGTGTCACGACGGATCGGCAAGGGAAGTTCCACCAGATCGTGCAGGGCAACACCGTCCATGGCCGCCAGAGCGTCGATCCATCGCGCGCGATGGAACCGCTGGCCTATTACCATCGCACGGGACCTGTCGGACAGGTGTTTGAAGTGTTCAACGCCGCTACCACCGCGCCTCGCGTGGCCATTGTTGGATTGGGGGCTGGCTCGCTGGCCTGCTACGCGCAGCCGGGACAGGACTGGACATTTTATGAAATCGATCCTGCTGTCCAGCGCATCGCCGATGACCCACGGTATTTCACCTTTCTGAAGCACAGCGTTGCTGAGAAACTGAATGTAGTCCTGGGAGACGCGCGACTACGGCTCCGCGAAGCTCCCGAACGGCAATATGGGTTGCTGATCCTCGACGCCTTCAGCTCGGATGCGATTCCTGTGCATCTGCTCACGCGAGAAGCGATCCACCTCTACCTGGAGAAACTGGCCGACGGTGGGTTGATTGCCCTGCACATTTCCAACCGGCGACTCGATCTCAAACCGGTCGTCGCCAACCTCGCAAATGATGCCCGTTTGGTTTGCTTTCAGCGCGACGACCTCGCCATCAATGCGAGCGAGTCGGCTCGAGGCAAGGAAGCGTCCCAATGGGTTGTCCTCGCACGTGCCAAAGAGGATTTGCGCGCACTGCCGTCAGACCAACGGTGGCAGCCGCTTTATGCCCGGCCCAGCTTCGGCTTGTGGACGGACGATTTTTCAGACATCATTTCGCTCTTGAAATGGAAGTGACAAAATCATGCTCTTACCCGCCCAAATCATCCAGAAAAAGCGCGACGGCAACGCGCTGACCGAAGAGGAAATCCGCTTTTTCATCAACGGGTTCACCAGCGGCGCGTTGCCGGAATACCAGATGGCCGCGCTGGCAATGGCGATTTGTTTTCAGGGAATGAATTTCGACGAGACGATGTGGCTCACGCGCGCGATGGTGGAAAGCGGCCAAGTCGTCGAATGGAATCGGCAGGGCAGTCCGTTCTACGCTGACAAACACAGCACGGGCGGCGTCGGCGACAAGACATCACTGATCATCGCACCGCTGGTAGCAGCCTGTGGGGTGAAAGTTCCGATGATTTCCGGACGCGGCCTCGGCCCGACGGGTGGCACTCTCGATAAACTCGAAAGTATTTCCGGCTTCAACGTGAATCTGTCGCTCGACGAGTTCAAGGGCATTACGGACAGGGTCGGTTGTTGCATGATCGGTCAAACCGCGGAAATCGCACCCGCCGATAAGAAGCTGTACGCATTGCGCGACGTGACGGCGACAGTCTCCTGTCTGCCTCTCATCGTAGCCAGCATCATGAGCAAGAAACTGGCGGAAAACGTGGATGGCCTTGTGCTCGATGTAAAGTGGGGCAGCGGCGCGTTCATGCGAACGCGTGAGACATCAGCGGACCTGGCAAAAGCGCTGGTCGAGGTTGGCAAACGTTACGGCAAGAAGGTTTGCGCGCTACAGACGGACATGAACCAGCCGCTCGGCCGGAAGATCGGCAACGCTCTCGAAGTCCGCGAGTGCATCGAGATCATGAACGGTTCCACCCAGGCCAATGATTTGCTGGAGGTAACGCTCGCGCTTTCGGCCGAGATGTTGCTCATGGCAGGCGCTGCGAAAAATGTTGCAGCCGCGAGGGAAATCCTGCAAAAGAAGCTTGCGAATGGCGAGGCGCTCCAAAAGTTTGCCGAAATGATCGCAGCGCAAGGTGGCGATGCGAAAGTTTGTGATGATGTAAGGCGATTACCGTCCGCGAGACAGACAAAACTAATTTCCGCGCCGAAGACCGGATTCGTCCAGTCGATCGAGTGCAACCAAATCGGGTACGCCGTCATTGCACTCGGCGGTGGTCGTCGAGTGGCGGCGGACAAGGTTGATTTCGCGGTCGGTTTCGAGGAACCGAAGAAAATCGGCGACGCCGTGAAGGCGGGTGAGCCGTTGATGATCATGCATTACAACGATGAGACTCGCGCCACGGAGGCGGCCCGCATGGTGCGCGACGCCTACAAGATCGAAGACAAACCCGTGAACACACGATTGCCGCTGGTCGTACAAAAGATCGAGTGAGGACCTGATTCAGATGATGGCGAATGTAAAAGAGACGAAGGATTTTCTGGAATCAAAGTTGGCCGGCTTCAAGCCGGAGATTGCGCTGGTCGTGGGCTCCGGTCTGGGTGGCATCACCCAGGGTGTCACAAAGCCAGTCGTCATCCCTTACACCGATATTCCCCACTTCCCGAAGCCCACCGTCGCGGGACATGCCGGCCAGTTGATCTTCGGCGAATTGGCGGGAAAGAAATTGTTGGTATTGAGCGGACGCTTCCATTGCTACGAAGGACGCACTCCCGCGGAAATCACCTATCCGATCCATGTGGTCGATGCGCTCGGCGTGAAAATGCTCATCGTCACGAACGCCGCGGGCGGCATCAATCCGCAGTACAAGCCGGGTGATCTCATGGTGATCGAAGATCACATCAATCATTTGGGCATCAATCCACTCATCGGCGGCATCAATGGCGACGGCGGCGTCAAATTCATCGATATGAGCCAGGCCTACTCCCCTCGCCTGCGTGAAAAACTCGATACGGCTGCCGAAAAACAGCAGGTCCCCGTTTGGCGCGGCGTTTACCTCGCCACCACCGGGCCGAGTTACGAGACGCCCGCCGAAATCAAGGCGTTTGCCTGGATCGGCGCCGATGCGGTCGGGATGAGTACCGTACCGGAAGTCATCGTGGCGCGCTACCATAACATTGAAGTCGTCGGCGTTTCCTGCATCACCAATCTCGCGGCCGGTATCTCCAGCAAGAAGCTCTCGCATGACGAAGTTCTCGAAGTGGGCCGCGCCGCGCAGGGAAAACTCGCCCGGCTGCTCAACGAATTCATCGGGGCACTGTGAAATCCTCCCCGCTCAAGTTCCGCAAACTGATTGCTGCCGCCAAGGCCGCCCAGCGAAACGCCCATGCTCCCTACTCAAGATTTCGCGTGGGCGCAGCGCTCCTCACGAAGAGCGGCAAGGTTTACACGGGCGTCAATGTCGAGAACGCCAGTTACGGACTGACCAATTGCGCCGAGCGTGTTGCCGTCGGCAAAGCCGTCAGCGAAGGGCATCGCAAGTTCCAGGCGATTGCAGTCGTCGCGCCCAGTGCCGCGCTTAGCCCGTGCGGCGCTTGTCGCCAGGTCCTGGCGGAATTCGGCGAGTGCGTCGTTATCTGCGCTGATTCGCGCAACACCCGCCGCCTGCGCATCCATCTGCTCTCGGAATTACTTCCCCACACCTTCAAGCTGTGATACAGATTGGCTGTGGGATCTACAGCCATGAATACAGATTTAAAGTCCCTTAAACACCGCTCCAGCACTGTCACCGATGGACTCGGCCGCGCGGCGGCGCGCTCGTACTTGCGGTCCGTCGGGCTCACCGACGAGGATTTGCACAACAAGCCGCTGGTTGCCGTCGCCAATACCTGGACCGACGCGATGCCTTGCAACGCGCACCTACAGCGGCTGGCCGCCAAGATCAAGGAAGGCGTGCGCGCGGCGGGCGGGGTGCCGCTCGAATGCAACACCATCGCGATTTCTGATGGCATTTCCATGGGCACGGAAGGCATGAAGTGCTCGCTAATCAGCCGCGAAATCATCGCTGATTCAATTGAGCTGTTTGCCCGTGGCTACCTGTTCGACGCCGTCGTTGCGCTATCGGGCTGCGACAAGACGATTCCGGGCACGGTCATGGCCTTGGCGCGGCTGGACCTGCCAGGTCTGATGCTCTATGGAGGCTCGATTGCGCCCGGCAAGTGGCATGGTAAAGATGTAACCATCCAGGATGTGTTTGAAGGCGTTGGCTCCTGTGCCGCCGGCAAGATCACCAAGGAAGATTTGCGCGACCTGGAAATTGCCGCCTGCCCCGGCATGGGTGCGTGCGGCGGCCAGTTCACTGCCAATACCATGTCCATGGCGATGGAGATGCTTGGTATTTCGCTCATGGGTGCAAACAGCGTGCCCGCCGAAGATCCCCGCAAGGATCAGGTCGCGTTTGAGACGGGAAAGCAAATCGTTGAATTGCTTAAGAAAAAACTGACGCCCCGCAAAATCATCACGCGAAAGGCATTGGAAAATGCTATTGCAGCCGGCGTGATGTCGGGCGGGTCAACCAATCTTGTGCTGCATCTGCTCGCGATTGCACGCGAAGCGGGCGTGCCGTTAAACATCGATGATTTTGACCGCGTGAGCGCAAGGACCCCTTTGCTTTGCGATCTGAAACCGGGTGGCAAGTTTGTCGCCACCGACATCTATGCCGCCGGGGGTACGGCGGTCGTCGCAAAACGCCTGCTCGATGCGGGATTGCTTAACCCCGACGAAATCACCGTTTCGGGACGCACGATTGGCGAGGAAACCAAGGACGCGAAGGAAGCTCCGGGGCAGCCGGTCATTCGTCCGCTCTCAAACCCCATTAAGGCGACAGGTGGACTCGTCATTTTGAAAGGCAACCTCGCTCCCGAGGGTTGCGTCTTGAAAGTTGTTGGCCACAAACGCACGAGCCATCGGGGTCCGGCGCGGGTCTTCGACTGCGAAGAGGATTCGTTCGCGGCAGTTCAAGCAAAGCAGATCAAACCCGGCGATGTCGTCGTAATTCGCTACGAAGGACCGCACGGCGGTCCCGGCATGCGCGAGATGTTGGCCGTCACGGCGGCAATCGTCGGTCAGGGAATCAGTGACCAAGTGGCCTTGATGACCGACGGGCGTTTCTCGGGTGCGACGTACGGCTTTACCGCGGGGCACGTGTCCCCGGAAGCATCGAAGGGCGGGCCCATCGCCATCGTGCGCGACGGTGACATGATATCGTTCGACGTGGCCAAGCGCCGGTTGGATGTAGAATTGAGCAACGAGGAAATCCAACGCCGATTGAAGGAATGGAAACCTCCCCAACCGCGCTACAAAACGGGCGCGCTGGCGAAATACGCCAAACTGGTGTCCTCGGCCTCGGAAGGGGCCATTACCCAGTAAGCGTCGTCACCTATTTGTAACGTCGGCGCCGCGGTGGCGTGACGTGTTCGTTACACCGTGCCGCCATGACTGATACGATTCTCATTGTGGACGATGAGCAGGACGTGAGTGATCTGCTCGTTTACAACCTCCAGAAGGCCGGCTACAAAACCGTCACCGCCCGCGACGGCAACGCGGCGCTTCAGAAGGCGCGCGACGAAGTGCCGTCCCTGATTGTCCTGGACCTCATGTTGCCGCAGATGGAAGGCACCGAAGTGTGCCGCCATTTGAAGGCCGACTCGAAGACCGCCCATATCCCGATCATCATGCTCACGGCCAAGGCCGAGGAAGTGGATCGCGTCGTCGGCCTCGAACTGGGGGCGGACGATTACGTAACGAAACCGTTCAGTCCACGCGAAATTGCGCTGCGGGTGAAAAGCGTACTGCGGCGCGCCAGCGGGAAAACGACGCCTGCCGAAATCCTCAAGTTCGGCGACCTCACGATCAACATTGCCAAGCACGAGGTCACGCTGAAGGACAAAGTCGTTGACTTGACGGCCACGGAGTTCAAGCTGCTGGCCACGTTGTTGGAGCGGCGCGGACGTGTCCAATCGCGGGACCGTTTGTTGACCGATGTCTGGGGTTACGAAGGTGACGTGGACACGCGGACCGTGGACACGCACATGCGCCGGCTGCGTGAGAAACTGGGTAAGGCCTCCGACTATGTCGAGACCGTTCGCGGTGTCGGGTATCGCTTCGCCGACGCGCCGTGATCGTCAGTGGGGATGGCAAAGCGCCAGGAGCCAATAAGCTGCCCCAGCCACCACTGCTGCACAGGGGATCGTCAGCACCCAGGCCCAAACCACCTGCCGCGCAACGCCCCAGCGCACGGCGGACAATCGGTGCACGGCGCCGACGCCGACAATTGCGCCCGTGATCGTGTGCGTCGTGCTGACCGGAACACCCAGAGCCGTGGCCGCAAACAACGATGTCGCCGCCGCGAGTTCCGCGCACGCGCCATCGTAGGGCCGCAGTTTCGTAATTCTCATGCCCATCGTCTTGACGATTCTCCAGCCACCGCACATCGTGCCGAGCGCAATCGCAAGATTACAAACGAAAACGATCCAGTAAGGGAAGTGCACCCTGCCGTCCGCGAAGGCCGCCTGTTGCTCTTTCCAAATGCTGGCGTAGAGCAGCGCGGCGATGATGCCCATGGTCTTCTGGGCGTCGTTCATGCCGTGGCCCAGGCTATAGGCAGCGGCTGTCCAGAGTTGCACCCGTCGGAACCAGCGATCCATCTTGATTGGCGAAGCCTTTCGGAAAACCCACATCACGATAAACACAAAGAAGAGGCCCAACCCCAAACCAACCAGCGGCGCAATGACAATAAACTCGATCGTTAACACCACTTTGCCTGTTTGCAGGACACCGGCCCACTTTCCCGCATGCACAATCGCCGCCCCGCCAAATCCCCCGAGTAATGCGTGTGATGAACTGGAGGGTATCCCGCCGTACCATGTGATCAGATTCCACACAATGGCGCCAACCAGGCCGGCAAAAATGACCTCGAGAGTGACATAGTCCGCGTGCACCCATGTCGCGACGGCGTTGGCGACGTGCACGCCGCCGATCCACGCTGCCGCAAGGTTCCACCACGCCGCCCAACAGACGGCCTGAAATGGCCGCAAGACACGCGTGCCGACGACGGTAGCGATGGAATTGGCCGCGTCATGGAAGCCGTTAATAAAATCAAACACCAGCGCCGTAAAAAAAATCAGGGCAATGTACGGATTCTGTATGATATGCAGCAGGTCTGTAAAAAACGCGGGCATTCAGGTCTCCCATCGCAGCCGGGGCTCAGCTCATCTTGACGATGACGCCTTGGAGCACATTGGCCACGTCTTCCAGCCGGTCGGTGACCTTTTCCATCGTCTCGTAGATGTCCTTCCACTTAATGACCTCGATGGCGTTCTTCTCCTTCGCGAATAACTCGGCCAGCGCCGTATGGAGAATGTCATCCGCCGCATTCTCGACCTCATGCACGGTAATGCAATCACGCATGACCTGCTCATAGTGCTTGGCCGAGCTCATCCCGTGAACCGCTTCCGCGAGCTTCTCGCAGCCGCGGACAATTTGCTTGGCGAGATTGACCGCGTGCTGGGTGGGTTTCTGGATGCCGAAGAAGGTCATGCGGTTGGCGGCCGCATTGGTCAGATCAACGACGTCGTCGATGCGCAGAATCATCACATGGATGTCCTCCCGGTCGAGAGGAGTGATGAACGACTTGTTCAATTGATCCATCGTGCGATGAGCGACATCGTCGCAAGCGTGCTCAACCTCGTTCAATTCGCGCGCGATGGGATCGGCGTCGCCATAGTTCTCCGTCAGCTTCAGCAGCAGCCTGGCCGCCGTAACCGCCTGCGCGGCGGCCCGGTCGAACGATTCAAAGAAATCATATTCCTGTGGAATTAGTCGCCTCAGCATGGTGCATTCTCCTGATGACCGATGACAATTGTGTAACGAAATTCGCACGGAATAGCAACAAGTTGCTCGGGTACACTTCTTTTCCAGCCGATTTCGTTGAACCGGTCCCCGCTGTCCGCTATCGTGTTACGACAGAGACTTGAAACTTTCATTGCCATCAAAGTGGTTCCTTGGCCTGACGATTCTGCTCATCGATCTGCTACTGGTCATTTACGTGGCCATTCGACTCACACTACCTCCGTACCTGGTGCGCCAAATCGATGCGGACCTGAGGCGGGACGCGGTCGTGGTTCGTGAAGTTTTCGAATCCCGACTCAAATTCGAGCACCCGGACGCGGCGGAAATCAACCGGCTCAGTCATGATCTTGCAAAGAAAACCGGCCTCCGCATCACCGTGATCGACCCCACTGGCGTAGTCATCGGCGAATCCGACAAACCAGAAAGCGAAATAAAAAACATCGAGAACCACCTGCAGAGGCCTGAGGTTCAACAAGCACTGCACGAAGACATTGGAAGCGCGTCCCGCCACAGCGATACGATCGGCGTCGATCTGTTATACGTGGCGGTGCCGGTGCGGGACGACAAGCTTGTGGGAATCGTTCGGGTAGCGCTGCCGCTCGTGGCGATTCAACATACGACCGCGCGCGTACTTCATACCGTGGCCGTGGCCAGCGTGCTGGTCGCTCTTGCGACGGCACCCATTTTATACTGGTTGTCGAGGCGTGCGACACGTCCCATCCTACAAATGCGTGAAGTGGCGGGTCGCATGGCGCGCGGGGATTTCACCGAGAGAGCTCCCACAAAGGTTAGCGGCGAACTTGGCGACCTAGCCGACGCACTCAACGACATGTCATCGCAGTTAGCGGCGCGCATCCGCGAACTCAGCGAGGAGAAAGCTGACCTGGGTGCGATTCTTGCCGGCATGACCGAGGGCGTGCTGGTGGTGCGTCCCGATGGCCGGATTCGCCTGACAAACCAGGCGCTGCGAAGTCCGTTCGCCATCAGCGAGGAAGCGGTCGGGAAAACCGTGCTCGAGGCATTTCGCAACGTTCCGTTGCACGAACTGGTCAGCGAAGTCATCCAGGAAGGTGACGTGGCCGCCCGCGAGTTGACGTTCCTGACGCCGAACGAACATGCCTACGAACTAAGTGCCACGCGTCTGCAAAATGACCAGGGTGTGCTCACGGGCGTGATCGTGGTCTTCCACGACATCACCCGTATGCGGCAGTTCGAGAACACGCGCAAGGAATTCGTGGCGAATGTCAGCCATGAGTTGCGCACTCCGCTGTCGATCATCAAGGGCTACGTCGAGACCCTGCTGGACGAGCAACCGCCCGACGAAGAGACTTCTCGCCAGTTTCTCCAGACCATCCAGCGCCACTCGCGCCGACTCGAGGCGCTCATTGCCGATTTGCTAAGCATTTCCGCACTCGAATCCCAACAGGCCCGCCTGAACTTCGAGCCAGTGGCCATGAGCGCAGCCGCCCAATCCGTCGTCGACGAACTGGCACGACAGGCTTTTGAGAAATTCGTTGCCGTCTCGGTGGAGATTCCCGAGCAACTTCCGGCTGTTCGTGCTGACGCGCAACGGCTGCATCAGGTGCTCTTTAACCTTCTGGATAACGCGATCAAATACACGCCGTCCGGCGGCCATGTGACCATCCGGGCGGAGGAGAAGAATGGGTGCATTGAAACCACGGTGGCCGACGACGGCCCGGGCATCGCGCCGGAACACCTGCCCCATGTCTTTGAACGCTTCTACCGCGTCGATAAGGCGCGTAGTCGCGAACTCGGCGGCACGGGACTTGGACTCTCGATTGTCAAACACATCGTCCAGTCCCACACCGGACGCGTTTGGGCCGAGAGCGAGCTCGAAAAGGGGAGCACGTTCTATTTCACGTTGCCCCGCGCAGGGCAACCCCCGGGCGGTTGATTTAACCTGTCCGTAACCTGATCGTCGCACTGTTGTCAGTCGCAGGCTGCATGGTCAGTTTTGTGTGACTCAGTGCCGAAGCTCAAAACCATACTCATTGCCGAAGATGAGCCGGATACGGCGAATCTATTGCAGTTTCACCTGCAACGGCGCGGGTACCATACTACCGTAGCCGCGGATGGCGCGAGCACGTTGAACCTCAGCTTTGAACGCCATCCTGATCTCGTGATCCTCGACTTGATGCTGCCGAAAGTGCATGGGTTCGAAGTCTGCCGGATGTTGAAGACCAGTCCATCGACCCGCCACATCCCGGTGTTCATGTTGACCGCCGCAGCTTCAACCGAAAACAAGGTGCAGGGCTTCAAGGTCGGGGCGAACGACTATATGACCAAACCGTTCGCCATGCCCGAATTGCTGGCGCGCGTTGAATCGTTGTTGCGAGCTACCCCTGGCCGTGAGCCATCGACTCCGTAGTCCGTTTCCGTAACGCTCGAATGACTATGGACCGCCTCTTCGATCAAGAACTTGCAGACTTGAAGGAAAACCTGCTGCGTATGGCTGGATTCACCGAGCAAGGCGTTGCCCAGGCCCTGAAAGCGCTCGTCCAACGCGATGACACACTGGCCAAGAAGGTCGATGCCGACGATGCCGTGCTCGACAAACTGGAGATTGATATCGACGGCCGCTCCATCAAACTCCTTTCGCTTCGCCAGCCCACAGCGACCGAGCTACGCTTTATCACGATGGCGATGCGACTGTCCGGGGAGTTGGAACGCATCGGCGACCAGGCGGTGAACATCGCGCACCGGGCCGAGGAGTTAAACCGGGAACCGCTCCTGAAACCACTGCTGGATATTCCGCGCATGGCCGAACATGCCCAGGGGATGATTCACGATTCGCTCGACGCGTTTGTTTACGCGAAACCCGATTTGGCGCGCGCGATCATCAAGCGCGACCAGAAGGTCGATCTCCTCAATCGCCAACTCCACCGGGAGTTGACCAGTTTTATGATTGAAGATCCGCATGCCATTACCCGGTGCCTGAATTTGATGAGCGTCGCGCACAACCTGGAGCGCATCGCCGACCACGCCACAAATATTGCGGAAGATATTGTCTATCTCTACGAAGGGCGCGATATTCGTCACCAGAACGAATAAAAGACGCCCGCCGCCCCGTCGCCTGGCTCGGGCCATGTTTACGACAAAAGGAGAACGGATGAAATCGTCTTCCAAGAACCGCTACTGGCTGGGCTTCGACCTGGGCGGCACCAAGATGATGGCCACGGTGTTTGACAAGGATTTCAACATCGTCGCCTACCGACGCAAGAAAACCAAGGACGGCAAGGGCTCCAAGGGCGTGCTCGGGCGCATCGTTGAAACCGTCGAGGAAGCGTTGCAGGCCGCGCATCTCGACCACCGGCAGCTTAACGCCATTGGCATCGGCAGCCCGGGTTGGCTGGACATCGATCGGGGCGTTGTTTTGCTGGCACCGAACCTTGGCTTGCACAACCTGCCGCTGAAGAAAGAACTATCCAAAGATTTCGGCTGTCCCATTGTCGTCGCCAACGATGTGGATGCGGGCACCTACGGCGAATACCGCTTCGGCGCGGGCCAGGGCGTGCGTTGCCTGCTCGGCGTCTTTCCTGGCACCGGCATTGGCGGTGGACTTGTGTATGAGGGCAAACTCTTTCGTGGTCGCATCGGTTCGTGCATGGAGATCGGCCACATTCACATGCAGCCGAAAGGCCGCCTCTGCGGGTGTGGCCGGCGCGGTTGTCTTGAAACTGTCGCCAGTCGGCTGGCCATTGCCGCGGAAGCGGGGGCCGCTGCGTACCGCGGCGAAGCGCCGCACCTGTTGGAACTCGCCGGCACAGACGTGGCGGGGATTCGCAGCGGGGCGCTGGCCTCCGCGATCAAGGCGGGCGATCATGCCGTCGAGGAAATCGTCGTCCATTCCGCAAGAGATCTGGGGATTGCCATTGGGAGTGTTGTGAATTTGCTCGCACCTGATATGGTTGTCCTCGGCGGTGGCCTCGTCGAAGCCATGCCGACCCTGTACGTTCAGCAAGTTCGCGCCTCGATCAAAAAACAGGCGTTGCGTCCGTACACGAAATCATTAAAAGTTGTCGTCGCGAAACTCGGCGATGATGCGGTGGTAATGGGCGCCGCGGCGCTCGCCTCCGAATATAACCGCGACTCACGGACTTGACGCGAATCATGACCGATCCGAAGGACAAAACGCCGGAATCCAAGACGACGCCACGCATCACTCCCGGCGCGCGGCCCGTGGCGGTCATCGACATCGGGGCGAGCGCCATCCGCATGCGGATTGCCGAGATCGGCCCCCACGGCGAGGTTCGCAATCTCGATTCCCTCCAGCAGGCACTGCGGCTCGGCAAGGACACGTTCAGCACCGGCCGTATCCAGGCTTCGACCATCGAGGATTGCATCAAGGTGCTGTTGGGTTTCCGTAAAGTAATGGCCGAGTACGGTGTCACGCGCGACGACCAAATTCGGGCTGTCGCCACCAGTGCCGTGCGCGAGGCTGAGAACCGTTACGCCTTTGTCGATCGCCTCTACATGTCCACCCAGATCAACGTGGAAGTCATCGAGGGCACCGAAGAGAACCGCCTGACGTACATCGCCGTGCAGGATGTTTTGCAACAGGACAGTTCCCTGAAAAATGCGGACGCGATCATCGTTGATGTCGGCGGCGGCAGTACGGAACTGGTGTTGACGCAAAACGGTAGCGTCACATTTGCCAACAGTTATCGTCTTGGCTCGCTCCGCATGCGCGAGACGCTGGAGACGTTTCGCGCGCCGGCCGAACGCGTACGCACCATTCTCGACCAGCATATTAACCGCATGGTCGACCAGCTTCACCGCAACGTGCCCGTCGACAAGGTTCGCTACATGGTCGCGATTTCGGGCGATGCACAGTTCGCCGCGTCGCTCCTTTCTCCCAATTGGGCCGACGTGCGGATCAGTTCCGTGAACGTGAAGACGTTTTCCGCGCTCACCGAACAACTCATCCCGACCAGCGTTGACGAACTCGTGCGCAAATACCGCATCCCCTACCAGGAAGCCGAAACGGTCGGTCCCGCGCTCCTGGCCTACTCGCATTTGGCGCGCGCGTTCCACGTGAAGCAAATCCTCGTCCCCAAATCGAGCCTGCGCGAAGGCTTGCTGAAGGAAATCGCCGCTGGCGGCACATGGACCGAGGGCTTTTCCGAACAGGCGGTCCAATCCGCGCTCGCGCTGGGCGCCAAATACGCCTTCGATGAAAAACATTCGCAGCAGGTCGCCGAGTTGAGCGTCCGCCTGTTCCATGAACTGCAGCCGGAGCATCGCCTTGAAAAACGTTTTGAATTGTTGCTGAAGATCGCGGCGCTGCTGCATGAGGTGGGCATGTTCATTGGCGACCGCAGCCATCACAAACACTCCATGTACATCATTATGAATAGCGAGTTGTTCGGGCTGACACGAAAGGATATCGCGCTCATCGCCCTGGTTGCCCGTTATCACCGCCGCGCCACGCCGCGCCCCTACCATGAGGAATATACGACGCTCGACCGTGACAGCCGTATCGCGGTGGCGAAAATGGCGGCCATCCTCCGGGTCGCCGATGCGCTGGATCGCGACCACATGCAACAGAAGCGCGCGCTGACGTTCTCCCGCGAGCCGGGCCAGTTTGTCATCTCGATCAACGACGCCGTTGACCTGACGTTGGAGCGCCTCGCGCTAAAGGAAAAGGGCAATTTGTTTGAAGAGGTTTTTGGAATGAAAGCCATCGTCCGCAACGCGGAATCGACCAAAGGGCTGGTGGCCGATGGCTAAGGGGAGCAATCTCTTCCTCAACCGGGAGTTAAGCTGGCTTGAGTTCAATCGACGGGTGCTCGAAGAAGCCATTGATCCGTCAGTCCCCTTACTCGAACGGCTGAAGTTTCTCTCGATCACCAGCACGAATCTCGACGAGTTCTTCATGGTCCGCGTGGGCGGCCTGCAACACTTGCTCAATGAAGGCAAGCGGCTGTTCGACCCCGCGGGCCTGACCACGCGCGAGCAACTCCTCGAAATCAGCCGGCGCACCCACCAACTCGTGGCCGATCAGTGCGCCTGTTTTTTGGAGGACATCGAGCCCAAGTTGGCGGCCATGGGAATTCGCCGCCTGGCGCCCGAGCAGATTGGACCGGAGTACGCCGAATACCTCGAACGATTTTTCGAGCGCGAGATTTACCCGATCCTCACGCCACGGGCTGTTGAAGCGACCGATTTCCCGCTGTTGACCGGTCTTGGCCTGGATCTGCTGGTGCGACTCAATCCCGTGACGGTGCGCTCGCGCAAACCCCGCTTCGCGGTCGTCACGTTGCCGAAACGCCTCAGCCGCTTCATCACGGTGCCGGTGAACCAGGAGGGCTACGACTACACGTTGCTCGAAGATGTCGTTTCGATGTTCCGGGAGAAACTGTTTCCCGGCGAATTCATCAATGAATGCGTCCCGTTCCGCATCACCCGCAACGCGGACCTCCTCATCCGCGAAGACCTGGCCGGTGATCTTCTCTCGCAAATGCGCGAGGTGCTGGATGCGCGCAAGCGCAGCGGTTGCGTGCGCCTGGAAGTTGGCCGGAGCATCTCGCCGACCGCCTTGTCGTTCCTCAAAGAAGCGCTCCAGGTCAATGACGATCAAATCTACGAGATCCCGGGGCCGCTCGATCTGGCAGCGTATCGCGAGCTGGCAGGAAGATCCGGTTTTGAGAAGTTGAAGTACGAACCGTGGTTGCCGCAACTGTCTCCACTGATAGCACCGGGCGAATCGATGTTCGAGGCCATCGCGCGCCGCGACATTCTGCTGTTCCATCCGTATGAGAGTTTTGAGCCCATCTTGCGCCTGTTGGAACAGGCGGCGGACGATCCCGAGGTGCTGGCGATCAAGCAAATCCTCTACCGCACCAGCGGGAATAGCCCCATCGTGGCCGCGCTGGCGCGGGCGGCCGCGAAAGGCAAGCACGTCACCGTCATCGTCGAATTGAAGGCCCGCTTCGACGAGGCCCGCAACATTGATTGGGCGCAGGCGCTGGAGCAATCCGGGGTGCAGATCATCTACGGGCTGCGCGGACTCAAGGTGCACGCCAAGATCTGCATCGTGGTCCGCCGCGAGCCGAGCGGCATTCGCCGCTACATGCACTTCGGCACCGGGAATTACAACGAAGTCACCGCACGCCTTTACAGTGACGTCAGTCTGATGACCTGCAACGAGGACTTCGGCGCGGACGCGACGCAGTTTTTCAATACGATCACGGCCTACTCGCAGCCGATTAAGTATCAGCGCATCGAAGCGGCGCCGCTCGGGTTGCGCGCGCGGCTGCTGGCGTTGATCGAGAGCGAAGCGCAACGCTGCAAGGAGGGTCAACAGGGCCACATCATGGCCAAGCTCAACTCGCTCGTGGATGCGGACCTCATCGAGACGCTGTATCGCGCTTCGCAACAGGGCGTGCGGATCCAACTCAACGTTCGCGGCATTTGCTGTTTGCGGCCCGGCGTGCCGAAACTGAGCGAGAACATCGAGGTGGTCAGCATCATTGACCGTTTCCTCGAACACAGCCGCATCTTGTATTTCCATCATGGTGGCGAGCCGCTCGTTTTCATTTCCAGTGCCGATTGGATGCCGCGGAACCTCGACCGACGGGTCGAGTTGCTTGTGCCCGTCGAAGACCCGGTGTCCCAAGCGCGTCTCATTTCCATCCTGCGAACAACTTTCCAGGACAACGTCAAGGCGCGCCGGCTCCTTTCAGACGGCCGCCATGAGAGGTTGCGGCCATCCGGCGCGGCGAAGGCGGCCCGTTCCCAACAAATCTTCTTCGAGGAGGCCCGCGAAGCGGCCAAGCAGGCGCAGAAAGACCGTTACCAAACGTTCGTTCCTCAGCGCCCCGCCGCCCCGCCTTCCACCACCAGTTGATATGACCCTCCCCTTTCGCAGAATTGGCCCGTTGTCTGTCGCTGAGCTGTGCGCGGCGTACGACAACGAGGACGTGCATACCGAACACGTCACGGCACTTGCGTTGCGGCTGTTCGATCACACGCGCGTGGCGCTTGGGCTGCCGGCCAATGCGCGGCGATTGTTGGAGGCGGCCAGCCGGTTGCACGATGTCGGGTACAGCTTCGATCCCGTGCATCATGTCCAGGCCAGCGCTGAGATTGTGTTGGAGGATGGGATCAGGGGATTTAACCAAACAGAATGCGAGCAGATCACCGAGATCATGGTTCGCCACTCGGGAAAAGCAAGTGCGAGCGGGGCTCCCGTGCGCTCCGCGCAACTGGCCGCGTTCCTGCGCATTGGGGATGGACTGGATTACAGTCACGCGCAGACGGCGAAGATACTGGGCTTTCGCCGCGCGCAGCGAACTATTTTTGTGACCGTCCGCAGCGACGCGTTTCCACAATGCCTGGCCCGCGCGGATCACAAAGCCGACCTCTGGCGAGCTGTGTTTCCGTACGGCATCCAATTTGTGGCCGCGCCGGCGACGAAGGCAGGCCCCGAGCCGCTGGTTCGCGCCAACATGCCGATGATCGAAGCCGCGCGGCGATTGCTGTGGATTCAGTTCAAGATCATCCTGGTCAATCTGGACGCGGCGGTCGCGGGAGAGACCAGCGAGGCGTTGCACGACGTGCGTGTCGCCATGCGACGCATGCGCAGCCTGTTGCGCGCGTTCCGCAAATATCTGCCCGACCAGCCGCGAAAAGAGATTGAGGAGCTTCTGGCGGAGATCAGCGAGGAAATCGGGCCTGTTCGTGACCTTGATGAATGGGTCGACTTTCTGCAGTCCACAAGGATTCGCTCGATCATGGCGCAGAGCCGGCTCTTTCCCGCCTATGTACGTCACCATCAGCAGCGACGCCAACTCGCCTATGCGACCGTGCGCCGCTGTCTGCGCGGGCGGCATTTCGCGAGCCAACGCCTTAAGATCAACCGCCTGCTCCGCGAGGAATTGCCGCGCTTGTCCAAGATCGAACCGCCCGGTTCGTTGGAAAAATTCGCGGCCCGACAATTGGACAAGGCGTTGCGCCGCGCGCTGAAGCGCGAGCGACTCCGTCGTTCGACCTCGCCAGAAAAACTGCATGATCTCCGCATCACACTGCGCAAAGCGCGCTATCTGACGGAGTTTTTCGGACCGGTGCTGGGAGCCAGCACCCCCAAACTCACGAAGCGACTCCATCAGGTCGAACGCGTACTTGGGCGCATCCACGATGTGGATATGGGAATGGTGCATCTGATGCGGGAAGGCCCGTTGCCACCGCGAGCCATCGCGATGCATCTCGAACAGCAGCGTGAACAGAATCTCCGGAAACTGGACAAAGTCTGGCGTCGCCTCACCGATCCCGCGCTCCAGGGGCAAGTCAAACTAGAGTTGGCCGCCGGCCAGCGGCCGCGCGACCAAAAGAAGAAGGAAGAGATGTGACCCCGGTTTCCAATATCCCGCCGCCCAGTTTCCGGGTCACACCCGCCCCAGAAAGCCACTCACTCCGACACTCACCTCAGTCCGCCACAAACCTTATCCAAGTCAGCCGAGACTGTCCCCAGATTGCGTCTCCAGACCATGACGGCGAGGTCACCTCCTTCATGGAACCATCGCCTCGATCCCATGGTTTTGAAATCGCAAGAACAGGGCTTCCCCGCTCCCGCCAGTCTGCGATGAACTTAGATACACGATCAACGTTGTCGCAGTAGCTCCAGCGTCCATCTCCAACTTTGCTTTGGAAGACAATCGTATTGGTGCCCATCATGCCCGCTGCGGCAAAGTAGTAGCTGCCGTTCCAACGCAGACGGTCATTGGCTACATTGAAAACAAACCAGTCTCCTTTACGAACAGGAACGTCGATACGCTCTGCTGTTGCACCATATTTCTCGAACAGCAGCGTTCGTTTGTCGTCGGGAACGATTTCTCCATTGTGGTATACGTTTACAATGAAATCGTCTGCGACAGTGCATATGGAGTCTGCGATTCTGGCACCACGAGCCTCTGGGACTACGCTCGTAGCGGCTTGCCATGCCGCAGCTTTTTCCGGAGTGTAGCCGAATCGTCTTTGAAGTTCGGGTGGCAGTTTCTCCAAGGGAATCGTTGCAACTCCTGTTTGATGATAAATGGATACCGTTGTCGGCGTCACCGTTCTAAAGGTGACGTTGGAATAAACGACCCCGTCCACGATGAGGTTCGTGGTTTCTTGGGAAGGCTGATCGGATTGAGCCAGAACAGGAATGCACCCGTAGATGCCGACCAAAGCAAACATACAAAGAGCAGTAGTCACGGGTCTCTTTTTCATTTTCTCCTCTCTGCCATTGGCTTATGCGAAACCGACTATGCCCAGACACCAATAGACTGACAACTTGAAAAATCCCCGCCGCAGTCCCGCCGCCAGTTCCCAGAGGAAGCCCGCTTCTTCGCTATTCAGGCGGGATGTTTACTATTCTGGTCTTGCGTCGGCGATGCGCTTTGCCTCTTGCTGGGCAGCAGTTTCAACCGATTCCTTTGTCGCTGAGCCGAAGGCTTTTTCAAAATCAGCTCCAACAGCAAGCGGAATTTCCACTTTGACGACTGCAAGGTTGCTGTTGGTCTTTGAGATGGCTTTTACGACATAGAGTTGTCCCGTATTTATCTTAAACCATTCAGCTTTTATCGTGTAGTCTTTAGCCATGATATTTCTCCTGTTGCCTTGCAATTACCACTTCTCAATTGCGTTCACAACTCATTTACCGCCCTGCCCGCTTCCCGCCAATCCCGCCGCCCAGTTCCATCTTGAAGCCGACCTGCGTCGGCGGTACAACCGTCAATTGAGAACCAGTCCGAACCGGAGCCGACGATGAAACGACGGAGCCTCCTTTCTACGACAATCATCAGCATCCTGCTCCTGCCTGTATTCCTCTCCGACGCCCAACAGACGAACACCCTGCCCAATGGAGCAACGTACATCGGGGAGATAAAGGACGGGAAACCGAATGGTCAGGGGAAGGAAACCTGGCCGGGTGGAGACAAGTACATTGGGGAGTTCAAGGACGGTGAGCGTGATGGCGAGGGGGTATTCCTGCAATATGATGGCCATGTATACATCGGAGATTTCAAAGCAGGCAAACGGACGGGCCAAGGGACTGAAATCATGCCTAATGGACAAGGTCAGTACAAAGGTGGGTTCAAGGATGGTGTGTTTGACGGCAGAGGAACAAAAGTTTGGCCGGATGGACAGAGGTATATTGGAGAGTTTAGAGATGGCCACCAAACCGGCCAGGGGACACTCACCAGCGGGTATGGCGGAAAATACGTTGGTTGGTTTGAGGGTGGCCTTCTGAACGGCCAAGGCTCTATGACCTATCCCGATGGATCCGAACACATCGGTCAGTTCAGGTATGGCACACGGGACGGTAATGGCAAGATGACCTATCCGGGCGGCAAGATCGAAGACGGGGTTTGGAAGGACGACAAGTTCTTGGGAGCATCAAAGTCGTCATCGTAGTTCCTACCAAATACTACCACCCTGACAATCACCCGCAGTGGGTATTTGCCCTGTTTTGGCTACGAAGTAGCTCACGATGGGGACAGGACTTCCACGCAGACCAACCACCATATCAATGAGAAACGCCGTAAGCTCCGTCTGTAGAAATTAGCGGGAGTGATGGGGCTAGAACCAGTAACCTCCGCCTGACATGGCAGCCCTTTAGGCCAACCAACCTACACACTACTCCGATCTGCGGCCTTTGCCCGATGGTGGACGTGTTCGCTGTTTATCGACAGGCGATACTTTTTACTGGACACAAGTGATGGCGTGGGGTAGAATTGCGGAGACAAATGAACCTCGAAAAGGATTCGGGGCGGGCTGTTCAATATGAGGCGCTCAACGGGCAACGTCCAAATAGACAGGGAGAAGGCGGATACGACGGCAAGCGGAGCGCGCGGCCTACAAGTCGGAGGAGGAAGGGGCCAGGACCGCGCTCACCGAGCGCGGCTACAAGAGCGGAAGACTGCGGGCAGAACGGCGACAGAGCGCCGTTGCTACAGGGGGAAGGACTGCGGAAGGGCGCGGCACGGACGCGCAGCAGCGCGTCCCTACCAAGGCCCCTCGCCCAGGCTGTGGAGGGCGTTTTGGGGGGCCAAAGACCCCCCCTATACGTTTCTGCGAAACGAACCCACCGATTTTTCGAACGATTTTTTGCGTATCACCAGCATTGTCAAGAACTTATGTCGTTTGCAGAGTCGGTTTGCAGGTGGGTTCGTTTTGGAAAACGAACCCACCGGGAGGGTGTTTTTGAGGGGTCTTTACAGGAAAGTGGGTACGTTTTGGATGAAAGTGACGGACTCCCGGCCGGACGGCCACGGCGGAGCGTGGCCCTCCACGGTGACCAGAAAAGACGTGGAAAAGGGGGCGGGCGTTTGCCATAATATGTACATCGCGCGAGGCGGCGCGGTTATGGCCTTTGGGGGTGTTCAATAATTCATGGAGAATGCGGCCAAAATACCTGTGAATATTCCGGTGGCGGGTGCGTCGAATCCAGCGCATGAAGTCGCGCAACCTGAAATCAACGACCACGAGCTGGTCGAGCGCTGCCAGCGGGGTGAGCTGGAGGCTTACGAGGTCCTGGTGGGCCACTACCGTAACAAGGTCTACGGGCTGGCCTTCAGCATGTTGCGCAACGAACAGGATGCGACCGATCTTTGCCAGGAAGCTTTCGTCCGCGGCTGGCAGGCGATCCGCAAATTCCGCAAGAGCGCTTCGTTTTACACGTGGATCTATCGGATCACGACCAATCTGGCCATCGATTTTGTGCGGCGACGGGACCGGCGTCCGACCACCCCGTTTGAGGAGGGAATCGATCCCGACACGGACGCGAGCGTCCAGGAGCCGCCTTCTACCAACCCGTCGCCTGTGGATGAGGCGCAGCGGCGGGAATTGCGCGAGCAGATCGATGCCGCGCTATGCGAATTATCGCCGGAGCACCGTGCGGTGGTTCAACTCCGTGAGTTTGACGGCCTCGACTACGCGGCGATTGCGAAGGTCAGCGGCTGCACGATCGGCACGGTCATGTCGCGGTTGCATTACGCGAGGAAACATTTGCAGAAGCTGTTGAAGGAAGTGATATGAGTTCCCACAATACAGAATCCGTTAGCGGATTGCTCGACGGCGAACTGAAGGGCCTGCGCCTTTGGCTCGCGAAGCGGCACGTCGGCACCTGCCCCATTTGCGCGGTGGAATATCGGCGTCAGCAGCGCGTGCGGCGCTTGTTGCAGATGAACCCGCCGACGGCAACGATGAGCGGCTCTCCTGAGTTCTTCTGGTTGAAGGTGAAATCGGAAATCCAGCGGCGTGGCGAGGAGTCCGTCGAGGTGCCGCCGCCCCGACTGGCGTTGGCTGACTGGTTGCAACAACATCAGTTTGCGATGGCAACGGCAACGGCTTTGGTCATCGCCGCCTGCGGCGCGGTTTGGTTCATGCAGACAGTTCGTCGCGCACCCGAAGTGACGGCTTCTGTAGTCACGCCTCCGGGTTTCGCACAGGTCGAGCAATTGAAGACTCCCGTCCCCCATTCCGCCGCGACGACATTTGATTCCGAGGATGCCGGCGTGACTGTGATCTGGGTCACGGGATTGCCCTGGACGCCCGACATGAACGAAATGAAGACACAATTTGCAAACCTGGACACGTAACATGCGCTGGCTGTTGGCTGCCTTTGTGGGCGTTGTTTTGAGTGCGAGTGTTCAGGCTGCCTCGATTGAGGCGCGGCTGATCCGCGCGTCCAACGAGACCGACAAACCGGACGAGCAACTCACGAAGCTTGAACCCAAATTGAAGAAGGTCTTTGGTTACCGACACTACCAGCAACTTGGCCTCCAGCAGGGGCCGCTGGAGGAGAACGGCCAACTCCGCCTTGATCTCGGCGAAGGCATCGTCATCTTCGTCACACCCAGAGCCGCCGAGAAAAAGGGACGGATGATGGATTTTGAAATGTATTCCGGCCGGGCCGCGCTCGTGAAGTCGAGTGTTCGCGTCGGCCATGGGGAACTGCTCGTGAAAGGTCCCGAGGTTGGCAACACGTTGCTCGTCGTTTCGCTCGCGGTGGTCGAATGAGTTGACAAGCTGCGCGCTGCGCGCCTAGTCTGATTCGCATGATGATGGAAAAAATCGCAGCCGACATGAAGGAGGCGATGCGCGCCAAGGACGCCGCCCGCCTCTCCACGTTGCGCCTGCTTAAATCAGCGGTCGAATACCACAAGATTGAGAAGAAGCAGGAGCAACTTACGGACGCCGATGTTACCGCCATCATCAAGAAGCA
>Ga0224557_1000635_pt1 | contig 38105 bp, 35 predicted proteins | sample 714S31014metaG_FD_180677 | JGI IMG/M metagenome (GOLD analysis project Ga0224557, IMG submission 180677) | Peat soil microbial communities from Stordalen Mire, Sweden - 717 S3 10-14 | ecosystem: Environmental > Terrestrial > Soil > Wetlands > Peat | place: Sweden: Norrbotten County, Stordalen...
AACCTGTGGGGGCTGCTGGACGAGCAGCGCGCCGCCACCTCGGTCGTGCCGACTGACGCCACCCTGCTGGTCGAGCGGTTCCGCGACGAGTTGGGCGATTGGCGGGTAATCCTGCACTCGCCGTACGGGCTTCGGGTGCACGGGCCGCTGGCGCTGGCCGTGGGCCGGCGACTGCGCGAACGCTACGGCATCGACGAGAAACCGACCGCGTCCGACGACGGGATCGTGGTGCGGTTGCCCGATACTTTCCCTGATCTTGGGTCGGGCCCGGCCCACGACACTCCCCCGGGCGCCGAATTGTTCGTCTTCGACGCCGACGAAATCGACCCGATCGTCACCGCCGAAGTGGGTGGTTCGGCGCTGTTCGCGTCGCGGTTCCGGGAATGCGCCGCCCGCGCGCTGCTGTTACCCCGCCGGCACCCGGGCCGCCGCTCCCCGCTGTGGCACCAGCGCCAGCGCGCCGCCCAGTTGCTGGACGTGGCCCGCAAGTACCCCGACTTCCCGATCGTCCTGGAGACCGTCCGGGAATGCCTGCAGGACGTTTACGATGTCCCAGCGCTGGTCGAGCTCATGACCGGTATCGCCCAGCGCCGGGTTCGGGTGCTCGAAGCAGAGACCGCGAAGCCCTCGCCGTTCGCGGCGTCACTGCTGTTCGGCTACGTCGGCGCCTTCATGTACGAGGGCGACACCCCTATCGCCGAACGGCGCGCCGCGGCGCTGTCGCTGGACAGCACGCTGCTGGCCGAGCTGCTCGGCCGGGTGGAGCTGCGCGAGCTGCTCGATCCCCAGGTCATCGCCGCGACGGGCCGCCAGTTGCAGCACCTGTCCGATGACCGGGTCGCCCGCGATGCGGAAGCGGTCGCGGACCTGCTGCGACTGCTGGGCCCGCTGACCGAAGACGAGGTCGCCGCCCGGGCGCGTGGCACCGGCGGCATCGATATTGGGGGCTGGTTGGAAGGCTTGCGGGCCGCCAGGCGCGCGCTGACGGTGTCGTTCGCGGGCCGCAGCTGGTGGGTCGCCATCGAAGACATCGCCCGGCTGCGCGACGGTGTGGGCGCGGCGGTCCCTGTCGGCGTGCCCGCCGCCTTCACCGAGGAGGTAGCCGACCCGCTGGGCGAGCTGCTGGGCCGCTACGCCCGCACCCGCACCCCATTTACCACCGCGCAGGCCGCCGCCCGGTTCGGCCTGGGACTGCGGGTGACGGCCGACGTGTTGGGCCGGCTTGGCGGTGCCGGCCGGCTGGTGCGTGGCGATTTCGTCTCTTTGGAACCCCCCGACGGGGGCGGCGGGGTCGGAGCCGAGCAATGGTGCGACGCCGACGTGCTGCGCATTCTGCGGCGACGTTCGCTGGCCGCGCTGCGGGCCCAAGTCGAGCCCGTCAGCACCGCCGCCTACGGGCGCTTCCTGCCGGCCTGGCATCACATCGGCGACTCGGGGTCTACGGGCGCATCGGGCTACGCCGGGCTAGACGGGCTCGCCTCGGTCATCGATCAGCTGGCCGGCGTTCGGATGCCGGCCTCGGCGATCGAGCCGCTGGTGCTGGCTCCACGGGTCCGCAACTACTCACCGGCGATGCTCGACGAGTTGCTCGCGACTGGAGAGGTCACCTGGTCGGGCGCCGGTTCCATCTCGGGTAGTGACGGCTGGATCGCGCTACACCCGGCCGATACCGCGCCGTTGACCCTGGCCGCCCCCGTCGAGATCGATTTCACCGACACGCACCGGGCGATCCTGGACGCACTGTCCGGCGGCGGCGCGTACTTCTTCCGCCAGCTCGCACAGGGCGAGATCGGCGAGACAGCACTCAAAGCCGCGCTGTGGGAACTGATTTGGGCCGGCTGGGTCACCGGCGACACGTTCGCACCGGTGCGCGCACTGTTGGGCGGCGCCGGTGCTCGGAAACGGTCAGCGCCCGCGCACCGGGGGCGCCGCCCGCCCCGCCTGAGCCGATACAGCGTCGCGCACCCACAGTCCCGCAGCACCGAACCGACGGTGGCCGGCCGGTGGTCGGCCCTGCCGCGTCCCGAACCGGATTCCACAGTGCGGGCCCACTACCAAGCTGAGCTGCTGTTGAGCCGGCACGGCGTGCTGACCAGGGGCGCAGTGGCGGCCGAGGGAGTGCCGGGTGGGTTCGCCAACCTCTACAAGGTGCTGAGCACCTTCGAGGACGTGGGCAGGTGCCAGCGCGGCTATTTCGTCGAGTCACTGGGCGGCGCCCAGTTCGCGGTCTCATCGACCGTCGACCGACTGCGCAGCTACCTCGACGGTATCGATCCGGAACGGCCGGAATACCGGGCCGTTGCCCTGGCCGCCGCCGACCCGGCCAACCCCTACGGCGCCGCGCTGCCCTGGCCCACCTCCATTACCGCGGGCAATGGCGCAACCGGCGCCCGACCGGGCCGCAAAGCCGGGGCGCTCGTGGTGCTGGTGGACGGCGAGCTGGCCTGGTTCCTCGAGCGCGGGGGGCGGTCGTTGCTGACGTTCACCGACGACCCCGCAGCCGGCCATGCCGCGGCCATGGCGCTGGCCGAGTTGGTCGCCAGTGGGCGCGTGGCATCCATTCTGATCGAGCGTGTCGACGGGATCCCGGCACTGCAGCCGCGCACCGGCCGGGAACCGACAGCGCTGGCTGGGCTCTCGGACGCGGGTTTCATCCGTACGCCACGCGGGTTGCGGCTGCGGTGAGCAATGCCCGAGGGTGACACCGTCTGGCACACGGCGGCCACGCTGCGCCAGCACCTGGCGGGACGAACGCTGACCCGCTGCGATATCCGGGTGCCGAGGTTTTCCACCGTCGACCTCACCGGGGACGTGGTAGACCAAGTGCTCAGTCGGGGCAAGCACTTGTTCATCCGAGTCGGGCGGGCCAGCATTCACTCGCATCTGAAGATGGACGGTAGCTGGCGGGTCGGCCCGATGATTCAAGGCCGGGTGCCGGTGGACCACCGGGCGCGAATCATATTGGAAGCAAACGGTGTTCGAGCTGTCGGCGTCGACCTGGGCATACTGGAGGTCCTTGATCGCGATCAGGACGGCGACGCGGTCGCGCACCTGGGACCCGATCTGCTGGGCGAGGATTGGGACCCGCAGGTTGCCGCCGCGAACTTGACGGCACGCCCGAACCGCTCTATCGCCGAAGCGCTGTTGGATCAGCGAGTGCTGGCCGGTGTCGGCAACGTCTATTGCAACGAATTGTGTTTCGTCACCGGACATCTGCCCACCGCGCCGGTCAGCTCCATCACCGACGCACATCGCCTCGTCGCCCGTGCCCGGGACATGCTGTGGGCCAACCGGTCGCGATGGAACCGCTGCACCACCGGCGACACCCGGGCCGGCCGGCGGCTATGGGTCTACGGTCGAGCCGGACAGGGCTGCCGGCGCTGCGGCACACCCATCAGCTGCTGCGAGAACTCCGGCGAGCGGGTGGCGTACTGGTGCCCGGCCTGCCAGGCATGAACCCAGTGGAACCAAGTACCTTGCAGCAGCCCGCCGCATTTTAGGCTCCGTTCACCTTTGAGTCATCTGCGCGATGGTTTGTCTAGGCACTCTTGGTGGCAATGATCGCAAAGTCAGCGATCATTGAGTGGCGCGGAGCCGTACGTGCTTGCAGCATTGGCGACCCGGGCTTGAATCTCAAAAAGACATCCGCTCTTTTGTTCCACGGGAGTATCCGAAATGACGAGTACCCGTACCGGCAGTCCCAGCCCGCTGCGATCGTTGTCGGCTGTCGGCTTCGCACTGGCGGCAGCCATGCTTGGCGCGCTGGGCACAGCGTCGACCGCGCACGCTGACAACACCGATCAAGCTTTCATATCAACGCTGCGGGCCCACGGCATCGAACACGAGTCGGAACAAACCGAGATCATGGCCGGCCATCTGGTCTGCCATCAACTCGGGATGGGCAAGACGCCGCAACAGGTCGCGACCGACGTCATGAACAGCAGCACCCTGGACGGCGACAACTCCGGGTTCTTCGTCGCCATTGCCGAAGAGGCGTACTGCCCGCAGTATCAGAACCCGGAATGACGGCGCAGGACTTTAACTCTCTCTGATCTGTAAGCCCGGCCTGAACGCGACTAGTTGCGGGCGTGCGCCAGGAAAAACTGCGCAATGACTTGCGACGCGTCGAATGCGCGCGTGGTGGCTCCGATAACCGCCGCAGGCAGATACTGCTTGGCCCCCGGCCAGGTATGACCCCCGTTGTCGATCTTGTAGAAGACCACTTCGGTGGAATCAGCACACGGCGAGGCATCAAACCGGTAAACCGAGGTTCCATCACCGACATCAGGCAAGTCCTGTTTCGACGGATCGCCTTGGCAACCGTCGACAGAGCGCCATGTGTCGACCATGCCGGTCGCCGAGATGGCGCGGCTGACGCCGCCGCGGCCGTGCACGTCGCCACCGTTGAACGGCACCAGCGGATCGCGGGTTCCGTGCATCGCCAGCACCGACACCGGCCGCGAAGGATTGCAGGCCACCCCCGCGCCGAGCGTGCCGGACACCGGGGCGATCGCGGCGAAGACATCGGCACGTTCGCAGGCCAGCCTGTTGGACATGAATCCCCCGTTCGACATGCCGGTGGAAAACACATGCCCGGGGGCCACTCCGAAGTCGTTGGCCAGCCTGCCCACCAGCGCGACCAGGAAACCCAAGTCGTCGATGTGGTGGCGGGCCGCCGGCGATGCTGCCCGCCCGTCCGCCCAGCTCTTGTCGTAACCGTCGGGATAGACGACCAGCAGGTTGGTGGCGTCGGCAGCGGCGTCGAAGTCGCTGAGGCCCTCCTGCCCCATTCCGGTCGCGGCGCCGCCGTGCAGGTTGAGCACCAGGCCGACGGGAGGCCCCGGCGGCACATGCACCCGATACGTCCGGGTCAGGCCGCCGAACTGAAACGTCCCGGATTGATCTCGCGCGGGGCCCGGTAGTTGGTGGGCGTCGCAGCCGACGAGGCAAACCGCGACAACTGCCAGCGACAGCAGTCGCACCCAGGGCATGTTCGTCAAGTTACCGACCGCACACGCGGATCGACGAGGAAGGGCGGGTGAATTGTGGACGAGGCCCATGCCAAGGAGATCCGCGGCGTGGGATAATCGCATCGTCCGCGGCATAACTTGCCATCCGCACTTCTACTTCTGATCGGGGAGGTTCCAGCAATGTCCACCATCCGAGCGTGCTTGCCAAGACCCGTCCGATCAGTTTTGGCCGGCTTTGTGCTGGCGGTCGCGCTGCTTTGCTTTACGGGAGTGGCGACCGCGACTGCGAAGGCCGACGACGTCGATAATGCGTTCCTGAATGCGGTTCAGGCCAAGGGCATCAACTTCGCGACGCCGGAAGCCGCGATCGTCGCCGGTCATGAGGTCTGCGATGAACTTGATCTCGGCAGGCAGAAGCCCGACGTCGCGAATGAGGTGATGAGCAGCAGCAACCTGGACGGCTATCGCGCTGGGTACTTTGTGGGCGCGAGCATCGCTGCGTACTGCCCAAGGCATCATTCATAGATTACTCATAGACCCGGAGGCGTCCTTCCAGCGCGCCGCCCGGGATCCGAACGCGTAAACTTCGGGTGCATGTATCCCGGAGAGTGTAAGTGATCACAAAAGCGTTATTCGGTGCCTTCGGGGCCACAGTCGCGGTCAGTGTCGGGGTTGCGGTGGCCACACCGGTGCAGGCGAACCCAAGCGCTTTCCGTGTCCTGAGCTGCCGCTGCGCGGGTCAAATCTCAACGGTGGTTGGCGGCCCTGGCGTGTGGGACCAAATGAATGACGGGATCGAGAGCGGTCTCGCTGATTTGCAGGGCGTCGCGGGCTAACCTGCCGAACCACTCATCCCGCTGACGGCGGGCGGGGCATCACCGTGCCCTTGACGTCCATGCCGTAGGCAACGTCCTCGTACTTCTGCGGCTTGCGCTTGCGCCAGCCGCTGCCTGCCGACGAGATCGGCGGCAGCATCAACGGGGGCAGTGGGAACCCGGAGTCCGCCGCGGCAAGCGGGGTCACCTGCGACGCGAGTTGCACCGGCGTTTGCGCGGCGGGCAACAGCCCCACCACCGCGGGCGGCGCCACCAGGTTGCCGATCTTGACTCCAACACCCATTGCCGCAGTGGGTGCCTGCGCCCCGCCTAGGACCTGAACCGCGCTGGAGAGACTGGCCGACGCCGTTCCCAGGGCCGATTCCCCCTCCGATAGGCCCTGGCCGATTTCGGGGGCCACCGACTCCAGTGCCTGAGCCGAACTGTTCTGCGCCGCATAGCTGAGCAGGTTGATGGGAAATCCGGACGAGATGAACTGGTTGGCATACTGGTTCGCCAATCCAAACCAGCCGTCTAGCGGGTTGAAGCTCTCAAGCTGTGAAATTATCGAGGCCACCGTCGGGGCGGCGGTGCTGTTGGTGGCGGTGGTGGCAGCCGCGCTGGCTTGAGTGGCAGCCCCCGTCGCAGTGGTAATCGTCGGCGGTGAAGTGAACTGCGACACCGGGAGAGCTTGTGCCGAGGCTGCCTGATAGCGAAAAATCGCCGACGAATTGTTCGCCCACATCGCCTGGTACTGGGCCTCCGTCGCGGCGATAGCCGGAAGGTTAATGCCGAATGCGTTCGTCGCCAGCAGGTGCACCAGCTGCGCCCTGTTCGCGGTGACCACCGAAGGGTGAACCACCGAGACCAGAGTCGAGCCGAACGCCGCCGCAGCGACCTGCGCCGACGAGCTCAGCTGCTGACACTGCTGCGCGGTGGTGCGCAACCAGGTGACGTAGGGGCCGACAGCCTGGGTCATCGCCGCTGCCGACGGACCGCGCCAAGCCTCAGTCAGGGTAGATAAGGCCGGGGCGTAGCCTCGTACAGAATCGTCCAGCTCGGTTCCCAGCCGCTGCCAGGCATCGGACGCCTCGATCAGCGACCCCGTGCCAGGCCCCGAGTGAATCAGCGCTGAGGTGATCTCGGGCGGCAATGTTATGAACGACATAACACCTCACATTGACTTCCGTAAGAAAACCTCTGGAACATTTGGTTGACTACTGCGGGAAAACCCTTGGAACATTGTGCGTCACGTTCTTACTTGCGCCCAAACGTTACCCCGGCCCGCGTCCGGATGGACCTTTAAGTCGGCGGTGCCGGAAAATTGAAATCAGGAGATGGCGTTGACCGCGTTCGACAATCGCGACTTGAGCGCGTCCGGAATGGGGATGTATCCGTTGTCCGCCAAACCGTTCTGGCCGGTGTCGATCGTGCTTTGCAGGAACGCCTTCACAGCCTTACCGACCTGCGGATCGGGATACTTCGAACACACAATCTCGTACGTCGCCAGCACGATCGGGTAGGAGCCTGGCTCGTTGGGCCGGTAGAACGAGATCGTATCGATGCCGAGGTCGTTGCCCTGCTTCTTGATGATCGTGGCCGCACCGATCGTCTTCCCTACCGAGTCTGCGCTGATCGCCACCGGGTCCGGTCCGGCCGACGTGATGATCTTGGCCATGTTCAGGTGTTGCGCCTGGGCGAACGACCACTCGTTGTAGCTGATCGCCCCTTCGGTGCGTTTGACGGCCGCGGCGGTGCCGTCGTTGCCCTCGGCGCCATCACCTGCGCCGCCATTGAACTTCCTGCCGGCACCCTTGCCCCACTTGTCGCCCGAAGCGGTATCGAGATATTTCTGGAAGTTATCCGAGGTGCCGGAGTCGTCGGTACGGAACACAATGCGAATCGGCTCAGCGGGCAGGGTGGCACCCGCGTTCAGCGCCCGGATCGCGGGATCGTTCCACCTGGTAATGGTGCCGTTGAAGATCTTGGCCGCTGTCGGGCCGTCGAGAATCAACGAAGTCAAATCCTTGACGTTGTAGGTGATGGCAATGGGGCCGAAGACCACCGGCAGGTTCCACGCCGGCGAGCCACAGCGCTGCTGGGCGGCGGCATACTCGCTCGGGACCATCCGTGAGTCCGACCCGCCGAAATCGTTTTGGTTGCCGACGAAGTCACTGATGCCGGCGCCGGACCCATTGTCCGTGTAGTTGAGCGTCTGACCCGGACACGCCCGCTCGAACGCCTTGACGAACTGGGCCATCGCGTTGGCCTGGGCGGTGGAACCGCTCGCCTTGAGGGTGGGCTTGCCGCCGCAGGTCACCGTGGGCGACCCCGGGCTCGTCGTTGTGCTTCCTCCGGTGGCGTTGTTGTTGCCGCCGCACGCCGACAACGCCAGCGCTGCAGTGGCGAGAATGCTCAGCGCGGCGCCAAATCGATTGAGTTTCAATCCAATTCCTTTGAAATGATACCGATGAGATGATCGCCGCCGACGGAGCCACTGCCCTTCGAACCGCTGTCTTCCTAGCGGTCTTGAGGCATAGTAACAAGATTGCCCATCAGCAGTGATGCCCGGCAATCGCTGGAAATCGCCGGATTCACGCCCCTGGGAAGGTGCCCGTGATGACGGCGGTCTTCCCGGTCACACGCATCTGGTGGCGCCGGCATCCGACCGGCTCGGCCAGGTCGTTGTGAGGGGCTGCCGTCGCCGTGGCTGGCACCAGACACCGCCACTGGCTGAGATCGCGGGCTACACAATCGACTTGCTGGGCCGGGTTAGGGCGTGCCAGCGCCCGGCGCGCCGCCGTAGGTGGGGCGGGTGGTTCCGCCGGCCATGAGCGTCGTGATCGCGTCGACGTCGGCCGGGCCGGGCAGGCCCCAGCCAGGCTTGTATTCGAACAACTCGTCGACTTGTGCGGTCTTGAGGTCGACATCGAGAAGCTCGATCGCGTCGAGGGGCACCAGGGCGGGGTGGACGCATCCACAGGCGCGGGCCAGGCACAACAGTTCAAAACGCAGGGTGGCGAGATAGTTTGCGCAGCGCACCGATTTCAGGGCCGGGTCCAGACCATGCTGCAGCCATGGTGACTGGGTGGCGACGCCGGAGGGGCAGCGGCCGGTGTGGCAGCGCTGGGCCTGGATGCAACCGATGGAGAACATGGCGGTTCGGGCGACGTTGATCATGTCGCAGCCCATGGCCAGGGCCAGCAGGGCGTTTTCGGGGATGCCAAGCCTGCCCGAGCCGATGAACACCACGTCGTGGTGCAGGTTCTGTTCGGCGAAAGCACGGTAGACGCGGGGATAAGCCCACTTGAAAGGCAGGGCGACATGGTCACTAAAGACGAGCGGAGCCGCGCCGGTGCCGCCCTCGCCGCCGTCGATGGTCACGAAGTCGGCACCGGTGCCGGTGCGCTCCATGCGCGCTGCCAGCTCAAGCCAAAACGCCCCTTCCCCGACTGCCGACTTAACGCCTACCGGCAAACCTGTCTCGGCGGCGATGGTCTCCACCAGCTCGAGCAGTCCGTCGACATCGCGGAATGCCGAGTGTCCGGCGGGGCTCTTGCAGTCCACCCCGACCGGAACACCGCGCATGGCGGCGATTTCAGGAGTTACCTTGGCACCGGGCAGCATGCCACCCAGGCCCGGCTTGGCTCCCTGGCTGAGCTTGATCTCGATGGCCCGGATCGAGGGGGTGGCCGCCACCTGATCGATCAGACGGGGAAGGCTGAATGTGCCGTCGTCATTGCGACAGCCGAAGTAGCCGGTGCCGATCTGCCAGACGAGGTCGCCGCCGTTGAGGTGGTACGGCGACACCCCGCCTTCGCCGGTCGTGTGCAGGGCGCCGGCCATGGCCGCGCCCTTGTTGAGCGCGGTGATGGCCGCGCCGCTGAGCGACCCGAAGCTCATCGCGGAGACGTTGACCAACGACGAGGGCCGGAAAGCCTTGGCCCGGCGGCGCGCACCGCCGAGCACCTTTGCGGCCGGCAGAGGCACGGCCGGCTCGGGATGCTCAGGTTCGCCATCCGGGGCCGACACCGGGAACGCCGCGTGCTTGATGACGGGGTAGTTGTGGACCCGTTCCAAATCGTTGTCGGTGCCGAATCCGAAGTATCGGTTGGCCAACTTCGATGACGTGTACACCCAGCGCCGCTGGTCACGACTGAAGGGCCGCTCCGAGTCGTTGTCGGTGACGATGTACTGGCGCAGCTCCGGGCCAACGGCTTCGAGGATGAAGCGCAAGTGGCCTATCACCGGGTAGTTGCGCAAGAGCGTGTGCCGCCGCTGCCATAGGTCCCAGCTCGCAACCGCGCCCAGACTCCCGCCGACGAGGGCGGCCATGCGCCGTGTCACGCTGAACCGAAGTCCAGGTCGGCCTCGGCGCTGTAAACGCCCAGTAGGTCACGGGCCGAGACAATGCCGGCCAACACGCCATCGCGCTCCACCAGAATGTGGCGGATGTAGCGGTCCATCATCCGAACCGCCACTTCGTCAACCGTGGCCTCGGCGTCGCACCACACCAGCTGGGTGCTGGCTATGTCGGCGGCCGGGACGGTGGCTGGATCTTGTCCAGCGGCCACCACCCGAACGATGTCGCGCTCGCTCACCAACGCGGTGGGCTGCCCGTCGTCACCGACCACAATGGCCCCGACGTCGCGCGCCACAATGGCCCTGGCGACATCGGCGACCGTGGCGTTAGCGGCGACACACGCCACCGGCTCGCCGGTAACGCTGGAGATCGGGATCGACCCGGGGACAGAGATGTCAGTCATGCCACCATGTTCGCCAGAGCTTGGCCACCCATCTACAGACCTAAGTCCTCAATTCGGGCGCGACAGGTAACCGACGGATTCCATCGCTCGCCGGCTGTGATCGAAGCTGCCGGGACAGGCGCGCAGGGCGGAGCTTTGTCAGCAGCCGGCACCCAGGGTCCGCCCGGTGTTGAACTCGCGGCGCAACCCGGTGTACGGATCGTCGAACTCGATGCGCTGCGCCAGCAATCGCAGCGGCGTGCTGAAGTCGTCAGCCGGCACATCAACAACGTTGGGGTACAACGGATCGCCGGTGACGGGTATCCCGAGCGACGCCATGTGCACCCGCAGTTGGTGGGTGCGTCCGGTGCGGGGCGTCAGCCGGTACAGGCCGTCTGGCGAAAACAGCTCCACCAGCGTCTCCGAGTTGGGGACACCGGGCTCTACGAAGGCCTGCAGGTGGCCCCGGCGCTTGATGATGCGGTTTCGGACAATCCGCGGCAGCACTAGTGCAGGATCGACCGCCGCCCGCGCGAAATACGTCTTGGCCACGGCGCCGCGGGCGAACAAGCTCTGGTAGGCGCCGCGCAGCTCCCGTCGAGTAGTGAACAGCAGCACCCCGGCGGTCAGCCGGTCGAGCCGGTGAGCCGGGCTTAGCTCAGGGAATCCCAGTTCCCGGCGAAGTCGCACCAGCGCCGTCTGCGCGACGTGCCGCCCCCGTGGCATGGTGGCCAAAAAGTGTGGCTTGTCGACCACGACGATGTCCGCATCCTGGTGCAAGACGGGGATGTCGAAAGGCACCGGGACTTCGTCCGGAAGGTCGCGATAGAGATAAACGTGGGAGCCGCTCGCCAGCACGGTGGCGTCATCGATCACCGCACCGTCGGCGTCGACCACTTCTCCGGCAAGGACCTTGGCGCGGGCCTGCTCGCCGAATCGGACGGTCAGCTCGGCCAGCACCAATCCGCCATGCAACCGCACCCGGGCAGGGCCCAACCCGTCACGAACCGGAAGCGGCGCGGGTCTCAATTGAGGGGCACCGGCTCGAGGATCTCGGCCCGCGCTTCGGGCGCGCCGGCCCGCAACATGTCCGCCGACACATCGTCGGGCTGGGCCTGCGAGAGGACCTCGGCCTCCACTCGCGCCGTGTAGTTGCCGACCTCACGGTCGATGTCCGCGGCGGTCCACCCCAGCACTGGAGCGACAAGATCGGCCACCTCCCGGGCGCAGTCGACGCCCCGGTGCGAATATTCGATGGCCACCCGCATCCGGCGGGCCAGGATGTCTTCCAGATGCAGGGCTCCCTCGGCAACTACGGCGTAGACGGCTTCCACCAACAAATAGCCCGGCGCGTCTTTGATCGGATTGAGCAGATCCGGAGTTTCGGCCGCCAACGCCAGCACTTCCCCGATCAGCGAACCGTAGCGGTCCAGCAGATGGCGCACCCGGTATGGGTGCAGGCCTTGCAGCGCGCCGACCTTTTCGGTCTGGTTGACCAGTGCAAAGTAGCCGTCGGCGCCCATCAGCGGCACCTTCTCGGTGATCGTCGGCGCGACCCGGGCCGGGATGAACTCGGCCGCAGCGTCAATGGCGTCGGCGGCCATCACCCGGTAAGTGGTGTACTTCCCCCCGGCGATGGCGACCAGCCCGGCCGCCGGCACCGCCACGGCGTGCTCTCGGGACAGCTTGGACGTTTCGTCACTCTCCCCGGCGAGCAGCGGGCGCAATCCTGCGTACACGCCGTCGATATCCGCGTGGGTCAACGGAGTGGCCAACACGGTGTTGACCGTCCGCAGGATGTAGTCGATGTCGGCCTTGGTGGCCGCCGGGTGCGCGAGGTCGAGGTTCCAGTCGGTATCGGTGGTTCCTATGATCCAGTGGTTGCCCCACGGGATGACGAACATCACCGACTTCTCGGTGCGCAAGATGATCGCGACGTCACTGACCACCCGGTCCCGCGGTACCACCACGTGCACGCCCTTGGACGCGCGCACCCGAAATCGTCCGCGCTGCTTGGACAGCGCCTGGATCTCGTCGGTCCAGACGCCGGTCGCGTTGACCACGACGTGACCGCGGACCTCGGTGATAGCGCCGTCCTCGGAATCGCGGACGCGCACGCCGGTTACGCGGTCGCCCTCGCGCAGCATCGCGACCACCTGGGTGGAGCAGCGCACGACAGCGCCGTAATGAGCGGCAGTGCGTGCGACGGTCATGGTGTGCCGGGCGTCGTCAACGACGGTGTCGTAGTAGCGAATGCCACCGATCAACGAGCTGCGTTTGAGGCCCGGGCTCAACCGGAGTGCGCCGGCGCGGGTCAGATGCTTCTGTGCCGGAACCGATTTCGCGCCGCCGAGCTGGTCGTAGAGGAAGATGCCCGCCGCGACGTACGGGCGTTCCCAAACACGCTTGGTCAGTGGAAAAAGGAATGGCAACGGTTTGACCAGATGGGGCGCCAGCGTGGTCAGCGACAGCTCCCGTTCGTGGAGCGCCTCGCGTACCAGGCCGAATTCCAATTGTTCGAGATAGCGCAGCCCACCGTGGAACATTTTCGAGGAGCGACTCGAAGTACCCGAGGCGAAGTCGCGGGCCTCGACCAGCGCCACCTTCAGCCCGCGGGTAGCGGCGTCCAGAGCACAACCGGAGCCCACCACGCCGCCGCCGATGACCACGACGTCGAACTGCTCGGCGCCGAGTCGCTCCCAGGCCAGCGCGCGCTGTCGAGGTCCAAGAGTGGAAGCCGGCCAGGTCTGCGCGCCGCCCGGTGCTTGGATCGGGTTGCTCACCACAAAGGACTCCTCACTGGGGAAACTCTTGTCCGGTTACTCGTCGGCAGGTGGGCTCTACTCCCGCTTTTCCAAGGCTAGTTCGTCGGACCTCCCCGAGCCGTCGTTAGTCGAGATCGCCGTCTCTAATCCAAATCGTCGTGTGCCATCAACCGGCGAGCGGCCTCGGTGATCGATCCGGACAGCGACGGGTAAACGGCCAGCGTCTGCGCCAACTGGTCGACGGTGATCCGGTTCTGCACGGCCAGCGCGATCGGCAGAATCAGTTCGGAGGCGATCGGCGCCACCACCACGCCGCCGATGATCACGCCGGCGGATTGCCGGCAGAAGAGCTTGACGAAACCTTGCCGCAGCCCGGACATCTTCGCTCGCGCATTCGTCCGCAGCGGCAGCATGACGGTCCGGGCCGACACCAATCCGTCGTCGATCATCTTTTGCGACACACCGACCGCGGCGATCTCGGGTCTGGTGAAGACGGTCGCGGCGACCGTGCGCAACCGGATAGGGCTGACGCCCTCACCCAGCGCGTGCCACATGGCGATCCGCCCCTGCATCGCGGCGACCGACGCAAGTGGCAGCAGACCGGTGCAGTCGCCGGCGGCATAAATGCTGGCCACCGATGTCCGCGACACACGGTCGACCGTCAGGTAGTTGCCGCGGCCAAGCTCGATGCCGACGCGTTCCAGGCCAAGCCCGCCGGTGTTGGGTACCGACCCGATGGTCATCAGGGCGTGGCTGCCCTCGACGGTCCGGCCGTCGTTCATCGTCACCAGAACACCGGTATCGGTGCGGGTGACCGACGCCGCCCGGGCGTTTTTGAACAGTTGGACGCCGCGTTCGGCGAACTCCTCTTCCAGGACCAGCGCGGCGTCGGGGTCCTCGTACGGCAGCACGTGGTCCTGGCTGGCCACCACTGTCACCTGCACACCCAGTTCGGTGTAGGCGTTGACGAACTCGGCGCCAGTGACCCCCGAGCCCACCACGATGAGGTGATCTGGCAGCGCGTCCAAGTCGTAGAGCTGACGCCAGGTCAGGATGCGTTCGCCGTCCGGCTGGGCCGTCGGCAGAATCCGCGGGCTCGCCCCGGTGGCGATCAGCACCACGTCGGCGTCGTGCTCACTGACTGTCCCGTCGGCGGCGGTGGCTTTGATGCGGTGGTGGGCCAGCCCCAGTGCGCTATCGCACAGCTCGCCGCGGGCGGCAATCACGCGCACACCCATGCTGAGCAGCTGGGCGGTGATGTCGGCTGACTGCGCGGCGGCCAGCGTCTTGACCCGGGCATGGATCTGCGGCAGCAAGATTTTGGCATCGTCGATGTCGATGTCGAAGCCCAGTTGGGGCGCCCGGCGCAGCTCGGTTCGCAGCCAGGTGGAGGCGATGAACGTCTTCGATGGCACGCAGTCGTCCAGCACGGCGGCACCGCCGATGCCGTCGGAGTCGATCACGGTGACTTCGGTGGTGTCGGGGTGTGAGGTGGCGGCGGTAAGGGCGGCTTCGTAACCGGCCGGACCTCCGCCGACGATCACGATGCGGGTCGCCACAGCTTTTAACCTAGCCCGGTGAGGCCGCACTCCGCAGCGCGTGCGCCTGCTGCGCCGAGATTGCCACGAGGGCTGTGATCCGGGTCGCAACCGCAACCATGGCGGCAATCTCGGCGCGCTTTGAGGCACCGCCAATCCGTCGGGTGAATAGCGTTCGAGCGTTAGCCGTTTAAGCTTTCCCCGTGCCGATCTATGCCGCCTACGGGTCGAACATGCATCCCGAGCAAATGTTGAAGCGCGCACCGCACTCACCGATGGCCGGAACCGGCTGGTTGCCGGGGTGGCGGCTGACGTTCGGCGGCGAGGACATCGGCTGGGAAGGGGCGCTGGCCACCATCGTCGAGGATCCGGATTCCCGGGTGTTCGTCGTGCTCTACGACATGACGCCGGCGGACGAGATAAACCTCGACCAGTGGGAGGGCTCCGAGTTCGGCGTGCACAAGAAGATCCGGTGCCGAGTGGAGCGGTTGTCGTCCGACACCACCATCGACCCCGTGTTGGCGTGGCTGTACGTACTGGACGCCTGGGAGGGCGGGTTGCCGTCGGCGCAATACATCGGCGTGATGGCGGATGCCGCCGAGATCGCCGGCGCTCCAAATGATTACGTGCACGACCTGCGAACCCGGCCGGCCCGCAATATCGGCCCGGGAACTCCGACCTAAGCGTCGCTTCTCGCGCGCGCCTCCCGCCCGCGCCCACCTCCCGCGCGCGAGCGTGCGTGTCTGTACGCCGACGCGCCGACGGAACGGGCATTCTGCGCACCCTCGCCACGGCGTCACGCAACCCTGGCATGCTCCAACCGCACTTCGAGCCGACGGACGAGTTCGCCGGGTCGGTGCCGAACATCCTCGGCCACGATGGCGACAACTACCCATCCCAGATCCTGCAGTGCAGCAGCACGTCGCCGGTCCCGGAGAAACGCCTCCGGCCCGCTGTGCCAGTCAACGCCGTCGTACTCGGCCGCTACGCGTAAGTCGGGCCACGCAAAGTCGAGCCGCCAGGTTCGGCCTCTCAGATCCACGATCTGGTGTTGCAGCACCGGAGGCGGCAACCCACCGTCGATCATCACCAGACGGGTCTCGCTCTCCATCGGCGACTCGGCCTTCACGGAGGCCAATTCGAGCAACTCGCGCGCCGTGACGATGCCTCGCCGACCGGACTGCCGCGTGAGCTCCTGATGCAGCTCGTCGCGGCTGCCCATGCCGCTGCGCAGCGCAGCGTCCAACGTGGCCAGGGCGCGAGGCCGACGCAGCCCACGCGCCACCTCAATCGCCGTCCACGATGGCGCGGTGGCCGACCGGCCGCTGACTACGGCCAGTGGCGCTCCTGCCCGCCGATGCACGATCAGGCCGTCGACCGACCGCAATTGCCGCCCGCCCGGGTTGAGCACGTGCAGGTCACCGGTTCGTTCGGTGTCAAAACCGTAGGCAGCGGCGGCGGTACCCATACATACGGCGACCGAAGTTCCGGCCGCCAGGTCCAGCCCACGCAGTCGCAGTGCGGTAGTCACCTCACCGTGGCCGTAAATGCCATGCCAAATCCGCTGTAGCGCACCACAATTTAATTGAACCTCCAGACCGCGCCGGGTGAGATAGGTCAGCGCCTGGGCGGAGGTCACCACTCCTCCTTGGGCGTCGAGCAAACGGCGGAGCTCTGCGTTCATGCCGGTTATCTTCAGCGTGTTGCGGATTAGGGGTGTGCAGGAGCAAGTGCGGCTGTGGAGTAACGGCCCAGCGTGCGCAAAGTGCCGGTCCACGCGGCGCGTCGCGGTACAGACACGCACGCTGGCGAGGGGAGGTAGCTCGCGGCGAGCTAGATCGCGGCCGATTGCTCGATGACGTTGACCATCACCCGTAGCCCTGTCGCGAGGGCGCGCTCGTCGAGATCGAAGGTCGGCTGGTGCAGATCCAGCTGCGGTCCCTCGCCGGGCCACACACCCAATCGCGCCATCGCGCCGGGAATCTCCTCCAAATACCAGGAGAAATCCTCGCCGCCCCCGGACTGCCTGGTGTCGGCCAGCGCATCGGGTCCGATGGCTTCGATCGCTTGGGTCAGGATCTGCGTCGAGACGTCCTCGTTCACCACCGGTGGCACACCGCGCCGGTACTGCAGCGTGTGTTCGATGGCCAGCGGCGACAGTAACGCGTCGACGGTTTCGCGGACGACCTCCTCGAGGCCGACCCAGGTTTGCCGGCTGGCGGTGCGCACGGTGCCGGACAACACGCCGGTCTGGGGTATGGCGTTGGCAGCCACGCCGGCGTTGACCGCACCCCACACCAGCACAGTGCTGTTGCGCGGGTCGATGCGGCGCGACAGCACCCCGGGCAGCCCGGTGATCAGCGTGCCGAGTCCGTAGACCAGGTCAGCGGTCAGGTGCGGGCGCGACGTGTGCCCGCCGGGCGAATACAGCGCGATTTCGATGCGGTCGGCCGCCGATGTGATGGGTCCACGCCTGATCGCGACCTTGCCGACCTCCAGCCGCGGGTCACAGTGCAGCGCAAAGATCCGCGATACGCCGATTATCGCGCCGGCGGCGATGGCGTCGATGGCGCCCCCGGGCATCAACTCCTCGGCAGCCTGGAAGATCAACCGCACCCCGACGGGCAGCTCCGGCACCGACGCCAACGTCAGCGCGGTTCCCAGCAGTATCGCGGTATGCGCGTCATGCCCGCAGGCGTGGGCGATATTCGGCACCGTCGACGCGTACGGTGCGCCGGTCAGCTCGGCCATGGGCAGCGCGTCCATGTCGGCTCGCAGCGCGATCCTCGGCTGATGCTCTGGGCCAAAGTCGCAGGTCAGTCCCGTTCCGCCGGGCAGCACCTTCGGGTTCAGCCCGGCATCGGCCAACCGCTCCGCGACGAACTGCGTGGTGGCGTATTCCTGGCGGCCCAATTCCGGATGGCGGTGGATGTGCCGGCGCCAGGCAATCATGTCCTCGTAGTGGGCGGCCAGCCACGATTCTGCGGCATCGGCGAGGGTCATGATGCCGCCCTGCGTTCTTGGGCTGCCATCACCCGATCGCGTTGGTCAGGGGTCTCGGCGAGGTGGACGATTGTGCGCGCCAGCATGATCGCGCCGTCAAGCACTGCGCGATCCGCGCTGGGGCCGGCAGCCGCGGCGGCGAATGCGCGCTGGTGAACCGTTGCGCCGCCGGCTTCGACACCGATCACCGGATGGATCCCCGGCAGCACATGCGTCACATTGCCCATGTCGGTGCTGCCCATTGGAAGCCGGACCTCGAGCTCGGGCGCCACCGGATCGCGTCCCAGTCGGCGCATCTCCTCCCGACACACGTCCGCCAGCCATTGATCGGGCTTCAATTCCGCGTATGCCGGTGCCGGGTCTTCGAATTCGTATTCGCACCCGGTGGCCAGCGCGCCGGCAGCAAAGCACGAAAACATCCTGCCCTCCAGCTCGCGCAGCGAATCCGACTCAACCGCCCGCATCGCGTACTGCACCGCCGCGTACCCGGGGATGACGTTAACGGCCTGGCCGCCGTTGGTGACGATCCCGTGTACCAGTTGGCCCGGGGCCAATTGCTGCCTCAGCAGCCCGACGGCCACCTGCGCCACCGTCACCGCGTCCGCGGCGTTGACCCCTAGGTAGGGGGCGACCGCGGCATGCGATTCCTTGCCGCGGTAGTGCACGATCACCTCGGACAATGCCAGCGAACGCGCCCCAGCGATGTTGGTCGGCCCAGGGTGCACCATCACGGCGACCGCGACGTCGTCGAACGTACCGGCCTTGAGTAGCAGCGCTTTACCACCGCCGGCCTCCTCAGCCGGAGTTCCCAAGAGGGCCACGGTCAGACCCAGGTCGTCGGCTACCTCTGCGAGCGCCAGCGCGGTCCCGACGGCCGACGCCGCGATGATGTTGTGGCCACAGGCGTGCCCGATTTCGGGCAACGCGTCGTACTCGGCGCAGACGCCCACGACCAGGGGTCCGCTGCCGAAGTCAGCGCGAAAGGCCGTGTCCAAACCACCGACAGGCGCTGTGATGGCAAACCCACGTTCGGCGACCAGTGCCTGCGCCTTGGCGCAACTGCGATACTCGGCGAACGCCAGCTCGGGCTCGGCGTGAATCGCGTGCGACAACTCGACAAGATCGGCGCTATGGCGCCGCACGACATCCTCGACGCTGTCGAATGCGTTGGATGCGGGCACTCTCGCAGTATCGCACTGAGGCGCCCTCCCTCACTCGGCGAGCAGGTTGGCTAGGCTCCCGCAGTGTGACTGAGCCTGCGCCCGATCCCGGCGAACTCGCGCTGCAGGCAGCGCACGTCATCGCCGAGCGCACCGGAGTCGTGAAGCACGACGTCGCGATCGTTCTCGGGTCGGGATGGTCGCCGGCGGTCGCCGCGCTCGGCTCGCCGACCGTCGTGCTGCCCCAAGCCGAAATCCCCGGCTTCAGCCCGCCCACCGCCGTTGGGCATACCGGCGAGCTGTTGTCGGTGCCCATCGGTTCGCACCTGGTGCTGGTGCTGGTCGGCCGCGTGCACGCATATGAGGGCCACGACCTGCGCCATGTCGTGCACCCTGTACGGGCGGCCTGCGCGGCCGGGGCGGGCATCGTCGTGCTCACCAACGCGGCCGGCGGGGTGCGCCCTGACATGACGGTCGGCCAGCCGGTTCTGATCAGCGATCACCTGAACCTGACGGCGCGTTCGCCGCTGGTCGGTGCCCAGTTCGTCGACCTGACCGACGCCTACGCACCGCGGCTACGGCAGCTCGCTCGCGAGGCCGACCCCCAGCTGACCGAGGGCGTCTACGCGGGCCTGCCGGGCCCGCACTACGAGACGCCCGCGGAAGTCCGGATGCTGCGGATGTTGGGTGCCGACATGGTGGGCATGTCGACGGTCCACGAGACCATCGCGGCCCGGGCGGCGGGCGCCGAGGTATTGGGCGTCTCGCTGGTGACCAACCTGGCAGCCGGGATCACCGGTCAGCCGCTGAGCCACGACGAGGTGCTCGCCGCCGGGGCCGCGTCGGCTGGCCGAATGGGCGTACTGCTCGCCGAGGTCATAGGCCGGTTCTAGAAGAAGTGACGCCCGAAGAGTGGATCGTGCACGACCCCGACCCGCAGACGGCCGCCGAGCTCACCGCGTGTGGCCCCGACGAATTGCGCGAGCGGTTCGCCCACCCGCTGACGTTCGGCACTGCGGGGTTGCGTGGCCCGGTGCGCGGCGGACCGGACGCAATGAACGTCGCTGTGGTGCTGCGCGCCACCTGGGCGGTGGCACAGGTGCTCGCCGATCGCGGTCTGGCCGGCTCCCGGGTGGTCGTCGGGCGCGATGCTCGGCACGGCTCGGCAGCATTCGCGGCATCGACGGCCGCAGTGCTTGCCGCTCAGGGATTTTCGGTGCTGCTACTGCCCAGTGCCCTGCCCACTCCGGTGCTGGCCTACGCGGTGCGCCACGCCGGCGCCGCCGCCGGGATTCAGATCACCGCATCGCACAATCCGGCGACCGATAACGGCTACAAGGTGTACTTCGGCGGCGGGATCCAAATCATCTCCCCCACCGACCGCCAGATCGAAACCGCGATGGCCGCGGCTCCCCCGGCCGATCGAATACTCCGCAAACCAGTCTCGGATACCGACAAAGCCACCGACACCGATTTGGTCGACCGTTACATGCAGCGTGCGGCCACCGTGCGCCGGTCTACCGGCTCGGTCCGAGTGGCCCTGACTCCGCTGCACGGGGTCGGCGGTGCGGTGGCCGTCGAGACGCTGCGGCGGGCCGGGTTCGACGACGTCCACACCGTCACAGCGCAGTTCGCGCCGGATCCCGACTTCCCTACGGTTGCGTTCCCGAACCCCGAGGAGCCCGGCGCCACCGACGCATTGCTTGCCCTGGCCGCAGAAGTCGGGGCCGACGTCGCGATCGCGCTGGATCCCGACGCCGACCGATGCGCGGTCGGCATACCCACCAAGGCGGGATGGCGCGTGCTGTCGGGCGACGAAACCGGTTGGCTACTAAGCGACTACATCCTATCTCAGGCGCAGGTCCCGGCTGCTCCCGGAACCAGGACCGTGGCCAGCACCGTGGTTTCGTCGCGGATGCTGGCGGCGATCGCCAAGCACTACGGCGCTGTCCACGTCGAAACACTCACCGGCTTCAAATGGCTGGCGCGCGCCGACGCAAATGTGCCCGGTGGCACCCTGGTGTACGCCTACGAGGAAGCGATAGGGCACTGCGTCGACCCCGACGCCGTGCGCGACAAAGACGGCATCAGCGCCGCGGTGCTGATGTGCGATCTGGTGTGCGCGCTCAAAGGTCAGGGCCGTTCGGTGCCTGACATGCTCGACGAGCTCGCGCGACAATACGGCGTACATGACGTTGCCGCGGTGTCGCGCCGGGTCGCTGACGCCGACCAGGCAGCCGAATTGATGCGGCGGTTGCGGGCGGACCCGCCGAGCCGCCTTGCCGGGCTCATCGCCTCTATCTCCGGGACCACCGATATCAGCGACCCGCTGATCTTCACCGGCGGCGACGACGACATGTCCGCCCGGGTGGTGGTGCGGCCCTCGGGGACTGAGCCAAAGCTGAAGTTTTACTTGGAAGTTCGCTGCGCTTTGGCCGGCGCGGGCGACAACCTGCCACTCGCCCGGGAACGAGCCCGCGCGCTGCGCGACGAGCTGGTCTCCTCGGTGCGGCACTGGTAGCTCGGGGCAAGCCAGGCTAGCGGGGCCCGAACTGCCGGTCGCCGGCATCACCGAGACCCGGCACGATATAGGCGATTTCGTTGAGGCTGTCGTCGACGGCTACGGTGAACAGCCGCGCGTTAGGCGCCACTTTCTCAAGTGCTGCAATGCCTTCCGGCGCAGCCACCACACACAGCGCCGTGATATCCACGGCGCCGCGCCGCTGCAGCAGGCCGACGGTGTGCGTCATCGACCCGCCGGTGGCAAGCATGGGGTCAAGGATCATCACCGGCATGCCGGCCAGGTCGTCGGGCAGTGACTCCAGATAACTGTCCGACCGGTGCGTTTCCTCGTTGCGGGCGAGTCCGACGAATCCAACCCGGGCTTGCGGCAACAGCGCAAGGGCCTGATCGAGCATGCCCAGCCCGGCGCGCAGCACGGGTACTAGCAGCGGCGGCGTGGCCAGCCGCACTCCGAGCGTCTCGGCCAACGGCGTGCGGATGGGAAACGACTCGCGGGGCGCGTCCCGGGTGGCCTCGTAGACCAGCATCGTGGCCAGGTCGCCCAAGGCGGCGCGGAAATCCGCGTTGCCGGTGCGTTCGTCGCGAAGCACGGTCAGCCGGGCGACGGCCAGGGGGTGGTCAACGACCTGGACATCCATAGGTTTTGACCTTATATAACGATCGCGAAAAGGCCTGCTGACACGCTTCGCCGCGTCCCTTCGACGAGGCGCAAACGCCCATAGACTCCCCGGGTGCGCGTCTCCAGATTTGTGCCGGTTGCGGCTTACCTGGCGCTGCGACTGGCGGGTGCGTTGGTGGTGGGCCTGGTGTCCGTGGTCGCCATTCCACCGGCGGGCCCCCGCGGGACCCTGGCCGCGGCCGCAATGCCGCAGCCGGCGCACGTCGTGATCGTGGTGGAAGAAAACCGCGGCAACATCCTCGGCAACAAGTCGGCGCCCTTCATGAACGCGCTCGCCACCCATGGCGCAAACATGGCGCAGTCGTTCGCCGAAACACATCCCAGCGAGCCGAACTATCTGGCACTCTTTGCCGGCAGCACGTTCGGAGTGACAAAGGACTCCTGCCCGGTCGATGGCGGCAACACCCCGAACCTAGGTTCTGAATTGCTGACCGCCGGCTATACGTTCGTAGGATTCGCCGAAGACCTGCCCACGGTCGGCTCCCCGGTGTGCAGCGCGGGCAAGTACGCCCGCAAGCACGTGCCGTGGGCCAACTTCACCAACGTGCCGGCGGCGAATTCGGTGCCGTTCTCGGCATTTCCGATGGGGAACTACGGCAGCCTGCCGACCGTCTCGTTCGTCATCCCCAACAACGACGACAACATGCACGACGGCTCGATCGCGCAGGCCGACACCTGGCTGAACCGGCAACTTTCCGGCTACGCCAACTGGGCGGTGGCCAACAACAGCCTGCTGGTCGTGACCTGGGACGAAGACGACGACTCGGATCGCAACCAGATCCCGACGATGATCTATGGCGCGCATGTCCAGCCAGGAACCTACAACGAGCAGATCAGCCACTACAACCTGCTTTCCACCCTGGAACAGATGTACGGGCTGCCCAAGACTGGTAACGCGGCGAACGCTCCTCCGATCGCCACCATCTGGGGCCCGTAGTTCTATAGTTCTGCAGCGCCCGGCTCCGGGCACGTCTGTCGACCGTCGCTATTGTGTGCCGCATGGTTGCTGACCTTCTGCCCATCCGCCTGAGCCTGTCCATCGGTGACCGCTACACCGTGTGGGCACCCCGGTGGCGCGACGCCGGCGACGAGTGGGAGGCGTTCCTGGGCAAAGACGACGACCTGTTTGGCTTTGAGACCGTCCCCGACCTGGTCGCGTTCGTGCGCACCGATTCGAACAACGACCTGGTCGACCATCCGGCGTGGAAGGACCTGACCTCGGCTCACGCGCACGACCTCGATCCAGCCAAAGACAGGCAGTTCGACCTGATCGCCGTGGAGGAGTTGGTGGCCGAGAAGCCGACCGAAGAGTCGGTGACGGCGCTGGCGGGCGCGCTGGCGATCGTGTCGTCGATCGGATCGGTGTGCGAGCTGCCGCCGGTGTCGAAGTTCTTCAATGGCAACCCGACTCTGGGCACCGTGTCCGGCGGAATCGAAAACTTCACCGGCAAGGCCGGCCAGAAACGCTGGAATTCGATCGCCGAGATCATCAACCGAAGCTGGGACGACGTGCTCGGCGCGATTGAGGAGATCATCAGCACCCCTGAGGTCGATGCCGACCTGTCGGCCAAAGCCGCCGACGAACTGGCTGAGGAGCCCGACGAGCCGGAGGACTCAGCCGACGAGGAGCGTGACGCCGCTGACGAGGTCGCGGAGGGCGACGACACCCGGGAGTCTGAAGACGCCGCAGACGAAGAGGACGCAGAAGACGAAGAGGACTCCGCGGACGAAGAGAAGGCCCGCGCAGCCGGCGACTCCGCCGTACTGGGCGGCGACGAGGACTTCTGGCTGAAGGTGGGTATCGACCCGGTCCGGATCATGACTGGTTCCGGCACCTTCTACACGCTTCGCTGTTACCTGGACGATCGCCCGATCTTTTTGGGCCGCAACGGACGGATCAGCGTGTTCAGCTCCGAACGGGCGCTGGCTCGCTACCTTGCCGACGAGCACGACCACGACTTGTCCGACATGAGCACCTACGACGACATCCGTACGGCCGCCACCGACGGCTCGCTGGCGGTGGAGATCACTGACGACAACATCTACGTGCTCAGCGGGCTGGCCGACGATTTTGCCGACGGGCCCGACGCCGTGGACCGGGAGCAGCTGGACCTGGCCGTCGAACTGCTCCGCGATATCGGTGACTACTCCGAGGAGAGCACGGTGGACAAAGCCCTCGAAACGGAGCGGCCGCTGGGCAAGCTGGTGGCCTACGTGCTGGAGCGAGGCTCGAGCGACAAGCCCGCCAAGCCCGCAGCCCCGTATTCCCCGGTAGTACGGGAATGGGAGAAGTTGGAGCAGTTCGTGGATTCGCGGCTAAGACGCGAGTAGCCAGCCACGATCCGCCCGCAGCGCCGATGCGTTGGTTTGAGACGGACTCGCGACAATGCCGGCCAGGTGCCCGACATCGCTGATACTTTGCACGCCGCACCGGCCGGTTGATCGACGCCGCGGCGTTACAGCCGGTAGCGTATTTGAGGGGCAGTCAAGACTCTTCTTACTGGCCGCAGCATCCGCCAGCGTTCAAGGAGGCGGCCACACCGGGGAGGCGAGGCGATGGCGGCGACACGCGATTCGCTGTCGGCCAGGTGTGCTGTATGACGCTTCCCGGAATCGGCCCACTACCTCTGTACGGGTTCCAACGCCCGGCGATGCTGGTGTTCGCATTGGTACCGCTGGCCCTGCTGGGGATGTATGTCGTTGTCCAGGCTCGACGCCAACGCCGCCTGCACCGGTTCACCGAGGCGAATGTGCCGCAGTCGTTGTGGCGGCACATTCCGATCGCCGTCTCGGTGCTATGCCTGGCGCTGCTGACCGTGGCGCTGGCCACCCCCACCCACGACATGAAGATTCCGCGCAACCGCGCCGTCATCATGCTGGTGATCGACATGTCGCAGTCCATGCGGGCAACCGATGTCGAGCCCACCCGGCTCAAAGACGCCGAGCAGGCCGCCAGCCAGTTCGCCAGTCAGCTGACCCCGGGCATCAATCTCGGACTTGTCGGTTTCGCGGGAACCCCGTACCTCCTGGTGCCCCCGACCCCGCAGCACCAGGCGACCATTGACGCACTGAAGAAGCTGGACTATGCCGACGGCACAGCGACCGGCGAGGCCATCTACACCGCCCTGCACGCGATCCAGGCGACGGCCGTCGCCGGCGGAGACACCCCGCCGCCGGCCCGCATCGTGCTGCTTTCCGACGGCAAGGAGAACAAGCCGTCAGATCCCAGCGATCCACACGATGGCGCCTACACCTCCGCGCGTTTGGCCAAGGATCAAGGCGTGCCCATCTCGACGATCACGTTCGGAACGCCGAGCGGCGAAATCGAGATGGCGGGCGCGCGGGTGGCTGTCCCGGTTGCCGCCGATCAGATGAAGACCATCGCCCGGCTGTCCGGCGGCCAGTCCTATACCGCCACCAACCTCAGCGAACTCAACAAAGACTATGACTCCATCCAGAACGAGATCGGCTACCGCACGGTGCCCGGTCCCGGCAGCGCTGGGTGGCTACGGCTCGGAGTCATCACCGCCGTGATCGCCGCCGCGTTGGCACTGCTGATTAACCGCCGACTCCCAATCTGATCGCTCACGCGGGCAGCCTGCGATTCAGGAATAGTCCGGCCAGCACGGCGCCGGCCATGACGACGGTACCCAGCAGCATCCAGGCGAGGCTGGCATCGCCCTTCACGGTTTCGTAGCCGATCTGCCGCTGCAAGGTCGTGTAGACCTCCTTGAGCGATTCCAGGCTGTCGGCGTGGAAAGCCTGACCATCGGTGATCTCGCAGATTTTCTGCAGGGTTTGATCGTCGACGGGAACCGGAATCGTGGCGCCCTGGTAGACAACGGTCCCGTCGGGCGTACCGAACGAGATCGTCGATATCTGCACTCCCTGATCTTTGGCGGCCCGCGCCGCCGTAAACGCTCCCTGCGGGGCATTGGGGTCCAGCGGCACGTTTTCCGCGCCGTCGGACTCCAGCACGATGCGCGCGGGCGGCGGGCCGTCGCCGCCTCCCATGACGGAGCCAACCGTGGCGATCGCTTGCAGCGCGGTGAAAATGCCTTCACCGGTGGCGGTCTTCGGTGCGGGCTGCAGGGTGTCGATCGCGGCTTTTACCGCCTCGCGGTTGGTCGTCGGGGCGACCAGCAACGTGGCGTTAGCCGCAAATGCCACCAGTCCGAGATTGACAGCCGGGGTCAGCTCGCTGGCGAATTGCTTGCCGGCCTCCTGGGCGGCGGCCAGCCGATTCGGAGCGACGTCGTTGGCAGCCATGGACTCCGAGATGTCGATGACCAGCATCACCACCGCACGATTGAGCGGAATCCGGACGTCGGACGTCGGCCCGGCCATCGCCGTCGTCAGCAGCACCAACGACGTGACCAGCAGGATTGTGGGCACGTGCCGCCAGCGAGTCGGGCTCTTTGGCGCGACGCGTTGAAGCACCTCCATGTTGGCGAACCGCAGAACCCGACGGCGACGCGCGTATTGCTGTGCGACGTAGATCCCCACCAGTAATAGAACGATCAACAGAAACAAGAAGAACCAGGCGTTCTCGAAGCCCGCGAGCGACACCGGGCCCAGCAGGGGCAACCTCATGCGTCCATGATGCACAAGACCGGCCGCTGGGGCTTCATCGCGCGTGCCGACTGAGCGCCGGCAGTCCCGATAACGGCGCCGCGGCCAAGGCGAATAATCAAGGGTTATGACCGTGAAGCAGAGTCCCTGGGTTCGGCTGTGCACCGGCATGCTGGCCAGTGGCGGGTTGGCCTTGACCGCGTTCGGACTGGCGGGCGGCTCCGGTCCCTGGGCCCAGGCGGCCCCTGCGCCGAGCCCGCGCTGGTGCCCAGGCGATCAATGGAACCCGGGCTGGGGCAACATCTCGGACTGGGACTGGGGCCACTGCCACGACTGGCAAGGTCCGGGAGGCCCGTATGGTCCCGCCGGCTGGGGGCCCTGGGGTCCTCCGCCGGCGTGGGCGCCGCCCCAGCCGCCTCCCCCGCCGTGGGCTCCCGGGGCCAATATGATGTGGAACCCCTCTGCCAATAGTTGGGGATTCTGGAACAACGGAGTATGGACTCCGATCTAACCCACACCCGCGACAAGCAGCTACCTAGCCGCACGGGCATTCGCCTGGGAATCACTTGGCTTGAGTAGTCGAGTCCGCCGGGAAAATCATCGCCAACTGCGCGTTCCAACTCTCCGGTCGATGTAAAAGCAGTTGTACCCCAAGCTATTTCGCGCCAGCGACACCGGTTCGAATGATTCTCGCGGCGGAAGTCCTACCCGACTCGCACTGCGCCGACATCGCCAACTTGATACCTTGAGGTCGGATCTGAGCAACCACACCGCCCACCATGGAGCGACCCAATGCGGAACCTCAGCACTGCCGGAGGTCCGGTGCGGGCCGCGTACATGACCGTGCCGTTCCTCGCCGCCGTGCTCGCCCCGACGGTGGCTCACGCTGATCCCATCGGTGACTACGTCAACCGCAGCGGTAAGGCGGTGTGCGCGGAGCTCGATAAGGTCCAGGACGGGGGGGACTTCTTCAGACTCGCACTCACCGTCGCACATGACGGCAAGTTCAACATCAAGGACGCGGCGAACGTCATCGGGCGAGCGGTCGCCACCGACTGTCCGTCGGAAGAGCCGAAATTGAAACTAGCTGGCACTTCGGCCGCCAACCCGCCGACTCCGCAAGTGGGGCCACCGGACCACTGATCGCCACCGACCTGATCGAGGCCGCGCACAGATTTCCGGCACTACGCCGTAAAGCGGGCTACTGGTTTGTGCTACCGCCGGGTCGTTCGGGATTTGGCTAATGGCGGATCGTCGCACTGCTGCCATGGCGCCCGCTCATGGGGTCATGCGCCGACTTCTGGTGTTCAAGTTGCCGGATCAGCTCGCGCTTTGCGTCGCTCAGAGCGCGGGTGACATCCGGGTTCTCGGCGACCGCTACCACCGGCGGGCGGCCGGGTAGGCTCGTGCGCAAAGTAACGCGCTGCTGCTTGCCGCCGCGATCGTGCAATGACACTTCCACAACAATGTCCCGCGAATCCCATCGTCCCACCAGGTGCGGACCGAGCGTCGACAACGTCTCCAACACATGCGGTCGCTCTTTTTCTTTGAAGCCCGCACCGACGTGAAGCACGTTCACGTCGAAGGCATCTCGTTGTGCATCGCCTGATTTCATTGTATTCGTTCTCCTTTGATTGACAGGTACAAACGTCTGGCTGAACGGGAGGCGCGTGCGCTCAGCGGCTCAGGGCCGCAAGGAGTTCAGGTAGCGGCACGGTGGCGACACCGATTGCGCCGTCACTGATCCCGTACGGCAGCACCAACGTATCGGCGTGGGCCAACGCGCCGCAGGAGTAGACAACGTTGGGCACGTAGCCGTCCCGCTCGTCAGCCGCGGGGCTCAATAGCGGTTCCGCTAGCTGGCCAATAATCCGTGTCGGATCGTCGAGATCAAGCAGAATCGCCCCGATGCTGTACGTGCGCATCGGACCCACACCGTGGGTGAGCACCAGCCACCCGACGTCGGTTTCGATGGGCGAACCGCAGTTCCCGAGTTGTAATACCTCCCAGGCCCGGGTCGGGCTCTGGCAGGCAAGCGGATTCGTCCAAACGGACAGATGATCCGAATAGGCAACCGAATTCGTCTCGCGATCTGATCTCGACATGGCAGCGAAGCGACCCCGAATCCGGCGGGGAAACAGCGCCAGGCCCTTGTTGACGGCGGCCTGCCCGACGATCGGCGCGGAGGTGAAGGACAGGAAATCCGTGGTCTCGAGCAGTTGCTGGCTAATGTGAGATCCGCTGTAGGCCGTGTAGGTGGCATAGAAAGTTTGGGAGCCATCGTCGTCGGTGAAACGGACGAAGCGTGCATCCTCCATGCCGGCCTGCTCGTCGTCCATCGAGGGCCACAGGACCCGCTCGGAAAGAGTTATGCGGTCGGAGAATTCGACGGCATACGTCCGGTCGGCGATGCTGCGGAATGAGGAAATCGTCGCCTGGGCGTGTCCGCGAGTGTTCAGATGGGTCTGGAGGTCGGCGAGTTGTTGATTGAGAGAAGCTCGGGTAAAGCTCTGGCCGAGCCTGTCGAGGACATAGTCGGCGGCCTCTCCGGCCTCGTCGAGCCTGGCGAGTTCACTGCGGAAGACCGCTGCGTCGAGCAGTGCGGGCTCTGCCGCCCCGACTGTGGCGAACGGAGCCGGGTCGTCGATCGTGACGCCGCCGGCTGCGTCGATGACGCCGGTCCGGAAACCGATGGACGAACGGTGTCCCTCGCCGACGCCCCGGACGCTCATCACGAATCGCAGGCTGCCCGCCACGGTCTCGGCCTGGTCGGGGTGGGCCACCATGCTGGGGTTGCACAGCGCCGCACCTTCAACGGCGTATTCTTTGGTGAATGTAGCTCCCAGCAACAACTTTCGTGCCTCGGAGAGTTCCCTTCCGGGATCCAGCCGATCGGCGAGTTCACGGGCGTGCCGAAGGAAGGTGCCGGCAAGATCGCGGTGACGTCCGTTGAAGCGGATGACGACATCGTCTAGCGACGACTGCACCTGCTCCTCGTCCAGGGCAAGGATCCGCGCCAGAACCGCCCCCGCCCGGGACTCCTGGTGCTCGAAGCCCTCCTGGCCCGGCACGAACAGTTCGGTGATGACCCGCGACGGGTTGGCCACGAGCCGCTGGGGGCAGCGCGTGACCAGCTCGGTCTGCACGGAAGTCATTGCCGCACAGTCGACAAGTACCGGGCGTGCTGCAACGTCGAGAGCACCGCCAGGGTCGACTCCGCGCCCTGGTTGCGATTCACCCCGTCGGCATGCAGGCCGTCGAATCCAGCACCGGTCTGGGGGTCCCACATGACCTGTTGCGCGTCGTTGGCGCCCATGAACCAGCTGGCAGCGGCGCGGACGCCATCGGGCCAGATCGAAGCCGGGTCAATGGCTGCGGCACGCGCGCACGCGTCGGCGAGGGTGGATACCTCGATCGGCTGCTGATCGAACGCCGGCCGTACGTCGTCCAGTCCTCTGCCCGCCACAGGAGTGGGCGAGAGGTGATCTCCCGCCGTCTCGTATTCAACCAGCCAACCCAACAGATCCAGGCCCTGCTGCCGCAGCGTCCAATCGTCAAGCCCAACGCCGGCGGCGATCATCGCCTCGGGGATAACAGCATTCGCATAGGTGAGTCGCGACTCAGGCCATGGCCACGCCGCGTTGCCGTTGGGTTTGGCCACCGTATCGGCGTAATCGGTGAGGAGTGCGCGGGCGGCCCGATGGTCGGATTCGACGGAGAGGAGTTCGGCGGCGCCCAACGCCGCGAACGCCATCGCCCTGGGCCACGGCGATCGCACCTTCGCGGCACGTTCAAACTGAATGACGGCCAACCGGCGAACAAGAGCGACGTCGCTATGCGCCGCAGCAGTTCCCAGTCCCCAGATACAGCGCCCCCACCAATCCTTCAGGGCCGGCTCATCCTCCCAACGGCGGTTGCGGTTCATCCGGTTTCGGCAGGGGCCGGCGTAGGACTGCGCGTCGTTCAGGAACCGCACGGCCACGCCCGCAAGGCGGTTGACTTCCCCACTGGAGTGGGGCTCTCGGGTCGCGACGACGAGAACCCGGGCCATGTCGTCGGTGCAATAGCCATGCTCGCGCCGGGGTTCGGCAAAACAGGCATGCTCGAACGTGCCGCGGCCGTCTGTCAAACGCAACAGGTGGTCAAATATCGGTTCTGGCATGGTGGCACTCACACGAGCGCCGGACGCTCAGCGAGAAGGCGGTGTGCCAGCACCTGGTAGGCGTTGGCTACGACCGGCCACGCCATCTGCGGGGCTAATCGCGCGGCCTCCGCGGCCATCGCCGCGGCGAGGTGCGGCTCGGTCAGCAGCCGGTGCAGGGCCGACGCCAGCGCATCCGGGTCGTCGTGGCCGACGACGATCCCCGCCCCACTGGCGAGGAGCTCGACGGCGTGCGGAAAGGCGGTCGCGACCACCGGCCGGCCGCTCGCGATGGCGTCGACCAAAACACCGGAGGTGACCTGATCAGTGGAGTCGTAGGGCAGCACGACCACAGCCGAGGACTGGACAAGCGCCGTCAGCGACGAGACATCTCGGTAGCTCGCGTCGAAGGCCACCGAATCGGTTACGCCACCTAGCCGCGCCTGTTCGGCACGGGCGTTGCGGTATGCCTCGCCATCGGCTGCGAGGACCTTCGGGTGCGTACGACCGGCAATCAGGTAGCGCGGTCGGACCGGGAGGTTATGCAGCGAACCCATCGCGTCGATGACTCGCTCGATGCCCTTTCCCGGCCCCAGCAGGCCCCACGTCAACAACGTCGGCCTCTCAGACCGGGCCCCCGGGGCCATCCGCCTTGGGACCCTCGCGCCGTGCGCGATCGTGGTGACTTTCGAGGGATCGACATCGAAGCCGAGACGCATGCGTTGGCTGGCCGCCTCCGACATGACAACCACCTGGTCCGCCATGGCGGCGATCGCCTCGAGTACCGAACGCTGATGCGGGGTCGGGTCTTTGAGGACCGTGTGGGCTATCACGATCGACGGGATGTGCAGCCCGCCGATGATGTCCACCACTTCGTCGCCGTCGACCCCGCCGTAGATGCCGTACTCATGCTGCACGACCGCGACGTCGCTCTCATTCAGCAATGCGGAGGTTGCAGCCACGGATGCCGCCGAACCGTTGACAAGCTCTCCGATCACCCGACGGTCGGAAGATAACGAACCGTCGGCCACCCGCACGACGCTGACATCAGAGCCATTCGCGCACAACCCTTTTGACAAGGCCGCACTGAACGTCGCCAGCCCGCACGGTGTGGGTGGATACGTACTAAGGATGCCGAAACTCGCCGAGCCGGGAGGGCCTTGCCCAACAAGAGGGGCATTCGATGTTTCAAGGGTGGATTGATCGCTCAAGGTGATCCCAACGGAAGGTTGTCACCGGCGTGTCCGGCGCGAGCTGCTGCTCTTCTAGAATCAGCGGCGGACAGCTGACTTCATCCGGGACTGGCTGGGTTCCCAACCACCTCAACACTACACTCGATCAGCGGCTAGCGCGTATCAAGCCCCGCCAAGATGCGCAGGCCAACGGCGTGCCGACTGATATCGGCGTCGGCACTCTCAGCAGTGAGGTGCCGCTCGGCTTGCTCGGGTGTGTAGCCCTGGCCGATGAGGGCCCCGATAGCTTGGTCGATGACCGACACCCCGAAAAGGCCTGTTGCGGAGCCCTGTTCGGCGGCCGCTGGAAGGTGCTGATCGAGGACGAAGTCAGCCAGGGCCCGGGCGGTGAGCCACGCGAGGTCCGCAGCCAGGTCGACAAAGGTTCCCGGCGACCCCGCGTACAAAATGACGACCACCGCCAAGAGAGGACGGGCATCGCCGACGCCTGGCAGCGCCAGCCTCAACGAGGTGCGGACATCACCCGTCCCGACACCCTCGACGAATGTGGTGAACGCGAACGGCGGATCACTGCCGTCGACAGTCACGCTCAGACCCAGGAAAGTGGGTATTGCGGCAGTGGCATTGGCCGTGAGCCGACCCAGACTATGCGCGATGTCGGTGCCGGGCTCATCCAAAGCCGCGGTGAGAATGCCCAGGTCTGCGGACAGGGCCGCAGCGATCTTCACAAGAGGATTGCTCCGCTACACGCTCCCGAGCGCGATCAAGCCTGCCGGCGCCGCGCATAGCCGGTTGGCGTGCGCGGTGAGGATTACGAGACGCGAGTCAGGACCCGTCTTGTGACTGTTTCCCCAGTTGTCACGGTACGCCGATTTGGCCTTCCGGATCATGTCGGGCGCGGGCGCGGGCGCGGCGCACGGCTTCATCCACAATGCGTTGGGCCACATCGGCCAACTTGCGGTGCTCAGCTTGGCTCATCACCCGCAGATGGGCGAACGCGTCCTCGGCACTGCGGCCGGTACGTCCGCGGATGAGGCCGATCGCTTGATCGATCACCGGGCGGGTGGATAACGCCGCCTGTAACTGGACGGACAGAGCAAGCGCGTCCGCGAGGATCTGCGCGTTGTACACGGCAACAGCCGCCGGTTTGGCGAACAACTCCCCGAGTTGGGCGGCGTGCTCATCGAAAACGTCTTTGCCGTGCGCATATACGTTGATCGCCCCGACCACCCGATCAGGCAGCAACAGCGGCAGCGACAGCGCGCTGTGCACCCCCAACCTGCCCACGCGCGGACCGAACCGCGGCCACATCTTCTCCCCACCGAGCGACCCGGAGCGCACCGTGCGACGTTCCAGCGCCGCCGTGATGCAGGGCCCCTCGTTGAGCGTCACATACTGGATTTCGTCAATCTCGGCGACAAAGGGAGCGCTGGCCGCTAACGCCGCGACCATGTTGTCTACCCGGTCGAGATTCAGCAACGTCACCCCGGCACCGTCGGCCCCGGGTATCGCGCGCACGGCGAACGCCGCCACCTCCGTCAGCAACTCGGGCAAGCGCCGATGATCGCCGACCAGACCCGCGAGGCTGGCGATTCCCGCCTGCAAATCGGCGTCCTCGGCGCTGAGCTGGTCCGATGTCCGCGACCCCAGCGGGGGGCTCGCAGCGTCCTCGGTGGACTCCACCATTGCCGGTACCTACCTCATAGTCCTTCTGGAACCCGACATCACCGGCGACCAGCAATACGCCCAGGGCGCACTCGCCGCGAGATGAACCCCATCTTATAGGCCGAAATTGGCTCGCCGATCTTAGGGCGACGTTGGCTGCCCGCTTGCACCTGCGCGGAATCACCACCCGGTGTAATGTCATCAGTGCTGAGAATCTCAGCTGGTCCGGGAAGGGTTTTAGCCGTACGCCGCTGAACCCAAGGAGTGTTGGCTCCGCGCCCTGACATTTCGGTGATCGCCCGCACGACAGGATCACCATGACTTACAAATTGTTAGGCACTTCTGCTCCGTCAGTTCTTGCTACGTTCACCGTCTCCACGCCGGGCAACGATCGGATCCCGCGATTGGACATTCAATGGGCGAAGTCGCCGGTAACCATCATCTGCGCCCACGGCGAGATCGACCAGGCAAACGCACACACCCTCACCGAGTATTCACTCGCCTGCCTGGCGCTTCGCTGTTCGCCGATCCTTGATCTGACCGGTCTGGAATTCTTTGGCGCGGCGGGCTTCTCGGCGCTGCACAGAATCTCGGTAAGCTGCGCGAACGCTGGAATAGACTGGACGTTGGTACCTGGTGCTGCGGTGTCCCGACTGCTTCGAATCTGCGACCCGGACGGCTTGCTGCCGTCCGTCGATAGCGTCAGTGCCGCACTGGCCAGCCTCCAAGGATCGGCATCCGAGGCCGACCACCGCGGAAAAACAACCCCAAACTGCGATGCAGTCTCCAACTGAAATCATCTTGGGGCATCGCGTTACGCAATCATAGTTTCTCCGCCAAAAGTATTCGGCGTAGGGCAATCGAACGTTATCCGACAATAATTAGGCGCCAAAGCCCTTATAGTCAAAACCGTCTTGGCCCGTAGTTAAAAGTCTATGCGGACATAGTTAGAAAACGCTTGCGTATCTAGCGGTCCCTGGGTTGGTTCGCCAAGGGTTGAATAGCAGAATTTCGTGCATGAAAAAACCCCTGAGGAATAAGGCTCCCGCGATGAAGCAGGACGATAACCTGTTAACCTCAGGGGTTTTCGCGTCAAATCGCTAGAGGGCGGTCACTCCGACCGCCTGAGGACCCTTATCGCCTTGGGTGATCTCGAACTGAACTCGTTGATTCTCGTCAAGCGAGCGAAAACCGCTTCCTTGAATCTCAGAGTAGTGGACGAAAACATCTTTTTCGCCGCCGTCGGGGCTGATAAAGCCGAAGCCCTTTTCGCCGTTGAACCATTTCACGGTTCCTTGTGTCATGCTAACTCTTTCTCTTTCAAAAGGATGTAATTGCCATACATCCGCGATCGATTCTAACACGATCAGGGCAATGTGCATTCTGGAAGATGCCGATGAGCTCCGGAGCTGGCGGGCGGCCTCCAACTACTTCGATGACTAGCCGATTAGCACGGCATACCGCGGCTTGATCACTTCGTCGATGATCGCCAGCCGCTCACTGAAGGGAATGAAGGCCGATTTCATCGCATTGATGGTGAACCGTTCCAGATCACTCCACCCGTAGCCGAACGCTTGCACCAACCGGTGCATCTCGAGACTCATCGTGGTGTCGCTCATCAGCCGGTTGTCGGTGTTGACCGTCACCCTGAACCGGGCCCGGGCCAGCAGGTCGAACGGGTGCTCGGCGATGCTCTTGACCGCACCGGTCTGCACGTTCGAGCTGGGGCACAGTTCCAGCGGAATTCGCTTGTCCCGCAGGATCGATGCCAACCTACCCAATCGAACGCCGGAGCCTTCCAGGACTTCGATGTCGTCGACGATTCGCACCCCATGGCCCAACCGGTCGGCGCCGCAAAACGCGATCGCTTCATGGATGGATGGCAGGCCAAACGCCTCGCCCGCATGAATAGTGAAGCGCGCGTTATGGTCTCGCATGTATTCGAAAGCATCGAGATGCCGCGTCGGTGGGTTGCCGGCCTCGGCACCGGCGATGTCGAATCCCACTACCCCCTTGTCCCGGAACCGAATCGCCAGCTCGGCGATCTCCCGGGACAGCGCAGCGTGCCGCATTGCGGTGACTAGCAGACGCACCTTGATGGGACGACCCGCGACGGCGGCGGCCTTCTCGCCGTCGGCGAGGCCCGCCAGCACGCTGTCGACGATCTCGTCGAACCACAGCCCGCGGTTGATGTGTAACTCGGGCGCAAAACGCACCTCGGCATACACCACGGAATCGGCGGCCAAGTCTTCCACGCACTCGTAGGCGACGCGATGCAGCGAATCGGGTGTCTGCATCACCGCCACGGTGTGCGAAAACGGCTCCAGGTAACGCTCCAGCGACCCGCTATGCGACTGGGTCCGAAACCAGGTGGCCAGCTCGTCGGCGTCTGTGGTGGGCAGTCCGTCATAACCGGTCTGTCCGGCGATGTCGATCACGGTTGCCGGACGCAGCCCACCGTCGAGGTGGTCATGCAGCAGCGCCTTGGGCGCCTTTCTAATCTCCTGCAGACCCAAAGGTGTGGTCACTAGACGATCCGATCGATGATGAGCGGTCGCGGCACCGGCGGTGTGTCGCCGATGCTCCAGCCGCCGTCCAACTCGGCCATCGCGGCGCCGATGCGTTGCGGGGTGTCGGTGTAGAGCGTGAACAGGGGCTCACCGGCAGCGACAGGTTCACCGGGACGACGATGCAGCCTGACGCCCGCACCGAACTGCACCTGTCCGCCCGGGCGGGATCTGCCTGCGCCGAGCCGCCAAGCTGCCAGCCCCACTGCCATAGCGTCGATATTGCCCATTGTGCCGCTCCGGTGGGCGACCACGGTCTCCGAATGCGAACCAATCGGCAACGGTACTGACAAATCACCGCCCTGCGCCGCGACCAGCCGGCGGAATCGGTCCATCGCGGTGCCGTCCCGCAGTGTCTGGCCGGGACCAATGCCGTCGATCCCGGCCAACTCGAGCATCTCCTCGGCCAGTCGCAAAGTCAGCTCCACCACGTCAGGCGGGCCGCCGCCGGCCAGCACCTCCAGTGCCTCGGCAACTTCGAGCGCATTGCCGACGGTCATGCCCAGCGGGCAGTTCATGTCGGTCAGCAGCGCGCGGGTGGGCACGCCGTGCGCGGCGCCCAGCTCGACCATGGTGTGCGCGAGATCGCGAGATTGCGCTTCGGAGCTGGTCAACGCCCCAGCCCCGACCTTCACGTCGAGCACCAGCGCGCCGACTCCCTCGGCCAGCTTCTTGCTCATTACCGAGCTGGCGATGAGCGGCAGCGACTCGACCGTCGAGGTGATATCGCGCAGCGCGTACAGCTTCTTGTCGGCCGCGGCAAGCTGGCCGGCGGCGTATATCGCCGCACCGATGTCGTGCAGCTGTTGGCGCACTCGCCGGTTGGAAATCTCGGCGGTGAAGCCCGGGATGGATTCCAGCTTGTCCAGAGTGCCGCCGGTATGACCCAGCCCTCGACCGGATGCCTTGGGCACCGCGGCGCCGCAGGCCGCGATTATCGGCACCAACACCAGTGTGGTCTTGTCACCAACCCCACCGGTGGAGTGCTTGTCGACGGTGGGCACTGCTTTTCCGAACTGACCGCCGCTGCGTAGATCGCTGAAGTCCATCAGTTCACCGGACTTCAGCATCGCCGTGGTCCAACTGGCGATCTCGCCACGGTCCATGCCGCGCCAAAAGATCGCCATCAGTAGTGCCGCCATCTGTTCGTCACCGACCTCGCCGTCGGTGTAGGCCTCGATGACCCAGTCGATCGCGGCATGGGACAGCCGCCCGCCGTCCCGCTTCGTCCTGATCACGGTCGGCGCGTCGAATGTGAAGCCGGTCAAGAAAATTCCCCGGCTTCCCGGGGCAGGTCGGCGGTGAAGGCATCGGGCAGCAGGTCGTCAAGCCGACGGGGCCCCGCCGGATGGTCGATCAGCAACTCGGGACCGCCGTGCTCGAAAAGCAGCTGTCGGCATCGCCCGCACGGCATCAGCGGCGAGTCGTGTGCGTCAACGCACACCAGCGCGACCAGCCGGCCACCACCGGTCGAATGCAGCGCGGAGACCACGCCGCACTCGGCGCACAGAGTAAGGCCGTATGAGACATTCTCCACATTGCATCCGGTGACCACCCGGCCGTCATCGACCAGCGCAGCCGCGCCCACCGGGAATCGTGAATATGGCGCATAGGCTCCCGCTGACACTTGAATTGCCTTATTCCGCAACATATTCCAATCGATATCAGGCATACCATAACCCCGCTCACCGAATCGACCGACTTACGAAGTCCAACCCTAGCTGTGAGTCGACCCATCGCCTGGATCGGCCTGTTCGTACCGTCCCCCA
>Ga0224557_1000636_pt1 | contig 38067 bp, 28 predicted proteins | sample 714S31014metaG_FD_180677 | JGI IMG/M metagenome (GOLD analysis project Ga0224557, IMG submission 180677) | Peat soil microbial communities from Stordalen Mire, Sweden - 717 S3 10-14 | ecosystem: Environmental > Terrestrial > Soil > Wetlands > Peat | place: Sweden: Norrbotten County, Stordalen...
ATCTGGTTTGACCGCGGTGATTGGTTCTAAGGCGCAATCTGTGCTTGAGCCTTACCAAATTGAGCGGCGCACACTATATACCTGATCGACGAATCGCGTCAACTAGATGCACCAACATCTTGGCTCTTTGAGTGCTCGCTCTAATCGCGGCAATACTTCTCATACTGCTGGTAAATGAACGGGTCCGTCATTCCTGCAATATAGTCGCAAATAATGCGGGGCAGCGGCTCGTGCGCGGCTTTCTCCCGATAGTTCCGCGGCAGATCGTCGGGTTCTTCCATCCAATGAGCAAACAGCTCTCCCACGATTCGTTCAGCGTCATCTTTTTCTCCTTCGAGCGCGGGGCTGAAGTAGAGGTTCTCATACAAAAAATCCTTAAGGTGGCGTCGTTCCTGTTCGACCTCCGGACTGAATGCCGCCAACCGCGCCGGATACAGCCGGATCGCTTCAACCGAATGCACGTTAGCCACCGCGACCCGCTCCCGCGTATTCTCAATCAGATCGCCGACCTGCCGGTCGAAGACGCGCTTCAGCGTCTCGTTGAATAGCAACTTTTGCTCCGCCGTCGGATAAAGCCTCCGCACCTCATCGAAGCAGTGGCCAAAGATCGGTACGCTCTCGGCAATCTGTTCGACCGTTAGCAGATGCGCTTCGCAGCCATCGTCTAAATCGGCGGTGTTATAAGCAATCTCATCGGTCAGGTCGATGAGCTGCGCCTCCAGCGGAGGCCGCTGATCCAGCAAATACTCGGCCAGTTCCGGATGCTCCGCAGCAGGGTAGTCGTGCGAGTGCTTGATGATTCCTTCCCGAACCTCGAATGTGAGATTCAGCCCGCGAAAAGAGGCATACCTTAGCTCGAAATGTTCCACAATGCGCAGCGCGTGCAGGTTGTGATCAAACGAGAGTCCTTGCCGGCGCATCGCGGCATCCAGCGCCTTTTCTCCCGCGTGCCCAAATGGAGGATGCCCAAGGTCATGCACCAGCGCCAAAGCCTCCACCAGATCTGTATTCAATCCAAGCTGTGCCGCAATCGTGCGCGAAATCTGCGCCACTTCGATCGTGTGCGTTAGCCGGTTGCGGAAATGATCGGAATAGCGGCGCGTGAAAACCTGCGTCTTCGCTTCCAGCCGTCGAAAAGCGCGCGCGTGCACCACACGGTCGCGGTCCCGCTGAAAGTCGTTGCGATAAGGATGAGTCGGCTCGGGATGCCGTCGCCCGCGAGAGTGTTCCACGTGGACGGCATAGTCGGCGAGCATGGAGCCAGTGTAGCAGCGGAGTCGGAATGCGGCCCTACTGTTTGCTCGTGTCTTCGCGCGCCAGCTTCATCTTCGCGGAGTCGAGCTTTTTCTGTACCCGCGCTACATCGCTCGGGTCCACTTCTGCTGCAATCGTGCGATTCCACTCGGTGAGCGCGCGCTCCCAGTTTGCCGCCGCTTGTTTCAGGCGGCCCGTCTTCTGATATAGATCGCCCAGGTGATCGTGGACCGTAGGATCGGTGTTGATCTTCTGCGACGCTTTCAGCAGATTCTCTTCCGCCAGATCGTATTTTCCCAGCCGGAAGTAAGCCCATCCGAGAGAATCGAGATAAGCGCCATTGGCCGGATCGAGATCGACGGCGTGCTTGATGTATCCAAGCGCCTCCTCGAGCTGCATATTCTGGTCGGCCAGCATGTAACCCAAATAATTCAGCGCCGAGGCATGTTCGGGATCCCCCGCCAGCACCTTCTTAAACTGTGCTTCGGCCTCGGGATAGCGTTTGTCGCGCTCGTAGGTCGAGCCGCGCAGAAACCAGATATACTCCTTCTCTTCTTCCTTGGTCGATAGCTGTTCTGCCTTGTCGAGCGCCTGCACCGCATCCGAGAAGCGGCGAAGCCGCGTGTTCATCTGCGCCAGCGTGATGTAAATCTGCCGGTCGTCGGCATCGCCTTTCAGCAACGAGCGCACATCCTTCAGCGCCTCGTCGGCTTTCCCCATATCGGCCAGTTGCGCATCCAGCACCATTTTCAGATCGCGGCTGTTGGGAAGCTTCTGCACCGCTTCTTTGGCAACATCGGTAGCCTTCTGCCATTCCTTGGCTTCGCGCCACGTGTCGATCACCTGCTGGTAGCCGCGCTCGATGTTGTCATTCCCGCCCAACGCGACCATCTGCCGGAAGGTCTCGCTTGCCGCCTGATAATTCCCCTGATCGCGATAAATGGTCCCCAGCCGCTCCAGAAAAACCGCACGGTTACTCTTCGCGCTGCCCGTGTAGTTGCCGTCTGCCTTCTCGGTCTTCTTGAGCAGGTCGCGCATGATCGGGACGGCATCGTCATACCGTCCCTGCGCCTGGTAAATCGAAGCGATGTTATACGGCACTTCGATCGAATCCTGCACCATCGACGACGCCTTCTTCAGGTTCTCGAGAGCCAGGTCGAACTTGCCCTGCTTGCGATAGATCTCCGCAATGCGAATATAGGTCTGCGCGTCTTCCGGGTTCGCGTCGGCAATTACCTTATACTGCTCGAGCGCCGCGTCGCTCTGTCCGTCATTGAGCAGGTTCTCGGCCAATCCACGGATTGCATCCAGGTTGTCGCGATCCAGTTCGATGGCGTGCCGGTACGCTTCGACTGCGTTCTTGTATTGCTTCTGCTGCTCGTAGGTGTATCCCAGTGCCGAATAGAGCTTGGCGGAGCGCTCGTTCTTGGGCACGGAACTGAGCACGTCGGTCGCCCGCGAAGTATCGCCCAGTTCGTTGTAAAGATACGCGAGCGTTGTAACCGCTTCCTCCGAATCCGGCTGCAACTTTACCGCCGTCTTGAATTCGGTCTCCGCTTTTTGCAGATCGTTGTGCAGACGATACAGTCGGCCCAGAAGCAAGTGGTCATCCGTACTGTCCGGTTGCAGGCGAACAATTTGCTCATACTGCTCGATGGCCAGTTTGAGCACGCTTTCCGATCCGTTGCCCGCCTCCATGTCGCCCAGCGATCGCAGGTAGATTCTCCCCAGCAGCCGCCGCGCTTCCAGATTGTTCGGGTCACGCTTGATGATGTCCTGCGCCTCGATGACTGCGTCGCGAATCCGCCCCGTTTTGGCGTAGAGTTCGGCCAATCCCGAGGTCAAGTACGCCGAGGTCGGATCGGCATCGATCGCCGCGCGATACTCTTCAATCGCCTTGTTGGCCAGGTCGCTGCGGCCATAAGTCGAAACCTGCTCCTCATACATGTGGGCCAGAGCGAAATGGTAATAGGCGGCGGCCCTGTCGGGGGCTTTTTCCTTGCTTCCGGACGGCGAACTGGCCGTCGAAGAGTCAGTCGGCGCAGAACCCGCAGCCGTCGCAGGCGCACTTTGGCCCACCAAGAAAGACCCTGTAAAAAGGACAACGAACAGCCCCCACTGATTTTTCATGAACCGTCCTTGAAGATTGCAACCGCCTTCGAGCTATTGGATGCCGGTTTGCCGCTTGCCGATTTTTCTATTCTACCCTCGGCCCGGCCCCAAGTGGAGAGAAAGCAAAGGTGGGCATCAAAGCCGGAAGTACAGGGGCTTCGGTAGGGAATAGATGGTATCGCCGGCACCCTGACGGCGGTTCCGTGGGCGCCCCGCCCAGGGCGTCACCCGATAGAAGCAGCGGACCCGACGCCTGCCCTGAGCTTGTCGAAGGGTTCGCGCCCGTCATTGTTGGTGGACCTCGGTGACAGCTGAAGGTCCCGGAATCGTCCGCGCCTTAGTGCCGGAAATGCCGAACACCCGTAAAGACCATCGCCAACCCCAGCCGATCCGCCGCCTCAATCACTTCCTGGTCGCGCACGGACCCCCCAGGTTGAATAATCGCCGTCGCTCCCGCCGTAGCAATCTCCTCAACCCCATCAGGAAATGGGAAAAACGCATCCGAGGCCGCCACCGTACCCTTGAGCGGCAGCTGCGCCTTCATCGCCCCAATCTTGCACGAATCCACGCGGCTCATCTGACCCGCGCCCACGCCCACCGTTTGCCCGTCGCGCGCATAGAGAATCGCATTCGACTTCACGTGCTTGCAGACCTTCCAGGCAAACAGCAGAGCGCGTTTCTCCTCGGCCGTCGGCGCCCGTTTCGTCACGATCTTCAAGTCGCCGGCAGTCAGCCTGTGCAGGTCCGCATCCTGCACCAGCATCCCTCCGGAGATGTCCTTGACCACCCAGCGGGTGCCCCATCCTAACGTCGCGTTTTCTGCGACGTTAGAATGGGCTTGCGGAACCTCGACCAGCCGCAGATTCTTCTTGGAAGCGAACGCTTCTTTTGCCCCCGGGTCGAACGACGGCGCAGCAATCACTTCCAGAAACAGCTTCGCCATTTCCGCCGCCGCCGCCGCATCCACCCGCCGATTTACTCCAATCACGCCTCCGAACGCCGATACCGGATCGCATTCCAACGCCCGCACGTACGCTTCCGCAAGCGTCTTGCCCGTCGCCGTCCCGCACGGATTCGTATGCTTGATGATCGCGCAAACTGTCTCATCAAACTCCGAAGCCAGGTCCCACGCCGCCTGCAGGTCAACGATGTTGTTGTAGGAAAGCTCCTTGCCCTGCACCTGTCTGGCATGGGCCACGCCCGACCCGGAGTCGTCGGCATACATGGCCGCTTTCTGGTGCGGATTCTCCCCGTACCGCAGATCCATTTGCTTGTGGAAGCTGAGCCGCAGCGTGTCCGGAAAATTAGTCCGCGGCGCAAGTGCATAGCCGCCCTCCGCCGAGATGCGCTCGAGCGTCGATGCAATCGCCGAATCGTAGGCCGCCGTGGTCGCAAACGCTTTCTGCGCCAGCCGCCATTTGGTTTCCTTCGACAGCGTGCCCCCCGCCCGTCCCATCTCATCGGCAATCGCGCCGTAATCAGCAGGTGAAGTCACCACCGCCACATCCTGAAAATTCTTCGCAGCCGAGCGGATCATCGACGGCCCGCCAATATCGATGTTTTCGATGATCTCGTCGAAGTGCACACCCGGCTCGGCTGCAGTTTTTTCGAAGGCATAAAGATTCACGACGACCATGTCGATTGCCGGAATGCCGAGCTCGGCAACTGCCGCCCGATGTCCGGCATTTTCCCTCCGATGCAAAATCCCGCCGTGCACCTTGGGATGCAGCGTCTTCACCCGCCCATCCAGCATTTCCGGGAAGCCCGTCAGTTCGGAGATGTCCTTGACGGCAATCCCCGAATCCCGCAACAGCTTGGCAGTCCCGCCGGTCGAGACCAACTCCACCCCCAACCCAGCCAGTTTGCGGGCAAAATCCACCAGCCCGGTTTTGTCGGTGACGCTAAGAATGGCGCGTTGAATTTTAGACATGAATGCCTCGATAAGAAATGGAATTATAGAAGGGAAATTCTAGCAGGCGCAGGCAACACCGAGTTGCCAATACCCTGCACACTGTTAATCAGCCGTCGTGAGAATGGGTCCGTATCAGGGCATGCTTCAGCGATGCCGCAACCTCAAACAAACAGATGCCCTTTATAGGGGCTGTGCATCGAAAACTGCCCCGTCGCGATTTTGTTCTGCGGATTTGTGAAGAGCCCGGACGATGCGGTTAATCTCGGCCTGATGTTACTGGCCACTGACAACTGACAACGGCCTGGCAACTGCCTACTGCTTCGCCTTCGCCTTCAGCTTGACCTGCCCATTCTGCAATTCAATCGAGTACTCCACGGTATTGCACCCGTGCTCGCGGCGAATCTCGGAGGTCTTTTTCTGTACGAAGGAAGTGAAAGAATTGAGTGTTCCCACCGTCTTTTCCCCAGTCTTTGCCTTGGCCTCAGCCAGCGCCTTATAAAGCGCTGCAACTTTTTCGCGCTCGGTGACCGAGCCCGAAACCCGCACGGAAAATGCCCCAGCCTCAGAAGCCTGTGCTTCGGCAGCCTCGCCGCCCGTCGCTCCGGCGGCTCCGCCTTTTCGGCTAAGGCCATACGCCGTAGGGAACTTTGCCTCCCGCTCCTGACTCTCGCGCACGCCCTGCACTGAGAGCATGGCTTCGTGGGGCGCGCGGTAGCCCTCTTCGCGAATGCGCATCTTCTTTCGCCACAGGTCGCTCTGCACCGCATAGCGCTGCGCCATTTCGTTGTATTTGTAGCGCTGCGCGAACTTCATCCGTGCCCCGTCGCTGAACTTGCGCAGCAGGCTGAGCACTTTCCACTCAATGTCCGTGGGAGGCCGTTTGGCCGGGTTATTGAAGAAAATCTCGTACTCGATCTTCAGCCGTCGCAACTGCTGGTCGAGGAGACTCAACTCTTCATCAATCGTCACAGGGAATCCCCTAGCCACGAGCATAGCGGCAGAATGCCGCCGATGGCAGATTCCCAGTGGCCCTGGGGGAGATGGTACGAAAGTCACGAGGCGAGGGCCGAAAAGCGAACGACCAACGACGAGCGACGGTTCTTTCTACTTCGCTCCGCTCGCCGCCATCTTCTTCACCATCGCCAGCACCAGCTTCCGGTCGCTGTCATTCAGGTTTGCGGCGTAGCGCCGCATCTGGCTGAGGAAGCGCACCTCATCGTCGGAGAGCTGGGGCAAGCCCTTTTGGTGATGGCCGTTCGAGTGACCTTCGGCGAAAAACTGCGAGAGCGGCAGATCCATAGCGCTGGCGATCTTTGCCAAAGTGTCCAGCGATGGAATCGTGTGCCCGTTCTCCACGCGTGAAAGGTAGCAGCGCAACAGGCCAGTGCGCTTCTCGATGTCTCCTTGCGACATACTCCGCTGCAAGCGGAAATTCCGAATCGTTTCACCAATATTCATAGCGCGCGAGTCAACACGTCAAAAAAAGCTCGCTGCATAGTAACCAGAAGGGCACCATCTGGCAAGTGGAAATTCCTGAACCGCACTTTGGCGCATAAAGTGCGCCCCTCAGAGAACGGTAGCCAAGGATCAAGAAGAGAATGCAGCAAAGAAGTCCCGATAAGCCGAGAGAATCCTACCCCATGGTTTCGGGGCTTTGCCCGCGCTTGATTGAAGCTCCACTGGTTGCAACAGCGATTGGCGTTTTTCCCCGCTCACTTCTTCAAATTACTCGTCAGAAAAGCCACCGTGCGTAGCCACGCATCAGCCGTATCCTCCGCGCGATACGCCTCCTTGTTATTCGGGTTTTCAAACCCGTGCCCCGCATCAGAATAGATCTTCACCTCAATTTTCTTGCCCAGTTGCTCCATCGCCTGCTGGAACTTCTTAACGTCTTCCGGCGGAATCCCGCGATCCTGCCCGCCAAACAGTCCAAGGATCGGCGCCTGGATCTTCTTCATTTCTGCCGGGTCGGTAGCCAGGTGGCCGTAGTTGATCACAGCCGCCGCCAGCCCCGGCTCCGCCAGCGCGACATCCAGCGAATATCCTCCGCCCATGCACCAGCCGATCGAGCCGATTCGGTCTTTCTTAACATTCGGCTGCGCGGCCAGATAGTCGTAGGCCGTTTTCAGGTCGCGCAACGCCCGATCCGTTGGAACCCCGCGCATCAACTCGTGCGCCATATCCGGCGTGTCGGCAACCTTCCCGCGATACAGATCGATGGCCAACGCAACATATCCCTGATCCGCAAGCTTGGAACCCCGCTCCTTCACCCAATCATTCAGTCCCCACCATTCGTGGATCACAATCAGAGCCGGGAATGGTCCCTTCCCCGCCGGAGTGTAAAGCATGCCGTTGACGGTCTCGTCACCCGACTTGTAAGAAACCGATTTCCCATCGGCAGCCATCGCGGAAAGCGCGAAGCTGAGAACAAGCACCACCAAAAGAGTTTTCATACAGACCCCCACAGTCTCCCGCCATTCTAGAGGACCGCTAGCCTTCTCGGGATGATGCACCCGACTTTTGTTTCCCGGTTTGTCCTCGCAAATCGCTTACCCCGCAATCATCGGCACCGCCACCAGCGCCGCCACCATTCCCAAAGTCCGCCCCCGGCTAAAATGCTCGTGCAAGAACACGCGAGCCAGCACCACGGTTACCGCCGGATAGAGTGAGCTCAAAACCACTGCCGAGTCCAGTCGTCCGATCTGCGCCGCGCGGATGAATACCGTGCTCCCGGTGATATCGAGAATCCCGGCAACCACTGCAATTCCTGCCACCGGCCGCGGCAGCGCGCGCACCAGTCCGCCGAAAACAACAATGGCCAACGTGACCGCCAGCGATCCAAAGCGCGAGCACACCGCGATCCAAAGCGCCGACCCGTTCCCCGCCTGATGAATGCAAAGGTAAAAGCCGGCAAAGCCGCAACCCGCGAGCACGGCCAATCCCAAGCCTTCGGGCCGGCCTTTGCCCCCTTCGCTCTGGCCAGCCTCGGTGCGCGAGATGAGCCACACGCCCACACCCGCGAGAATGAAACCGGCGACGTGCCGCCTGCCCGGAAAGCCTTCCGTAAACGCGGTCACCATAGTAGGAATCGCCGCGCCCAGCACCGCGGCCACCGGCGCCACCAGGCCCATCTTTCCTGTGGCGAGCGCGCGATAGAACAAGGCCAGCGCAAAGCCGCCAAGCGTTCCGGCCGCCAGCGCCCAGCGGATGCTCGCGAAAGCCGGAAACGGCAAGCCAGTTGCCAGCGCCAGCGCACCAGCCAGCAGCATGCCGCTCAGGTGCACTACCGATGTGAAAAGAAAGGCATTAGCGCGGCGCGCTCCGATGCCGCCTAGAAAATCGCTCGTGCCCCACACGCCGACGGCAGTCAGGCTATAAGCGGCGGGCAGATAGAGATCAGGAATCGCCACGGGAGATTCGAGATTAGCACGGGAAAGCGCTTCGGTCCGGCTGTCACGGCGGCTTCGGTACCCCCTCCCCCTCCCCTACGCCGGTCTATTGGAATCAAGACTTTAGCGGCATTTTCCCGCCAAGGTCTTCAGCGGAATATGCTTACAGGCAAAGTATTGATAAATAATGATTTATGCCACGTCCTTGCGGGGAGGGCGAAAGGCCACTCGTTTAGAATCAACGAGTTGGCAAACGCCGCTCGGGTGGTTGCCAGCAAAGTCTTGATGTCAAAGAACTTAACCTCATAACTTAGCCCAGAAAGCCGCAAGACTTGCGGGTTTCTGCGAGCGCCCATAGGGCGACCGAGTTACTCCACTTAGGGATGTTAGTAAGTTGTCTTGTAACTACTATTATAAGTCGGGTTGTCAAGTGGGGCCTGTTTGCTCGAGATATGCGGCGCTTTCATACCGGTCATGCAGCTGCAAAATGGGCTTGGTTAGAGGCGAATAGTCGGCGAACAAAATATTTATTGGAATACACATATGTACGTACATAGCGTGCAGAGGCAACAAACGAAAGGGGCTTGGGGATTTCTGGGAGGTCAAACGGGGCTTGACAAGGTGTGCTAGCGTACTGTCCCGGAGGTAAACGGCATATTGCGATGAGGTCCCTCCACTCCGCTTCGCTCCGGTCGGGATGACAGACTTATTCAGTGAATTTGTGGGGCAGAACACTAGGCTCACATACGCTTACACTGTAACCGCTTCCGGTTGCCCACCAGGCCGCGGAGAAATCCGTTTCTTAGCAGGAGTCAGTACCTCAGCGTCTAAAGCCGCGTCAAAAACAACGGGTTTACCGCAGCGCTGAAGCGCTGCGCCACCCAAAATCAGGGGAAACGGCGACTTTTTCTATAGCCTGTTACGCCGTCACGGCTTCCGGCTGCTCTTTTCCGGCCAGCAACTGGCGCAGCACGTACTGCAGGATGCCGCCGTTTGCGTAATAGAGCGCTTCCTGCGGGGTATCGATGCGGACGATGGCCTGGAATTCACTGACCTTGCCGCCTGAGACGCGCACGGTGATTTTGCGGCCGGCGGAATATTTCTCGACCAGGTCGCTGATCCCCACGATCTCAAAAACTTCCTGACCGGTCAGCGCGAGCGATTCGGCAGTCACTCCCGGCAAGAACTGCAGGGGCAGAATTCCCATGCCAACCAGGTTCGAGCGATGGATGCGCTCGTAGCTTTCGGCGATCACGGCGCGGACGCCAAGGAGACGCGGACCTTTGGCAGCCCAATCGCGTGACGAGCCTGAGCCATATTCTTTCCCGGCAAGAATCACCAGCGGCACTTGCTCCGCGTGATACTTTTCGGACGCTTCGAAGATCGACATCTCGGTGCCATCCGGCAAGTGGCGCGTATATCCGCCTTCGGTGTTCACCATTTTGTTGCGCAGGCGAACATTGGCGAACGTTCCGCGAACCATCACTTCATGATTGCCGCGGCGCGAGCCGTAGGAATTGAAATCGGCGGGCTGCACGCCATGGGCGATCAGGTACTTGCCCGCGGGGCCGTCTTTCTTGATCGAGCCGGCAGGGGAGATGTGGTCGGTGGTAATGCTGTCGCCTAGCACCGCGAGCACGCGCGCTCCCCGGATGTCTTCGACGGCCGACGGCTTCAGCGCCATATCGTCAAAGTACGGCGCCTTGCGAATGTAGGTGGAATCCTGCTCCCAGGCATACACGTCGCCCTTGGGAACGGCCAGCGAGCGCCAGCGCTCGTCACCCGAGTAAACCTCGGCGTAGCTCTTGCGGAACATCTCCGCCGAAATGGCGCCCGCCAGCGCATGTTCGATCTCCGATTGCGCGGGCCAGATATCGACGAGGTAGACATCCTTACCGTCCTTCCCCTTGCCGATCGGATCCTTGCGCAGATCAATGTCAATCCGCCCCGCCAGCGCGAAGGCGACCACCAGCGGAGGAGACATCAGGTAGTTAGCGCGAACTTCTGAACTAATGCGTCCCTCAAAATTGCGATTGCCCGAGAGCACCGAGGCCACCACCAGATTCTTGTCCTCAATTTCCTTTGAAACCTCGGCCGGCAGCGGGCCCGAGTTCCCGATGCAGGTAGTGCAGCCGTAGCCGACAATGTGGAATTTGAGTTTTTCGAGATAGGGCGTCAGCCCGGCTTTTTCCAGATAGTCGTGAACGACTTTCGAACCCGGGGCCAGCGAAGTCTTCACGAACGGCGGAACGGTGAGGCCTTTTTCGACCGCCTTCTTCGCCAATAACCCGGCAGCGATCAGCACCGACGGATTCGACGTATTCGTGCAAGATGTGATTGCGGCAATCACCACGCTGCCGTGATGCAGATGGCCGTTGCCAGCGGCTTTCGGTTCGCTTTTCGCGGCCTTGACCAGGCCCGGCAGCGCCTTCTCAAACGACTCGCCCGCCTTCGAGAGCACTACGCGATCCTGCGGCCGCTTCGGCCCCGCCAAACAAGGCTCGATCGTCGAAAGGTCCAGGGTGAGCAGCTCGGAATATTCCGCTTCCGGGGTCTTGGCATCGTGGAACATTCCCTGCTCGCGCGCGTATGCTTCCACCAATGCAATCTGCTCTTCGCTGCGCCCGGTGAGCTTGAGGTAGCGGAGCGTTTCTTTATCGATCGGGAAAATACCGCAGGTAGCGCCGTATTCCGGGGACATGTTGGCGATGGTGGCGCGATCGGCCAGCGGCAGATCGTGCAACCCGGGACCATAGTATTCGACAAACTTGCCGACCACGCCATGCTTGCGCAGCATTTCGGTAATGGTGAGGACAAGGTCGGTTGCCGTCGCGCCTTCGCGCAGGCGCCCGCTCAACTTCACTCCCACCACCAGCGGAATCAGCATGGAGACCGGCTGGCCGAGCATGGCCGCCTCGGCTTCGATTCCGCCGACGCCCCAGCCCAGCACGCCGAGGCCGTTAATCATGGTGGTGTGGGAATCGGTGCCGACGAGCGTGTCGGGGTACGCCGTGCGCTTGCCGCCCGCTGCTTCTGTATGCACAAAAACCACACGCGCCAGATATTCCAGATTGACCTGATGCACGATGCCCGTATCCGGGGGCACAATCGCTAGATTGCGGAAGCCGGTCTGCCCCCACCGCAAGAAAGCGTAGCGCTCTTTATTGCGCTGGAATTCGAGCAGCGCATTCATGTCCAGAGCCTGCGGCGTGCCGAATTCATCCACCTGCACGGAGTGGTCGATCACCAGCTCGGCGGGTTGCAAAGGGTTGATCAGCTTGGCGTCGCCGCCCAGGCGCTTCATGGCATCGCGCATCGCGGCCAGATCGACTACCGCGGGCACGCCCGTGAAATCCTGCAACAGTACGCGGCTGGGCGTGAATGCAATTTCCTTTTCCGGCTTCGAGTTCTTGTTCCAACCGGCGAGCGCGCGAATCTCTCCGGGCGTCACATTGCGTCCGTCCTCGGTGCGCAGCAGGTTCTCGAGAAGAATGCGGAGCGAAAATGGCAGGTGGGTGGTTGAGATACCCTGCTTGTCGAGGGCGTCAATGCGGTAGAGTTCGTATTCCTTGTTGCCGACCTTAAAGGTTGCGCGTGCGCCGAAACTGTTTGCGGACATGATTGCCTTCCTGAGTTATGGATGTTGGACAAAACTTAGTGATGCAGGCCGATGCTGCGACTTGCAGCTAAACGTACTAGTTTAGTCCTTCGAGGAGAATTGCGTAAGGGCTGCAGGACGACTCAGCGGTCATTTTGCCCGCAACAGCAGTACCGGCGCGCTGATGTTGTGCCGAACCCGGGTGGCGGTCGCCCCGAGAAATATGTCGGCCAGCAGGCGGTGTCCGTGAGTGCTCATGGCCACCAGATCGCACCCTTTCTGCTTCACCCACTTGATAATTTGTTCGGCCGGTTCGCCGTAAGCCAGTTCCGCTTCGGCCGTTATTCCTGCAGCCTGAAACTCGGCGCGAACTGTTTCGAGGTAAGCAGTGTCTTCCGAGATTTCAGGGCTCACAGCGTCACGCCCGTAGGTGCGCGCGGCCCAACCATCGGCGACATGCAGCAGCACCAGCCGGCTGTGCGCGAGTTTGGCGAGTTCCTTGATGTGCTCAATGATGGCGCGGTCGGTTGCCGTGCCGTCCAGCGTCACGAGAATGGTGTCATACATAGAGGTCCTGTTTCGAGGATGAGAATTGTCCCACTTTCCACGGCGGACTTAAAGAAGTTTGAAAACCAGCGCTTCGGTTCAGGGTATCGCTTTAGAGGCTGCGAAAAAAAGGCCGTTTACGTGGCGAGATGACCCTCAGCGGCTAAAGCCGTCATTAAAAAACGCGGTGGTTATCGCAGCGATGAACCGCTGCGCCACCCAAAATCAATCGCCCGGTCGAAGGTTTCCTTATCCGCCCACGACAACCTGCCAGGCGGCCCGCAGCGAATCCGGCAACCCGTAAAGATCCATGGCGGTGATCAGAATAGCACTCGCCCATCCCGCCGCCAGCAGAAACGCGCCGTTCTTCCATGCTCCCATTCGCTTGCCGGAACTGGTGAACTGCAGCAGCGGGAACATGGCAAACGGCAATTGCAGCGCCAGCACCACCTGGCTCAACGTAAGCAGATCGGTGACGCTGCTGTCTCCGCGCAGGCCGATGATCACCACCGCCGGCAAGATCGCCAGCGTGCGCGTGATCAGCCGCCGCACCCATGGCTTGATTCGCCAGTGCATGAAGCCTTCCATCACAACCTGCCCGGCGAGCGTGCCGGTGATGGTGCTGCTCTGCCCGCTGGCCAGCAGCGCCACCGCAAACAAAGTGCTCGCGGCCGCCGTCCCCAAAAGTGGCGCCAGCGTCAGGTAGGCAACGCGAATCCAGTCGCTGTTGGCGCTGAAGGTGACCACCTGCCCACCGCCCACTGTTACGCTGTGCTTGCCAAAGAAGACGGTTGCCGCAAGAACCAGAATCGCGGCGTTGACAAAGAACGCGATGGTGAGGGCGACAATCGAATCGATGGTATTGAACTGAATTGCGCGGCGGATGGAAGCGTCGTCTTTCTGGAGTTGCCGGCTCTGCACCAGCGCCGAATGCAAATACAGATTGTGCGGCATGACCGTCGCGCCGATAATCCCGATCGCAATGTAGATCATCCCGGCCTGCCCCAGACGCGGCAGAAGCAAGGCACGTCCCATTTCCAGAAAGCTCGGCTGGGTTTCAGGAAGAATGAAAATCTCGATGAAATAGCAAACCGAGATCGTGGCAATCAGAAGCAACACAATCGCTTCGATCGTCCGCATGCCGAACCGCTGCAAGGCGAGCAGAAGCAGAACATCGAGACCAGTAATAATGACGGCCCAGAGCAGCGGAATATGAAACATCAGGTTGAGCGCCACCGCGCTGCCCAGCACTTCCGCCAGATCGCAGGCTCCGATGGCCATCTCGCTCATCAGCCAGTTGGGCCAGCGCGTCCAGGCCGGATACCAGTCGCGGCAGCATTGCGCGAGGTCTTTGCCGGTGACCACGCCGAGCCGCGCGGAAATCACCTGCATGAAAATTGCGATGAGACTGGCAAGCCCAACCACCCACAGCAGTCCGTACTTGAATTGCGCGCCGCCCTGAAGGTCGGTCCCCCAGTTGCCGGGGTCCATGTATCCGACGCTGACCAGAATTGCCGGGCCAACGAAAGCCCGCCACTGCTGCCAGAATCCCGCCTGATGATGCGGCACTTCGACCGTGTGGTGCACACCTTCCAGAGACACGTGGGTGTTGGACGACCCGGTGCTGGAGGCCGCAACGTTGGCCGCTGCGCCTGTGCCACCATCGGCGGCGCCGGCGCCATGGCCAGCTGCAGCTTCGCCTTGTGTGGGCCGGTCAGACTTCATGGATGGTTCCGGAAGTACCCCAGGTCAACTGGTATACACAATACTACGTTAACTATGGTTAATGATATGGAAATTATGCGGAACGGGAGCGCAGGTGGGAAACCCAGATTCTCTCCGCCGCCGAGCGTCCCAGCACCATGCGGCGCGACCCGGTTTTTCCCGCGCCCGTCTTGATGGAGAGAGTCTTGTCGTAATTACGCTCAAGCAAGCTGAGCCGGGCCCCCGGACGAATCCCGCGCGCCTCTAAAAATTCCAGCAGATGCCGGTCGCGTTCATAGATCCCGCTGACCGCGTAATTCTGACCGGGTTCGGCTTCCGAGAGCAGCACCAGTCCTCGCCGCCGCCGGCTGGCCGGGCTTTCCAGTTCACTGAGATTTCCGTGCGGACAGGGCCGTCCGCGACCCAGCTTCGCCACCAGCCGCGCTTCAAACGCCGGAGAAACCGCGTGCTCCAGCCGTTCTGCCTCGTCGTGCACCTGGTACCACTCCATCCCGAAAATTTCGGTGAGCATGCGCTCAATCAGGTGGTGGCGCTCGGTAAGCTTGCGTGCGATTCTGAGTCCGGCCGCGTTCAAGCGCACGCGGCCGTCGCTATTGACGCGGACTAACCCGTCTTTCTTCAGCCGCCGCACGGCCATGGTTACGGCCGGAGGCGAAACCTTGAGCCAGTGCGCCAGCGTAGCCGAGATCACGGTCTCGCCCTCGCCCTCCGCCTCAAGAATGGCCTTGAGATAATCCTCTTTGGAAACAGTAATCACGTGAACCGCATTATACGGCGGGATTAAGCGCAGTTAACGCGGATTTCGACGACCCTAGAAAGGTCAGAGGTAAGAGGTCAGATTGCAGAGGTGAAAACCTTTTTCCGCGGAATGAACATCACAAGAATTAAGAATGCGTCTTTGCCTGGGGGGAAAGGCGGTGGCCTCGCCTGGTTTGGTTTTCACCTCTGCAATCTGACCTCTAACCTCTTAGCTCGCCTTACTCCCGTTGACATCATTGCCTGCCGCCCCTACCCTTAAAAGTCCACAATGTCCGGTTCCATGAAAATCCTGGTTCTCGGCAGCGGAGGCCGCGAGCACGCGCTGGTTTGGAAGCTCGCCCAGTCGCCGCGCGCCGGCAAAATTTACTGCGCGCCCGGCAATGCCGGCATCGCCGAAGACGCGGAGTGTGTCGCCGTCGATTTGAAAAGCCTGGATTCAATGGTCGCGCTCGCCAACCAGATCCAGCCCGACCTGACCGTCGTAGGCCCGGAATTGCCGCTGATGGTGGGCGCAGTCGACGAGTTCACAAAGCGCGGCTGGCGAAGCTTCGGTCCCACGAGCGCCGCCGCGCAGCTAGAGACGAGCAAGAGCTTCGCCAAGGAATTCCTGCAACGTCATCGCATCCCAACAGCGCATTATGCGATCTGCAATTCGCCGGAAGACGTGCGTGATGCGCTGCCGCACTTTCACACTCCCATCGTGGTCAAAGCCGACGGCCTGGCGGCCGGCAAGGGCGTGGTCATCGCCACGAGCAAAGACGAGGCAGCCGCTACCGCCAACGAAATGCTCAGCGGGCGCATGCTCGGCGGAGCGGGAGCCCGGGTCGTTCTCGAAGAATTTCTGCAAGGCGACGAACTCTCGTTTCTGGTCGTAAGCGACGGCGAACGCGTGGCGCCGCTGGTGGCCGCGCAGGATCACAAGCGCGTAGGCGATGGCGACAACGGCCCCAACACTGGCGGCATGGGCGCCTACACGACGAAAACAATCATTGACGACCAGATGCGCGACTGGCTTGTGGCACACATAGCGCGCCCCGTGGTTGCAGGCATGAAAACCGAAGGGGCCGAGTACAAAGGAGTGCTCTATTGCGGCCTGATGATGACCGCGCGCGGCCCCATGGTGCTCGAATTCAACTGCCGCTTCGGCGATCCTGAAACGCAGCCCATCCTGATGCGCCTGGAGAGCGACCTGGTCGAGGCCATGGAAGCCTCGATTGACGGCCGCACCAGCGATGGTGATTTCCGTTGGTCCGACGACGCGGCAGTCTGCGTAGTGATGGCTTCCGGAGGCTACCCCGGAGCCTACGAGTCAGGGAAAAAGATCACCGGGCTGGACGAGGCAGCGAAACTGGAAGGCGTTAAAGTTTTCCACGCGGGCACATCCAAGCGCAACGGAGATTTTTATACGGCAGGCGGGCGCGTTTTGGGAGTGACTGCCCGGGCCGCAGAGCTACAGACGGCAGTCGATCGCGCCTACGAAGCTTGCGGCAAGATAAGCTTTGAAGGCGCGCACTATAGAAAAGACATTGCGGCGCGGGCGCTGAAGAAACGATAGCAATGATCGAAGACGATAAGCCCGATTGAATGACGAAACGCGGGGAGAATGCCTTGCGGCTGTGGGGACGGGGCGGAGCGAGTAGGGGTCCTTCGACTCCGCGTGAATTTCGCTTCGCAAAATTCACGCTGCGCTCAGGATGACAATTGTTGTGGGAAGATAAGACCAGAAAACCTTAAATGGACCAAATTCTAATGACGAAGCCACTCGTTTCCATCGTAATGGGCAGCGACTCCGATCTGGAGATCATGCGCGAGGCTGCCAAGGCCCTCGACGAATTCGGCATCGCCTATGAAATCGATGTCACCTCAGCGCATCGCTCTCCTGACCGCACCGCCGACTACGCGAAAAAGGCCGCCAGCCGCGGCATCCGCGTAATCATTGCCGGGGCGGGCGGAGCCGCGCATCTAGCCGGCGTGATCGCCGCTCATACAACGCTGCCGGTAATCGGCGTGCCGATTCCGTCAACGTCGCTGCAAGGGATGGATTCGCTGCTGGCAATCGTGCAAATGCCCGCTGGGATTCCGGTCGCCACAGTAGCCATCGGCAGGCCGGGCGCCACCAACGCTGGAATTCTCGCTGCGCAAATCATCGCCACCGCCGATAACGCCATCGCCAAAAAGCTGGATGCGCACAAGGAGAAACTGGCAAAGGGCGTGGAGGAAAAATCTAAGAAGCTGCAATCCTCGCTGCGTGGATAACTGAAATCCGACACTGGTTGTTTCCGAAGCGCAGAGCTGTGTAGGGACAGCCGCCCGTCGTTTCTAAGCAGGAGCCAGTACCTCGGCGGCTAAAGCCGCATTCAGAACAATGCAGTTACCGCAGCGCTAAAAGCGCTGCGCCACCCAAAATCAGGAGGAACGTCGAGTTTTTCCGCAGCCTGCTAGAGCTTCAGGCCCTTTAAGTACTCCCGGAACGGCCCGCCCAAATCATCGCGCTTCAGCGCAAACTCCACTGTGGCCTTTAAGAAGCCGAGCTTGTCGCCGGTATCATGGCGGCGGCCTTCGTAGACGTACGCGTACATCTTTTCTCGCTTGAGCAGCGCGCGCAGCCCGTCGGTCAGTTGCAACTCGCCGCCCGCGCCCGGCTTGATATCCGAGAGCGTCTCAAACACCGCCGGTGTCAGAATGTACCGCCCAATCACCGCCAGGTTCGAAGGCGCGTCGGCCTGCTTCGGTTTTTCGACCAGATCGAGCACCTCGAAGAGCTTGCCGCCCGACCCGTCCACTGGCTTGCCCTTGATCACGCCATACGAAGAAATGGCCGGCCCCTCGATCGCCTGAATTGCGATTACCGAACGCTGCTTTTCGTCGAACACATCCATCAACTGTTTGAGCACGGGCACCTTGGCATCGATCACGTCGTCGGCCAGGAGCGCAGCGAAGGGTTCGTGCCCGACCAGTTCGCGCGCCGTCAGCACCGCATGCCCCAGCCCGAGCGCTTCTTTCTGCCGGACGTAGGCAACATAGATCATGTCGGAGATCTGGCGCACGATCTTGAGCAGATCGGTCTTGCCCTTTTCTTCGAGCATTTTTTCCAGTTCGTAGCTGGTGTCGAAGTGATCTTCGATAGCGCTCTTGCCGCGACCGGTAATGATGATGATCTGGTCGCATCCGGCCGCCAGCGCCTCTTCTACTCCATACTGGATGATGGGCTTGTCGACCAGCGGCAGCATTTCCTTGGGCTGGGCTTTGGTGGCCGGCAGAAATCGTGTACCGAGGCCAGCGGCGGGAAAAATAGCTTTGCGGACAGTACGGACGCGGCGGCGCTCTTCGCCAACGCGCCTATCGTGGTCGGGCATCATAGCGCAGCCATTGTAAATGTTTGAGCGGGGGCGCGGCTGTACACCAAAGACGGTAGTTGAGGCGCCCGATTCGCGCACGGTTGGACGTCAATCTGCGTTGTTCACCCAGGTTAGTGCCAAAGAACGGGCTGCCCATCCTTCGACAGCCTCGGGGCAGACTCTAAGGCACCCACCTTTCGCCACGCGGGCGAGGGCGCCCGCGCCACACTCCTCTGCCAGCGGGCAGACTTCGCTCACTCAAACTGCCGGCGGAAGCGCTCCCATTCGTCTTTTAGAGCCGCGACTTCGCTTCGGAGCGCGCCCACTTCTTCCTCCAATTGCGCCAGTCGCCCGCCGTCGCCCGAGGTGTGACTTGCCGCAACCGCGGTCAGCGGCACCTCCGCCACGACCACATCCCCCGCCAGCAAGTGCGCATAGCGCGACTCCTTCGTCCCCGGCTGCCGCGGCAGCACTTTCACCAGCGGAGGCTCGCGCAGCATCAGTTTCTGCAGCGATGCCTGCACGTCGTCGAGCGTCTCAAACCGGTGCATGCGCTCGCAGCGTCCCCGCAACTCGCCGGGAGTCTGGGGACCGCGCAGCAGCAGAACGCAAATCAGCGCATTTTCTCCGCGCGTGAAATTGAATACCTCCTGCGCGCGGTGCTCGTATTTCGTGACCCGGCTATCGGCGCCGCCGGCCGGGCCGGCCAGCCGGTTCTCCTGCAAGCCGCCGAGCGCATCACGCACGGCAGTCTCGTCGAGCTGCATGACCGGGTCGCGGTTGGATTTCTGATTACACGCATTCACCAGCGCATTCAGCGACAGCGGATAGTACTCGGGCGTAGTGCTGTCTTTCTCGAGCAACGCGCCCAACACGCGGACTTCAGTTTCCGTAAGTTTCAGTTCCATAGATTTCGCGGTCTGCGGCTTCCAAGGTGACACACCATGTAAACTGAATCAAGTTTACGATTTCCGGTGATGGCTTCTCGCACGCTTGTCGCGCTGTTTCTGGGGCTCTCGCTCTTTGTCGAAGCACAGACGCCGCACAAATCCGCCGCGGCGCCCGGTCCCAAGTCCGTGCCGGACGAGCAACTCTACCGCAACGCCACGCTCGGGTTCCGCTACCGGATCCCCTTCGGCTGGGTGGATTGCACGAAGGAGATGAACAGCTCCGCGGCGCCGCAAGTGCCGGATTCGCCAGCCGCTTCCGATTCAGCTTCACCTTTGTCCAATCCGGGGTCGAAGCCTGCTAAAGAATCAGCGTCCGCTTCGGGCGCGGTCCTGCTTGCCATTTTCGAGCGCCCGCCCAACGCCCCGGGAGACACCGTGAACTCCACCGTCCTAATCGCCACCGAAAGCGCCGCCGCCTATCCCGGCCTCAAGAAAGCGGAAGACTACCTCGGCCCCCTCACCGAACTAGCCACGGCAAAGGGTCTCAAACCCGTAGGTGATCCCGGCGTCATCCAGATCGATTCCCGCCAACTCATCCGCGCCGACTTCAGCAAGCCCATCACCGACAAACTCAGCATGCATCAGTCCACGCTCATGCTTCTGGTGAAGGGCCAGATCGTCTCCTTCACGTTCATTGCCGGCAGCGAAGACGAAATCGACGACCTGATGGACGAGCTCCATTTCGGTGCGGCGAAATCGAGCACTCCCTCCGCCCCAAAAAGATGATTCAAACCCTCCCCATAATGACCACAAAAGACGAGGTTTACACCCACGGTTCCGGCCTCCAAAAACCACTCTTTCTGTGCTAAAATAAGCCCATCTCTGGTGCACGCTAACTATTAGGAATTTCAATGATTTGAGGTCACCTGAGTCGATCCGGAAACGCTCGTCCCAGCCCAGCGGCATCCGACCTTTTTCACGGAGTAGAATGGCCACCAAAGAACTGAATCCCCAACTCGCCGACGGCAAGAACGACGACGCGAAAAATGCGGAGGCGAAGACCGCCGACGCGAAGAACAAAAATGGCGCTCACACCAACGGTGATTACAACGCGGACTCGATCAAAGTCCTGGGCGGCATGGAAGCCGTCCGCCTGCGCCCCGCCATGTACATCGGCTCGACCGGCGAACTCGGACTCCATCACCTGGTCTACGAAGTCGTCGATAACTCCGTCGACGAGGCGTTGGCTGGGTATGCCGACAAGATCGATGTCACTATTCATCTCGATAACTCCATCACCGTAGTCGATAACGGCCGCGGCATTCCGGTCGACAACATGGATATCGATGGCGAGAAAGTTCCTGCCGCGCAGGTTGTGATGACCACGCTGCACGCGGGCGGTAAGTTCGACAGCAATTCCTATAAAGTTTCCGGCGGGCTCCACGGCGTAGGCGTGAGCTGCGTCAACGCGCTCAGCCACGAACTGGAACTGGAAATCTGGCGCGACGGTTTCACCTGGGAGCAGACTTACTCGAAAGGCGAGCCGACCAGCAAGCTGAAGAAAACCGGCGCGGCCAAAATCAAAACGGGAACCAAGGTTCACTTCACGCCCGATCGCGAAATCTTCACGATCCTCGAATATAACTTCGATACGCTGGCCCAGCGCCTCCGCGAACTGGCCTTCCTCAATAAGGGCCTGACCATCACGCTCACCGACGAGCGCCAGACCGATTCGAAGACCGGAGAATCCAAACGCGCCGAGTTCAAATACAACGGCGGCATCTCCGAGTTCATCAAGCACCTCAATCGCGGCAAGCAGACCCTGCACGACAAGCCCATCTATATGGAGGCCGACAAGGACCAGGTCCACATCGAGATTGGCTTGCAATATAACGACGCCTATTCCGAATCCGTCTTCAGCTTTGCCAATAACATCAATACAGTTGACGGAGGAACGCATCTTTCCGGTTTCCGCACCGCACTTACCCGCACCATTAACTATGCTGGCCAGCAGATGGGGCTATTTAAGGACGTAAAGGAAAATCTGACGGGCGACGACGTCCGCGAGGGCTTAGTCGCGGTCATCAGCGTAAAGCTGCCCCAGCCGCAGTTCGAAGGCCAGACTAAGGGCAAACTGAATTCCGACATAGCCGGGGTCGTGCAGGCCGTAGTCAACGAAAAGCTGGGCGCATTCTTCGAGCAGAACACAACTGTCGCGCGCAAGATCATCAACAAGGCCATCGATGCCGCCCGCGCCCGCGAAGCCGCCCGCAAGGCCCGCGACTTGACCCGCCGCAAGGGCGCACTCGATGGCGGAGGTCTTCCCGGCAAACTGGCCGACTGCTCCGAGCGCGATCCCAACCGCTGCGAGCTTTTCCTGGTCGAGGGCGAGTCCGCCGGTGGCACCGCCAAACAGGGCCGTGATCGCCGCTTCCAGGCCATCCTGCCGCTCAAGGGAAAAATTCTGAACGTGGAAAAAGCGCGCTACGACAAGATGCTGGCGCACGAAGAAATCCGCGCCATGATCACCGCGCTCGGCACCGGCATCTCGAAAGAAGATTTCGACCCGACCAAAGTCCGCTACGCCAAGATCATCCTGATGACCGACGCCGACGTCGACGGCTCGCACATCCGCACCCTGCTGCTCACATTCTTCTTCCGCCACATGCAGGAACTGATCAAGCGCAACAACGTTTACATCGCGCAGCCGCCGCTGTTCGGCATCAAGAAGGGTAAGACGCACCAATACATCAAAAACGAGCATGAGTTCGTCAAAGTGATGGTCAAGCGCGCTTCCGAAGGTTTGATCGTTCGCTACGGAGAAGGAGCGGCCAAACTCGAAGGCTCCGCACTTACTAAGTTCATCACTGTCCTGAACGAGTATCTGGGCTTTCTCGACAAACTCAACCAGCGCCTGCGCGAGGAGCCGATCACCGAACTGATTCCGCGTCTCGACCTGGCCAAGCGTGCCGATTTCGAAGGCGACAAAAAGGCCGCGCCCAAGAAGATCGAGAAGCTGGAAAAAGAACTCAAGCGCCTGCAAAAAGACCTGAAGCTGAAGAGCGTCGAGACGCGTTTCGACGAAGAGCACAACCTGTGGGAAGCGCACTTTGTCAACGCGCAAGGCGCCGAACACGTCATCAACTGGGAACTGGTCTCGACGCCGGAAGGCCGCCAGCTCAACTCAAAATTCAAGCAGATCGCCGAATATCTGGAGCCGCCCTTCGTGGTCGAGAGCGTGCCGAAAGTTTCCAGCAAGGCAAATGGCGATGCCGAAGCGAGCGAAGAAGGCGATGGCGAAACCGCAGAAGCGGAATCGAAAGAAACCGCGAAGGCCGACAAGAAATCCGCCAAAGTTCCGGCGCGCCGCGCCAAGGAGCCCGAGATCGTAGAGAAGGCGACCGCCCGCGAACTCTTTGCTTACGTGCTGAACGAAGGGCGCAAGGAATACACCGTGCAGCGCTACAAAGGTCTGGGCGAAATGACCGCCGAGCAGCTCTGGGAGACGACCATGGACCCCGAGCGGCGGACGCTCCTCTCGGTCAAGCTGGAAGACCTGGCCGAGTGCGAAACCATCTTCACGACGCTTATGGGCGAAGACGTAGAGGCGCGGAGGAAGTTCATCGAGGACAACGCGCTCGATGTGAAGAACCTGGATATTTAACGCGCTCAGGAAGGGCGGTCGTTTTTCAACCGTTGAGGCGGGGCGGTCCTGTATAGCGGTCCCTCATGATCTACGTGAAGAGCCTGCGGGGTTGATTGCGCTCATTGTGGTCCCTATCTGCTATTCGTGGTCCTCGTGGTCGGGATGCTTCTATACGCTTCGCTTCATCATCCGACGCCGGGATAGGGATCGGTCGGCTGGGACCCAGTAAGCCTGTGGCGTTCGAATCCCGTCGTCTGGCTCATTCCGGTGCTTATCTTTCTGGCTGGTTTCGTGTGGGAAGACTTACGAAGTGACGTACCGGATGCCCCACCCAGTCCCGTCTTTGGCTTGGGTGGGCCTTCTCTGGGCTCCTACGTCTCCCTCCGCCGCGCCCCGTGCCAAATCGTGCTGATCACCACGCGCCGTCCCTCCACCCGGTACATCACAATGTAAGGAGTGCCGCCGATGACTAGCTCCCGGATTCCGGCCTCCGCCCCAACGCGGCCCAGGCGAGGATGAGTTCTCAGGGCTTCGACCACAGAGACAATTCGGATGGCGAGCCGCTCCGCCGCCTCCGGTTTATCGCGGGCCGCATACTCGCGGATCTCGCGCAGCCGGGCTGGGGCCAGCGGAGACCAAACAATTTCTACCGGCAAAGCGCCTCGTCATCGTCGTCTTTGCCGTGTAATCTGCCGCAGACACACTTCGGAACCGGCAGCTCGCGTTCGGTTCCCCACGACAGCAGCCACGCTTTCATATCCTCGTTCCTGATGTAGTGTCCGGATTCGACTTGGCGATCCGCCTGACGAATCTCGCCAAGCATGGCCTCGTGATCGGAGACATAGGCCTCCACGGCGTCCGCGATAAGGAAATTCGAACTGCGCCCGGAAGACTTCGCCAGCCGCGCCAGCCGTTTCTTGGTTTCCGGCCTCAACCGGATGCTCAAGGTTGCGCTCCGTGTGTTTGCCATGAACACATCCTAGCACATTCGAATCAGGACTGAGGAGGAGGCTGGCCGCACCGTGTGCCGTTTAACAAAGCCGCATCTCCATCAACTCGATTGGCACTGACCTTAATCTGCACATCCCAAAATACTTGCGCGCCCGCCCGCAACATGCGCAGACTTTTCGTGTTTACACTATCGACTTCGCGCCACCGCAAAGGAACCTTTATGAACAGGAATCGTGTAATCCGCTGGATCACTCTCGCAGCCCTGATGTTCTCCGTCTCTGCGGCATCGTTTGCCGGAGTTTTCGTAGGGATCTCCGTCCGCGTTGGCCCGCCCGCTCTGCCCGTCTATGCCCAGCCCATCTGCCCCGGTCCCGGCTACCTCTGGACCCCAGGTTATTGGGCCTGGAATGACGACGGCGGCTACTACTGGGTTCCCGGCACCTGGGTCCTAGCGCCGGTAGGAATGCTCTGGACCCCCGGTTACTGGGGATGGGGCGGGGGCTTTTATGCCTGGCACGCCGGCTATTGGGGCCCGCACGTTGGTTTTTATGGCGGCATTAACTACGGTTTCGGCTATGGCGGTGTCGGTTTCTTCGGCGGTGAGTGGCGTGGCGGCGGCTTCTTCTATAACCGCACCGTCATGAACGTCAACGTCGTTAACGTCAGAAACGTGTACGAGCGCAACGTGGTGGTGAACAACAATCATGTCGCGTTCAACGGCGGCAACGGCGGCGTTATGGCGCGGCCAACTGCGGAAGAAGAGCGTTACGCGAACGAAAGGCACACAGGGGCTCTGGCCGCGCAGACCGAGCATGAAAGGGCGGCCAGCCAGAACCGTTCGCTGTTCGCGTCGGAAAACCATGGCCGTCCTGCCATCGCAGCCACCGGCCGGCCCGGCGAATTCAGCGGCCGCAATGTAGTAGCAGCCCGCGAAGCGGGTGCAGCCTACCACGAGCCCAGGATGTCGCCGCAGGAAGCGCGCGCTTCTTCTGGCGAAAGCCGGGGCAACGAGAATCGCAACGCCGAAAACCGCAACAGCGAAAATCGCGGCAATCAAATGAGAAACGAATCGCGGAACGAAACCAACCGCGAGACGTCTCGTTCCGAAAGCCGAGGCAATAACAAGCAGGCGCGCCAAGACAGGACAGAACAGCGCCAACAACAGCAGCAATCCCGGCAGGAGCAGAAACAGCAACGCCAGCAACAGAAACAGCAGGCGAAGCAACAAAAACAACAGGCGCAACGCACCCAGAAGCAGCAGCGCCAGGAACAGAAGCGCGAAGGCCGCGGCGGATCCGGACGTTAACCCACGTCGCGCCGCGATCCAAAGGCTCCCAGGTTTCGTAAGACACGAAGCGCGGGAGCCTTCGCTTTTCCGCCTTCCGCTCTCCCGGCCGCGGTCCACCGACCTGGACAGGCCCATCCGGAACAGGTCAAATCTCGTAGCCTGAAATTTCCTTTCCTTTGCTATCATGCTGGTTGCGGTCCCGGGACCACCATTGCCTAGTCAAAAACAGCTGAAATGGTCGCAGCTCCGCGTTGGACTCACCGTGATTGCCGCCAGCATCACGCTCATGGTCCTGATCTTTCTCATGACCGGCACCGGCGGATGGTTCACGCACAAGATCATCCTGAAGACTTACGTTGACAATGCCGGAGGCCTGCGCGTGGGCGCGCCCGTGCGCCTCGCCGGCGTCGATATCGGCAACGTCACCGCCATTGAGATCGTGCGTAACCGGCCAACCACGCCGGTTGAGATCACCATGAAGGTCAACACGGTTTACGACTTCAGCCTGCGCAAGGATTCCATCACCCTGCTCAGCACGGCGGGGGTTCTGGGCGAGACCTTCCTCGACATCGACAGTTCCGCCGCCAAAGGCGCCGCTGCCGCCAACGGCGACATTCTTGCCTCTCGCGAGCAGCCCGACATTCAGGATGTGGTTCGCTCCAGCCAGGGCACGCTGCAAAATATAGACGGGCTGCTCAAGCGCCTCGACGATATCCTCGCCTATATCGAAAGCGGAAAGGGCTCGATCGGCAAAGTCATCTACGACCCCGGCCTATACGACCGCCTGAATGCGACCGTCCTCGAGTTTAAGGGACTGATGGATGATATCCAGCAAGGGAAGGGGTCCTTGGGCCCGCTGCTTACCAGTGACGAGGCTTACAAGAAAGCCATCGCCGCGATCGACAAGGTCAACGCCGTCATTGACGACTTGCAGGCTGGCAAAGGCTCGGCAGGCAAGCTGCTGAAGGATCCCGAGCTCTACGACAACACGAACAAGACGATTGCCAACATCCGCCAACTCACCGATGACATGAACGCGGGCAAAGGTGCGCTCGGCAAATTTACGCACGATCAGGAATTTGCCAACAAGCTGCAGGAAACCCTGAACAACCTTACGGCGCTTACCGATCGGCTGCAAAAGGGCGAAGGCACGGCGGGTATGCTGTTCAAAGATCCGGCGCTCTACAACAACAGCAACCAGATGCTGGTCGAAACGCGAGAGCTAGTGAAGGCGATCCGAGAGAATCCCAAGAAGTATCTGACCTTCCACGTAAAGGTATTTTAGGGTCTTGGTGTGGGGACGGGGCTCCGCCCCGCCCAAGCCGAGCGCAGCTCGGCTTGGCGTAGCGTTATCGCGCTGCCACGTCCGCCTGCTCGTGCGCGTGATAGCTCGAACGCACCAAAGGCCCGGACTCCACATGCCGGAATCCGAACTTCAGCGCTTCATCTTTAAGGAAGGCAAATTCGCCGGGTGTATAGAAGCGCGTCATGGGCAGATGGTCTTTTGAAGGCCGCAGATACTGGCCGATTGTGAGGATGTCCACGCCGCGCTCGCCCAAATCGCGAAACACGCCAATCAGTTCGTCCTGCGATTCGCCGATGCCGACCATCACGCCGCTCTTGGTCACGGTCGCCGCATCCCACTTCTTGGCATTGGCCAGCAGATCGAGCGTCCGCTGGTAGCGCGCACCCGAGCGCACGGCACGATAAAGGCGCGGCACGGTCTCGGTATTGTGATTCAGCACGTCGGGCTCAGCTTGGAGCACGATGCGCAGCGGCTCTTCGAGTCCCTGAAAATCCGGAATCAGCACCTCAACGCGGCAGCCCGGCAACAGCTCTCGAATCTGGCGGATGGTCTCGGCGAAAATCCTCGCGCCGCCCACGTTGTCGTCGTCGCGGTTCACGCTGGTGACCACGGCATGCTTGAGTCCAAGCGTGGCGACTGCTTCGGCGACGCGGCGAGGCTCATCCCAGTCAATTGCCTCCGGACGCCCCTTGGGCACAGCGCAGAAGCCGCAGCGCCGAGTGCAGATATCGCCCAGCAACATAAAGGTCGCGGTCTTGTGGTGCCAGCACTCGCCAATGTTCGGGCATTGCGCCGACTCGCACACGGTATGCAGGCCGAGCCCGCGGGCCAGCTTTTTTAAGTTATGAAAATTGTCGCCAACCGGAGCTTTGGCCTTAAGCCACGCAGGCTTGGGACTGGGAGTCCGGAGCCCGAGATCGATCTGCACGAGTTGGGAAGAAGCAGACACGAACTTATCGTATTCTAACAAATCTCCTACCGATCGCGATTTTACCGAATTGTCATCCCGAGCGCAGGGCGCAGGAGCGCAGCGACTAAGCACAAGTCGAGGGACCCTGTGTTTTTGGGGAATCGCCACAAATGCATGGTGACACTGCACACAGCGTCCAGCACACGTTTCGCTTCAGAATCGCAGCATGACCCGCGAGTACCACTTTTACGTTTACATCCTGCAGAGCAGTTCCCGTCGCGCGCTCTACATTGGAATGACCAACAACCTGCACAAGCGGGTCTTTCAGCACAAGACGCACCGCTTTGAGGGATTCACCGATCGCTACAACGCAGTGCGCTTGGTGTACTGGGAAAGCTTTGATGACGTGCACAAGGCAATCAATCGCGAGAAACAACTTAAGGGTTGGCGCAGAGAAAAGAAGCTGTGGCTGATTGCGCGATTCAATCCGGGATGGAAGGACTTGGGGTCCGAGTGGTACCTTCCTGGCAACGGAACACAAGGTCCCTCGACTTGCGCTTAGTCGCTTCGCTCCGGCGCGCGGCGCTCGGAATGACAAGGTTGGGAGCGTTCATTTTAGATGGACCGGCGCGTCAGTGCGCTTCGGACTCCCTGGCCTTGGCGAACTCATCGCGCGGGGTTTCGGCATGGCGTATTTTGGCTTAATCTCGTGGCACCCATCTTCGCAGTACACTCCGCCGGCGGCCGACTCGGGCTCAGGCATGGGAGAGTTCACAGCAACATCGCGGTCGGCTTCGAGTTGACGCTCGACGTCGGCAATCAGCTTGTTGTTCTCGTCCGCCGTCAGCCACTTCTTCTTGTGGACGAGATAATCTTCCAGCCGCGCAATCGGGTCGCGCTTCTTCCAGTATTCAAACAGCGGCTTGGGCACATACTCGGCGGCATCGTGAATGGCGTGCCCTTTCATGCGCATCATCTTGGCTTCGATCAGCGTCGGGCCTTCGCCGCGGCGGGCCCGCTCGCAGGCCTCGTGGCATGCGTCATAGACTTGACAGGCGTCGGTGCCGTCGACAATTACTCCGGGGATGCCATAGGCAATCGCGCGCTCGGCCAGATCCTTGACGCGAAACTGCATGTCGGCCGGAGTCGAGTATCCCCACAAATTGTTTTCGACAATCAGCACCAGGCCGAGATTCTGCACGGCGGCGAAGTTGATGCCCTCATACGTCACGCCCGTCGACTGGCCACCATCGCCGATGTAGGTCATGACAGCGATGTTCTTCCCCTGCAGCCGCGCACCCAGGGCCACGCCGGAGAGCACGGGGATCAGATCGCCCAACGTGGAAATCGGCGCGACTACGTTGCGGTCTTTGATGTCGCCGAAATGTGAAGACGCATCGCGGCCTTTGGTGGGCGAGCCCGGCTTGGCCATGTACTGCATCATGATGTCCGCGGGCGAAAAGCCGCGCACCAGCAGCGCCCCCTGGTTGCGGATCATGGGCCCGAGCCACTCGTCTTTGTGAAGAGCGTAAGCGGAGGCGCAGGAGCAGGCTTCCTGTCCGAGCCCGAAGTAAACGCCGCCGACGACTTTGCCCTGCTTGTAGAGATTTTCTAGCGCCGTTTCCATGCGGCGGTTGAGCAGCATCCAACGATAGATTTCGATTACCTGCTGCTTCGACAAATACTTCGACTCACGGATGGGCGGCGCGGGGGCGGAGAGATCGCCGCTTTCCACTTCGTAGCGGACTTCGTCGCCAGCGCGAACCTGGCGCAGCTTGAATGCGGGCTTCTCGAGGCGATAGTCGAGGATCGCGAAGGTGCGAAGATCGCCGTTCGCTTGCTGCCGTTCGCGGGCCGCCGTTCCAGTTCCAAGCCTGTGCTCGGCTTTCTTTACATCGGCAGTGAGTTGCTTCTTCGCAGCTGGCTTCTTGTTTGCCATGATAAGTCCGCGCAACATGCTAACACCGTCTTCGACGCTGGCCTTTTTCGCGGACAAGAATGTCCGCGCCACACGACGCTTCGCGTCAGCCAGCGAACAAATCATCCTCACCGCGCACCCGTCGCAACTCCTCCGGCACCTTCATCGGCACGCCCACCGTCTGTCCCAGCAGCGCATCGAGCGTTTCCACCCACAGCATCTGCCGTCCAAACACCGTGCCCAAGTTGCGAGAGAGCGCATGCGCGACCTCATTAAGATCTACGTCGCGCCCCAATTCCTTCTGCATCGAGGTCACCGGCTTCGCCGTGATCCCGCAGGGCACAATCAAATTGAAATAGCTGAGGTCGGTGTTCACGTTTAGGGCGAATCCGTGCGAAGTGACCGATCGGGAAATATGCACACCGATAGCGGCGATCTTGGCCTCTTCGGGGTAGGGGCGAGTCTCTGACCTGCCCTGATCGGGGCGGAGCCCCGATACCACACCTTCTGTTTCTGTCCAAACGCCGGTGAGTCCGGCGACCCGTTTCGTGGCGATCCCAAAATCCCCGCAGGTGCGGATTAACACTTCCTCTAGTTGCCGCACGTAGTCGACCACGCCGAGGGTTTTTCTGGCGCCGGCGGTTTCGCGGGCGGGGGCGCCCGCGCCACACTTGCGCAGTTCATGCTGACGTAGATCAAAAATCGGATATCCCACCAATTGTCCCGGGCCATGAAACGTAACGTCGCCGCCGCGGTCGCACTCAAAGACTTCGACGCCGCGAGCAGCAAGGGCCTCGGCCGACACCAGCACATTCGCGGCCTTGGCATTGCGACCCAGAGTGATCACCGGCGTGTGCTCCAGCAACAGAAGCACGTCGCCGATCTGCCCCGCTTTGCGCAGTTCGACCAGCTTTTGCTGCAAGCGCAGGCCTTCTGCATAGGCAAGGGTCCCGAGTTGCACTACCGAAATTACGGCCATCCCTTGAATTATCGCCGAATCGCTAGCAGGCTGCGGAAAAAGCCGTTTCTCAGTAATCAGCGGTACCTCAGCGGCTAAAGAGGCTGCGGAAAAACTCTCTTATGAGCTGGGGCCGTTACCTCAGCGGCTAAAGCCGCATTCAAAGCAGTGCGGTTACCGCAACGCTGAAGCGTTGCGCCACCCAAAATCAAGAGCAACATGGGGCTTTTCCGCAAACTGCTAGACGGCTACGGGCTGCTTCGATCCCACCGGGACCGGCGTGAGCCACTGATAGCGGTCGGGTTTTTGGCCATGCACGATTCCGTAGAATTCGTCCTGGATCGCCTTTGTGATGGCGCCAATTTTTCCTTTGCCTACGGTGATCCTGTCGACCGAACGGATGGGCGTGATTTCGGCGGCTGTACCGGAGAAGAAAACTTCGTCGGCGATGTAAAGCGATTCGCGGGGGATCTGCTGCTCGATGATTCGGATGCCTAAGTCGCGGGCGATCTGCAGCACGGAGTCGCGCGTGATGCCGGGCAGGACGGAACAGCCGATGGGCGCGGTCTGCAACACACTGTTGCGCACGACGAACAAATTCTCGCCCGAGCCTTCGGCGACGCAACCGTTCACATCGAGCGCAATGCCCTCGGCAAAGCCGTTGACGATGGCTTCCATTTTGATGAGCTGCGAGTTCATGTAATTGGCGCCGGCCTTGGCCATGGTGGGAAGAGTGTTGGGGGCGATGCGGGTCCAGGAGGAGACGCACACATCGACGCCTTCGCTGGCGTCGGCGCCAAGATACTTGCCCCAGGGATAGTTGCAGATATAGACCTCGATGGGCAGTTTGAGCGGATTGACTCCGACGTCGCCATAGCCGCGCAGAACCACCGGCCGGACGTAGCACGGCCACACGCCATTCCTCTTCACCAGTTCGAGCATGGCGGCGATGAGTTCGTCGCGGGTGAAGGGGATGTCGGTGCGATAGATGCGGGCGGAATCGATGAGGCGCTGAATGTGCTCGGTGGCGCGGAAAATGGCCGGTCCGCTGGGCGGAGCGTAGCAGCGAATGCCTTCGAACACCGAAGAGCCGTAGTGCACAACGTGCGACATTACGTGAATCTTGGCATCGTCCCAAGCGATGAACTTGCCGCTGTGCCAGACCTTTTCCGTCTTCTGAATAGGCATAAGGACTCCTTGTCGGTGTTTCAAGATGCGCGGGAGCGGCTAGGGGTTCCCGAGGTACATGCAAACTTCCGGGCCGGGGTTGGTCGATCGAGGGTAGCGGATATCGACGAACTCGGCGAAGGAAGATAAGCTTCCGTTTTTGAATTATAGCTCGCGGTGGGGCGAGAACCATCACCCGAGAGTGGCTGTTTTGGGCATGCGGGGGCCGCGAAACAGAATTGCCCAACCCCTCAGGCTGGATAGCGATCTGGACCTAACCGGCTACTTAGTGCCGGTAGGTTGTCGGTGGTTTATGAGAACCACCCGAGGTTCCCGACTGAGCGTTTCCTGTGTTGGTAGCGGCCGGAGTCGCGACCGGCGCGGCACTGGCTACGCCTGCCTCCGCCTTGGCTCCGATTTCATCTCCACGGAAGAACTTGTCTTTATCTTTGGCGTTGGCGGCACGCATTTCGGGCATTGCGGCATAGGGCTTGGTGTAATCGTTGTTGGCATTCCAGAACAGAAAGCCGACTCCACCCTTCTGTTTCGCCACCTCGACCTGGACCTCCACATACTTTGGCGAGTATGTCTTGGTGCGCCAGGCAAAGGCCTGCAACCACGGACGGATGACCACTCTGCTGTCTTTGGTAATCAGCTTGAAGCGGTCCATGGACTCGCCAATGAAATGCTCGGGGGCGTCGCCGGGGTGGGCGATGCCATCCATGCCGAAGAAGTGGGAGGGGTAGATCATGGGCGAAAGCACGTCGCAGTGCTTGGCCATGGCGACGATGTCCTGGCCGGTATGGGAAAGGTCGACGGGGCGTTGCCAGGCCATCACGCCGAACACGTCGAGCGAGAGCAGGACGCCGGTGGGATGGATCTGCGCGTAGGCGCGCTGGAGAAAATTGGCAATCACGTCGGAGCGTTGAACGTCTTTGGAACGAGGAACGTCTTTTGTTTTCGGGTTCTTCGGATGACCGGTTGCAGACCCGGCGGTTGCGGAGGCGGGGCAAGCCCCGTCTCTACAGTTGTTATTTGGTGGGTCGGGTTGGTTGCTTTCGGGGCGATCGGCCTGGAAAGCGAATACGGCGTCCTTCTGGTCGCCTTCCGCGGGAAAGCGCACGTAGTCGAACTGCACTTCGTCAGCTCCGGATTCGGCAACGAACTTCGCCAGCGCAATGTCATAGTCCTGCACTTTGAGGTTGGAAGGATCGGTCCAGACCAGTTTGCCGTTTTCGCGCCAGGGTTCGCCGGTGCGACGCGATTTCACGGCGAGTTCCGGATGCGTGGTGACCAGGTGCTCATCGCGGAAAATTGCGATGCGGGCAATGGCATGCATGTTCTGCGAGTGCAGGAAGCGAATGAGCTTGGGCAGGTCGGAAATGTAGTGGCGCTGCCCGGAAGCGAACGGATGATCGAAGGCAATGTTGACGATGCCGTCGCTATCCTTGATATCGAAGACCACGGCGTTTCCTCCGACTTCACGCCAATGTCGGATAATGCGCGCGCCGTGATCGCTTCCGGCCATGACGCCGGTTAAATAAATCGCGCGCACTTCGAAATCACTTGCAACCGGGACGGACTTCTCTACAATGGGCGATTCGAGAATTCCGGGGATCAGGATTTGTTCTCCGGGTTTGAGAAAGGCGCCTTGCCGGTTGCCGTTATTGGCGCGGATTGCCTCCGCCAGTTCAGAGGAAGTCAGGTACCTGGTTTTCCGGAGATACTTGCGGGCAACTGACGGGATACTGTCTCCGCGTTGCGCCTGGTACAGGCTGTTCCCGGGAGGCACGACAAGCGGAGCCGACGGTTGGGTTTGCCTGGTAGTGGTCGCCTTGGCCGGAACCAATTTTGCGGCATGAGGATTCTCGACGGCGGCGACGGTGGGTGAAAGCAAGCTAAAGGCAGTTAGAGCCAGCCGAGACAGCAAGGCGGCGGCAGCGAAAAGTGAGTATCGAGGCAAGGACCTTCTCCGTATTACTTCCGTCTCGATTGTGGCTGCGGGTAACAGTGCCTGCCAGTTACGTACGGTCAAGCTAGTAGCGGCTTACAGGACATGGGCATGCGGGGATGCGGCGGGAGGGAAGTTCCCCGCCGGAGGCTGCAAAGAATTGCTCTTGGAGAAACAGCGAGTATCGAAGCCGTCGCTCCGGGATGCCCGCTAGATGCATCTAGAACGATAAGAAACAGGGGAATACGGGGCCAGGTGAGGTTGGCGAACAGCTTGCACAACAAGGGGACAAGGGGCGGGAAAGCATGGCGATCCGTCCCGGGTGACAAAAATGAGCAGTTTCCCAAAAGACATGCAATTCCCGGAAAGGAAACAGGGGCCTGAAGTGATGAGAACGAACCTTGCAACCGTGCTCGACCCGACCCGCCGCAGCAACGATGCTCGTGACTTTGAAACGAGCTTATCCCGCAAAATCGTGGGCCAGGATCAGGCGCTCGAAAAGGTCGCCGAAATCTACCAGATGTTTCTGGCGGGCATGAATGCGCCGGGCCGTCCGGTGGGCAACCTCCTGTTCCTGGGACCGACGGGTTCCGGCAAGACTCGCGTCGTGGAAGCGATGGCCGAGTCGCTGTTCGGCGACGCGCGCGCCTGCATCAAGATCGATTGCGCCGAGTTCCAGCATTCGCACGAGATCGCCAAGCTGATCGGTTCGCCTCCGGGATACCTAGGCCACCGCGAGACGCATCCGCTGCTGACACAGGAAGCGCTCAACCAGTGGCACACGGAGAAGCTGAAGCTCTCGATCCTGCTGTTCGACGAAATCGAAAAAGCTTCCGACTCGCTCTGGCAACTGCTGCTTGGGATCCTCGACAAAGCCACGCTCACCTTGGGCGATAACCGGCGCGTCGACCTTTCGAGCTGCATCATCATCATGACCTCGAACCTCGGCGCTTCGGAGATGACCAGCCTGGTCGAATCAGGCTTTGGATTTGCACCCAAGCCGGTGCAGGTCGACAACTCGCTCGACGAGAAGATCAACCGCACGGCAGTCGACGCAGCTCGGCGCAAGTTCACGCCCGAGTTTATGAACCGCATCGACAAGGTCGTCGTTTTCAAGACGCTGCGGCCCGAACACCTGCAGCGAATTCTTGAGATCGAACTCGGCATGGTGCAGCAGCGCGTGCTGATGGCCTCGGGCGCACACCAGTTCGTTTTCAACTGCACGGCGAAGGTGAAAGAATTTTTGCTTCGCGAAGGAACGGATCCGAAGTACGGCGCGCGCCACTTGAAACGCGCTATTGAGCGGCACCTGGTTTATCCGCTGGCCAACTTAGTGGCCACCGGACAGGTAAAGCTCGGGGATTTCATTCGCGTGGATTTGCTTGGCGAAAGCAAGCTCACGTTTGTGAAGGAAGCCGAAGGCGCCATGGTTCCTGTGCTGCTCGAGCGCTATGGCGCAGCCGCGGCGGTACCGGCGGTTGCAGCGGCGCGTGCGGCTCGTCCGATCATCCAACGCAAAGAGTTTGGAGCCGAGAATAAGTAAGATCAAGTTGCTGGTAGGTAGGGACACCGCGAAAGCGGTGTCCTTTTTATTTGTGGCTGAGCGCAGACCCCAGCCCTGAGGGCCGTGACAACTCCGGCCGAGCCTGCCCCTCAGCCGCCACTCCGAAACGCCCGCCCAACGATGCTAAACTTCTCCGTTCCTTCCCCGAACCCCGAGCAATGTCGCTACTGAACCTCAAGCCCGCGCATGCCTCTATCAAGAACTACTACGACGCTCTCCACCAGTTCGGCCAACTCTACATCGACCACGAAGGAGCCGTCCGCAGCGCCTTCCAAGATCTCCTCGCCACCTGCGGACGCAAGCTCAAACTCACCCTCGTCCCCGAATTCGAGATCAAGCGCAAGCACTCCTCCATCCGCGTCGACGGCGCTCTCCTCGATACCTTCCACCTCGCCCACGGCTACTGGGAAGCCAAGGACGAAAAAGACGATCTCGACCGCGAAATCAAAGCCAAGCTAGAAAAGGGCTATCCCCGCGATAACATCATCTTCCAGGCTCCCGAACGCGCCGTCCTCTACCAGTCCGGAGCCCGCATCGCCGACGAAAACATCTCCCAGCCCGACACTCTCGTCCAAATCGTCACCCAGTTTTTCGATTACAAAGCCCCTCACATCGAGGAATGGGAACAGGCCGTAGTCGAGTTCTCCGAGCGCATCCCCGAACTGGCCGCCGCCGTCAAAAAGATCATCGACGAGGAACGCCGCCGCAATCCCGCCTTCGTCCACAGCTTCGAAGACTTCTACGCCCTCTGCCGCCAGGCCATCAATCCCAATCTCTCCGAAGACGCCGTCGAGCGCATGCTGATCCAGCACCTGCTCACCGAACGCATCTTCGAAAGAATCTTCGACAACCCCGATTTCACCCGCCGCAACGTGGTAGCAGCCGAAATCGAAAAAGTCATCGTCGAGCTGACCAAGCGCGCCTTCAACCGCAACGAATTCCTCCGCCCGCTAGACCGTTTCTATAAAGCCATCGAAGTCAGCGCCGAAAACACCACCGGATTCTCCGAAAAGCAGGCATTCCTAAACAAGGTCTACGAGCGCTTCTTTCAGGGCTATTCCCCCAAAGAAGCCGATACCCACGGCATCGTCTACACCCCGCAGCCCATCGTCAATTTCATGGTGCGCAGCGTGGAAGAAATCCTGCAAAAAGAATTCGGCCGCTCCCTCGGCGACAAAGGCGTCCACATCCTCGACCCCTTCGTCGGCACCGGCAACTTCATCGTCAACATCATGGACAAGATCAAAGCCACCGACTTGCCCTACAAATACGAAAACGAACTGCACTGCAACGAAGTCATGCTGCTGCCCTATTACATCGCCAGCATGAACATCGAGCACGCATATTTCGAGCGCACGGGCGAGTACAGTGCATTTCCGGGGATTTGCTTGGTGGATACGTTTGAGTTGGCCGAAGCGGACCAGAGTGGGTTCAGTTTCATGACCGCTGAAAATGCCGAGCGGGTAAAACGCCAGAGAGAGTCGCCGATCTTTGTCATCATCGGAAATCCGCCTTACAACGCTCAGCAGCTAGATGAAAACGACAATAGCAAGAACCGTAAATACCCCACTCTGGACAAACGAATTTCGGAAACCTACGCAGCTGATTCAGGGGCGTCGAGTTTGACGAAGCTCGGAGACCCCTATGTAAAGGCTATTCGCTGGGCAACTGACCGCCTTGGCGAAGAGGGCATCGTAGCCTTCGTCAGCAACAATAGCTTCCTCGATCAGATCGCATTCGACGGTGCGCGCAAGAATCTCATGAAGGACTTTCAGTCGATTTATGTACTTGACCTTGGCGGCAATGTACGAAAGAACCCAAAGCTGTCTGGCACCACGCACAATGTGTTCGGTATTCAGGTAGGCGTGAGCATCGAGTTTTTTGTCAGGCGCAAAGCCCCTGCTAAAACGAAACAGCCTGCCTCCATTCAATACGCGAACGTAGACGCGTTCTGGCGCAAAGAAGAAAAGTTTCGTTTTCTGAGCTCCCACGACGATATTCGCAAAATAGATTGGCGAACACTCGAACCCGACAGAAAAAACACATGGCTAACCGAAGGTCTGCGGGAAGACTTCGAAGGCTTTGTGCCGCTGGGAGACAAAGAGAGATCATCAACGCTCTCGGATACAGTTTTCAAACTTTACAGTTTGGGCATTAACACGAACCGCGATGCGTGGGCCTATAACTTCGGCAAGACCGCACTCATCCACAATGTTCGTCAATCGATCGATTTCTACAACGAGGAGGTGGGTCGGTACGTACACGCCGGTAAGCCGTCAGACCTTGACAGCTTTGTCCGCTATGACGAAGGGCGCATAAGCTGGAGCCGCGATCTCAAGCAAGATTTAAAGCGCGGGCGAACGGCGGACTTCAAAGCCGACAACGTGCGCATGTCGATGTATCGCCCATTTTGCCAACAGTACTTATTCTTTGATCGCGTGTTTAACGAAGAGGTCTATCTCTTTCACCAGATATTCCCTTCCCGCGATTCAGAGAACATTGTCATTTGGGAGAAGATAGGCACCGAGACGCCTCATTACACCCTTGCCGTCAACATGATTCCAAACCTTATGCCCCAAGGCGGCTCACAGTGTTTCCCCTTCTACACCTACGCCGAAGATGGCACCCACCGCCGCGAGAACATCACCGACTGGGCCCTCGAACAATTCCGCTCCCACTACCACGACCCCTCCATCACCAAGTGGGACATCTTCCACTACATCTACGCCGTCCTCCACCACCCCGAGTACCGCGAGCACTACGCCGCCAACCTCCGCCGCGAACTCCCCCGCATCCCCTTCGCCTCCGCCACTCCTTCCAATCCGAGTCATCCTGAGCGTAGCCCAGCCATGCGCGAAGCGAATGGCGGGGCGGAGTCGAAGGAC